>Ga0209161_10002823_pt1 | contig 14179 bp, 13 predicted proteins | sample GraSoiAngelo_155_FD_186169 | JGI IMG/M metagenome (GOLD analysis project Ga0209161, IMG submission 186169) | Grasslands soil microbial communities from the Angelo Coastal Reserve, California, USA - 14_1009_13_30cm (SPAdes) (version 2) | ecosystem: Environmental > Terrestrial > Soil > Grasslands...
GATTGCCGAAGGACTCGGCGAACTGGACAAATCCGGCATCGCCGAGCTCACCTTCAAAGATCGATCCGCTTCGCGCCAGAAGGCAGCCGATTGAAACAATCAGCTGGATCGCCCAGCTCCTTCTTTTCACGGTGAGATGAAATTCAACGCCAAAATGAGAAGGAGCTGCCCGCGGCGGCGGGTTCGGCGACATAAACATTCGGGCGATCACGTGTGGGCGCAGGTAGGGGCGGTTCACCGAAAGCGCCGGGGGCGTCAATCGCCCCTACCTTGACGCGATGTCGCGCGCGTCGAGGTTGATTGCGCGAAAATGAAAACGGTTTGGCGCGTTTTTGCTTATCTGAAGCGTTATCCGTGGCTGGCGGCCGGAACGCTGGGCTGCGCGATCATTGGCACGTTGATGGTGATCGTTTTTCCCGCGGTGACGAAGCGAATCATCGATGACGTGGTGCGTTTGCATCATCCGGAGAAATTGCTGCCGCTGGTCCTGCTCGCGGCGCTGGCGTTTGTTTTTCAACACACGTTTAACGCGCTGCGGATTTTATTGAACAACATTTTCGAACAAAAAGTTATTTTCGATCTGCGCAGCGATCTTTACTCGCACATTCAATTGCTGCCGTTGCGTTGGTTCGACAATCGCGCCACGGGCGATTTGATGACGCGCGTTCTGGAAGACGTGAACGCGGTCGAGCGCGTCTTGATCGACGGCATCGAGCAAGGCGTGGTCGCGATCTTGCAGGTGCTCATTGTCATCGCTGTCATGTTTTATTTTAACGCGAAGCTGGCCTTGCTCGCGCTGACGCCGTTCCCATTTTTGATTGCCGGGGCGTTGACTTACACGTTGACCGCGCATCGGCGGTATCGGCTGCAACGTCGAGCTGCTTCCGCCATGAACGCGCTCTTACACGATAATCTCTCCGGCGTTCGCCAGATCAAAAGCTTCGTGCGCGAAAACGAAGAGCACGCGCGCTTCAACCGCGTGAGCGATCAACTGCGCCACGCCACATTGGTGGTGATGCGGGTGTGGGCAATGTACAGCCCGGCAATGTCGATGCTCGAAGCCTTTGGCGCCGTCGTTGTCCTCGCGTTCGGGAGTCGCGCCGTGCTGACAGGTGCGATGCAAATTGGCGATTTGGTTGCGTTCCTCATGCTGACGGCATTCCTGTACGATCCGGCAAGCCGACTGCATCAGCTCAATCAACTCGTACAAGCCGGACGCGCCGCCGGCGAGCGTGTGTTTGAAATTCTCGATGAACCGATCGAGCCGGGTTGGGTCGACAAGAAGACTTCGGCGCGCATCGCAGGCGATATTCGCTACGAAGATGTGAGCTTCAGTTACACCGAAGGACTTCCCGCGCTTAATCACGTTTCTTTTCATGCCCCGCCTGGCGCAACGATCGCGCTCGTGGGCGCGACCGGCGCCGGGAAGTCAACGCTGGTGAATCTGCTCGTTCGCTTTTACGAGTTTAGCAGCGGCGAAATTTATGTCGATGGAAAGCCGATCCGGGAATACGGGCTGCACACGTTGCGTGAAGCGATCGGCGTGGTGACCCAGGAAAGTTTTTTGTTCAACGGATCGATTCGTGAAAATCTGTTAATGGGAAAACCGGGCGCGACCGAAGTAGAATTGTGGCGCGCGGCGGATGCGGCGAACGCTCGCGGCTTTATCGAGAGGTTGCCGGATGGTTTGGAGAGCGTTGTCGGCGAGCGCGGAGTGAAGTTAAGCGTGGGCGAAAAACAGCGATTGTCGATTGGGCGCGCGCTCTTGAAAGATCCGCCGATTCTGATTCTGGATGAAGCGACCGCGAGTGTGGACACGGCAACAGAGCGGCTCATTCAGGAAGCGCTCGAACACCTGATGTTCCATCGCACCTCGATCGTGATCGCGCATCGGCTTTCAACGATTGTGCACGCGGACCAAATTCTCGTGCTGGATCGCGGACGGATCATCGAGCGCGGCAGGCACGATGAGCTAATTGCGCGCGGCGGAAAGTACGCGCGGCTTTGCCAGCAAAGTTTACTCGAAACGCGCGAGGAGCGCGTAACCCGAGAGATCGATGAAGTGGTGGCAGGGCGAGACTCCGTCGAGCCGACTGAAATCGAAAAGGAAGTTTCGTCGTTGGATCGACAATAAATATTGCGTCGGCTCCGCGGAGTGTCGTCCTACCGACATTTATATTTCGATCTCGCGTTTAAGAACCGCGTTCGTGGGAGAGCGCTTGATACTTTTGCTCGAGATCGCGGTAACCTTTCTGCAAAAAGGCTGCCGTCTTCGTTGTTTGCGCAGGAACTAGCTCTGGCTCGATGCGGTTTCCATTAATGATTCGTCGATGACGACGCGGAGGGGGTGGGCGCCGGAGAAGGCGGAATCATAATCGTCTGTCCGGCCTGCAATTTGCGGCCGTCCTCGATTTGATTGAACTTTTGCAGTTCTTCCACGCCAACTTTGTACATCTTGGCGATGGAAGTGAGCGTCTCTCCGCGCGTGACGGTGTGCGTGTTACCGTTGGCGGGTCGGGGCGGCTCGGTCGAAGTGGTGCCCGTGGCGGGCGATGGCGCGCCTTCGCCGATCATCACTCCGGGGCGGATGTGAGCGATCTGTTGCTCGAGCTTGAGAATTTGCTGAGAAAGAGTGTCGATCTTGGCGTTTTGCGCATCGATTTTTTTTGCCAACGCTTCGAGTTGGGCCACGTCAGATGAGGCGGCGGGCGTTTGAGCAGGGGTTTGTGCAGACAGGACCAAGCCGAAGAGCACGGCGAAAAAAAAGCCGACGACACATATCGTGAAGAGCTTCATCGTTCCAAATCTTGGCATTAGGCGCTTCCTCTGGCAAGCTTGCCGGAACCAGGGAGGACGGTGGAGCGCGGCAGTTTGCCTTTCCAGCATTTCTTCTTAAGTTTTTTGCATGCCTGAGCGCATCCAAAAACCAATCGATCCGGTTCCGTGGGGTCCGAAACAAGGCGATGGCGGCGGCCCGCGCTCGCCGGACATTTCGCGACCGGACACAAAAGATCTTCTAAAAAAGATGCGCAAGGTCGATCCCAATCAATCGAAGCGCTACCGCCAGCGTACGGGCCAGTAATGGAACCGTCTCTGGTGGCGCTCGAGCAGAGTTTTTCTGGCGCGAGCGAAGATTTTCCCGCGCTGCTGCGACGCAAAGGGCTGCTCAGTCCGGCGGCGACAGTCGATCCGACCGCACGCGCGCCAAATTCTCGCGAGCAATCGTGGAAACCGACAGAGGCGACCACGATTTTGGCGTTTAAGTTTTCCGGTGGCGTGCTGGTCGCGGGCGATCGGCGCGCGATTTCGGGCAATACCGTGGTTTATGATCGGGCGGACAAAGTCCTGGAGATAGATCGGCATTCGATCATGGCGATCGCGGGCGTGCCGGCGACGGCTTGGGAAATGGCGCGCGTGCTCGAACATTCATTCCAATACTTCCGGCGGACGCAATTGCAGGAGATGAGTGTCGATGGGAAAGTGCGCGCTCTCTCGAAACTGTTGCGGGACAATTTTGGATTTGTCATGCAAGGCGTTGGCATGGTCGTCCCGATTTTCGCGACTTACGATTTCAATTCAAACTCGGGGCCACGGCTTTATTTCTACGATGCGATGGGGGCGCAATTTGAAGTGGCGGATTACGCGGCCACCGGGTCGGGATCGCCCGCCGTGCGCGGCATCCTTTACTACGAAAATAATTGGGGCGCGAAGCGGTTGCAAAAATTGAGCGAAGACGAGGCAGTTACGGTCGCACTGCGTGCGCTCGATACGGCGGCCGAATCCGATACAGCGACCGGCGGGGTCGATCGCAGCGGGAAAATTTATCCGCTCATTAAAGTTGTTTCACGCGAAGGGATCACCACGCTGCCGGAGCGCAAGATCGCGGCGGTCTTTAAGCAAACGGTGGCATGATCGAAGAGCCATATCGTTGGGTGGAAGCGATCGCGAACCGCCGCGAGTACATCGAGACGCAGTTGGCTTCGGGCAGTCCGATCGCGGCGGTGGGTTATCGCGACGGCATTCTATTTCTCACGCTCGGCCAGGCGCGCCAGAAAATTTTTGAGATTTACGATCGCATTGCCATGGGCGCGATCGGTCATCCGGGGGACATTGAGCGGCTGCGCATGGCTGCGATCGAGCTGGCCAGCACGGAAGGTTTCACTCGATCGGCGGGGGACGTTTCACTGAGACGGTTGGCGCATTATTCGCTCAGCCCCGTACTGAAGAATGCTTTCGAACAAGTTTATGGCGCGCCTTTTCTGGCGCGGATGCTATTTGCCGAGGTCAGCGCCAAACCGGAAGAGGATTTGTTTTTGCGAGTGGAGTATGATGGAGCGATCGCAACCAACGGCGCAACCTTCGCGCAAGCCCGGCAGGATTTCGCGGTCCTGAGCGGAACGGGAAGATCGACGGAGCTGATGGAATCTTTTCTCAAAGTCGAACACGCGCCTGGCGCGCCATTCGAAGCGGCGCTGAAAGTCGCGCTCGACGCCTGGAGTATCGGGCATATGACGTTGCAAAAAAATGACGCGAAAGAACTTCCGGAGCGCGCGGCCCTCACGAAACATCGGGTAGAACAGCTCGCCGTCGCCGGCATCGAGGCAGCCATCCTCGAGCGCGATGCGAACACGGCGATTCGTTATCGGGCCTTATCGGATGAAGAAGTGCGCGCGTCGATTCAGCAGTAGCGGAGGAAGCGATGTTCCGGTCACGATTTCGAATGGCGCGCGCGCTGCAAATCACCGTGGCCTGGGTAGGGCTGCTGCTCATGATTGCGTCGTTCGCTTGGTTGCAGTGGACTTCGAAATCAAAGGCCCCCCCGACATCCACGCGAGCGCCTGCGCCACACGAACCGTTCGCGGTGGTGGTTCTCGATCCCGGCCACGGTGGCCAGGATTCGGGGGCGAAGGTTGGGAACATGCTCGAGAAAGATCTCACGCTGGACGTGGCGCAGCGGGTCGATCGATTGCTGCAGGCGCAGGGTCTCGCGACCGTGATGACGCGCGTCGGCGATGCCTACGTCTCGCTGGCCGAGCGAGCGGCGCTGACCAATCGCGTGCCGAATTGCGTTTTCGTCAGCATTCACTTTAACGAAGACAACAAGCCGGTGGCCAGCGGGGTGGAAACTTATTATGCCGCCCATCAAGTCACGCCGGGATTGTCCGTGGCCTCGTGGTTTCCTTTCTTGTGGCGAGCGATTTCCGCATCACCGAATGTGGAAAGCCAAAACCTGGCCGGATTTATCCAGGAAGGGTTAGCGGCGCGAACCCAAGCGCTGAATCGCGGAACGAAAGCCGAGCAATTTTTTGTGATCGCGAATGTGCGGCACCCCGCGGTCTTGGTTGAGGGAGGATTTCTCACCAACAAGGAGGACATGGCGAAGCTGGCCAGCGATGATTATCGTGAGCAAATGGCGGCGGCGATCAGCGAGGGTATCATTCGTTATCGCGATCTCTTAAAACAGCGCCAACCGCCGCTCGCCGTCAGTACGCCGGAAGGCGCCGAATAACCGCCCAATGCCAGCGTCAAACGATCAACATCGAGATGAGGATTAAGATCGCCATTCTGATTTTGATTGTTTCCATCGCACCAATTCGTGCGGACCAAACCATCGAGCGCGTGCAGCAGGCGCTGAAAGAGCAGGGTTTTTATTACGGACAAATCACAGGCGAGAAAAACGCGGATACGACCGCCGCGATTCGGCTCTTTCAAATCCGCCACGGTTTGCAAATTACCGGCGAGCTGAACGAGGAAACCCTTCGCTTACTCGGTAGCGCTTCCTCTGCTTCTTCGCAACCGTCCGCGACGCGAGCGCCGTCGGCGAATGCGGACACGTCGGAGTTACGCGATGAATCCTCGCCGGAAACCGCGCCGATCAATCCAGCGACGGTTGTGGCTCCGGCGGACGGGTTGTTCGCCGGCACGCCTTACGAGAATGCGTCGCCCGATGTGCAACGCAATGTCGTGGTCTCTGCGCAAATCGCGCTGGCGCGGCACGATCTTTACCGCGGCGAGATCGACGGAATTTATGGTTCGGCCATGGAATTTTCCCTGCGCGCCTATCAGGCGCGCATTGGGCTTCCGGTTACCGGCCAGTTCAATTTGGAAACGCTCGCCGCGCTTGAGTTGTTGCCCGGCGCGCACACGCCGGTCTTCGCTCCACGTCGACGAGTGGTGCGGCCCCGTCCCGAATGGGAACCGCCCGTACGCGGCGAATGGATTCGGCCGTGAGATCGATCTTTCGGTGGATCGAGCAGTCCCTTGCTCGATGTTAATTTAGGCAGCGAAACCGCACTTGTTTCAGCATCGCCCGACGGAGCGGCCGATCCACCTAATGTTTCATTTCTTCGAAGCGGACCGACTGCAATTCGGCGAAAACTGTCCCGATAAAAATTTGCGCTTCGGTTCGTAGGAGGATGCGATCGGAGTCGTCAGACACCCAGATGGTGGCGCGCCGGAATTTACGATGCGGTTCCAATTCGAGATTCTTACCGAGTCGGTGGAGCTGCAAATTGATTTTGATTGCGTTGTAAATGCCGGCGCGCACCGAGATTTTTTCATGACCGATCACGGTGACAGTGGCAAGATAAGCCGAAGTCGCGGGATAAACGACGATCCGGTGGACGCTGCCATCGGCGAGCGGTTGACTGCGCAAATAAAGCAGAGCCGAGTGCAAATCGAATAGATTCGGAAAACTAAACTCACGGGTTTTTGCGCGCTCAGAGCCGGTTCGACCTTCGGTCCTCGCGCGCGTGACGCCCTTGGCGGTGAAAGTGAGATGCGTGGTAATTTTTTTTGATCGATAGCTCTCGGTCTGCCTGGTTTCGACTGGGCGCAGCGTTTCTGCATCAGCGAGCGCGCGATAATTCACGTCCAATTTCCATAAGGCGCGGACGAAGCCGGTCGTGCGCCCTGTTCCCTCGAGTTGGAACTGGCTTTCGGACGGTTTTGCAAAATGGACTTCGCCAGTAGCCGCGGTGAATCCAGCCCAGCCGAAATGATAGGTGGCGCGGATTGGTCGCAGCTCGGGGAAAGTGCCAGGTGGATCTTTGGTGAGGGTTGACTGCCAGTTTCCCCCCAAAGCTTTCGGGGTGAAGCACGAAGCGAGAAGAAGCAGGGCGATCCCGGCGGAACGCGCGGGCAAAAACGCGCCGCTGCGCCTCGCAGAGTTGTAGCCGCCGCTCTCCGAGCAGCGCGACGCGCAGGTAAAAACGCGCCGCTGCGTCTCGCAGAGTGTAGCTGCCGCTTTCCGAGCAGCGCGACGCGCGGGTAAACAACCCGATCAAAAAAATCACCTTTGAGCCGCGCCTCAGAGGCCTCTACACCGCCGCGGCCCGCGTGTGTTTCTTGAATTGAATTGTCGAAGTTGAAGCTAAGGTTTGGAAGCTTTCGCGGGGCTGGGGGAAGGGCTTGTCGCCGTCTTCTCACTTGGGATTAAGCTGGTGGCACGTCCGGGTTTGTTCAGGACGGTGACGATATCGTTTGTGAAATCGACATTTTCGGGCGCATACATCAAAACCGGCACACCATTGAGGCTCATGCCGGATTTGTCGAACACCAGGTCCATGCGGTTGGCCTTTACTTTTTCCATCACTACGTCAGTGATTTCTTTCACGATGCCCTCGCGCATCCGCATCGCCTGCTCCTGCAACTGCCGCTCGCGCGTTTGCCGGAACTCGGTGATTTCGCGCTCCATGTTCTTAATGTTGGTGATCTTGTCGTCGCGCTCCTTGGCTTTTTGCGTCTTGGCGTCGGCGCTCAGCGCGGGCGCATCGAGCTGCTTGTTTAAATTGTTGATTTCATCGAGCGCCTTCTTGTAGCCATCGGCTCGATCGTCGTACTCTTTCTTGGCGGCGTTTTTGGCGTCGTTAATCTTCGCCTCCGCGTCCTTGGTCTTGCTGTATTCCTTGAACGCGCGTTGCATATCGACCGTGCCGATTTTGAGTGTGCCCTGGGCGAAAGCCGCGACGGGAAGCGCGACCAGCGAAGTCAGGGCGATGGAGAGGAGCTTTTTCATAAGCATAGATAGAACAGGTGGTCGGAAACGCTTTAGACTGCAAGCATTAATATTCGTTCAAAATTGATAGCCGACGCTGAAGTTAAATTTCCCGCTGCCGGTGGTTCCAGCTTTTTGCACTGGAATTCCGTAATCGAGGCGCAGGGGACCGATCGGTAGATCAAGTCGAATTCCAACACCGACGTCGGAGGCGATGTTGTCATACGTGATGGGCACTCTTGGGGGCTTTGTTGAGCCGCTTGGCCGTGGCTTTACAGGGATGAACTGCGTTTGTTCGCTGAAATCCCAGGCGTCGGGGTTTACAAAACCGGTGTCGTAAAAAATTGCGCCGCGCGCTTTCACGATAATCGGGAACGTCCATTCCACCGTGGCGCGCGCCATTGATTTGCCCCCGAGAGGCTCTTTATTGAAGTCTTTGGGGCCGACATCGCGATAGTCGAAGCCGCGTAGATTGTTTGAGCCGCCCAGGAAAAGCCGATCGAAGATGCGGACATCGCTGCCTCCGCCCCAATTATTTACCGTTGCGATTTCGCCATTCAACAGCAGGATCGTATCCCACCACATATGGAAATATTGGGACGCTTCCGCGTTCCAGCCATAAATCTGGTCGTTCCCGCCCAGGAAACCACCGGCCACATACGGCGAAATGGTTACGCGCTGGCCAGTCCGCGTCAGCAAAGGATTATCGCGCCGGTCAAAGACGACGCTGCTGTAAATTTGGCTCTTCGTCTGTTGGCCCAACTCCTGGGCAAGCTCTTGCGAGATGCTGAGAGCGACATTAAAGATGTCCAACCTCTCCAGACGGTAACCCAGCGTCGCATACATATAGGAATTGAGCGGCTTGCGCGCCTCCAGAACGAATCCGTAATCGCGCTGGTCATAAAGCGAGCTCAAGTAATTCGCCTCGCTGTAAAATAGCTGGCCACTGACCGAGAAAGGGCGATCGAGAAACCACGGCTCCGTCAAGACCAGAATGAAATCCTTGCGTTGCGTGCCGTACTGCACGCGGAGTCTGAACTTCTGGCCGGCGCCAGTGAGGGCCGGCCAATTCAGCAAATCGAAGTTGCCTTGCGTGAGCTCCGCGAAACCGACCAACTGATCAATCGTGCTGAAACCGCCGCCGAAACTGAATGAACCGGTCCGTTTCTCTTCCACCTGGACCGTTAAATCCTTGCGACCAGCGACACCGGTATCGTCCGGATAGGTTTCGACTTTGGAAAAGTAGCCCAGGTTCTCAAGCCGCTTCTTACTCACATCCACCCGCACGGTGTTGAAGACGTCGCCCGGCGCGATGAGCACCTCGCGGCGGATCACTTTGTCCTTTGTTCGCGTGTTGCCCACGACGTTAATCCGCTGCACAAAGAAACGATCGCCTTCTTCGATTTTGTAATGAACGTCGATCCGGCCCGGCCCGGCCGGCGCGCCTTCCGGCACGATTAAAGTGTCAACATATCCGCCGGAGCCGTAGGCATCGGCAACCGCTTTCGCATCGTCGTGCAACGCCTTTGGCGAATAGACGGCGGCTTCCTTCATCTTGAGCAGCGCGCGAATCTTTTGCTCCGTCGTGGCCTGATAGCCCGAGATCGAAATTTTGCCGACGTGATATTGCGTCCCTTCCGTTATCGCAATGGTGATGATCATTGGCCCGTTCTCGCGCTCCTTCCGAACCTCTTTCACTTCCACGTCGATGTAACCGTGATTTTGATAGAATTCTTTCACGCTATCGAGGTCTTGCTGTAACTGCGTCTCGTCCAACCGGCCCGACTTATCGAGAAATGCAATGAGCGTCTTGCCCCGCGTCTTCATCTGCTTGCGCAGCACCCTCTCGCTGAAATGCGCGTTGCCTTCGAAACGAATCGAGCGAATCGCCCCTTTCACTCCTTCGCTAATCGTGTAAACCACGCGCGCAGTTCCGCGCCTCTCATCAATGGGCTCGACCCGAAATTGCACACCGACGTCGTTGAACCCACGTGCTTTATAAATATCGATAATTTTCTGGCGGCCTTTCTCCAACTCCTCCTCGTTCACCATCGAGTTGATTCTTATCCCGATCTCTTTGCGGATTCTTCTCGCTTTGATTCGCTGAGCCCCAGCGATTTCGATCTCGCGCACCGCGGAACGCGTTTGCACCGCCACGATCACCTTCACCCCGTCGCCTTCCGGCTGGGCAAAGATGCGAACATTTAGAATCGCGCCCATCTTATAGAGGTTTTGGATGTCCTGCTCGACCACTTGATCGGAGTACAGCTGGCCCACCGCTGTCCGCATCTGCGCCAGAATTCGCTCTTTGCTCACCGTGGCAGGTCCGGTATAGCGTACGTCGATTGAGCGGACCACCGGAGGGCCTTGTCCACGGGCCGCTGCCGCGCCCAGTAGCGCACAAACGAACGCGAGGAAAATTGAAGAGGGGCAGCGCAGCGATCCGGAAAATTGTCTCATGAGTTAAGAAGCGCAGTCCCGCGCGACGAACCGGCGCGGGGCAAGCGGCTATTAGATGAGTAAGAAGCAGGCAATCGTCAAGGCGGGATTTTTCGCAGGTGCAGGCGGTTCGTCCATAGACAACGCCCGACGGCGTTCAGTTCAAAAGCTCGTACCAATTGTTCCGGCGTCGCGGCTCGTAACCAGCATCGCGAATGAGCGATTCAATTTGCGCGGCATTTAATCGAAACGTCGTGCCCGCGCTGCTCACCACGTTCTCTTCCATCATCACCGATCCAAAATCATTCGCGCCGTACTTGAGCGCGATTTGCCCGATGCCTGGTCCCTGTGTCACCCATGAGCTTTGCACATTGTCGATGTTGTCCAGGAAAATTCGGGCCAGCGCTTGCGTGCGCAGATATTCCGCCACGCCCGTCGGGTGCTTCACTTTCAGCACGGTGTGCTGCGGTTGAAACGTCCAGCAGATGAACGCGGTGAAGCCGCCGCTCCGGTCCTGCTGCTCGCGAACGCGCTGCAGATGCTCGATGCGATCCTCAATCGTCTCCACATGACCGAACATCATCGTCGCGCTCGAGTTCAATCCCAGTTCGTGCGCCACTGACATCACTTCCAGCCACTGATCGGTGTTAATTTTCAGCGGCGAAATTTTCTTGCGCACCCGATCGACCAGAATTTCCCCGCCCCCGCCGGGAATTGATCCGAGCCCGGCGTTCTTGAATTTCGAAATCACCTCGCGTAGCGGCATCCGGAAAGTTTCCGCGAAATGCTGAAACTCCGGCGGACTAAACCCGTGGATGTTGATGTGCGGATATTTTTCGCGGATGTGTCGTAAAAGATCGAGATACCACTCGACCGCGAGCTTCGGATGATGCCCGCCCTGCATCAGGATTTGAACACCGCCCGCGGCGGAGAGTTCCTCAAGTTTTTCGTCGATCTGCTCGAATGAGAGCACGTAATGATCTTCATCGCGTTCCGTGCGATAAAACGCGCAGAACTTGCAGTAAACATTGCAGACGTTCGTGTAATTGATGTTTCGATCGATAATGTAGGTCACGATCTCGCGTCCGCGATTGCCGTAGCTTTTCGCCTTCGCCAAGTCGCGCCGTGCATTCGCCAGCACGCCAAGTTCTTCCAGCGGCCATTGGTACAACTCGAGCGCGTCTTCAGACGAAATTCTTTCGCCCGTGAAAATTTTTTCCGTCAGCGCGTTTCGATTTAACGAAACCATCACTGCGCATTTTATATGACGTAGCGGCGCGTTGCACGTAGATCATTTGGATGGTCAAAAGCGTGGCGATCGTCGGTGCCGGTGTGTCGGGGCTGACCTGTGCCGTTCTTTTCGCCGAGCGCAGCTATCGCACCGTGATTTTCGCGGAGGAAACCGGCGAACGGACAACATCTGCCGCTGCGGCCGCAATTTGGTATCCGTACGACGCCGAGCCGGCCGATTCTGTGATCGCGTGGGCGCTCGAAACTTACAAGATACTTGTCGGTCTCAGCCACGATTCGCAAACGGGCGTGTCGATGATTGAACTGCGCTCCTTTTCGCGGACGGGCGAAATTCCAATTCCAGAATGGGCCATTCCGCTCGGCGCGAAGCGACTCGTGCGCGACATGTTGCCGGTGTTCAACAGCGGTTTTGCCCTCGGCGTTCCGCTGATGGATACAACAATCTATCTCGATTATCTGACGAATCGGTTTGTCAATGCCGGCGGCTCAATCAACGGAAACGTTCGCTTCGAGAAACTCGAGAAGGTCGATCCAAAATTCGATCTCGTGATCAACTGCGCGGGCATCGGCGCGAGGACTCTCGCTCCCGATGCTGATCTTGAACCGCATCGCGGCCAAGTCGCGATCGTGCCGAAGCTCGATCTGGGTCACGCGGTCGTTTGCGACGATTTTCCGCTCATGTACGCGATTCCGCGCGCGAACGATTGCGTTTTCGGAGGGACAAATGAACTGAGCGACCGTCGCGATGTCGATCCCGCGACGACATCGCGCATCGTCGCCGGCTGCAGCCGTGTTCTGAAGATCGACAAACCGAAAGTTCTCGCCGAGCGCGTCGGCCTCCGCCCATTTCGTAAATCAGGCGTTCGTCTCGAACGCAATCGGTTGCGCGATGGCCGCACCGTCATTCACAACTATGGCCACGGCGGCTCCGGTTTCACACTCTCCTGGGGCTGCGCGAAAAAGGTCTTCGATCTGGCGGGTTTGTCTGGGTAGCGCACGCGGCTCGCGTGCTGGCGATGGCACCCCGCCATCGCCACTTTGTTTGGATGAGGTTTTGCCCTTGTGTTGTGGTCAGCTCAGAAAAGATTGTTCCCCCGAACGCTTTCGGGGCAACCAGCACGCGACCCGCGTGCACCGCTCGAGCAAATACATGCCGTGAAATTTAGGTCAGCGCGATTGCTTGGAAAGAGCTGACCACGTCGTCGGGGCCTTTCTCGGCGAAGAAGCTTTCGTAAAAACCGGGGCTGAGGTCCCAGTGATCGCCTTTATAATATTCGTCGCGATAAAATCGCCAGACGCCGCTGACGATGATGAGGCAGCTGATCCGATCGTTCCAGAAATCGCCGATGTAATGGAAGCTCAAGTTCGTGCGCGCGTAGGCTCCCCCGAAACCAATGTGGTCGTAAACCACCAGCTCAGGCAGCCGGATGATCTGTTTGCTCGGCTCCACTTTGACTTTGCCAGCGGCCGAGGCGTGATAACTGAGCGGGCCGAGTTTCCATTTCGTGTCGATGATACAGCCGTTATCCGGCGAAAGTTCTGTTTTGGGTATTTGTTTCATAAGCGGCAGGTTTTTCTGATTAGAACAAATGGCCAACGCGGTGTCGAGCGCGAGATTCAGCAAAGTGCTCAGGGTTCAGTGAGCAGGGTTCAGACTGAAACCTGAACCCTGAAATCTGTTCCCTAAATCGTGTGCTCGCGGTTATCCGAGCGCAGGCGGATGGTTTTGGTCTGCAAATTGTGCGCGGCGCGGATGAAACGCACGGTTTTACTCTTTGCCCGCATCAAAATGGAATGGGTGATGGCAGTTGTGCCCTTTGATTTCACCCCGCGCAAAAGCGCGCTGTCGCTGATGCCGGTTGCGCAAAAGACCATGTTTTCTCCTTTGGCGAGGTCATCGGCGACAAAAACGCGGTCGAGATCCTTTTCATAACCTTCGTCGATGAGTTGTTTGCGTTCCTTTTCGTCGCGCGGCCACATCTTGCATTGCATCTCGCCGCCCAGGCATTTGATTCCTGCCGCGGCGAGGACGGCTTCCGGTGATCCGCCCATGCCCATGTAAAGATCGATATCGCTCTCCGGCAACGATGGCGCCATGGCGGCAGCAATATCGCCATCGCCGATCATGCGCAGCGACGCGCCCGCATTGCGAATCCCCTCGACAATTTCCCTGTGGCGCGGCCGGTCCAGCATCATGACGACGACATCCTGCACTCGTTTTTCCACCGCGTGCGCGACAATCGCAAGAGTTTCCGAAATTGGACTGTCGATGTTGAGTGTGTCGCCGCGCTTCTGCATGTAATGGATGACGCGCGGTCCGTACGATAACTTCATCATATAGAACGACGGCACGTCGCGCAGTGCCACTTTCACCCCTTCCTCGGGGCTGGCCGCCGCGATGCAACTAATCGAGTTGGGCGCACCTTTGGAAATGTTGGTTGTGCCATCAATTGGATCGATCGCGATATCGAACTGCGGTGAGCCCGGAATCCA
>Ga0209161_10002825_pt1 | contig 14176 bp, 13 predicted proteins | sample GraSoiAngelo_155_FD_186169 | JGI IMG/M metagenome (GOLD analysis project Ga0209161, IMG submission 186169) | Grasslands soil microbial communities from the Angelo Coastal Reserve, California, USA - 14_1009_13_30cm (SPAdes) (version 2) | ecosystem: Environmental > Terrestrial > Soil > Grasslands...
CGAGGCCTCGTCCCAGGAGACGGCGCTCTTCCGGAAGTACGACTCGTTCGCCATGTGGCAGGCCAGCGCCGCGTTGTGACCGAACACCGCATCCTCCACCACCGGCTTCCGGGTGCGCACGGCCTCGAAGAAAGTCCACAGGTGTGGCCGGACGTCGTCGAAGTCGGGCCCGCTGAAGGACATGGTCTCGGGCATCGCCGCCGCTTGACCCGGCTTCGGATCGTTCTCCTGATGCCATTTCTCGAGATACGCCTCCCGCATGGCACGGGGGTAGCTGCCGGTGTAGTAGCTGGGGTACGAATCCTTGCCGGTTTGCGGCGTCAAGCTCAAGGTCGATCCGGTCACGTCCAGTACACCCTTCGACCCCTGGATGCGATAGGCCTCCGGCATTTCCGTTCCCAGATTCAGCCGCATGTACACCGGTAGCTCGCCGAAGTAATAGACGACCGCGTGCACGTCCGGCATGTTGCGACCGTCCTTCCAGCGCCGGATGCCACCCACCGCCGAAGCCTGCTTCGGCGGCTCATTGATGCCCAGCATGAACATCATGCCGCTGATCAGGTGGACCAGCAGGTCGCCGGCCACGCCTGTGCCGTACTCCTTCCAGCAACGCCAGCGCGCGAAGATGTTGGGATCGAACGCGCGCTTGGGGACCGTCCCCTGCCAGGTATCCCAGTCCAGATTCCGAGGGGACAGATCCGGGGGCGGCGGATACTGCCACGCGCCCGTGGGATCGTTTCGTCCGAGCCATCCCTCGACCAGCATCAAGTCACCCAGCGTCCCCTGGGCAATCAGCTCTTTGGCTTTGGCACAGATCTGGGAGCTGACGCGCTGCGAGCCGATCTGCACGATGTGTCCGGTCTTCTTCGCCGCGTCCACCATGGCCACGCCGTCGGCCGCGGTGTGCGACATCGGCTTCTCGCAGTAGATGTCCTTGCCCGCGCTCACCGCGTCGACAACCACCTGCTTGTGCCAGTGATCGGGAACCGCCGCCACGATGCAGTCGATGCTCTTGTCGTCCAGCAGCGCCTGATAGCGGCGCGTGACCGGCAGATCGGCTCGCACGATCTCCCGGGCCAACGTGTGTCGGCCGTCGTAGAGGTCACAGGCGGCGGCACATTCGACCCCCGGCAGCTTGATGGACTCGGACAGGAGCCAGTTCCCCTGCATGCCGACGCCGATCATGCCGAAACGGACGCGCTCGCTCGGGGGAACCGCCTCCGGAGCGAGCATGAGGTTGCGCGGTAGCGACACCATCGGTTTCGCGGCAAACGATGCGCCGGCGGCAGCCGCGCTCAAGCCGAGAAATTCGCGGCGCGAACAGTTGCTCTGCGTCATGGCGTCTCCAATATCACGTGGGTGGACCGGTAATCGCACGGGCGACGGGTCGGCCCTATTATGCTGGCCTACTCGGCCTCCTTGCGCCAGCCACCCTCGCGCCCAGGAAGCGTCAACGCGTTCGGCTGCGCGCACGTATGACCGTTATGACAACCAAAGCACTCCTCACTACCGCGCTCCTCCTGGGCGTCGCACCCGCCAGTGCCCAGGTCTCGCGGCGCACGTTTGGCGGCCTCCCGCGCTGGGCAGACAGCGCCCTGGTCGCCTCGGGTCTGGGGCAGCGATTCATCCTCTCGTCCGAGCTGAACACGATCCATGAATTCGGGGACTTTGATGGCGACGGCCTGCTCGACCTCGCTGTCCAAATCAAGGACACGGGCGGACTGCGACACGGCATCGCGATCGTGCACCGCATCGATCGGTCGGTCCATGTCGTGGGCGCGGGCCAGCCGATCGGTAACGGGAAGGATCAACTGAATTGGCGAGCGAGCTGGGGCGTCGACTCGCCCCGACACGTGCGCGGGCACGCCCCCGTCGGCCGCGACCTCCTGTACATCAGCCAGCCCGGAGCACCCAGTGGCTGGGTGGTCTGGGACGGGCGCGACTACGTGTGGATTGAGACCGACTGAGTCGGGGTGAGCCTACGTGAGAAGGATCAGGGGCAGCACGAGCGCCGCGGCCACCCAGGTCAGGCGCAGCGACGTCCGGGCACGGTGACCGGACGGCTCGCGAGCGGGTGGGCGCGGGGAGGGGGGGGCCACGCTGGTGCGCCGCGGGAGCAGCCCGCCAGGGGACATCACCGAACGTCGTAACTGATCTTGTGCGGCCTTGCGCGTCAGCTGGGCCAACCACCGTCCCACAGTCTGTTCCCGCGCGATGAACGACGCTGCGCGCCGCCACGCTTCCCGCAGGGTGGCAGCGACCGCCACATCCGCCGCATCTGGATTCAACAGCAAGGTGTAGGCAATCGCGTACAACGTCATGCCGTGCCGCGTATCCAGCTCAGCCAGTGCGGCACGGTCGCCGAGCGCTGCGATCCGTTCCACGAGGACGGCATCGGACAATACGGGCGTCGAGGTGGTGAGGGCCCCGGAACCGGTTACCATCCGCTCTCCTGATGACGGGTACGCACGATCGGAATGTGCATGGGTGTTCCATGCACGGCCGTAATAAAGAGCACACCACCGACCGACGAGTCACGGCGTCGGGACCGCCCGGGCTGTCACGCGACGCCGGTGACCGCGGTCACATGGCAGGTATGCGAAGCTTGACGGGCTGGCGCCACATTCCTCGCGCTGATCGTGCCGCTGGCGCTCGCGGTCATCACGTCGGGGCGCCGGATTACCGGCCTGGGGCGGCGCACGGTGGCGCTGCAGGAGTTCCGCCGCCCGGCGTGAATCTGCTGCGTGACGTTCGACGCATGACCGGCGCGCGGGCCGTGTATCTGGGCCAGGGATACGTCATCATCGGCTGGACGCTCGTTGTCCTGGCGCTCGCGCTGCTCGGCCTCGCGACCTACGCGCTGGTGGTCCTCTGGCCCCGATAGTCGCGCCGCGGTGACCGGCGCCTGTGACGGTTGCGGGCGACGGCAGCCCGCCACCATATTCGCACATTCATGGCTGATCTCCGCGCGGCATTGGGGCACGCGCTCGAGCCCGCGTACCGGGTGGAGCGCGAGGTGCGACCCGTCGGAAATTGCCGCATGTTCGTGGCGCTGGAAAAGTCCGCTGGCAGCGGCCTCCTCGTGAAGGTGCTGCCCGGCCCGTTGTCGCTCGCCGTCGACTCCACGCGGTTCGAGCAGGAGATCGCGCAGCTAGGGCGTCGGCTCCGGCATCCGAGCCTCGTGGCCCCGCACGGCGCCGGCCGGGCGGGACCGTTCGTCTACCACACCCGGACGTTCGTCGAGGGCACCACCTTGCGGGCCTGGCTGGCGCGTCACGGAGAGCTGCCGCTCCGGCGTGCCGTGGAGATTCTGCGGGATGTGCTCGCGGCGCTGGCCCACGCCCACGCCGAGGGCGTCGCCCACGGCGATTTGAAGCCCGAGAACGTGCTGCTCGCCGACGGACAGGCACTGGTCGCCGACACGGGGATTCTGGGTGTGCTGACGCAGGCCCTCACGGGCGACGGGGGCGGGGCGGCGACGGCGACGCTGTGCGCGGCCGACTACCTGGCGCCCGAGCGGCGGGCCGGCCAGGCCGCCCCGGCCACGCGGGACGACATGTTCGCCGTGGGGGTGCTCGTGCACGAGATGCTGACGGGACGGCCGCCCGCCGGCAATCCGGAGCCGCTTGAAGAAGTCCGCTCGGTGCCGGCCTGGCTCGCCGAGCTGGAGCGCCGCTGTCGCGCCGCGGAGCCGAGCGCGCGTTGGGCGGACGCAGGGTCCGCGTTGGCGAGCGGGAGCTGGCCGGGCGGGGGGGGGGCCTGAAGCAATGCGGAGTGCGGAATGCGGATTGCGGAATTGATGGGGGAGGTCCCACCCGCGGCGCGTCCGCCGGTACTGTGCTACCATCGCGTCGGTGGCCCGCTCGAGCTCGGAGTTACTCGGGTCGCGAGCTCGATCTTCGCGCGTCAGATGACGACGTTGGCACGGGCAGGGTGGAAGACCCTCACGTTGGACCAGTTCGCCGAGCGCCTCCAGCCCGGCTATTCCGCATTCCGCACTCGGCATTCCGCATTCCTGTTGACGTTTGATGACGGCTTCGCGTCCCTCGCCGAGCACGTCTATCCGTTACTCGCCGATGTGGGGTTCACGGCCACCACGTTCCTCATCACGGACTACGTGGGCCGACTGAACACGTGGGATGTCCGGTACACGTGGCACCGGCTCGCGCATCTCGATTGGGACACCATCGGGCGGTGGCAGGCGCGGGGCTTCGACTTCGCGTCGCACACCGCGTCGCACGCGCGGCTCACCTGGTTGTCCGACGGCCAGGCGGCCGCCGAGCTCGCGGGGTCCCGCGAGACGCTGCGACACCGCCTGGGACCCCTGGCAGCGCGGGCCGTTGCCTATCCGTTCGGCGCCCGGGACGAGCGGATCGAGCGGCTGGCGAGCGCCGCCGGATACGAGCTGGGGTTTGGAGGCGTGCGCGGCAACGGTTCGCCGCTGGGCCTGGCGCGTCTCCCCGTCTACATGTGGGACGTGGCAAGGATACCGTTGGGAGTGCGGAAGGACGGGCTTGGCTGGCTGGGTAGAAACGTCGCACACGCGGCTAATCGGTGTGCGGTCGGGACAAGCTTGATGCTGAAGCTGCTCCCTGCTCCCCGCTCCCTGCTCCCGTTATAGCAGATTCCCCGTCGCCACCGCCGCTCCCATGGCGTGGTATCCCTTGTCCACGTAGATCGTCGCGCCGGTGATCCCGCTGCCCAGCGGGCTCGCGAGGAACGCGGCGGTCGTGCCGACTTCCCGGGCGGTGAGGGGCTGGGTGAGCGGCGCATTGGCGGCGTAATACTCGACCATCCGCTCGATCTTCCCGATGGCGCTCGCGGCGCGGGACGCGAGCGGCCCCGCGGAGATCGTGTTCACCCGCAGGCCGTATTTGCGGCCGGCCTCGAAGGCCAGCGTGCGCGTGTCGCTCTCGAGCGCCGCCTTCGCAGAGGACATTCCGCCCCCGTAGCCCGGCACCACGCGCTCGCTCGCCATGTACGTCAGCGACAGGAACGAGCCACCCGGGCGCGTGAGTGGTCCGAGTTGGGCGACGAGCGACACGAGGGAATAGGCGCTCACGCTCACGGCGGCGAGGTAGCCCGCCCGGCTGGTGTCGAGCAGGGGTTTCTTGACCTCGGGAGCGTTGGCGAGCGAGTGGACGACGATGTCGAGCGGCCGGTCGCCGAAATCCTGCACCAGCCGCTGGGCAAGCCCGGCGACCGAAAAATCGCCCACGTCCTTGTAGCGCTTGTTGCCGCGAACCTCGTCCGGGGCCTCCGCCAGCGTGTCGTACGCGGCGTCGAGCGGATAGATCTTCTCGAACTGGAGCAGGGAGCCGTCCGGCAGGCGGCGCGATTCGTCGATCTTGCCGCGCTCGAGCAGGTTCAGGAAGATGTTCAGGGCCGGGGGCCATGTGCCGGCGCATACCGTAGCGCCCGCCTCGACCAGCGCCTTGGTAATGGCGAAGCCGTAGCCGCCGTCGTCCGCGACACCGGCCACCAATGCCCGCTTTCCTCTCAGATCAATGCTCAGCATCGCCCCCCCACCCGAATGCGGAATGCGGAATGTGGAATGCGGAATTGAAGGGAAAGGTGGAATAGCGAATGACGCTCGCGCTGCCATTCCGCATTCCGCATTCCGAATTCCGCATTAGATGAAGAACCGCGCCGCCACCGGAATCAGCTGCGGGTGCCGGACGAGCGCATGGGCAAAGATCCGACCCAGGGTCCGCTTCTCCGGGGGGATCGCGTTCGCGGTGCGCGCGAGGGAGTTGAAGAACTGGTCGTCCAGATCCTCGAGCGCCCGCTTGAGCCGATAATACTTGAGATGATCGTCCCCGAGGAGCTCCATCCACCCGGCGTGATACGCGGAGAGCCGGCTCGCACTCGTGTCTCCGGCCCGGATCGCCGCCGTCGCGACGCGCCCGGCGAGCCGCCCCGCCTTCATGGCGTTCACGATGCCGCCCCCGGACAGCGGGTTGATCATGTGGGCCGCGTCGCCCGCCACCAGGACGCCATCGGTGTAGGTCTGCCGGATGGTCGTGTGGACGATCACCCCGCCCACCGTGCAGGCCGTCTTGGCGCCCCGAGGATAGCGGCGGGCGATCCAGGCATCGAGGTATTGCCGGGCGTTGCGGGCGTCGGCCTTCAAGGCGACGAGGCCGAGGCCCACGTTCGCCACGCCGGGGCTCTTGGGGAAGACCCAGGCGTACCCGCCCGGCGCGATGCCGGCGCCGAACTGCAGATAGATGGCGTCGGGATCGACGTCGATCCCCTCGACTACGTACTGCGCGCACGACTCCATGTCACGGGCGGGGACCCGGGTGTCGAGACCCGCCCAGCGGCCGACCATGGCCTCGACGCCGTCCGTCCCGATCACCACCCGTGCCCGGCAGGTCGCTTCGCCCTCCGTGCCGCGCAGCCGCACGCACCAGCGGCCGTCGGGCTCGCACGTCATGGCGGACGCCTCAGTGCTCACGAGGAGCTCGGCCCCCAGGGCCACGGCGCGCTGGGCGAGATAGGCATCGAACCGCGTGCGATCGAGAATCCAGCCGACGTCGCGCTCGGCGACCTTCACCTCCGTGTCGTCGGGCGCGACGAACACGACGCGGGTGATCTTGCGGGCCACCCAGGGAGCGCCGTCGGGATCGGCGAACTCGCGCAGTCCCCCGTCCCCGACCCCTTCGGCGCAGCGGACCGGCGTGCCCACTCGGGCGTCGCGCTCGAGCAACACGACGTCGAGCTCGGGGGCCGCGCGCTTCGCCTCCCACGCCGCCACCGCGCCCGCCGGGCCCGCTCCAATGACCAGTACATCGGTGTCGTGCGTCACGCGGGGACCATCGTGAGCGCGCCGACGGGGCAGGGGGCGATGCATTTGCGGCAGCCGGTGCAGGTGCTCCGATCGACGACCAGATCGGTAAGCGCGAGGTGAATCGCCTCCGGGGGGCAGAGGGGCAGACACAGACCGCAACGGTCGCATACCTGGAGGTCGACTACGGCAATCTCGGGGAAGGCCGGGGCGGGTTGCATGGGCGAACGGTAGCCGCCGCCATCAGAGGCGTCAAGCATCAGCCTTGCTTGGAGTTACGCTTTTCATTAGCTTGATGCGCTCGCGCGCGCCCCCCTAACGACTTTCACCCGACGACCTCGTGCGTATACGCTGGCCTTGGAAGCTTGGTGCCTGGAGTCCGGCGAATGAGATCGCCGTCGATCTGGGCACCGCCAACACCCTGATCTACGTGAAGGGCGAGGGCATCGTGCTCAACGAGCCCTCGGTCGTCGCGATTGAGAAGGCGACCGGGAAAATCAAAGGCATCGGGCTCGAGGCGAAGCGGATGCTGGGGCGCACGCCGGACGGGATCCTGGCGGTCCGGCCGCTCAAGGACGGCGTGATCGCCGACTTCGACGTCACCGAGAAGATGCTGCGGTTCTTCCTGAAGACCATCATCGACCGCCATCTGTTCCGCGTGAAGCCCAAGGTGATCGTGTGCGTGCCCTCTGGCATCACCGAGGTCGAAAAGCGTGCCGTGCGGGACTCGGCGCAGTCGGCTGGGGCGAAGGAGGTCTACATGGTCGCCGAGCCGATGGCGGCGGCCATCGGCGTGGGGCTTCCCGTCGAGACTCCCACCGGGAACATGGTGATCGACATCGGGGGGGGCACGACCGAGATTGCGGTGATCGCCCTCTCGGGGATCGTGTCGGACACGTCGATCCGCACCGGCGGCGACGAGCTGGACCAGGCGATCGTGCAGTTCATGCGCAAGAATTACAACCTCCTGATCGGCGAGCCCACGGCCGAGCAGATCAAGATCCAGATCGGATCGGCCGCACCCGTCGGGGAGGAGCGGGAAATGGAAGTGAAGGGCCGCGACCTCGTCTCGGGGATTCCGAAAATCGTCCGGGTGCACTCGAGCGAGATCCGGGAGGCGGTGCAGGAGCCGATCCAGCAGATCGTGGACGCGGTGCGGCGGGCACTGGAGATCACGCCGCCGGAGCTGGCGTCGGACATCGTCGATCGGGGGATCGTGATGACCGGCGGGGGCGCGCTGATCCGCGGCCTCGACGTGCTGCTGCAGCAGGAGACGGGCCTGCCGATCCACCTCGACGAGGACCCGATGACCTGCGTCGTACGGGGGACGGGGCGGATCCTCGACGATCCGGAGAAATACCGCAACGTCCTGACCACCTAGGGCGATGGCGCTCGGAGCGGACCGCTACGCCTCGCGGGGCGACACCTTCGCGTTCCTCGTCTGTGTCCTCCTGTCCGTTGCCGCTATGAGCCTGCCCGAACGGATCCGCGATCCGCTCGCACGCGGCCTGCGGCAGACCGTGCTCGCTCCGTTCCTGGCGCTGCAGCAGCAGACCGAGCTCCTCTCCGCGTCGCTCGAGCGCTACGACGCGGTCGTCGCGCAGCGCGACTCCGCCGCCCTCGCCGCCACCTTCCTCCCCGAGCTGCGGGGCGAAAACACGCGGCTCCGCAGCTTGCTCGGCCTGGGCACACGGCTCTCGAGCGGCTACGCGCCGGCCGAAGTGTTACGCGAGCCTGAGCCCACGGGCGCGCTCACGTTCATCGTGTCGGCGGGAAAGAAGCAGGGGGTGAAGCCCTTGTCCGCGGTGGTGAGCCCGGACGGCCTCGTCGGGATCGTGAGCGCGGTGGACGCGAAGACCAGCGTGGTCGTGAGCTGGGCGCACCCCGAATTCCGCGCCAGCGCCATGGCGGCAGATGGGAGCGTCTACGGCATCGTCGCACCGCACGGCACCGAAGGGCCGCACATCTGGCTGCTCGAGCTGCAGGGCGTGGCCTACCGGCAGCTCGTGCCCACCGGCACGATGATCCTCACGTCGGGTCTGGGGGGGGTTCTGCCCCGCGGCATTCCGATCGGCACGGTGGTGGGCGTCGCGGGCGAAGCAGAGGGATGGGAGCGTACCTACCTCATCCGGCCCGCCGTCCACCCCGCCGCCGTCACGCACGTGATGATCCTCACCGGGCCGCCGGTCCGCGGAGACCTGCGCTCGCTGTTCGAGTCGAGCGGAGAGACGCCGTGAGGCGCAGCGACAAGTACCGCTTCTACGTGATCCTGGCGGCGCTCGTGGTGCTGCAGTTCTCGGTGCGGGGCCGGCTGGGGGGCGACCGCGTGGCGCCCGATTTCCTGCTGTTGGCGCTCCTCCTCTACACGATCCGGGCCCGGCCCGGGCCGAGCGCCGGCGCCGGCTTCCTGGTCGGCTTGGTGCGGGACGCGCTGACACCGGCGTCGTTCGGCGCCGGGGCGCTCGCGCACACCCTCGTGGGGTATCTCTCCTCCTGGAGCAAGGCGGTCTTCTTCGCCGAGAACCTGTTCGTGAACGGCTGTCTGTTCTTCGCCGGCACCTGGTGCCGCAACCTCGCGGTGGCGCTCGCATCGGGAAAGCTCAAGGGCGGGCTCTTGGGCTGGGAGCTGCTCGTGTGGTCTCCCATGCAGAGCCTCACGACGGCCGTGGCGGGCGTCCTCGTGCTGTGGCTGTTCGGGCGACATCTCGCGATCCGCCTCAGCGACGCATGAGCGCGTTCCACCCGCACCTGCTCGAACGCCGGCTCCGCCTCACGCGGACCGTGGTGTTAGGCGCGGGGGCGGCTCTCGTGCTGGTCTTCTTCCGCACGCAGATCCTCGACCACTCGAAATACCAGCTGCAATCCGAGACGAACCGCCTGCGCCCGATCCCGCTGCCCGCGCCGCGCGGCATCATCACCGACCGGAACGGCAAGATCCTGGCGGAGAATCTGACCGGCTACACCGTGTCGCTGCTCCCGGCGGACGAAGATTCGCTCCGGGCCACGCTGCGGCGCATCGCGCCGATCGTCAAGCTCGACAACCTCGCCGTCGAGCGCTTGCTGATCCGATACCGCCGGACGCCGTACTTGCCGGTCAGCGTGCTCCCGAACGCGACGTTCGAGGTCGTGTCGGCGCTCGAGGAGCGGCGGCTGATTTTCCCGGGGCTGCTGATCCAGCCGGAGCCGAAGCGGCACTACCCGGACAGCTCGCTGGTGGCCCATCTGGTGGGCTACGTCGGCGAGCTCACCGAAACGGAGCGGGCCCAGCGTCGCTTCGCGGCGGTGCGGCTCGGCGGACTCCTGGGGAAGGGCGGGCTCGAGCGCCAGTACGACGACTCGCTCCGGGGCGCGGACGGCGTGCGGTTCGTGGAGGTGAGCGCGCTGGGACATGTCGTGCGCGAGGGAGGCACCGCCTCCCGGCTGCCGCCGGTGCCGGGCCGGGCGGTGCACACCACCATCGACCTCGAGCTGCAGCGCTACATCGCGCAGATCTTCCCAGCGGGACAACGCGGCGCGGTGCTCGCGCTGAACCCCAATACGGGCGAGATCCTCGCCCTGTACAGCGCGCCGGGCTTCGATCCCAACGCCTTCGTGGGCGGCGTAGACCCGGACTATTGGCACCGCCTCAGCGTGAGCGAGGCCCACCCGCTGTTCGACCGCACCATCCAGGCACGCTATCCGCCGGGATCCACCTGGAAGCTGGCCATGGCCGCGATGGCGCTGCGGCGCGGCGTCGTCACGCTGCGGTCGCGGATGCCGATCCCCTGTCGCGGCGGATTGCAATACGGCAACCGCTTCTTCCGCTGTTGGTCGGCCCAAGGGCACGGCGACCTCGTCCTCGCCGACGCGATCGCGCAGAGCTGCGATGTGTACTTCTATCAGCTGGGTCTGAAGCTCGGCCTCACGTCGTTGTTCGAGGACGCCACCGGCCTGGGGTTCCGCTCCCGTACCGGCATCGACCTCCCCGGCGAGATCACCTCAGAATTCCCCAGCGGGACCGACTACTACGATCGCGTGTACGGGCCGCGCCGCTGGACCTCGGCGGTGACCCTGAACCTGGCGATCGGGCAGGGGGAAAACGCCCAGACCCTCGTGAACATGGTCCGGTTCTACCAGATGCTCGCGAGCGACGGGCGGGCGCGCTCACTCTACCTCGTGCACCCGTCATCCAGCGGCCCGACCCCGAGCCTCGGCCTATCCCCCGAGCACCTCGCTGGCCTCCGCCAGGCGATGACCTGGGTCGTCCAGCGCGGCACAGCAAGAGGCGCGGGGCGGTTCGGCGGCACCATCGAAATCGCAGGGAAGACCGGGACGGCCCAGAACCCGCACGGGCCGGCGCACGGCTGGTTCATTGGATTTGCGCCCGCCGAGAAACCGGAGATCGTCGTGGGTGCAATCGTGGAGTTCGCACGCGAGGGCCCGTACGTGGCACCCCTCGTGACCCGCGTGATCGGGCACTATCTCGGGGTCGACACGACACTCGCCTCGAAGATTCGGATCGTGCTCCCGACCGATACCGCACCCCACGCCATGCAGATCCTCCCCGGCATCCCGGAAGAGGACTCGACCATCGTGCCCCCGATCCTCCCCCCGAGCCTGCCTCCGGACAGCGGCAATGCGCCTCCGCCTCAGTGAGATAGACCGACCGCTCACCGCGGTTGTGCTCGCCCTCGCCGCGTACGGGCTCGCGACGCTCTATTCCGCGGGACAAACCGACGTCCCGACGTTCGTCGCCACGATCTGGCAAAAGCAGCTGATCTGGCTGGCGGTGGGGACGGCGGCCGTCGTGCTGATGTTCCGGACGTCGCCCCGGCTGCTCGAGTGGGCGACGCCCTACGCCTACGGCATCGGCGTCGTGGTGCTGCTGCTCACGCTGGTCGCCGGCACCGGGGCGGGCACCGCCGCGAGCGAGCGGTCGTGGATCGCGATCGGAGGGGTGCGGCTGGGCCAGCCGGCCGAGCTCGCCAAGCTCGCCGTAGTGCTCATGCTGGCGCGCTGGCTCGCCGAGCGGCGGGAGGCGCCGGCGACGCTCCGGGACCTGCTGCCGCCTTGCCTCATCGCCGGCGTGCCCACGTTGCTCGTCGCCAAGCAGCCGGATCTGGGGAGCGCCATCGTCTTCATCGCGATTTTGTTCACGATGCTGTACTGGGCCGGGACGAAGCCCTCGCTGCTGCTCCTCCTCGGGTCGCCCGTGATCGGCCTGGTGCTCGCCTTCTCGACTGTGGCCTGGGGCGTCTGGATCATCGTGCTGTTCGCGCTCTTGCTGTGGTGGCGGCCGTACGTGTGGGAAGGCCTGGCCGTCATGCTGGCCAACGTGGTCATGGGCGTCGTGGCGGTGCCGTTCTGGGGTCGTCTCGCTCCCTACCAGCAGAACCGCCTCCTCGCGTTCCTGAATCCCGAGGTGGACCCCCGTGCGACCGGCTGGCACGTCATCCAGTCGAAGATCGCCATCGGCTCGGGGGGCTTCCTGGGCCAAGGGTTCACCCACGGCCCGCAGAAGCGGCTCGCATTCCTGCCCGCCCAGCACACGGATTTCATCTTTCCGGTGGTGGGGGAGGAGCTCGGGTTCGTCGGCGTCCTGGTCGCGCTGGCGCTCCTCATCGCGCTGATCCTCATCTTGCTCCGCATCGCGCGGCGCGCCACGGATCCCTACTCCAGCCTGTGCGTGTTCGGGGTCGCCGGCCTACTATTCACGCACATCATCGAGAACGTGGGGATGACGGTGAATCTGCTGCCGATCACCGGAATCCCGCTGCCGTTCTTTTCCTACGGCGGCTCGTTCCTGCTCGCGTGTTCCATCGCCGTGGGCGTCTCGCTCCGAGTTGCGTGGGAGGCTCGCCAATCGGGCTACGCCGAGCTCTGACAACGAGTTACGCGGTCGGGGCTGGCGCCGGGAGGAGGCCCCTCCCAAATTGTCGCCTTCAAGGTCCCCACTGTGGCGCGAATGGCCTGGTTCAAAAAAGAGCGCAAGCCCCGCACGTCCGAACGGGTAAAGCTGGAGATTCCAGCCGACGCCTGGGAGAAATGCGACGAGTGTGGGCACATCGACATCAAGGACCGGTTCGTCCGCGCGCTGAACGTGTGCCCCAATTGCGGCCACCATCGCCGCATTTCGGCCCAGGAGTACATCGATCTCCTCGTGGATGAAGGCTCCTGGCACGAGCTGGACGGACGACTCCGGTCCACCGATCCCCTCCACTTTGAGAACTACCAGCAGCGCCTCGAGACGGCGATCCAGAAGGCGGGGCCCCTCGAAGCCGTGCGAACCGGCTACAGCCGGTTGGACGGCATGCCGCTCGACGTCGCCGTGATGGACTTCAACTTCATGGGCGGCTCGATGGGGTCGGTCGTGGGAGAAAAAATCGCCCGGCTGACCCGGCGGTCGACCGAGCGGCGGGTCCCGCTGGTCATCGTGTCGGCGTCGGGCGGGGCGCGGATGCAAGAGGGGGTGCTGTCCCTCATGCAGATGGCGAAGAGCTCCGTCGAGATCGCGCGACTGCGGGCAGCCCGGGTCCCCTTCATCTCGATCCTCACGAACCCCACCACGGGGGGCGTATCCGCGTCCTACGCCATGCAGGGGGACGTGATCCTGGCGGAGCCGGGGGCGGTGGTCGGATTCGCCGGGCCGCGGGTCATCAAGCAGACGATCGGTCAGGATCTGCCACCCGGCTTCCAGACGGCCGAGTTCCTGCTCGAGCACGGCATGATCGATGCGGTGGTGCCGCGCAGCGAGCTGCGGGACACCACCGCCCAGCTGCTCCGTCACATGGCCGGCCGGCAACCGGCGGAGGCTGCCGACTGACCCGGTTGTCCTTCGAGGACGCCTGCCGCTTTCTCTTAGCGCGACAAGGGAGCCGCATAAAGTGGAGCCTCGGGCCGACCGAGGGACTCCTGGACGTGCTGGGTCATCCGGAGCGGCACTTTCCCTCGATCCATATCGCGGGCACGAACGGCAAGGGTTCGACCTGCGCGTTCACGGCGACCGAGCTGCGCGCCCGGGGCTTCAAGGTGGGGGTCTACACCTCGCCCCACCTCGTGTCGGTGCGGGAGCGCATGGAGGTGGACGGGGTGCCGATCGGCGAGGAGGCCTTCGCCGAGTGGGCCACGTTCCTGCGACCCCACATCGAGCGGCTCGACGCGAGCTTCTTCGAGGCCACCACCGCCATCGCGTTCGCCGACCTCGCGGCGCGGGGCGTGGACGTCGCCGTGATCGAAGTCGGGCTCGGAGGGCGGCTCGACTCGACCAACGTCATCACGCCGCTCGTGTCGGTCGTCACCAAGATCGCGCGGGAGCACACCGACTATCTCGGGACCGACCTCGCCTCCATCGCACGGGAAAAGGCGGGAATCGCGAAGCGCGACGTCCCGTTCGCCACTGGCGAGTCC
>Ga0209161_10002827_pt1 | contig 14170 bp, 13 predicted proteins | sample GraSoiAngelo_155_FD_186169 | JGI IMG/M metagenome (GOLD analysis project Ga0209161, IMG submission 186169) | Grasslands soil microbial communities from the Angelo Coastal Reserve, California, USA - 14_1009_13_30cm (SPAdes) (version 2) | ecosystem: Environmental > Terrestrial > Soil > Grasslands...
GCGCACGACGTCGCGCTTGAGGAGCTTCTTACCCTTGCCCGGGGCTTCCATCTGCTCGCAGATGGCGATCTTCTGGCCGGCCTGTACGAGGCGCGCGATGTAGCCGTCCGCCGAGTGGTGCGGGATGCCGGCCATCGGCGCGCCTTGCCGCGACGTGAGCGCGATCGACAGCAGGCGGGCGCCGAGCTCGGCATCCTCGCCGAAGAGCTCGTAGAAGTCGCCGAGTCGGAACAACAGCAGGTGGTCCGGGTAGCGGCGCTTGAGGTCGCGGTACTGCTGCATCATCGGCGTGTCGACGCCCGAGGTCCCGCTCACGCGACGCGGCTCCGCAGGCGCTGCCACGTCGTGGCGAGCTCCTCGGGCAGCACGCGCGTGTTCGCGACGACCGTCGCGAAGTTGTGATCGCCGCCCCAGCGCGGCACGACGTGCAGGTGCAGGTGGTCCTCGATCCCCGCTCCCGCCACGCGTCCTTGATTGAGGCCGACGTTGAATCCCTCGGCGCGATACTCCACGCTGAGCGCGGCGACCGCGCGCTGCACCAGCGTCATCGCGTCGGTCAGCTCCTCCGGCCGCGCGTCGCCGACGGCCGCGACGTGGCGATTGGTCACCGCCATGAGGTGTCCGGGCGCGTAGGGATAGGCGTTGAGGATCAGGAACGCGTGCGCGCCGCGCAGCAGGACGAACGAGGCGCGATCGTCGGAGCCGTCACGCGCGCTGCAGAACACGCAGCCCGCGGCGGGGCGCGCGCCTCCGATCCACGCCATCCGCCACGGAGCCCACAGCCGCCTCAACGCGCGGGCCGGGCCCTCACGCGTTGACGAGCTCTCGCAGGCGCTTGCCGACCTTGAAGAAGGGGACGCGCTTCTGAGGAACGTCCACCGCACTGCCCGTCTTGGGATTGCGGCCCTTACGCGAGTTCCGGTGGCGGATCCGGAAGCTGCCGAATCCCCGCAACTCCACCTTGTCGCCCTTGGCGAGCGCGTCGGTGATGTTGTCGAAGATCGTGTTGACGATCGTCTCGGTCTCTTTCTTGGTGAGGTTCGAGAGCTTCGAGACTTCGTCGATGAGGTCCGCTTTCGTCATCGTGGTGGCGCCCCCCTCCGACGGACCCTAGCACGGGCGTTTTAAGAATGTCAACGTCGTTAGGCAGTTAGCCCTCAGTCCATCAGGTAGAGGGGGGTCTTGAACAGGGGAAGGCCCGGCCGCAACAGGCTGCCGGGGGCCGGCAGACCGATCTCGTTGCGCAGCAGATCGAGGAAGGAGAAGCGCCGGCGCGGCCGCTCGACGGCCGGCGGCGTGGGAATGTTGGCCAGCTTCGCGGCGGCGTTGACCGCGTCTTCCAGTCCGCCGAGCGCGTCCACCATCTTGAGCGACAGCGCCTGCGTCCCCGAGAACACGCGCCCGTCGGCGAACTGCACGACCTGCTCGCGCGGCAACTTGCGGCCCTTGGCCACCGCGTCGATGAACTGGCCGTGGACGTCGTCGAGCAGCGTCTGCAGCACGCGCCGCTCGTCGCCGGTCATCGGGCGCGCGATGTTGCCGATGTCCTTGAACGCGCCGGCCTTGACGACCACGTAATCGACGCCGACCTTCTTCATCAGCGAGTCGACGTTGGCGAGCTGCATGATGACACCGATCGAGCCGGTCAGCGAGCCGGGATTGGCGTAGATTTGATCGGCGGCGACAGCGATGTAGTAGCCGCCGGACGCGGCGACCGCGCCGAGCGAGGCCACCACCGGCTTGCCCGCCTCGCGCACGCGGCGGATGGCGTCGTAGACCTCCTGCGTGGGGCCCACCACCCCGCCCGGGCTGTTGATGCGGATGACCACGGCCTTGATGCTGGGATTGTCGCGGTGCTGCCGCAATTCGCGCACAAGATCGTCGGTCTCGGCGATGAGCCCTTCGAGCTCGACGATCGCGACTTTGGGGCCGAAGAGCGAGCCGCCGTTGCCGCCACCGCGGCTCCACGCGCCACCGACGAGCAGGAAGAGCCCGACCACCCCGCCCAGCACGAGCACGGTGGCCATCAGCACCGTCAGCCGACGGCTCACCTATTCCTCGTCGTCGTAGTCGTAGTCCCGGGTCTTGCCGCGCTTGCCGCGCTTGGCACCGCCGCCGCCGCCGCTGCGATCCTCCACCTCAGGCGGCGCCACGGCGTGGGCGAGCTCCTTGAGGCTGAGCCCGATGCGGCGCTCGTTGGGATCCACGCGGATCACGAGTAGCGTGAGCTCGTCGCCGACGTTGACCACCTCGCTCGGCGTGGCGATCGGCCGATGCGACATCTGCGAGATGTGCAGCAGGCCGTCCACACCCGGCTCGAGCTCGACGAAGGCGCCGAAGTCCGTCAGCCGCACGACCTTGCCCGTCACCCGCGAGCCCATTGGATAGCGCTGCGCGACCGTCGACCAGGGGTCGGGCTGGATCTGCTTGAGCCCCAGCGAGATCCGCTTGTTGTCGCGGTCGATGTTGAGAATCTGCGTCTCGATGTCCTGGCCCTTCTTCAAGACCTCCGACGGGTGGCCGACGTTCCGCGTCCACGACATGTCGGAGATGTGCAGCAGGCCGTCCACACCCGGCTCGAGCTCGATGAACGCGCCGAAGTCGGTCAGGTTGCGCACCTTGCCCGACACGCGCGTGCCCGGCTTGTAGCGCTCTTCGATCGTCGTCCACGGATCGGGCTCGACCTGCTTCATGCCGAGCGAGATCCGCTTGGCGCCGCGGTTGACGTCCAGCACGATCACCTCGACCTCGTCGCCGACGTTGACGAGCTTGCTCGGATGCCGCACGCGCCGCGTCCACGACATCTCCGACACGTGCACGAGCCCCTCGACCCCGGGCTCCAGCTCGACAAAGGCGCCATAGTTCGTCAGGCTCACCACGCGCCCGTGGGTCTTCGTGCCCGGCGCGTAGCGCGTTTCCACCGTCTCCCACGGGTCGTTCGACTTCTGCTTGTAGCCGAGCGACACGCGCCCGCTCTCACGGTCGAAGTGCAGCACGACGACTTCGACCTGGTCGCCGACCTGGAAGATCTCCGAGGGGTGACCGACCCGCCCCCAGGACATATCGGTGACGTGGAGAAGACCATCGATGCCGCCGAGGTCGATGAAGGCTCCGTAGTCAGTGATGTTCTTCACGGTGCCGGTGAGCACCATGCCTTCGTTGAGGACCTCGAGCGTGTGCTTCTTCTTCTCCTCGCGCTCCTCCTCGAGCACGGTGCGGCGGGAGAGCACGACGTTGCCGCGGCGCCGGTTGAGCTTGATGACCTTGGCGCGGATCTGCTGGCCGACCATCGAGGCGAGATTCTTCACGGGACGCAAATCGACCTGCGAGCCCGGCAGGAACGCCTTCACGCCGACGTCCACGGCGAGGCCGCCCTTGACCACCTCGACCACGCGGCCCTCGACCGGCTGCCCCTTCTCGTACGCCTGGGTGATCGCGTCCCAGACCTTGATCTTGTCGGCCTTGTCCTTGGACAGGACGATGAGGCCCTCGGAGTCCTCCTTGGCCTCGAGGTAGACCTCGATCTCCTCGCCGACCTTGGGCAGCGCGCCGTGCCGGTGGAACTCCTCGATGGGGATCGCGCCTTCGCTCTTGTAGCCGACGTCGACGAGCACCTCGCTCGTGCCGACATGCACCACCCGGCCTCGCACGACTTCGCCTTCCTCGAATTCGCTGGTGGTGCCCCCTTCCTTGAACCAGTCCTCCATGCGCTCCTCCGGTTCTGCGCCCTCCGTGCGCGAACCGCCGAGGTTCCGCCGTTCCTTCTCCGCCATGCCGCCAGGTCCCCCCTTCAGAGATTTGAAAGCCGCGCGATGGCCGCCATCATGTCCCGGCTCACCGTGTCGTAATACTCCTTTTTACCGGCGCCCGCTGGGCGTTCGAACCGCAGGGGTGGCCCGAATGTCACCACCACCTTAGCAGGCCGCGGAAGCAACCGCCCGCGCGGCCACGCGCGCCCGCTGCCGCGGACGAACACGGGCACGACCGACGCGCCGCTCAGCACGGCGAGCAGCGCCGCACCGGGCTTGGCCTCGCGCAGCACGCCCTCGTCGCCGCGCGTGCCCTCGGGAAACACGAGCACCGCGCCGCCACCCTCGAGCACGCGCAAGGCCGCACGCAACGCGCCGGCGTCGGCTCCCTCGCGCCGCACGGGGCGGGCGTTGAGCGCGCGGATCAAGCGGCCGAAGCCGGGAATCGTGAACAGCTCCGCCTTGGCCAGGAACGACAGCTGGCGCGGTGCCACGCCGGCGACGAACGGCGGATCGAGCAGGCTCGAATGGTTGCTCACGAGCAGCACCGGCCCTGTCGCCGGCACGTGGTGCATGCCGCGGCCCTCCACGCGCCACAGGGTGCGCATGACGGCCAGGGCGACCGCCTTGCATGCAGCATAGAAGCCGCTACGCGGCGCGACCATGCGGCGGGCATCCACGACCGCGGCCATGCGCTCGACGACCTCGTCGATCGAGAGGTCGCTCGTGTCGACCTCGATGGCGTCGGCCGCCTTCACCAGCGGCGCCAGCGTGCGCGTCGTGTCCTGGCGGTCGCGCACCTTGACCTCGTCGCGCACGGTGTCGAGGTCGGCGTCCACGCCCTGCGCCGCCAGCTCGGAGTGCCGGCGGCGCGCGCGGCTCTCGAGGTTGGCCGTCAGGAAGAACTTCACGTCGGCGTTGGGGCACACGATGGTGCCGGTGTCGCGCCCCTCGAGCACCACGCCGCCCGCCGCGGCGGCGCGACGCTGCAGCGGCGTCACCTTGTCGCGCACCTCGCGGCGCATCGACAGCGTCGAGGTCGCGTCGGCGACGGCCTGGCTGCGGATGGCGCCGGTGACGTCCTCGCCGTTCAGCCGCACGTGACCATGCTCGATGGTGACGTCGAGCGGCGCCAGATGTCGCTCGAGGGCCGCCGTGTCGTCGAGCGAGATGCCGGCGCGTAGCACGCTCACCGCCAGGGCGCGATACATCGCGCCGGTCGGGATGAGCTCGTAGCCGAGCCGCTCGGCGAGCCGCCGCGCCACCGTCGTCTTACCCGCTCCCGCCGGGCCGTCGAGCGTCACCACGAGGCCGCGCGGGCCCATCACGGCTCCACCGTGATGGCCTCGCCGCCCGCGAGCGCGTTGAGGGTGTCCACGAACGTCGGAAACGACGTCTGCACGCACGCGGTGTCCTCGATGACCGTCTCGCCGTCGGCGACCAGAGCGGCGACGGCGAGCGCCATCGCCATACGATGATCGCCAGCCGACGCCACACGCGCGCCGTGGAACCGCTGTCCGCCGGGGACCGCCAGCCCGTCGGCGCGCTCGTCGATGCGCACACCCATCTTCGCCAGCTCGCGCGCGAGCATCGCGATCCGGTCGGATTCCTTCACGCGCAGCTCGGCGGCGTCGCGGATCTCCGTCGTACCGCGCGCGGTGGCGGCGAGCACGGCCAGTGCCGGAATCTCGTCGATGAGGCGCGGGATCAGCGCGCCGGCGACCGTCGTCGCGGCCAGCGGGGCCGTGCTCACGCCGAGCGCCGCCATCGGCTCAGCGGCCCCGTCGGTCGCCCCACCGTGCGGCGTCATGGTGAGCGGCGCCCGCATCGCCGCCAGCACGTCGAGCAGGCCGGTGCGCGTGGGATTCACGCCCACGCGGCGCACGATCACGCGCGCGTCCGGCACGAGCAGGCCGGCCACGAGCAGGAACGCGGCCGACGAGATGTCGCCGGGCACCTGCACCGCGGTGCCGCGCAGCGGGCCGGGATGCAGCGTGACCGTCAGCGGATCGGTCCGCTCCACGCGCGCGCCGAAGGCGCGCAGCATCACCTCCGAGTGATCGCGCGAGGGCGCGGGCTCGCGCACCGTCACCGGACCATCGGCGCGCAGTCCGGCGAGGAGGATCGCGGACTTCACCTGCGCGGAGGCCATCGGCGTCGTATGGCTGATCGCGCGCGGCCGCGGGGCGCCGCGGACGGCGAGCGGCAGCCGGCCGCCGTCCTCGCGGCCGACGATCGTGGCGCCCATGCGCGTGAGCGGCTCGGCGACGCGCTTCATCGGACGCCGACGCAGCGACTCGTCGCCGGTCATCAGCGTCCAGAACGGCTGGCCCGCGACGAAACCGATGAGCAGCCGCGCGGTCGTTCCGGAGTTGCCGCAGTCCACCACGTCGCCGGGCTCGCTGAGACCGTCGCGGCCGACGCCGCCGATCCGATAGTGCCCGGGGCCCTTCTTGCCGACTTCCACGCCCATCATCTGAATCGCGGTCAGCGTGCGCAGGCAGTCCTCGCCCTCGAGATAGCCCTGCACCTCCGTCGGTCCGTCGGCGATGGCGCCGAGCAGCGCCGCGCGATGCGAGATCGACTTGTCGCCCGGCACCTCACACTCGCCGGCCAGTCGCCGGACGGGGCGCACGCGGAAGTTCACGCCACGCCCTCCCGCACCGTCTTCAGCCGCGCCAGCAGCGCCTCGATGCCGGCCGCGTCGCCGGCGGCGAGCAGCCGCTCGAGATCATCGAGCGCGGCGCGAAAGGCGCCGAGGCTCGCGCGCACGGCGTCGGCGTTGGCGAGCAGCACGTCGCGCCACATCGGCGGATCGGAGGCCGCGATGCGCGTGGTGTCACGGAAGCCGCGTGCGGCGAACGCGAGCGCGCCGGGCTCGAAGCGGCCGACGGCATCGACCAGCGCCCACGCGGCGACATGCGGCAGGTGGCTGATCGCGGCGACCGTGCGATCGTGCGTCTCGGGATCGAGCGCGGCGACGCGGGCGCCGAGCGCCTCCCACAGCGCCGTGATCCCCTTCGTCGCACGCGGCTCGGTGGCATCGGTCGGCGTCACGATGACGGTTGCCCCGCGGAACAGGTCGGCGCGCGCGACCTGCCACCCGCTCTTTTCGGAGCCCGCCATCGGGTGGCTGCCGAGAAAGCCGAGCGGGCGCGTCGCGGCCAGGCGCTCGGCGACCGCGACGATGCCGCGCTTGGTCGAGCCCACGTCGGTGACGAGCGCGCCGGCGGGCACGCGGCGCCAGATCGTCTCCAACAGCCGCTCGTTCGCGAGCACGGTGGCCGCGAGCACCACACAGTCGGCGCCCTCGACGCCGGCCTCGACGTCGGTGAGGATGCGGTCGACCATCCCCGCGCGCAGCGGGCCCTCGAGCCGCCGGCGATCGCGTCCCACGCCGACGATCTCGCGCGCCACCCCATCCGCGCGCGCGGCCAGGGCGACGGAGCCGCCCAGGAGCCCGACGCCGACGATCGCCAGCCGTCCGATCACGCGGGCGTCTTTCCCAACACGGTCTTGAGCGCCTTCACGAGCCGGCGGTTCTCTTCGGGCGTGCCGACGGTCACGCGCAGCGCGGATTCCATGCCGAACGGCGTCATCGGCCGCACGATCACGCCTTCCTTCAGCAGGCGCTGATAGATGTCGGAGGCGCTGCGCCCGACGTCGACCAGGATGAAGTTCGCGCGCGAGGGCACGTAGCGGATGCCGAGCGCGGTGAACTCGTCGTAGAGGAAGTGGCGCCCCGCCTCGATCATCCGCACGCACTCGAGCACGTGGGGATCGTCGTCCACCGCCGCGAGCGCGGCCGCCTGGGCCAGCGAGTTGACGTTGAAGGGCTGGCGGATGCGGTTCATCAGCGAGATCGCGTCCGCGTCGGCGACGCCGTAGCCCACGCGCAAGCCGGCGAGGCTGGCCGCCTTGGAGAACGTGCGAAGCACGATGACCTTGCGGCCCTGACGGACGTACTCGAGCGTGTTGGGGAAGTCCGGTCCCAGCGCGAACTCGAAATAGGCCTCGTCGAAGACGACGATGGTGCGCTCGGGAACGCGCGCCATGAAGGCCTCGACCTCGTCGGCACTCACGATGGTGGCCGTCGGGTTGTTCGGATTGGCCACGAACACGATCTTCGTCATCGGCGTGATCGCGCGCGCCATGGCCTCGAGGTCCAGGCGATGGTCCTTGAGCATCACCATCACGCGGATGCCGCCGGCGGCCTGCACGATCATCGGATAGACGACGAACGACGGGTGCGGAACGATCGCTTCGTCGCCGGGCTTGAGGAACGTGCGCACGGCCAGCTCGATCAGCTCGTTGCTGCCGTTGCCGAGCACGATCTGGTCCTGGGTGAAGCCGATCTTCTTGGCCACCGCCTGGCGCAGGTAGAAACCGCTGCCGTCGGGATAGCGGTTGAGCTGCGCGAGCTGCGCGCTGATTGCACGCTGCACGCGCTCGGACGGGGGCAGCGGGTTCTCGTTGGAGGCCAGCTTGATCGCGTCGTGCACGCCGTACTCGCGCTCGAGCTCCTCGATCGGCTTGCCCGGCTCGTAGGGGGCGATGCCCAGGATGTGCGTGTTGGCGAGCGACTCCCACTGCGTATGCATGCCCTCTCCTTATGCGGCCGGATACGAGCCGAGGATTTTCAGGTGCAGCGTCCGCTCGGCAATCTCGCGCAGCGCGGCCGCCACCGCCGGCGTGTCGCGATGGCCCTCGAAATCCACGAAGATCACGTACTCCCAGGCCCGGATCTTGGCCGGGCGCGATTCGATCTTGCTCAGGTTGAGACCCGCGCGCACGAACGGCTCGAGGATGCGATAGAGCGAGCCCGGCTCGTTCTTCATCGCGAACAGCATCGACGTCTTGTCGCGGCCGCTCGGACCGGGCGGCGGCTGGCCGGCGCCGATCACCAGAAAGCGCGTGGCGTTGTGGCGGTTGTCCTCGATGTGGGCGCGCAGGCTCGGGACCCCGTAGAGCGTCCCCGCCAGCTCGGAAGCGATGGCCGCCACCGTCGGATCGTTCGCGGCCACCTCGGCGGCGGCCGCCGTCGACGACGATTCCTCGGTCGGCACGCCGGGCAGGTTCGCGGCGAGCCAGCCGCGGCACTGCGCGATTCCTTGAGGATGCGAGAGCACGCGCTTGATCTCCGACAGGTCCGAGGCCCGCGACAGCAGGTGTTGCGCGATTTCCAGATAGAGCTCGCCGCAGATCGTCGCCTCGGAGTCGGTCAGACGATCGAGCGTCACGTTGACCGCGCCTTCCGTGGTGTTCTCGACGGGAACGACGCCGTAGTCCGCGCGGCGGCGCTCGACCTCCTCGAACACGTCGCCGATGGTGCGCAACGGGCGGAAGCTCGCGGCGGCCCCGAAGTGGGTGAGCGCCGCCTTGTGGGTGAACGTCGCCTCGGGACCGAAATAGGCGACCGTGAGCGGCCCCTCGAGCGCCCGCGACGCCGACAGAATCTCACGCCAGATCGCCGTGACGTTGTCGGCGGTCAGCGGTCCGCGCGTCTGAGCGGACAACGACCTCAGGATCTCAGCTTCCCGCTCCGGGACATACGACGGCGTCCTCTGCCGTCGTTTGAGGTTGCCGATCTGAAGGGCGGCCTCGGCGCGTTGGTTGAGGAGGTTGAGGATTTGGTTGTCGAGCTCGTTGATCCTGGTCCGCCAGTCGGCCAGGTCCATAGGAACACCTGCCCACGAGAATAGCGGGATTATAGGCCAACGTTCGCGTGCTACGCAAGTTACCGCCCGGCAAGCGCTTCAGCGCGTCGTCTCGGCCGGCGGCGAGCCCTCGGCCGCGGCGCGCAGCGCGGAGACCTCGCGGGACGTGAGGCGCCGGTAGCGCCCACGCGGCAGATCGCCGAGCCGCACCGGCCCGAACGCGACGCGGCGCAGCCGGCGCACGCGGTGCCCCAGCGCCGCGCAGTACCGCTTGACCTCGTGCTTGCGACCCTCGGTGAACGTCAATCGCATCAGCGTCGCGTCGCGCGCGCCGTGGAGGATCTCGACCTCGAGCGGGCGCGCCGGCCCGTCGTCCAGCACCACCCCGCGCCGCCAGCGCTCGAGCGCGCCCGGCGGCACGCGTCCCTCCACGTCGGCCTCGTACACGCGCGGCAAGCCATAGCGTGGATGCAGGAGGCGATGCGTCAGCGCGCCGTCGTTGGTCATCAGCAGGGCGCCCTCGACGTCCCAGTCGAGGCGGCCGACGGGGTAGAGCCGCGCGTCGACGTCGCGCACGAGGTCGCTGACCACGGGTCGCCCTCGGGGATCGGTCACCGACGTCACATAGCCTGCCGGCTTGTGAAGGACGAGGTAGTGCTTGGCCTCGGCGTGCGGGAGCGGCCGGCCGTCGACGGTGACGAGGTCGCGCTCGGGATCGGCGAGCGTGGCGAGCTCGCGGGTCACGGCGCCGTTGACGGCGACGCGCCCGTCGGCGATGAGCCGGTCAGCTCCCCGCCGGCTGCTGAGCCCCGCCTGCGCCAGGATCTTGTTGAGCCTGAGCTTCGCCATCGACGGTGAGCGCCTCCGCCGCGAGATCCGGGATCACCAGCTCACCCTCGATCTTCGGCAGATCGCCGGGGTCGCGCAGGCCGAACGCGACGAGGAACTCGCGCGTCGTCTCGTACACGAACGGCCGCCCGGGCGCCTCCTTGCGTCCGGCGATACGGAGGAGCCGCCGTTCGAGGAGATTGTCGAGCGTCGCGTCGGAATTCACGCCGCGCACGGCGTCGATCTCCGGCCGCGAGACGGGCTGCTTGTACGCGACGATGGCGAGGGTCTCGAGCGCGGCTCGGGACAGTCGCACGCGCGTACGCGCGCGCGCGAGGCGCACGAGCCAGGGCGCCAGCTCCGGCTGCGTGACCATGCGCCAGCCGCCCCCGGTCTCCATGATCGCCAGCCCGCGTTCCTCCGCCTCGTAGCGCGCGACCAGCTCGCCCACCAGCTCGCGCGCGGCCGCGGCGTTCTCGAGGTCGAGCACCTCGCGAATGCGCTCGGCCTCCAGCGGCACGTCGGACGCGAACAGCAGCGCTTCGACCACGTCAATCGGCTTGGGCACTCGACGCCTCCCCCTCGGCCCGTACGGCCTGGCGTTCGATGACGATCTCGCCGAACAGCTCCGTCTGCTGCGCCTTGATGCGGCCCTGGCGCACCAGCTCGAGCACGGCCAGCAGCGTCACCACGATCTCGGAACGCTTGCGCTCGCCGCCCGTCAACGAGCTGAACAGCAGCGACCACGTGTCGCGCAGCACGGACAGGATCTCGGTCATGCGCTCGATGACCGACGGCGGGTTGGGCTCCACGCTCCGCGGCCGCGCTCGACGCTGTTCGTCGATGAGGCGGGTCATCGCACGCGCCAGCCAGTCGACGCTCAGATCCTCGAGCGGCAGGTCCTCCACGGCGGGCAGCATCGCGCCCGGGCGGCCCCAGATGAGGGCCATCTCCGCTTCGCGCGCGGCCAGCCACGCGCCCTGCGTCTTCACGCGCGCGTATTCGCGCAGACGGTCTTCGAGCTCCTGCTTGAGCGCGAGCCCCTCGTCGTCGAGCTGCTCATCGCTCTCGTCCGGCGGCACGAGAAGCTTGGACTTGAGATAGATGAGCGTCGCCGCCATCACGAGGTAAGCGCCGGCGGTCTCGAGATCACGGAACTCGATGGCCTCGAGGTGCGCGAGGTACTGGTCGGTGATCGAGCGCACCGGCAGCGCGGCAAGATCGATCTCGTTGGTGCGGCACAGGTGCAGGAGCAGGTCGAAGGGGCCGTCGAAGGTTCCGACGCGAAGCCTGAGCTCGGTGTCGATCATGGTGTCAAATGCACCGCCGACCTCACCTCCTCCATCGTGCGCGCCGCCACCGTCCGGGCACGGCGACTGCCTTCGTGCAGGATCTCCACGATCCGATCCGGTTTCTCCACGAACTGCTGGCGCCGCTCGCGGATCTTCTCGAGCGGCGGCACCATGTGCTTGAGCAAGATGTCCTTGCAGTCGAGACAGCCGAAGCCGGCCGTCCGGCAGTTCGTGGCGACGTACTCGCGCTCGTCCGCCGGCGTGAAGATCTTGTGCAGGTCGAACACCGGACAGATGTCCGGGTTGCCCGGATCCGAGCGCCGCTTGCGCGCGGGATCGGTCATCATCGGCCGCACCTTGGCGCGCACGACATCCGGCGGGTCGGCCAGCTCGATGTCGTTGCCGTACGACTTCGACATCTTGCGCCCGTCGGTCCCCGGCACCTTCGGAATCTCCGTGAGCTTGACGTCGGGCTCCGGAAAGACGTCGCCGAAGGCGTTGTTGAAGCGGCGCGCCACCTCGCGCGTGAGCTCGACGTGCGGCGCCTGGTCGATGCCGACGGGCACCCACTTCGGCTTGTACATGAGGATGTCCGCCGACTGCAGCAGCGGATAGCCGAGCAGGCCATACGACGGCGAGGTGATCTCCTGCTGCTCGATCCGCTCGCGATAGGTCGGCACACGCTCGAGCCACGAGACGGGCGTCACCATCGAGAACAGCAGGTGCAGCTCGGCATGCTCCGGCACCAGCGACTGGATGAACAGCGTCGAGCGTGCGGGGTCGAGCCCCGCGCCGAGCCAGTCGGCCGCCATCTCGATCGTGTGCTGTGGCACCTGCGTGGTGTCGAGCCGGTCGGTGAGCAGGTGCCAGTCGGCGGAGAAGTAGAAGCACTCGTACGCGTCTTGCAGCGTGACCCAGTTGGCGAGCGCCCCGAGGTAATTCCCCAGGTGCAGCCGCCCGCTCGGTCGCATCCCCGACAGCACACGCTCTTTGCCGACCATCACGCGTTCGTCCTCTCCCAGATCTTCGCCGATCGAATCAGCACATAGTACGCATAGAGACTGGCCAGAAGGAACCCCCTCCAGCCGTCGAGGAAGCCACGTCCCGCCACGTACATGCCGAGGAAGCGACCGAGCGGTCGCAGCACGAGCGCCGAGACGCCGACGCGCCGCCCCTGCGCCACCGCCTCGTCGGCGGCCAGCGTGGCGTAGCGGTCTGCGCGCGCGAGGAAGTCGCCGATGTCGCGATACGAGCGGTGCTCGAGGTGGCCGATGAGCCGCTCGACGCGACCGTCGACGCTCACGGATTCGTGGACCGCGCGCGTGCCGAACCGTCCGCGGCCGCGGCGGAAGAGTCGCACCTGCCAGTCGGGGTAGAGCCCGCCGTGGCGGACCCAGCGTCCCCAGAAGATGTTCCGCCGCGGCACGGCGTAGCCGTCGGCCGGGCCATCGGCCTCGAGCACGCGCGCGATGTCGGCGGCGAGCTCGGCGGAGACGATTTCGTCGGCGTCGAGCGAGAGCGTCCAGTCCCCGGTCGCCAGATCGAGCGCGGTGTTCTTCTGCGCGGCGTAGCCCGGCCACGGACGCACGACGACGCGATCGGTGAACTCGCGCGCGATCGTGGCGGTCTTGTCGTCGGACTCCGCGTCCACGACGACGATCTCGTCGGCCCACGCGACCGACTCGAGACACGCGCGCAGCCGTTCTTCCTCGTTGCGCGTGACGAGGGCGACCGAGAGTTTCGGTTTTTTCATACGCTCGCCTCGAACGGCGGGACGGGAGCCCCGCGACGTCCTGCGGCTCGCAGAACCGTCGTCACCGGGTCGGTGATCATCGGCCGATCACCGCGAGGACGGCGTCGAGGACGGAGGGCACGTCGATCGAGGCCATCTTGCCGTCGGGGGCGGCGATGACGCGATGGCCGGTGCCGTACGGGCCGTTGCGCGCCGCGGAGGTCGGCCCATAGAGGCCGACGCACGGCGTGCCGACGGCGGCCGCGAGATGCAGCGGGCCCGTATCGCCGGCGACCATCACCGATGCGCGCCGCGCGACGGCGGCGAGCTCGTCGAGATCGGTCGGGGGCGCCAGCGCCGGCCGCGGGGCCGGCATCTCCACGATCGCGCGCGCGGCCTCGTGCTCACGCGGTCCCCACAGCACGAGCACCTGCGCATCGCCCTCGTGACAGAGCCGCTCGGCCAGCGCACGGAAGCTCGCCACCGGCCAGCGCTTGTTCCCGCGACCGGCGCCCGGGTTCAGCACGACGAGCCGGTGTCGCGGCTTGAGGCCGACGCCGACGAAGAAGTCGTCGATCCGCGACTCCGCGGCCGCGCGCGACGGCAGCCGGAAGCGCGCGCGGCCCGGCGGCATGGTGACGCCGAGCGGCTCGAGGAGCGCGAGATACTGATCGACCACGTGACTGGCCTGCGGCGGCGGCGTCACGCGCCGGGTCGTGAACACCGCGCTGAGGCGCTCGCGACTCCATCCGGGGGCGAAGCCGATGCGCAGCGGCGCACCGGTTGCGCGCGCCACGGCGCCCGACTTCACCAGCCCCTGCAGGTCGATGGCGACGTCGAAGCGCCCGGCGCGCAGCCGCCGGCGCAGCGTGGTGAGCTCGCGCAGCACGCCGAGCGCCTGACGGGGCGTGC
>Ga0209161_10002829_pt1 | contig 14166 bp, 12 predicted proteins | sample GraSoiAngelo_155_FD_186169 | JGI IMG/M metagenome (GOLD analysis project Ga0209161, IMG submission 186169) | Grasslands soil microbial communities from the Angelo Coastal Reserve, California, USA - 14_1009_13_30cm (SPAdes) (version 2) | ecosystem: Environmental > Terrestrial > Soil > Grasslands...
GAGGTGGGACAGATCAAGGTATCCAAGGGTGTGGTTCACATCGGGCGCAACGGCAAGAGCCTGCCGGCGCCGGTGGGCGCCAAGGTCCAGCTGCGCGACATGGTCGTGACCGGCGCCGACGGCTCGGCCGGCGTCACGTTCCTCGACAACAGCCTGATGTCGGTCGGGCCGCGCAGCGCCCTGGCCATCGACCGCTTCGTCTTCAACTCGACCACGAATCAGGGCGCGTTCGAGAGCTCGCTCAAGCGCGGGACCCTCTCGGTCGTCTCCGGCAAGATCGCCAAGCAGACGCCGGACGCGATGAAGGTCAGGACGCCGGCCGCGATCCTGGGCGTACGGGGCACCGAGTTCGTCGTCCGGACCGGGGAAAAGTACTGAGCCGCACGCCGAGGGTTCTGCTCGGCGTCGCGGTCCTCGCGGCGCTGGCCGTCGGCGGCTGCGCCAAGCCGCGCAATGATCTCTACGTCCTCCTGCCGGGCTTGGACGGCAAGATCGGCGCGGTGTCGGTGGTGAGCGACGGCAAGGAGCAGGTGCTGAACCAGGCGTACGCGACGGCGCGGGTCGAGCGGGCGGGCAACGTCGAGACCAGCACCACCAGCCGGCCCGACGTGCAGCAGGTGTTCGGCCCGGCACTGGCCGCCATGCCCATTCGGCCGGCGTCGTTCACCGTCTACTTCGAGGAAGGCACCGACGAGCTCACGCCCGAGTCCGGGCGCGTCGTCGCCCAGATCTTCTCCGAGATCGCCCGGCGCCAGGCGCCCGAGGTGGTCGTGATCGGGCACACCGACGCCGTGGGGACCATGGCGTACAACGACGAGCTCTCCATCAAGCGGGCCGAGCGCATGCGCATCGAGCTCGTGAAGCTCGGCGCCGCCAAAGACCGGATCCGGATGGTCGGCCGCGGCAAGCGCGAGCCGCTGATCCGCACGCCCGACGGCGCGCCGGAGCCCCGCAACCGGCGCGTCGAAGTCAACGTCCGCTAGCGCTCGGGCCGATCCAGCGCAGCACCAGGATCGCCATGTCGTCGGCGCGCTCGGCGCCCGCCACAAACGACTCGACGTCGCTCCGCAACGCCTCGCCGACCTGGCTCGAGCTCGTCGCGTCGCCCAGCCGCGATAGCACCGTCGCGAGCCGCGTCCGGCCGTAGAGCTTGCCGGAATCGTTCATCGCCTCGGTCACGCCGTCCGTGACGAGGCACAGGGTGTCTCCCGGCCCCAGCCGCAGCGAGGTCGCGGCGTACTCGAAGTCGTCGAGGGCGCACAAGGGCGGGCCGCCGCCGTCGAGGGATCGCAGCGGGCGCTCACGGCGGGGCAGGAGATGGGGCGGCTCGTGTCCGGCGTTGCAGTACTCGAGCTCGCCGGTCGACACGTTCAGGGTACCGGCCAGCACGGTGACGAACAACCCCTCGGCGTTGTCCCGCGAGAGCTCGGCGTTGGCCTCGACGAGCACCGGCGCAACTCGGCCACCCTGGCGGAGCGCGGCGCCCTTGCAGAGGGCCTTGCTCACGATCATGAAGAGACTGCCCGGCAATCCCTTGCCCGACACGTCGCCGATCAGGAAGAAGAGGTGATCGGCGTCGAGGAGGAAGAAGTCGTACAGGTCGCCGCCGACCTCGCGGGCCGGTTCGAGAAACGCGTAGAGATCGAACCGCGCCTCGTTGGGGAAGGCCTCGGCGGCGCGGGGAAGACTGCCGAGCTGGATCCGTCGCGCCGCCTCCAGCTCGCCAGCGAGCCGCGCGGCGGCCTCGCGCTGGCGCGCGATCTCGAGCCGCAGCGCGCGGCGCTGGCTCTCGCCCTCGACGAGCGTCACCATCAGCATCGCGGTGTAGAGGATCGATAAGGACAACGCTGGAGCCGACCAGTCGAACAGGATCCCCGCCTTCGAGTAGAGGAGTGAGCCGAGCGCGATCAGGGCGCCGATCAGAGCGACCAGGAGCCCGGCCGACCTCCGCGCCGAGAAGCGCGGCACCGCGAGGATGAGCAGGAGCCCGCCGGCCGCCAGCAGGGCCGCTTCGGTCCGGCCGACCCAGCGCGGCCGCGCGAGCAGGGACCCGTCGAAGATATCCTCGAGCAGCTGGGCGTGGATCTCGACGCCCGGCATCCGGTCGGCGACCGGCGTCGCCTGATGGTCGGAGAGGCCGACCGCCGTCACGCCGACGAGCACGAGCTTTCGCTCGAACTGCTGGAGCGGCACCCGTCCGGCGAGGACGTCGGCCGCCGACACGAAGCGGCTCGGGTCGTGCGGCGAGTAGTGGATCCAGACGCTGCCGTCGGCCTCGGTGGGCACGAGGAGGTCGCCGATACCCACGGATTCGACGCCGCCGGGGCCCGCGCGCACGGCGAACGCCGGCACGCCGGCCGCCACGCGCAGCATCTCGATCGCGAGCGCCGGCACCGGCGACGGGCCGATCGCCGCCATGAGCGGGGCGCGGCGCACGACGCCTCGCTCGATGTCGACGCTGAGGAGCCCGTGGCCCCCGCCGGCGGCGTCGATCTCGTCGAGATTCCGGAGCGCCCCGTCGAAACGACGGAGGAACGGAAGCGGATCGGTGCCGAACACGCGCACCGGCGCCCGCCGGCCCGCGACGGCTCCCTGACTTTCGCCGTCGAGTCCAGCCATGGGGACGATCACCCGGTGGCTCCGGATCACGTGGGCGAGGACGGCGTCGTTGCTGGGCAGCCGCCGCAATCCGGCGCTCGCGTCCGGAGCGAGGCCCGTGATCAACTCCGCCAGGCGGCCCGGCGACAGCCGGTCAGGCTCGGGCATCACGATGTCGAGCGCGATCGCGGCCGGCTGCCCCTCGGCGACGCGGGCGACGAGCGCCGCGAGCCAGGTCCGCGGCCACGGCCACTGGCCGTGATGGCGCAGGCTCGCGTCGTCGATCGCGACGATCAGCGCCGGCGCCGAGCGGCGGGCGCGTGGGGCCTGATACTGGTAGGCGTCGAAGGTCGCCAGGCGCAGCGGACCGAGGAGCGAGAGCCAGCCCTCGGGCACCAGGAGCAAGAGCAGCAACAACGCGAGCAGGACGAAGCCGAGCGGCCGCCCGCGCGCGCCCCGCAGCGCGCGGAGCCATCGTCGCTCGGACCAGTGCGGGCGCTCGGCGTCGCTCAGGGGCGCGCCGTCAGAGGGCGATCTCCAGGCCATCCCACGCCGCGGTGACCTCGACCCGGTGATCGGCGCGGGTGATCTCCTCGAGCCGGCGCGTCTCGTCGAGCAGCGCCGCGATCCGCTCGTCGTCGAAGATCGGCTCGTGATGGTAGAGGCACAGGCGCTTGGCGCGCGCCAGCTGGCAGAGCTCGACGCCGACCACGTTGCTCGAGTGCCCCCAGTCCTCCTTGATGGAGATGGCGTCCGCGAGCGAGTACTGCGAGTCGAAGATGACGAGATCGGCGGTCTTGAAGAACTCCACGAAGCCCATGACCTCGGCCGGATCGTCCTGCTTGTGCTCGGAATCGGTGGAGTAGACGACGACCTTGCCGTGCTGCTCGATCCGGTAGCCGTACGAATCGCCGCCGTGGCGCTGGAGCTTCGCCCGCACCCGCGCCCCGTTGATCTCGTAGTCGCGCTCGGGCTCGAGCTGCACGAACTCGATCGTCGCGCTCATCCGCGTGTACTCGACCGGGAAGAACGGCGCGGCGTTCTGGCGGCGGAAGACCTCGCTCAGCCTCGGGTGGCAGCCGTAGATCCGGATCCGGTTGCCCTCGGTGTACGCCGGCATGAAGAACGGAAAGCCCATGACGTGGTCCCAGTGCGGATGGGACATCAGCACGTGGAAGGTGTGCCCGGAGGGGCCGTGGGCGGCTTGCACGTGGTTGCCGAACACCCGCACACCGCTCCCCAGGTCGCACAGCAAGTACTCGCGACCCCCGCCGTCGATCTGCACGCACGACGAGTTGCCGCCGAACGTGTGCGAGACCGGGAAGTCGAGCTCGCGCTCGACGAACTCACGGATCTTCTGGGGCGTGTCCAGGGGGCGTCCGGCCGCCCGCGTCAGCGCCGCGACGAGCTTGCGCTGGACCTGGGCCGCCGTCATCGCGACGGGGATCGAGCCGCGCGTGCCCCAGAACCGGACCACCATCACCCGGCCAGAGCCTCGTCGAGCGTCGTGAACACCTTCATGACCAGTGTGAACCGGCTGATCTCGAAGATCTCCCGCACGATCGGCTGCAGCGCCGCCACCGCGAGCGCGCCGCCCTGCGCCTTCGCCTGCTTGGCGGCGAGCATCAGGACGCGCAGGCCCGCGCTGCTGATGTACTCGATGGCGGTGAAGTCGAGCACGAGGCGATCCTGACCGGCCGCACAGCGGGCGACGTGAGGCGCCAGCGAGGCCTTGAACTCCTCCGCGGTAGCGTGGTCGATGCGGCCCGATGGGGAGAGAACAATCGTGCCGGCGATGCGCTTCTGCACAAGATCCATGCATCTCCCGTCGGGATCACGAATAGAGGCAAGCGGCGCCCAATTCTAGCATTGGGGCCCCGACGCCAGCGCGAACCGCGGGTGGCCTGAGATAGACGCGACCCGGCTCTGTTGGAGCGGGGTCCTCGAGCTCGGCGCACACCGAGGGTGGGCTGAGATAGACGCGACCCGGCTCTGTTGGAGCGGGGTCCTCGAGCCCGGCGCACACCGCGGGTGGCCTGAGATAGACGCGACGCGGCTCTGTTGGAGCGGGGTCCTCGAGCTCGGCGCACACCCGAGGGTGGCCTGAGATAGACGCGACCCGGCTCCGCTCGCCCGCTTGTACGGTTGGGGCCGATGGCGCGGGTCTGAGCCGCCCCGGGGGCGGCGCGGGCCGGGTGGCCCGAGAAGAATGCAGACGATCAGCGCGCGACGCCCGGCAGGCGCTGCGGGCGGTTGAAGCGGATCATCTGGTAGCCGGGCGGCGTGAACGTCGGGGGACGGATCCGCGCGTCAGGCCGCCGGCGTCGCTCGGTGCTCACGGGCTCGCGGCCGCGACGGCGCTCGGCCCGCCGCCGATCCACGATCACCTGGACCCCGCGCACGCTGGACCACCGGCGATCCAGGTACTGGAAGAGCGACCCTTCGAGCGGCCGGACGACGATCAGCAGATCGACGCCGGGAAACGACGCCGAGGGCAGCGACTCGATCAGCTCGGCGCGGTGGCGGGGACAGATGCCGTGGGTTTCGGCCGGATCGTCGAGGGGAGGCTTCTCCCCGAGCAGGCCGGGTCGACCCTCGGCCCGACACCACGCGCAGATCAGCTTCATCGGTGGATGGATCCTCGGCGCTTCGGTTTCCGGAATACCGTCTATAATTCCGGAATACACGCCTTTAGTTCCCACGCAGTCCGACGACTCTAGCACTCCTCGGCGCGCGCGACGTCGAAGAGTTTGCAACGTCGCGCGCGCGGCGGTCCCTCGTCCGGGTTGCGGTGCTCGCGCACTCGGTCGAGTGTTCGGAGCGAATCCCGACACCGCGGCGCGGTGTCCAACCAGCCTTCGGCGTCGCCCGCTAGCGCGGTCCGTCGACTTCCCCTCGGGGTCACAGCGCGAGGCGTCCCGCGACCTTGGAGCGGTTCCCGCTCGTCGGCCGGCGCCCGGCGATCTCCTTGAGGGCCCGCACCTGCTCCGCCTCTCGCGCGCGGTTGTCGAAGAGATTCGAGAGCGGCCACCACACCTCGGCGCGGCCGAACGCGAGGCGCGCGGTCTCCAGACAACGGCACCACGGGCTCGAGGGCACGCGGCGCAGGGGAATCGCGCGCGCCTGGAACACGGAGCCTACGCGCTTGGCGTCGGCGCGGCCCGCGTCGGTGAGGTTGCGCTGGGTCGCGCAATCGTCCAGACGGAAGCCCGCCGGATCGCCCACGCCGGGCGTCCTCACCGCGTGGCGCATGAGGACGACCTGACCGTCGCCGCGCAGCAGCTCCCAGACGACCGCGTCGTCGGCGGCCGCGGGCGACGGCTCGATCAGGACGAACAGGACCGGGACGAGCCAACGCATTCCAGGACTCGAAGTGACCTGGAGTGTAGCATTGGGGACCCGAGCCCAAGGAAAGGACATGACCATCATGGACGTCAAAGCGCTCACGTTCGACGTGTTCGGGACGGTCGTGGACTGGCGATCGAGCATCATCCGCGAGGGCCAGGCCCTCGGGAAGGCGAAGGGCTTCGCGGTCGACTGGGCGAAGTTCGCCGACGCGTGGCGCGGCCTCTATCAGCCGGCGATGGACGAGGTACGGAGCGGCCGGCGCCCGTGGACGAAGCTCGACGATCTCCATCGCGAGAGCCTCGAGAAGCTGCTCGGGCAGTTCGCGATCAAGGGGCTGTCGGACGGAGAAGTCGACCATCTCAACCGCGCGTGGCATCGCCTCGATCCCTGGCCGGACAGCGTGGCCGGCCTCACCCGCCTCAAGAAGAAGTACGTCCTGGCGACGCTCTCGAACGGCAACGTCGCGCTGATGGTGAACATGGCCAAGCACGGCGGGCTCCCGTGGGACGCGATCCTCGGCGCGGAGGTCGCGCGCCACTACAAGCCCCAGCCCGAGTGCTACCTGACGACGGCCTCGATGCTGGGCCTCCAGCCCGAGGAGTGCATGATGGTCGCCGCCCACAACGGCGACCTCGCCGCGGCGAGCTCGGTGGGCCTCCGCACCGCGTTCGTCCCGCGGCCGGCCGAGCACGGCACGGGCCAGACCCGCGACGTGAAGCCGGCGCGAGAGTGGGACGTGGTGGCGAGCGACTTCGTCGACCTCGCCGCGCGGCTCGGCTGCTAGGTAAGGTGGTGCGCGCCGCCGGCCGTCGCGGGGCTGGGGACCCGCCGGCCGAGGCGCGGCTATAAAATAGGCACGGAGGAATTCATGGCGAAGATCACCCAGTCCGTCGATCTCGAGACCCGAGGCCGCGTGGCCGTGCTCACCGTCGACAACCCGCCCGTCAACGCCCTGAGCCAGCACGTGCGCAAGGGATTGCACGAGGGGCTCGGCCGCGCGGCGGCCGACGGGGCGGTCCAGGCCGTTGTGATCGTGTGCGCGGGGCGCACGTTCATCGCCGGCGCCGACATCACGGAGTTCGGCAAGCCGCCGGTGGAGCCGGGGCTGCACGCGGTGCTCGACCTGATCGAGGGCTCGCCGAAGCCGGTCGTGTCGGCCATCCACGGCACCGCGTTGGGCGGTGGCCTCGAGGTCACGCTGGCCTGCCACTATCGCGTCGGCGCCAAGGACGCCCGCTTCGGCCTGCCCGAGGTGAAGCTCGGCATTCTTCCCGGCGCCGGCGGCACCCAGCGGCTGCCGCGCGTGGTCGGCGTCGAGAAGAGCTTGCAGATGATGGTCAGCGGTGACCCGATCCGCGCCGACGAGGCCCTGCGCGTCGGGCTCATCGACGAGATCGTCCAGGGCGATCTCGCAGCGGCCGGCGTGGCGTTCGCCGAAAAGATTCTCAACGAGCGGCGCCCGCTCAGGAAGATCCGCGACCTCACCGACAAGATCGACGCCGCGCGGGGCAAGCCCGAGATCTTCGCCGAGTTCCGCAAGAGCGTCGCGCGCCAGACGCGGGGCTTCCGGGCGCCCGAGAGCATCGTGAAGGCCGTCGAGGCCGCGGTCAGCCTGCCGTTCGACCAGGGGATCAAGCGGGAGCGCGAGCTGTTCGTCGAACTGCTCAACTCCCCGGAGTCGAAGGCCCAACGCTATTTCTTCTTCGCCGAGCGCGAGGCGGCCAAGATCCCGGACGTGCCGGCCGACACGCCGCCGCGCGAGATCAAGACCGCCGCCGTGATCGGCGCCGGCACCATGGGCGGCGGCATCGCGATGAACTTCGCCAACGCCGGGATTCCGGTCACCGTGGTCGAGGTGGCCACGGAGGCGCTCGACCGCGGCCTCGGGATCGTGCGGAACAACTACGAGGCGACGGCGGCCCGCGGCCGGCTCACCGCGGCGGACGTCGAGAAGCGGATGGGCCTCATCACCCCCTCCGTCGACTTCCAGGCGGTGGCGAACGCCGACATCGTCATCGAGGCGGTGTTCGAGGAGATGCCGATCAAGAAGGAAGTCTTCGCCAAGCTCGACGCGGTCTGCAAGCCCGACGCGGTGCTGGCGACCAACACCTCGACGCTCGACGTCGACGAGATCGCCTCGGCCACCAAGCGGCCGGAGAGCGTGATCGGCACCCACTTCTTCAGCCCCGCCAACGTGATGCGGCTGCTCGAGAACGTGCGCGGCCAGAAGTCGTCCAAGACCACCATCGCGACCGCGATGACCATTGGGCGCCGCATCGGCAAGGTGCCGGTCCTGGTGGGCGTCTGCCACGGCTTCGTGGGCAATCGCATGCTCCACCAGCGCGGCCTGCAGGCCGAGAAGCTCATCCTGGAGGGCGCGGCGCCGCACCAGGTCGACAAGGTGCTCACCGACTTCGGCTTCCCGATGGGCCCGTTCGCGATGGGTGACCTGGCCGGCCTCGACGTCGGCTGGCGCATCCGGAAGGGCCGCGGCGCCAAGGCGCCGGTGGCCGATCGCATCTGCGAGCTGGGGCGGTTCGGACAGAAGACGGGCGCCGGCTATTTCAGATACGAGAAGGGCGACCGCACGCCAATCCCCGATCCCGAGGTGGAGAAGATCATCGTGGACGTCGCGACGTCCATGGGCATCACCCGCCGCTTCGTCTCCGACGAGGAGATCCTCCAGCGGCTCCTCTACCCGATGGTCAACGAGGGCGCCAAGATCCTCCACGAGAAGATCGCGATTCGCGCCAGCGACATCGACGTGATCTGGGTCTACGGCTACGGTTGGCCCGTCTATCGGGGCGGTCCGATGTTCTGGGCGGACTCGCTCGGTCTCCGGGCGCTGCGTGACCGGATGCTGGAGTTCAAGAAGCAGAGCGGCGACGAGTTCTGGTCGCCGGCGCCGCTGCTCGACCGGCTGGCCGGTGAGGGCAGGGGCTTCACCAGCTGACGGTCGGCTACTGTCGTCTGACCAAAACTGTCAGTTCTTGCCAATAAGGCTCAGCGCATCTTGCCGGCGGCCTCCTAAGCGCGCGAGAACCCTAGCCAGTCCGATCATCCAGAAATTCTGACGGCGCTGGCATCACCCGTGCTCACGATGCTTCTCGACGAGGGGAGGCGGTTTCGGGTGATCGTCATGTGCGCGTGGTGCGAGCAGGAGGGCCGGCCGGCGGGGCTGGGCGAGCGGGCGCCGCTCGACGATCAGTCGAAGACCCACGGCATCTGCCGCCGCCACGCGATCGAGCTCCTCAATCGCCTGCCTTCCCGCTCATTCCCGGGGGTGCGGCTGCTGCTGGTGGTCAGCCCGGCGCAGGCGGCCCTCTACGAGTTCCTCGCGCGGGAGCTCGCCGGGGTCAGTGGGGTGCGCGTGATGATGGAGCGCCGGCGGAGCGACCGTCGCATTGTGCCCAAGTCGGTGCCCGCCGAGAAGCGCCGGGCCGAGCGTCGGGTGCGCGAGGGCCAAGTCTTCGCGCCCGGGTACACGGTGATCCGCTTCGGGGGATCCTCACGATGAGGCGAGCGTAGCCGCCTTTCAGGTCGCCCGCGCTATTCTTGGCGGGGCGAGCGCGATGCAGAAGGACTCTCGACCCACCGAAGGTCTCCGTCGAAGCGTGGCCGACGTGTACGCGGCGGAGCTCGACTACCTCGTCGAGCGCCGGCGGCGGCTCGGCGATCAGGACGTCGACCCCTCGAGCCTCCGGGCCGAGCGCCCGGGCGCCGGAACCGCGATCGCGCCCCGCGTCGCCCACGGAACGGTGGGTCTCGCCCTGTCCGGCGGTGGGATCCGCTCGGCGACGTTTTCGCTCGGCGTCCTCCAGGCGCTATCCCACCTCGATCTGCTGAAGTTCGTCGACTACCTGTCGACCGTGTCAGGCGGCGGCTACGTCGGCTCGTGCGTGACGTCCTTGCTCACGAGCGACCCGCGCGCGGGCGTGCGCCCGGCGGGCCGCGACGCCGGGGCGTTTCCGCTCGGGTTCTCGGGTGCCGACCGCGAAGCCCCGGAAGTTCGCCACCTGCGCGACTACAGCAACTACCTGGTTCCTCGCCGCGGGATCCTGAGCCTCGGGATCTGGCGCCTGGTCGCGGCCTATCTGGGCGCGCTCATCCTGAACCTCATCGCGCCCCTCAGCGGTCTGGGGTTCCTCTTCGTGGCTGGGACGCTGATCCTCTCCTGGCTCGCGACGGCCCAGTGGGCATGGGGATGGTCGTACTTGAGATGGCTCGCCGCCGGTCTCGGCGTCATCACGGCGGCGTGGCTGGTCGCCCCCTATCTCGCCGCCTGGACCAAACGGGCTCGGGACGGCTTGATGGCCGGCGCCGCCGTGGCGGTCGCCGTCGCGATGGCGCTCGGCTTTCTGATCGCGGCCCCCTGGGCCTACTACGAGCTGGTCGGGCTCGTGCTCGGCTCCCAGCCCGTCGCGCTGGGCCAACTGGAAGGCGGACTAAGAGTTTTCGGGTTCTGCAAAGGCCCGGCTCCCCGCGAGTGCCAGCACGTCGAGGGGACCGTGGAAGACCTCCGGGGCGCGCTGCAGGTGGCGGGAGCACGTGTCGGCGGCGGCCAGACGACGCTCCAGCACCTCGCCGACGGCATCTGGGACACCCAGCTCACCATCGCCAACAAGGGCCTCGCCGGCGATCTCTACTTCGCGGGACCGGAGGTCGAGCTGATCAGGGCGCTGGGCGAGGCCGGGTTCACGATCGGCGAGGGGCGAGCGCTCGATTCCCTGATGACCGTGCTCTTCCCGATCCTGGCCGCGGCGATTCCGGCGGCCGTCATCGGATACCTGAAGCGATCGTTGTGGATCTTCGGCTTCGCGGCGGCGGGGCTGCTGGCCGCGGTGGAGATCGTTCATGTCGGGGAGTGGCTCTCGCGCGAGGACTACCCGACGCTGGTGGAGTGGTATCCGCGGCTCTTCGTGATCGCCGTCGTGTCGGGCTTCGTCATCAACGTCAACCGGGTGTCGCTGCTGAACTTCTATCGCGACCGTCTTGCCGACGCCTATGTGATCCGCCGGTCCTCGGCGCAGATCGTCACCAGCGACCGGATCCAGCTGCGCGACGTGCTTCCCACGAACAACGGCCCCTATCACCTGGTGAACGCCACGCTCAACCTCTCCGGATCGCGAGATCTCTCGCTGCGCGGCCGGCGATCCGCGCATTTCCTGTTCTCGAAGCTCTACTGCGGCTCGCCGCGTGTTGGCTATGCGCCGACCGGCGCGTACGCGCGAGGGCGGCTGGAGCTCGCCACCGCGATGGCCGTCTCCGGCGCGGCGGTGAGTCCGCAGATGGGCTCGGCCACGAAACCCGGCCTCGCCGTCTTGATGGCGCTGCTGAACGTTCGGCTGGGTCAGTGGCTGCCGAACCCGGCCGTGCACCTGCGGGCGGGGCTGGTCTTCTGGCACTACTTCTTCCTGAAAGAGCTCTTCAGCCTGACCGACGAGAACGACTGGTACGTGTTCGTGAGCGACGGTGGCCATTTCGACAACACCGGCCTCTACGGCCTGCTGGAGCGGCGCTGCAAGACCATCATCGCGGTCGACTGCGGCGCGGACCCGACGCGGAAGTTCGAGGACATCGCCAACATCATGCGGAAGGCGCGGATCGACTTCGGGATCGACATCCAGCTCGATCTCGGCAAGCTCCACGGCGACGGGACGAGCCCGCGCGCGGCGGCGGGGTTCCAGGTGGGCAAGATCGTCTATCCGCCCAACCAGGGCGACGTCGCCGGGGAGGGCCGCCTCGTCTACATCAAGCCGACGATGAGCGAAGACCTGCACGAGAGCGAAGACCTTCTGGAGTACGCGCGGAACCATCCGACCTTCCCCCAGGAGACGACCGGCGATCAGTTCTTCGACGAGGGACAGTTCGAGTCCTACCGCGAGCTCGGCTACCAGCTGACCAAGGCCGGCTTCGCGGCGCTCGGACCGCGCTGGCTCCGCTGACGCCCTCAGGCGCCGCGGCGCTCGAGCACGCGGCGCACGAGGACGTGGCGCTGGATCTTCCCGGTGGGCGTGAAGGGCAGCTCGTCGAAGATCTCGATCGTCTCCGGGAGCTTGAACGTCGCCACGTCGTCCTTGAGGTAGGCCACCACCTCGTCGAGGGCGAGCTGCTGGCCGGCGCGCGGAATCACGCAGAGACAATTGCGCTCGCCGAGCCGGGGATCCGGGACGCCGACGATCGCGGCGTGGAGGATCTTCGGGTGCGTGTAGAGGATCTCCTCGATCTCGCGGGGGAAGAACTTCTTGCCGCCGCGGTTGATCATCTCCTTGAGGCGGCCCACGATCTTCACGTTGCCGGCCGCGTCGAACTGTCCGAGATCCCCGGTGCGGAACCAGCCGTCGGCGGTGAAGAGCTCGGCGTTCGCGGTGGGGTTCTTGTGATAGCCGAGGTGGACCGACGGGCCCAGGGCCGCGATCTCGCCCTCGGCCCGCGGTGGGACGTCGCGGCCGGCGTCGTCGATGATGCGGATCCCGAGGCCGGAGGAGACGGTGCCCACCGTGCCGGTGACCGCCTCCGGGTCGTCGGCGAGCCGCGTGTAGGTGTGGAAGCCGGTCTCCAGCATTCCGTACAGCTCGATCAGGTGGCCGTGCATCCGCGCCCGGAACTCGCGAATGGTCTCGATCGGGCACGAGGCGCCCCCGGTGATGACCACGCGGAGCGAGGACAGATCGAACTGGCCGAGGTCAGGATGGTTCAGCATGGCGATGATCGACGCGGGCGCGGTCGGGATGTAGGTGACGCGCTCGCGCCGGATCAGGTCGAGCGCGGCGGCGGCACTGAACTGATCGAGCAGGACCACACGCGCGCCGGCCATGATCGCTTGCACGAGCGTCAGGTACCCCCAGTTGAGCCCGAGCGGCAGGTAGACCAGGAACACGTCGTCCTCGGTGACGCGCATGTCGGTGTTCAGCGTCCGGCAGGTCGAGAGCGTCGTGTTGTGGCTGTGGATCACGCCCTTGGGATTGCCGGTCGTGCCCGACGTGAAGGCCATCCGCATCACGTCGTTCGCGCCCTGCTGGGCGCCGGGCGGCGCGACGGCGCTCGCGTTCTCCACGAGCGCGTCGAGCGACACGCGCCCCGGGCCGGCGGCGCCGCCCAGCACACAGACCGCCTGGAGGTCGGGCAACCCGGGCCGCAGCTCGCCGATCATCTTCACGTAGTCGAAGCTCTTGAAGCTCGCCGGGCAGATGAAGGCGCGGCTCTCCGAGAAGCGCAGGATGTAGTCGACCTCGCGGCTCCGGAAGTCGGGTCCGATCTGGTTCGCCACCGCGCCCAGGCGCTCCAGGGCGAAGAACACGTACGCGAACTCGGCCCAGTTCGGGAGCTGGATCGTGACCACGTCGCCCCTCCCGATGTCGAGGGCGCCGAGCCCGGCTGCGACGCGGTCGACGCGAGTCCCGAGCTCTCCGTACGTGATTTGGCGCCCGCGGTCGACGATCGCCACGCGATCGGGATGGGTCGCGGCGCGGCGGGCGAGGATCGCGTAGAACGTCTCGGCGCCCCAGTATCCGGACTGCTGGTACCGCTCGATGAGCTCGTCGCTGAGCCTTGTCTCGAAGCGCATGCTGATCAGCCTCCCAGGTACGCTGCCTTGACGTGCGGGCTCTCGCGCAGCATCGCCGCGGAGCCGCTGAGCACGATCCGGCCTGTCTCCATGACGTAGGCGCGCCCGGCGACGGCGAGCGCCATCCGCGCGTTCTGCTCGACCAGGAGCACGGCGACCCCGCGCTCGCGGTTGATCGACTGGACGATCGCCCGGATCTCCCTGACGAGCAGGGGTGCCAGGCCGAACGACGGCTCGTCGAGGATCAGCATCGCCGGTCCCGACATCAGCGCGCGGCCGATCGTGAGCATCTGCTGCTCGCCGCCCGAGAGCGTGCCGGCCAGCTGGTGGCGCCGCTCGGCCAGGCGCGGGAACCGCTCGAGCACCTCGCCCAGGGTGCGCGCCACCCCGTCGCGGTCGCGCCGCCGATAGGCGCCCATCCTGAGATTCTCGAGCACGGTCATCTGCGGAAACAGCCGCCGCCCCTCCGGCGCGTGGCTCAGCCCGAGTGCAACAATACGGTGGGGCCGCCACCGGGAGATATCGGTTCCCCGGAACATGACACGCCCTCCGCTGGGCTTTACGAGTCCTGACAGTGCGCGAAGCGTCGACGTCTTTCCGGCTCCATTCGGGCCGATGATCGCGACGATCTCGCCCTCAGCGACCGTGACCGA
>Ga0209161_10002830_pt1 | contig 14165 bp, 10 predicted proteins | sample GraSoiAngelo_155_FD_186169 | JGI IMG/M metagenome (GOLD analysis project Ga0209161, IMG submission 186169) | Grasslands soil microbial communities from the Angelo Coastal Reserve, California, USA - 14_1009_13_30cm (SPAdes) (version 2) | ecosystem: Environmental > Terrestrial > Soil > Grasslands...
CAGACCTCGTGATCAGGCTGGGCAGCACGCCGACCTCGAAGGTGATGAACGCGTGGCTCGCCGCTGCCGCGGCGCCGACGTTCCTCGTCGATCCCGACCGGATGTGGCGCGACGAGGACCAGGTCGCGAGCAACGTCCTGGTTTGCGATCCGCAGCCGCTCATCGAAAGCCTGCCGGCGGCCGACGTCGGCGCGTGGCGGGACGAGTGGGTCAGCGCCGGCAGGAAGGCGACCGCCGCGATCGGCGCGACGCTGGTGTCCACGCCGATACACGAAGGCCACATCGTGCGCGCGCTCGCAGCGAGAGTGCCGGACACCGCTCAGGTTTTCGTGGGCTCCAGCATGCCGATTCGCGCCGCTGACAGCTTCTGGCCTTTCGCGCGAGGGGGTCAGACGTTCTATGGCAACCGAGGCGCAAGCGGAATCGACGGACTGGTGTCGACCGGTCTCGGCATCGCCGCGGGGCGGTCCTCGAATCCGACGGTGCTTCTGCTCGGCGACCTTTCCGTCTATCACGACATGAACGGTCTGTGGTCGCTGCGCCGCCACGGCATCAAGGCGACGATCGTCGTCTGCGACAACAACGGCGGCGGCGTCTTCAACTTCCTCCCGCAGGCGCAGCACACCGACGTGTTCGAAGAGATCTTCGCGACGCCGCTCGGCCTCGACTTCGCGCAGGTCGCGCGGCTCTACGGGCTCGTCTACAGCCCTGTCACCGATCGCTCAGGCCTCGAGCCCGCGATCACCGATGCGCTGGGCGCGCAGACGTCGACGATGGTGGTCGTGCGCTACAAGCGCGAGGACAGCGTCAACGGCCACCGGGTGTGCTGGGAGGCAGCCGCCGCCGCGCTACGGGCCTGATCCACTCGCACATGATCAGGTGAGCGCAGAGAGCAGCGCCTTGAACTTCAGATCCGTCTCCTCGAGCTCGCGCGCTGGGTCCGAGTCGGGCATCACGCCGACGCCTGCGTAAAGGCGCGCGCCGTCCTCCCACAGCAGGCCGCAGCGCAGCGCGACCGCGAACTCGCCATCGCCGTTGCCGTCGGTCCAGCCGACCGCGCCCGCGTACCAGCCGCGCTCCATCGACTCGAGGTCGTCGATGATGCGGTCCGCCGCCTCGCGCGGCCAGCCGCCGACGGCGGGAGTGGGGTGGAGGGCGGCCGCCAGGTCGAGCGCGTCGGCCGCCGGCGCGGTCAGCTCCGCATCGACCGAGGTCGCAAGGTGCTGGATGTTGGTGAAGCGCACGACCTCCGGCGATCGCGCGGCCACGTTTCGCGAGAAGGGTCGCAGCGCTTCGACCACAAAGCGCGATACGACGTCGTGCTCCGCGGCGTCCTTGCGGCTCGACCGCAGCTGCGCCGCGAGTCGCTCGTCTTCCGCCTCGGTGGCGCCGCGCGCGACCGAGCCGGCCATCGGCTGCGCGTGCGCATGCGCCCCGGTGCGCCGGACGAGCAGCTCCGGTGAGGCACCCGCGAAAGCAGTGCCGTCGGCGCCCGTGATGAGGTACGTGAAGCAAGACGGATAGGCCGACCGCAGCGATCGCGCGACCATCCCGGCGGGAATCACGCCGTCGCCCCTCGCCATTACCTCGCGCGCCAGGACCACCTTCGACGCCTCGCCTGCGCGGAGCCGCGCCGCCGCCGATTCGATCGCCGCGGCCCACGCCACGGGATTGCGCACCGGCGTCACATCGAGGGTTCGGGCGAGGGGAGCGCGACCAGGTGACGCCTCGACCTCGAGGAGCTGCTCGGCTTCAGGTGTCGAGCACGTGATGAAGGTGCGTCCCCGGACACGCGCCACCGCGAGCGCAGGCACGCGCAGCAGCAGCGATGGGAACCCCGACCAGGGACCTGATGGGTCGCGATCGGTGCGATAGGCGAAGCCGCCGATGGCGATCGGTCCTGCTCCGGGCGGCAGCGCGCCTGCACCGTCAGCGCGCAGCGTGTCGCGCAAACGCCGCCACATGCGGGCCGCAGCTTGCACGCGGTCGCTTCCCGCCTCGCGGTCGAGCACCGCGCCGCCGGCATCCTCGAGCGCGACCCCGCCGGGTGCGCTCACGACCTCGTAAGCCGTGCCGATTCCGGCGACGCTTACCGCGTCGGGCATGGGTCGCTCGATGAGCAGCACCTCGTGTCCCGCGTCGCGCGCCGCGCCCGCGAGCTCGACCAGGTCGGGAGTGCGGTCCAGCTCTCGCACGGTCAGGGACGTGACCGCCAACGTCATGACTTCTTTTCGATGTGCTCGCGCGCCGCACGGAGCAGCGTGCGCTGAAAGTGATGCCTTACCAAGAGGCCGCTCGCTTCAAGAAGCTCGTTGAAGAGCTCCAGCAGCCGGCGCTCGGCGGCCTCGGTCTCCCCGCCCTCCGACTGGATGCGCTCGCGCACGTGCCTGTCGAAGAGGTCTACGGCCTTCCTCGCCACGCGGTCGGTGGCGTCCGCGTACTCGCTTGCCAGCTCGATGAGCGGGCCGAGCGGCACGCCGGCCGCGATGAGCTTCATCCCGGCGGCGATGGCGTCCAGGTCGTCGGCGGGGTAGAGCGGCACGTCGCCGCCCTCGACAGGCACGAGCAGCCCGGCCTGCTCGAGGTTCTTGAGCAGGGGAACCGCCACGCCGCTGCGCTCGGCCAGCTCGTCCAGGGTCAGGGTCTGCGGCGAGCTTGGCCGCGTGACGGCAGCGACGAGCGACTCGTCAGAAGGCTCGAGCTCCCCCTCGAGGAAGCGCCGGATGACGGTGAGCGTGAAGCCGCGGCGCTGGAGCTCGCGGATGCGGCCCAGCCGCTCGAGGTGGCTCTCGGCGTACCAGGTGACGCGGCCCTCGCGGCGCGGGGCGTCGAGCAGGCCCTTGCCCTGGTAGAAGCGGATCGTGTCGACGGCCATCCCGGAGGCCCGGGCCAACTGTTCGATCCGGTACTCCACGAGTAAATACTCGCACAGTTGGTGCGAGCTCTACATACGCGGCACCGCCGCCTGGGCGATGGCCAGCTCGGCCGCCTCTTGCTGTGCTTTGGTGACGCTGGGCCACGAAGCGGTGATCGTCAGGGCCCGGCCGCCTTTCTTGACGTCGAGCTCGGCCAGGGGGAAGTCGCCTCCAGGAGCGGCATAAAAAGCCGCGTCGCCCAGGTTCGGGATTGGAGTCACACCCGCCCCGCTCTTGCCCTGAAGTCCGTACGGCACCTTGCCGACTGAGGCCGTGTCGGAAGCGGCGATCGTCGCGCCCCCGGCGTCGGCGGCGGTCCACGTGCAGCTCGGCGCGTTGACGCCCGACGGCACGCCGGCAGGAACGCTTCTGCCGATGGCTGCTCCGACCTGGCCGGATGTGGCGAGTGCGCAAAGCTGCGCCCCTGTAAAGCCCGTGCCCGTCTGGCTTTGGTCGGTGGACGCGGAAGACGAGCCACATCCAGTGACGACGAGCAAGAGGACGGCGCCGGCGAATGCGTGTTTCATCGGTCGATAGTGTGAGGCCGCGTGGTCAGCCGGACGTACCCCAGTAGTACAGGCGGTCGAGCCAGGCCGGGTCGTCACGGATGGCGCGGGCGAAGAACTCGATGGCGTCGACGTAGTCGTAGTCCAGGTTGTAGTGGAAGATCGCCGTGCGCATGTCGGACGGCGCGCCGTAGTGGATGAGGTAGCGCGCCGCGGCCATGACCGCGTCGTGCGGATCGTTGATGTTGCCGCCCTGGCCCCAGTTCGCCCACGTGCCGGGCAGGAACTGCATGGGGCCCAACGCCCCGGCTGACGACGGGCCGTTGTTGCGGCCGAACGAGCTCTCGATGAAGTTGATCGAGGCGAGGTAGCTCGCGTCGACGCCGTACTTGTGCTGGGCCTCGAGGTAGTAGCCGCGCAGCGCATCCACGGGCGCCGCGCTCGCGTAAGGGAAGACGAAGTGCGCGTGCACCAGGTAGTACTGGTCGTAGCCCGCGAGCGCGTACAGGGAGTGCAGACCCGCGATCGCATCCGACACCGGCCGCGAGACGGACCTCGGCAGCAGCGGGGCGACCTGGCCCTGGACGCTCGCGTAGCTCGCCAGCTCGTAGACGCGCACCTCCTCCTGGCGGATGGCGGTGCGGTAGTTGAATTCGACGGCAGCCAGCGCCATGTCGAATCGCACGCGCTCCATCAGCGATGAGGGCGCGGGTGCGGCCAGCAGCTGCTGACGCTGCGCGAGCGCGGCGGTGATCGCCAGCTCGGCGCTCATCAGGCGCGCCGCCTCATGGCGCGGGCTGACAGGCGAGAACGGGTCCTGGGCTCGAACGGATTGCGCTGGGAGCGTCAGCAGCAACGCCCCCAGCGCGGCGGCAAACAGCCGGATCAGGCGCTCTCCGACTCGGGGACGACCTCGGGCCGCATGTCAGGGACCATTGGCATCTCCGGTGGGTAAGGGTCGGCGGCTGTGGGCTCGCGGAGCCCGACCGAGTCGAGAAGGCCGGCGATCTCGTCTCCCACGAGCTCGCCTTGTGCGATGAGCGCTTCCGCGGCCTGGTCGATGGCTTCCTTGTTCACGTACATCAGGCGCCAGTCGTCGATGTACGCATGACCAAGCAACTGCGCCGCGGTTCGCCGCGCGCGTGGATTGTTGAGGACCGCTCCGGGAAATGTGCCCTGCACGTGGGCTCCCTGCGTCGCCTGGACGACAGAAATCAACTGCTCACCGATGTTGGCGGCCCTGCTTGACATGGCGGGGTCGAGCCTGTCGGCGCCCATCCCAACGATGCCGACCATCGTGGTGGCGACGCCCGTAGCCTGGATCAGATCTCCGGTCACGCCAGTTGTGTTTTCTCCGTAGAAAACATGCTCTGAGGCGATCGCGCCCAGCATGGCGCGAAGTCGGGCCGCCAGCTGGGATCGGAACGTCAGCCACTCGTCCTCGGCGGGCAGCGACTTGTGATATCCGCCGATTTCTCCTCCCGCTTTCGGATCAGCCCGCCGGCGAATCGACAGGCGAACGTGCGACCGGTCCCTTTCAAAGAAATGAGACGCCACAGCGTGCCCAAGCTCATGACGCGCGACGGCAATCCGGTCGCGCTCTGTGTACTCGACTGGAATCAACAGGCCCGCCTCGACGTTGCCCATCGCTTCGCGGATGTCCTTCCAGACGAATGTCTCCCGGCCCTCCTCGAAGGCGTACAGCAAAGCAAGCGATAGAACCTGCTCGATGTCCGCCGGCGAGTAGCCCTCAGTGACGCGAGCGAACTCTTCACGGCGCTCGGGCGTGTCGAGTGATGGATCGTGCTGCTTCTTGTCGAAGTACAGAGCGGCGATGTCCTTGCGAGCCTCACGGTTCGGCGTCAGGAAGACGATCTGCCGCCCGAACCGCCCCGGTCGGATCACCGCCTCGTCGAGAACGCTGGGCCGGTTGGTGGCGCCGATGAACAGGATGTTGGAGCTGGGCGCCTTGAGCGGGGGTATGCGAAGACTCACAGTGGTGCCGTTGGCGCCGACCTTCCGCGGGAGGAAAAGGCCGTCAAGAGTGAGGTTCACGAGGCCGCGCAGCTGGCGCGCGAAGAACCCAGGATTGTCGATGCCGTCCATCAGGACGAGGAGCATGTTCAACCCCATCATTCCGCCGCCGCCCATCATTCCGCCCATCATTCCGCCCATCATTCCGCCGCCCATGCCGCCACGCCGCTGGGCGAGGGCGTCGATCTCGTCGATGAAGATGATGCAGCCGCCCCACACCTTTGCCTTACGGCGCGCTGAGCGCACCATCAGGTACACGCTGATCGCGTCGATGCCCATGAACAACATGGCGAACGATCCGCCGTTGGCGACATAGATGGGCACATGCAGCGAAGAAGCGATTGCCTTCGCCAGCATCGTCTTGCCAGTGCCCGGAGGGCCGACCATCAGTACTCCACGCTCGCGCTTGCCACCAGCTTTGACATAGAGGCGGCCGTGCTCGATCAGGCTCAGGATCCGGCGCATCTCGGTCACGGCCGACTTCTGGCCACGCACGTCGTCCATGCTCACGCCGAACCGAGCGTCGTCGGGGTTCATCATCGTCTTGCCGATGCGCGAGAGCAAGTAGAACGGTCCGAGGAACAGGATGGAGTTCGCGATGAGCAGGAAGAACAGGTAGACCAGCTGCGTGAGAGCGGTCTGGAGAAACTGCGGTAGCGCTGCGATGGCGTCCTCCGGCGGCAGGCCGAAGAGCTCATAAGCAGCCAGGAAATAGAGGATCGGCACCAGCGCCAGGTACAGAGCCCGCTTCCAGAAGATTGCGCGGTTCGTCTCGACTGTCCGCTGCAGCACATCGGTCTCGGGCGTGATCCTCTCGCGGATGATGAGGGACCGCCGGACAATGCTGAGCATGCCCCTGGTGAGGAGCATCGCCAGCACGGCGTAGCCCAGTGACCAGCCGACGCCGACCTGCAGAAATATGTAGGCGAAAGCGAACGCAGAGCTGCCGACGAAGAGGGTGAAGATCCAGAAGATGATCACTGCGGGCTACTCCCTAATCACGGGTTTTGGTTGCGTCCAGCTTAGTAGCTGATGCTGGGGAATGCCTTGTAACGGCGAACGCGACGACGCCGAGACCGATTCCAATCACCGCGTCGCCCGGGCTGAACACTCCGCCCAGCCAGCCCGGAACCAGAACCCAGTCGGCGAGCCAGGGCAGCCTGGTGCTCGAGTCCATGACCGTGTACTGCCCGTGATGCCCAACCTCCACGAGTCGCCCGGCCGCTGACTGGACCACCGGCATCCGGAAGTCGTTCGCCGCGATCACGATCAGATTGATCGTCGACCCGATGCTGACGAGCCAGATTCCAAAGAGCCGGTCGACGTTCCACAGAGTCCACGCGATCAGCGCCACGAGCGAGGCGACGTACACATAGCGAAGCCAGTCGACGTTTCCCAGCGGAGTTCCTGCCACGGCGATCCGGATCAGCATCGCCACGATCACCACCCACGGCCAGCGCAGGCTGATCGACGACCAGTTGCTGAGCTTGCCGCCAAGCGCCACGCCCGCCAGGCAACCAAGGATCAGCGGGCCGAGGATGACCAACGGGCTACCGGCTCAGCCGGCGGCGATTCGCGCCGCGGCCCCAGCCATGAGGCTCACCCCGAGCGGAAACGCCGACTCGTCGATCCTGAATCCCGGCGAGTGATGCGCCGGCGGCTTGTCGCCCTCCGGCCGCGCGCCGAGCATGAAGTAGCAGCCGGGGATGTGGGTCAGGAACTCGGCGAAGTCGTCACTCACCGTGAGCGGCTTGCCGAGAAGGCTTGCCCTCTCGCCGGCGATCAAGGTCGCCACCTCCATCACTGTGCGCGTCACGTTGGGCTCGTTCATCAGAGGCACTGTGCCGTGCACGAGCTGCATCTCCGAGCTCACCTCGAACTCCGTGTCCGTCTCCTTGAGAAGGTCGCCCAGCCGGCCGAGTGCTTCCTCTCGCAGCGGGGCGGTGAACGTGCGCACGCTGCCCTTGATGCGCACGCCACGCGGGACGATGTTCCACGCGCCGTCGCTCATCACGTTGCCGACGGTCGTGTGGCAGCCGGCGCCCTCGTGCTCGAGCCCGTCGACGACCGTGTGCAGCCGCTCGATCAGAAAGGCCTGCGCCGCGAGCACGTTGCCTGCGCGGCCCATCATGCCGCCGTGGCCGCCGGGTCCCTTGATGCCTATCTCGAATGCATCTGAACCCGCCCACAGGAGGCCTGGCTTGGTGACGATGGTCCCCGAGTCGAGGAAGCTGGCGATGTGCAATCCAAGCACCGCGTCAGGGTGATGCGACTCGAGCAGCCCGCCGGCGATCATCGCCTTCGCGCCGCTCACGATCTCTTCTGCAGGCTGGAACACGAACAGGAAGCGTCCGTTGAGGTCCCAGATGTGATCGACCAGCGTGCGCGCGGTGCCGAGCATCATCGCCATGTGGGTGTCGTGGCCGCAGGCGTGCATGTGGCCGTCGGACTCCGACTGGAATTCGACGCCTGACTCTTCGAGGATCGGCAGCGCGTCGATGTCCGCGCGCAGCATCACCGTCTTGCCGGGCCTGCCTGTGTCGAGCACGGCGACGGCGCCAGTCTCGGTTGGACACGGCTGCACCTCGAGGCCCAGCTCGCGCAGCCGTTCGGAGATCTTCACGCTCGTCTCCTGCTCGCTGAAGCTCACCTCGGGGTGGCGATGGAAATGGCGGCGGAGCTCCACCACCTCGTCCATCACGGATTTCGACGGAGCGGGCAGCTCTTTGTGGTCAGCCATCAGACGCGAACCAGGCTATAGCCGCGAGCTGACGCTTGCAGCAATCCGGTGCCAAGGCCGGGCTCGAGCTCGTCGAGGCGGCGGCGCAGGGTGAGCATCGCCGAGTGCACGGTCGAATGGGCGGCGTCGGTGCGGAACAGGCCGGCCTCGATGAGGTCGCGAGCGGTGGCGGGCTTGGAGCCCTGCGCCAGGTGGAGCACCAGCGCCGTCTGCTGGGGCGTGAGCCTCACCTCGCCGGTCTCGGTGCGGACAGTGCGCCGCGTCGGATCGAACTCCACGCGCCCGAAGTTGTAGGTCCCCGGGCGCCCGGTGCCGCGCTCGATGAGACGCGCGGCGAGGTCGGAGTAGATGTGCGCCATGGGCACGTTGCCCTTGACGAAATACGAGCTGGCCCCCAGCTCGTAAGCCCTGCGGATGGCGGCGGAGTTCACCTGCGCCGCCGACAGCACGATCACCGGAAGGCCGGGATGGCGGCTGCGGATCCACGTCAGGAGATCGAAGCCCGAGTCCTCGCCCTCGTCGAGCACGAGGTCGAGCAGGATGCCGGCGACACGCTCCTGCTCGAGCAGGGCCATGGCGTCGGGCGCCGATGAAGAGACCAGCGCCCGGTAGCCGAGATCCTGGAGGTCGATGCGCAGCTGCTGCTGCATCGCCGACTCGTCCTCCACGACGAGCACCGCCGAGCCCAGGACCTCAGCCGGCCGATAGACCTCCAGCCCCGGAGGCAGGGGCGGGAGCCTCGTCTCCCGATTTGCCCGCGTCGACCCTCTAGTCCTTCGTTTTTCCAAGGCCTTCCTTACATGAATCTTAACGATTATTCACCTGGTGCACATACGCAAATTCAACTGTCCCGGAGCATACTCACTCTCGGGCCTGGTTAATTCGGGAATTTCCAAGGGGTGAATTCGATGACGTGGCAAGTCAAGGTCGTTCGTGGTGCCTTGGCGCTAGGGGTTGTCGCGACGCTAGCGGTCGCTTCCGGCGCCGGATGGGTCGATTGGTTCATCAACTGGTGGTGGTAGTCGTCTAGGTAGTTCCGTTCGCCCGGCGCTCGCGTGAGCGCCGGATCGCGGGAGGCAGCAGGGCGTAGAGGTCGGCTCGATCCACGGCCTTGCTCATGTAACCCACGACATCCGGATCGTCTGTGCCCGACGGGAAGACCGGGTACGCGGTGTAGAAGATCACCGGCAGCTTCTGGCCGCGCGTCCGCAGCGCGTTCAAGAGGCCCCAGCCGTCCATTGGCTCGGGCAGCATCAGGTCGATGATCGCGACCTCCGGGCTCTCCGCGCCGGCCCGCTCGAGCGCCTGGTCGGCGTCCTCGGCCATGCTGACCTTGTAGCCGATCATCCGGAGGTCGGTTTCGAGGATCACGCGCCACGATCGCTCGTCGTCGACCACCAGCACTTTCGCCCCCCGCAGGTCGTCCGGCGCCGGCGAGATCGGCTTGGGCGCGGTGAAGGGCATCTGGGTCTCCTATTGGTTCCCCGCCGGGATTCGGCGGCCGCGGCCGCGAAGATGCAAGGAGCCTCGGTGGCGGGCCACTAGGCGCAGTATATCTGTGCCCGTGGCGACTCCAGCACGCCGTTCACACTCGCCCGCGCGCATGGCCGGAAGCAAGCGCGGAGTGGCCGACCTGCCTCGCGTCAAGGCCAAATCCTCGCTCGGAAACGGCAACGGCGATCGCCGCACGAGGGTCTCGCCGCGCCCGAGCCCGGCGCCCCTGATCCACGAGCTCAGCACCTGCGCCACCGAGGCCGACATCGTCCAGGTCCTCTTCTATGGCCTGCAGCCGCTCTTCAAGTACGACGTGGTTCTTCTCCACGTCCTCGAAAGAGAGGGCTGGTACCACTCGCAGCCCGTCGACTCTGGCGTGCTCCAGAACATGCGCCGGCGCCCCCTCGTGAGCTCGGCGTTTGCCCAGCACTACTCCGCGCCGCGGGCGACCGTGGTCACCCTCGATCCCGAGCGCATGGAACAGGGCACGGGTCCTGGCGCCGGACGCTTCGCCAAGTTCGCGATCTTCGTGCCGGTCAAACATCAGGGCCGGGTCATCGGCGCCGTCATCTATCAGTCGTATCGCAACCGGCGAGTGGCGCCCGAGGAGATCGACTTCCTGGAAGAGGTGCACAAGCGACTCGGAGTTCAGCTCGCCAACGCATCTCTGAACGAGCTGACGCGAAACCAGGCCCGAAGGCTCGAGGCGCTCAACAGCATCGGACGCGCCATCGCGGCGAGTCTCGACGTCGCGAGCATTCTCTCCGCGCTTCGCACGACCCTGAGCGAGCTGCTGCCGGTCGACGAGCTGAAGATGGTGTCGCTGCTGCCCGATCGCACCGACCGCGCACGGCTGCTCCACGTGCGGTCGGACTCGGTTCCGACATCTCGGCTCATCGCCACCCGGGCCGCGCAGCTGGGACCCGCGAGACAGGTCATCAGCTCCGGCGAGTCGGTCATCTACCACGAGCCGGAGTCGCAGCTGTGGGTGCCCACGAAGGAGGGCGGCTCGGTGCGTGGCGCGCTGGGCATCACCAGCAAGCAGACGTATGCCTACGAGGAGTCGACGGCCGCGTTCCTGGAGCTCGTCGCCGACGAGGTGACGCTGGCGCTCGGCAACGCGCGCAGCTTCGAGGCCATCCAGGAGCAGCGTCGAAGGCTCGAGCTCGTCAACTCGATCGGCCGCCGCCTTGCATCGAGCCTCGACCGCTGGTCGATCATGCGCACGCTGCGCGAGGAGCTGGCTGCTTTCCTCGACTTCGACGGCTTCATCCTCGCGAGCATCACCAAGTCGCAGGAAGGCCCGGTCGCCGAGGGCTACCAGTACGTCGCCGGCGTCGAGGAGGTCGTGCCGCCGGTGGCGCTTGCGGTCACCGGTCCCTCACGCGAGGCGTACGAGTCCGGCCGGCCGGTGCTGGTGCGCAACTCTCCGTGGGCGAGCTCGTTCGAGCGCGGCGGGCTGGAGCGCGAGCGCTGGACGGTCGGTCACGGCGCGGCCGTTTTCGTGTCCGGTCCGCCTGGAGAGCAGCCGCACGTGTCGCGGTCGTTCGTGTGGGTGCCGGTCGTCAGCGGCGACAGCATCACAGCGATGCTCTCGCTGCAGTCGTATCACGAGGACGCGTTCAGCGACTGGCACGTGCAGCTGCTGCAGGACCTCGCGCCGCACGTGACCCTGGCGCTCGCCAACGCGGAGCACTTCGCGCAGGCGCAAACGGAGCGAGCGCGACTCGAGCGCCTGCACGTGCTCGAGCTGGGGGTCGCGCGGGCTTCTGATGAGCGCCAGCTCGCGGAAGCGATCTTCGACGCGGCGGGCCGCTACATCGAGGCCTCGCACATGCTGCTTGCGTACCTCGACGTCGCCGGCAACGTCGTGGGCTTCACCGGCGAGCGCGACGCCCCGACCGGCTACCTCGGCCCCGCCGCTCTGGCCGACGCTCCCTTCTTCCGGCGGCTGATCGAGATGGGCGGCACGGTCGCGGAGGCGGAGCTGGAGAGCGACGAAGAGAGGATGGGCCCGGTCGGCCAGTTCATCTTCTCGCGCTCACCCAGCCACGTCGTGTGGGTGCCCATCACGCAGGGCGAACGCGTCGTCGGCGGCATGGCGGCGCTCCGCACCGACGGCGGCCGCTTCCTGCTCGACCACCTCAAGCTGCTCGAGGCCGCGGCGACGGTCGTCGGCATCGCGCTGCGGACGATGCGTCTACACCACGCCAACGAGCTCGCGCTCGCGCAGTCGGTGCGTATCCAGGAGCTGGCCGCGCTCGCGGGCCACGAGCTCATGAGCGTGGTCGCGAACATCGCCGACCAGGCGCGCACGATGCTCGAGAGCGCAGGCGTCGTGTGCTGGGCTTTCGACACAGAAGGTCGCATCAGCGCGACACGCGGCAGCGGCGACGCGGCCGCCGAGAGCGTGCTCACCTGGGCCGGTCTGAACTCGGAGGAGACGTGGCGCGACGCGCCCACGGGCGTGCTATCGGGCACGGCGGGCGATCAGGGTTGGAGCCTCATCCCGCTCTGGTACGGCGACCGCCTCGTGGGGGCGATCGGTGCGATCCATGCCTCGACCGTGGTGGCCGAGCCGACCACCGCGGCGCTCGACTTCGCGCGCCACGCCGCGGTCGCGATCGAAAACTCGCGACTGGTCGCCGAGACGCGCGGCCGAATCCGCACGCTCGAGGCCGTGGCCGCGTTCACCGAGCTCGACCCGACGCAGCCCGAGCGCGCACGCGCGGAGATGGGGCGCCTCGTTGAGCGCGCTCTCGCGGCAACGCACGGCGCGCTGTGGCTGCTCGAGGACGGCCATCTGGTTCGCCGCGCGCCCGACAGCGACGAGCTGCCGGCGGTCCCCGTCACCGACAGCACCGAGCTGCTGCGGCTCCTCGTCTCGCCGACGGGCAGCAGGCGGATGCGCGCCCTGCTCGACCTGCTTGGATCCCCGCCCGACGCGTTCGCGATCCCGATCCAGGTGGAAGGGCGGCTTGCGGGGCTGCTCGTGGCGCGCATGACGGCCGGCGCCTCCGAGACGCGCAGGCTCGCCGGCGTGCTTGCGGGCCAGGCCGCGGTGCTCGTGGGCCAGCTCGAGCTGGTCGACCAGCTCGACCGCGAGCGCCGGATGATGCAGGCCATCCTCCGCCACTCGCCGGTTGGCGTGATGCTCGAGGACGCCGACAGCCGCATCGTGTATGCCAACCCCGAGGTCGAGGCGATCTACCGGCTGAAGGCCGCGGACATGCCAGGCCAGACACTCGCCGAGATCTACGCATCCGCGGGCGCGGAGCACAGCGAGGACGGCGTGGCCGAAGGAACAGCCGAGCTGCGCATGAAGAACCCCAACCGCATCGTGAACGTGCGGCGCGTAGAGATCCCGGGCCTCGAAGGCGAGCCCGCTGGAATCCTCACACTGCACGAGGACGTGACCGCGCAGCGCCTGGCGCTGGAGGCGAAAGACCTGATGCTCCGCGCCATCGGCCATGAGGTGCGAAGCCCGGCGGCAGCGATGAAGACGACCCTCGCCGGCATCATGCAGTGGGACGAGACCATCGACAACCAGGGCCGCCGCCAGCTGCTGCAGGAGGCCTACGAGTCGTCCGACCGGTTGCTGAGCCTGGTGGAGAGCCAGCTGATCATAGCCAAGCTCGAGACCAAGCACTTCGAGCCCAACCCGGAGCCGATCGAGCTGAAGCCCGCGATGGACGGCGTGATAACGGTGCTCGCCCACCGTTATGCAGACCGGATCGAAGCGGTGGATGTGAAACTTCATGCCGACCTGCCTCGCGCTTACTGCGAGCCGACTCACCTGCAGCAGGTGCTGACGAACCTGATCGGCAACGCGCTCGAGTACACGTTGGGCCAGGTGAAGGTGAAGGCCCGCACCATCGACTCGGGATGGCTCGAGATCACGGTCGCCGACGGGGGACCCGGCCTTCCGCCTGGCAGCCTGCAGGACCTGTTCGAGAAAACCGGGCCGGCCGGGCGCAACCGCTCGCAGGGTGGCCTTGGCCTTGGCCTGTACCTGTGCCGGCTGGTCGTGGAGCGCTCGTTCGGTGGCCGCATCTGGGTGGCCTCCAGCAACCGGGAAGGGACGACTTTCAAGTTCACGGTGCCGGCATTTCGCTCGTGACGGCCTCCGGCACCACAACTCATATGTGGGTGCGGGTCGGCGGCGGCATGGAGTCGGTGCCCGACCGCAAGCGGCACGGGCCGGCCGACACTGCGTTCCCGCCGCCGGGCGGACCGTGGGAGCCGCTCGCGCTGGGGGGACACCTGGTGGGCTGGGCCGAGCGCGGAGGGCTCGCGACCGCGCGGCGCAGCGCCGAGATGGGTGCTCGTATCGCGGAGGAGGAACGCACTCACCTGGTCGGGCGCCTCGGCCACAAGCTGCGATCGGCGGTGCTGGCTCTGCAGGAGTCGGCGCGGCAGGCCGCGTTCGGCCGGCCCGAGCTGATGGAGACTGTCTTCGAGCAGGCGCAGGAGGTG
>Ga0209161_10002848_pt1 | contig 14089 bp, 10 predicted proteins | sample GraSoiAngelo_155_FD_186169 | JGI IMG/M metagenome (GOLD analysis project Ga0209161, IMG submission 186169) | Grasslands soil microbial communities from the Angelo Coastal Reserve, California, USA - 14_1009_13_30cm (SPAdes) (version 2) | ecosystem: Environmental > Terrestrial > Soil > Grasslands...
CGGCCCACCGACGGCCCCACCGTGCTCCCTGCGGAGCCCGATCATCCCGCCGTACCTGAACAACGTCGCCTTCCCCGGGGCAGACGTGCTGGAGCTGCTCAATACGAATTACGCCCCGCCACAACCCACGCCCGCCGCCACCGATGCCTACAAGCTGTTCCTGCTCGGCGGGCGCACCGAGCTGCAGCGCGCCCGCGAGGTGCTGCCGACGTTCGTGACGGTATGGATCGGCAACAACGACGTGTCGGGAGCCATCCTGGACACGAGCGCCAACGCCGGCACGGACGTTACGCCCCCCGCGACGTTCACCACCCGGTTCAACGCCTTCATGGACAGCCTCGACTCGTTCGGCACGATCCAGGGCGGCCTGCTGATCGGCGTGGTGCAAATCACGGCCGCCCCGTACTCGTCACAAGGTCGCGCATATTTCGCGGCCCAGGCGTCCATCCCGACGCTCACGGTCCTCCCGAACTGTCTGGATTCACTCGTCATCCAGCCGGGCGACACCGCGCGGGTCCTGGTCCCATTCCATTTCGGCGCGCCGCTCGTGGCGCAGGCGGCCGGTGGAACACCGACCACGCTCGACTGCTCCGACACCCACGTGATCTCGGTGCCGGAGGTCGTCAACCTGCTTGGGACGGTCGTTCAGTACAATGCGACCATCGCCCAGGCGGCAACCGCCCGGGGGTGGGCGTACGTCGACCCCAACCCGGTGCTCCGAGCCCTGGCGGGGGTCCCGGGGGCGATCCTACCGTTCCCGGCGTTCCCCCCCGACCCCAACGCGACCGCCGCGCCATTCGGCACCGCGGTGAGCCGGGATGGGGTGCATCCCAGCACGTCGACTCAACGGTTGCTCGCCCAAATGCTGCGAGACTCGATCAACGCACATTACAACGCAGCGATCCCACCGATCCCCTGAGCGCGAACCCCACGCGTGTCGCGGGGTAGCGAACACGGCATCCGCCATTCGGCGGGTGCCGTTTTGCTGATGCGAACCCTGCGCATTGTCCTCCTCCTCGTCAGCCCCGCCCTCACGGGCGGGGCCATGCTCGCTGCGCAGGCGGTCGAGCGCACCGACGTCCCAGCCCGTGGCGTCCTGCGCGTGACCTTCGACCCGCGCATCATGACCTGGAACGACGAGTTCACCGATGCGGGACGCCTGAAGCTCGGGGCCCCGCTCACCGGAGACACGGTGGGCGGCCGCTACATCCCCGTCGTGGCGCGGCTCGAGCAGAACGTGCGCGTCGCGAGCGGGCTCGCGGGCTTCGTGGCGAGCCTCGGCGCGGGCCTGTTCAACGTGCGCCAAGAGCGGCGCACCTATCCCACCACCGCCGAGCTCGGCCTCACCAATCGCCTCTCCGTGAGTCTCATGGTCCCGATGGTCCGCGTGCAGACGCGGGCCTCGCTGCAGCTTTCGAACCGAGGTGCCAACCTCGGCGTGAACCCGCTGGTGGTGAACACGCTGGGGATACGCGGGAAGGACTCGGCGTTCTTCGCGCAATTCGACACCGCGCTGGCCCGGCTGGACCAACAGGCCGGGGGATGTGCGCTGCCCCCGTCCCCCTGCGCGGCGCGGGACAGCTCGGCGCGCTGGCGTGGCGTGCGCGATGCGCTGCACGGCGCCGTGTACGGTGCGGGGCAGACCGGCTCGCCGTTCCTGCCGCTCGACACGTCGACCGCCGGCCGGGCCATCGACAGCGCGGTCGCGCGGATCCAGCAGGGCTTGGACTCGACATTCGGGATCGGCGGGTTCGATACCACCGTCGCGCTCGCACAGGACACGCTCAGCGGCGCCGCGTTCGAGCAGATCCTCCTCAGCCCCGATCCGAATGGGTTCGGGTATGTCAGCGTGCCGTTCATGCGGAACTTCCGCTACCGATTGGGCGACGTGGAGCTTGCCGCGAAGTACCGGCTCGTGGCCGGCGCGCACTACGCCGCCGCGCTGCAGGCGGTGGTGCGCCTGCCGACGGGAGCGAAGGATTCGGCCAACGAACTGCTCATCCAGAACATCGGCGACCACCAGCTGGACCTCGAAGGACGGCTGATGCAGGAGCTATCGGTCGGACCGCTCTGGCTCAATGTGGCCGTCCGCGCGGCGACGCAGCGGCCGGGGACGCGGGTGCGCCGGGTCGCGCCGTGGGACGCGTTTCTGGTTCCGGCCGCGGCCACCGCGGACCTGCGGTGGGATCCTGGAGACTACGTGGGAGTGGATGTAGCGCCGCTGGTGCGCCTCGCGCCGGAATTCGCGGTCGGGTTCACGGCTGGCTACTTCTCCAAGCAGCGCGATCACTACGCGTTTCAATCGCCGCAGGACTCGGTCGCGCTCGCGACTCGCATGGGATTCGCGACGCCGGCCAGCGTGCTCGACGCGGGCACCGGACAACGCTGGCTCCGCCTCGGCTTTGCGATGACGTATCACACGCCGGGGGTCGAGGGAGGGTTCTCGATCGAGCAGACCGTCAGCGGCGCTGGGCTCGTCCCGGCGGTGACGATCTATCGGCTGGTGCTGCGGGCGACACGGAAGCTTTTCTAAGCAGCTCGGCGGCGTGGCTGAGGGCGGTCCGCATATCGGGGTCGCCCAGCATGCGGGCCAGCTCACGCGTGCGCGCCTCGCCCGTGACGACCTGGACGTCGCTGGTCGCGATCCCACCGCGGGCCCCCTTGGCCACCACCAGATGGTGATTGGCGTACGCCCCGATCTGCGGGAGGTGGGTGATCACGAGCGCCTGGCGGCCCCCCGGCGTTCCCTGCGCTACTGTCGCAAGCGCCTCCCCCACGCGCGCGCCGACCTCACCCCCGATACCCTGGTCCACCTCGTCGAATACCAGCGTGGGGACCGCGTCGTGCTGCGCCAGCACGACTTTCAGCGCCAACATCAGCCGTGACAACTCGCCTCCTGAGGCCACCTTCGCGAGCGGTCGCGCCTCGAGGCCGACGTTGAGGTGGACTTCGAAGGTGACGTCCTCTGCTCCCTGGGAGCGGGGAGCTGGGAGCTGGACCAATCGTACCGCGAATCGGCCTCCCTCCATGCCGAGCGCCGGGAGCAGCGCGTTGACGGCGGTGGCCAACCGTTCGGCGCCGCCCTTCCGCTTGGCGGTGAGCGCCGAGCACGCGCGTGCGCAGTCCGCAGCTGCCGTTTCACGCTGCTCGGCGATGTTACGCAGGTCCAGGTCGGCGGTATCGAGCAGCTCGAGCTCGCGGGCGGCGCGATCGCGAGTCGCGAGCACGTCGGGGAGCGCCGGACCGTACTTCTGGGTGAGGCGGAACAGCACGTCGCGTCGCTGCTCGACGGCGCCGAGCCGCTGCGGGTCGCTCTCGATAGCGGCGGCGTAGTCTCGCGCGGCCTGGGCGAGCTCCGTGACGTGCGCGAACGCACCGTCCAAGAGCTCCTGCCACTTGGCCACCGAGGGATCGAGCCGCGTGAGGCCAGCGAACAGCTTAGCCGCGCGCGACAGGCCCGCGGTATCGAGTGCCTGCCCGAGCTCGCGCGACAGACGGCCCAGCTCGTCAGCGTGGGCGAGACGTTTCGCTTCGACCTCCAGGGACTCCACTTCGCCGGTCTGAGGGGTCGCGCGCTCGATTTCCTCCACGACATGTCGCAGGTAGTCCGCCTTGCGGCGCACATCCTCGCGCCGGGCCGTGAGCTCCTCCTCGCGACGCTCGAGCTCGTGCAGGCGCTCGTGCGCATCGCGCACTGCCGTCCGCTCCAGCGCGGCGTCGGCGTACGCGTCGAGCATGTCGCGCTGGGCGTCGGGGCGCAGCAGGGATTGGGTCTCGTGCTGGCCGTGGAGGTCCACGAGGAGCGCGCCGAGCTGCGCCAGGACGCTGACGGTCGTAGGGCTGCCGTTGACCCAGGCGCGGGAGCGGCCCTCCGCGGAGATGTCGCGCTTCAGCACGAGCCGGCCTTCGTCCACCTCCACCCCCAAGGCGGCAAAGGGCGGCAAGAGGCGGGAAAGGACGGCAGGGGCGAATTCGAACGCGCCTTCAATAACGGTCTTCTCAGCCCCTGGACGCACGACGTCCGACGAGGCGCGCTCGCCCAGGAGGAGGGCGAGCGCGTCGACCAGCATGGACTTGCCGGCGCCGGTCTCCCCGGTCAGGACATTGAGGCCAGGGGAGAGGGGGAGCGTGACGTCGGCGATGACGGCGAGGTCGCGGACGCGCAGCTCCGTGAGCACTACTTACGCTCCCGGTCGGAGAGGTCGCCCCACTGCAGCTTCTTGCGCATGCGCGCGAAGAAGCCCTCGGGCCCGAGCCTCACCAGGAGCACCGGATGCGCGGCGCGCTTCACGACCAGCCGCTCGCCGGTGCTCATGGTCGTGCCGACCTGACCGTCGAACGAGACGAGCACCTCCTCGGTCCCGGGAGGAATCGGCTCGACGGCGATGGCGGCGTTCGAGGGCACGACGAGCGGCCGGACGGCGAGGGTATGCGGGCAGATGGCCGCCACGACAATGGCGTCCACGCTCGGCACGACGATCGGTCCGCCCGCCGACAGCGCGTACGCCGTGGAGCCGGTGGGCGTGGCCACCACGATCCCGTCCGCCGAGTACTGCCCGACTTCGTCGCCGTCCACAGACACGCGGAGCCGGATCACGCGCGCCACGCCGCCCTTGTGCACCACGGCGTCGTTCAACACGATCGGTTCGGCGCGACTCCGGCCCTGCTTGTCTTCGATGAACGGCGCCAAGGCGAGACGCGACTCGGTGACGTAGGCCCGGCGCACGAGGGCGTCGAGCGCCCAGTCGAGGGTCTGCGAGGTAGCGGTGGTCAGGAAGCCGACCCGACCGAGGTTCACGCCCAGGATCGGTGTATGGGCGCCGTTGAGCGTCCGGGCCCCCCGCAACAGGGTCCCGTCGCCGCCCAGGGTGATCAGGCAGTCGAGCTGCGGCGCGCGGTGGAGCGGCGGGGGGGCAGGCTCGGGCCAGAGCGCCCCGATTTCCTCCTCGGTGTACAGGGTGACCCCGAGCCGGGGCGCGACCTGCGCGAGATGCGCGAGGATGTTCTTGAGATCGCGGTAGCTGGGGTTGCCGACGACCCCGACGTTCATGAGTGGGTGAGCGATTGCTCCGCGGCCAACGCACGCACCCGCGCCGCGATCCCGACGCCGGTGAGACCGACCTCCGCGAGCTGCTGCGCGCGGGGCGCATGCTCGTAAGTGCGGTCGGGGACACCGAGCGGGACGACGCGGGTTTCCGGGGCGACGGTCTGGACCAGGGCGGCGAGGAAGGCGCCGAACCCGTTGGTGACGGTGCCGTCTTCCACGGTGACGAGCAGCCGGTGGTCGTGCAGCAGCGCGTCGAGCAGGTCGCGATCGACCGGTTTCAGGAACCGACAATTCACCACCGTGACCTCGATCCCCTCGGCCGCGAGCTCCTCCGCCGCCGCGAGGGCCGGGTGGCACATCGCACCAACCGCGAGCAGGGCGCATTCCCGCCCCTTGCGGAGCACGTCCCACGTGCCGTAGCGGATGGGCGCCACCTCGGCGGCCGGGGGCGTCTCGCCCGGCGCCTTGTCGCGCGGATAGCGCAGCGAGAAGGGCCCAGCCGTGTGCTCGAGCGCGCAGCGCAGCAATCCGATGAGCTCGGCGCCGTCCTTCGGCGCGGTGACCGTCATATGCGGCACGGCGAGCATGTAGGCGATGTCGTACAGGCCCATGTGCGTCTGCCCATCCTCGCCCACCATGCCGGCGCGGTCAAGGCAGAAAATCACGGGCAGCTGCTGGATCGCGATGTCGTGGATGATGCTATCGTAGGCGCGCTGCAGGAACGTCGAGTAGATCGCGACCACAGGCCGGATGCCCTGCGTGGCGAGGCCCCCGGCGAACGTCGTGGCGTGCGCCTCGGCGATGCCGACGTCGAAGAAACGGTCGGGCCACTTCTTTTGGAAAATGCCGGTCCCGGTCCCCGACGGCATGGCCGCGGTGATCGCCACAAGCTTGGGGTATTCCCCCGCGAGCTGGGTGATGGCCTCCCCGAACATCGTAGTCCACTGGGGCGGACCCGCCTTGACCGGTCGCAGCTCACCCGTGACCGGGTCGTAGGGTGCACGCGCGTGGTACTTCTCGGTGTCCGGCGCCGGCAGGGGGAAGCCCTTCCCCTTCTCGGTGATCACATGGACGACGCGCGGTCCCTTGAGCGTCTTCACGATCTCGAACGTCTGCACCAGCTGCGCGATGTTGTGACCATCGATCGGCCCGAAGTAGCGGAACCCGAGCTCTTCGAACAGCATGCCGGGAGACCAGAAGTTCTTGATGCTCTCCTCCATCGTCTTGGCGAAGTCGACGAGCTTCTGACCGCCGACGATGTGGGAGACGGACTCGATCAGCGCCTTGACGCGCTCCCGGATCCGCACGGTAATCGGACTCGCGATGATGGAGCCGAGGTACTTGTTGATGGCGCCGACGTTGGGGGCGATCGACATGCCGTTGTCGTTCAGCACCATGATGATGTCGCGGCCGGAATGGCCCGCATTGTTCATCGCCTCGTAGGGGAGGCCGCACGTGAGCGCACCGTCTCCCACGACGGCGACCACCTTGAACTGCTCGCCGGCGAGATCGCGTGCCGCGGCGATGCCGTACGCCGCCGAGAGGCCGGTCCCGGCGTGCCCGGCCCCGAACTGGTCGTGCGGACTCTCGCTGCGCCGCAGGAACCCGGACAGGCCACCCGCCTGGCGCAGCGTCGGCAAGCGATCGTTCCGGCCGGTGAGGATCTTCCAGGGGTAGCCCTGATGGCCCACGTCCCACACGATCTTGTCGCGGGGCGAGTCGAAGCAGTACCCCAGCGCCACGGTCAGCTCGACTACGCCCAGGCCGGCGCCGATGTGACCGCCGGTTTGCGAGACGACGTCGATCAGCCGGCGGCGCACCTCGTCCGCGAGGGGCTGGAGCTGGTCGCGCGTCAGGCGCCTGACGTCTTCGGGTCCACGGATGAGCTCAAGCAGCGCCATCGAGCCTCGTCAATGCGGAATGCGGAGTGCGGAATGCGGAATTGAAATGGAAGGTCGGACGCGGCGCGACGCCCGCCCTGACATTCCGCATTCCTTATTCCGCATTCCGCATTTTTCCTAGTTCGGTCTGGTAACAATGTAGTGCGCCAGCTCCGCCAGCGTAGGAGAAACTAACCCCGCCTGCCGCAAGCGGTCCACCGCCCGCGCCGCCAGTCGCTCCGCCTCCGCCCGGGCGGCGCCCACGCCGAGCAGGGTGACGAAGGTCGACTTGGCGAACGCTGCGTCTTTCCCCGCGGTCTTACCGAGCTGATCCGAGGTCGCCGTGGCGTCCAGCACGTCGTCGTAGATCTGGAACGCGAGCCCGACGTCCGCGCCGTACCCCCGGAGCGCTTCGCACGCCCCGGCCGGCGCCCCAGCGGCGAGTCCCCCGATCACGCACGCGGCCGCGATCAAGGCTCCCGTCTTCCGCCGGTGCACGTCCTCGAGCTGCGCCGCCGGCAGCCGCCGCCCCTCCGCCTCGAGATCCAGCGCCTGCCCGCCGATCATGCCACCCGCTCCGGCCGCGCGGAACAGCTCGAGGGCGATCGTGCGGCGACGGGCCGGCTCCAGGTCGAGTGCGGCCATTCCGGCGTCGAGCACACGGGCGCCGAGCGCTACCATGTGAAAGCCGGCCACGGTGGCGGTCCCGACGTCGAATGCGCGGTGGGTGGTCGGCCGGCCGCGCCGCAGGTCGTCGTTGTCCATGCAGGGAAGGTCGTCGTGGACCAGGGAGTACGCGTGCACGACCTCGACCGCCGCCGCGAGCTCCGCCACCCCGACCGCTCCCCCGCCCCCCCCCCCGGCTTCCGCCGAGGCGAACACCAGGGTGGGGCGCAGGCGCTTGCCGGTCGAGAGCAGGCTGTAGCGGATCGCCGCCGGGAGCGGAGGACGCCACCAGCCGTCGGCGCGGGCGCCCCAGGCTTCGAGGGTCGCATCCACGCGGGCGCGGGCGTCCAGGAGGTAGACCTCGAGGGCGCGGTTAGCCGTCGAAGTCCTCGACCTTGAGATGGCCAGCCTGGTCCGACAGCACCTGCTTCACCTGCGCCTCGGCGGCGGTCAGCCGCGCGCGTGCCTCGCGGAGCCGCTCGATGCCCTCTTCGAACAGCTTGAGCGCCTCGTCCAGGTCGAGCTCCTGCCCTTCGAGCCGCCGCACGATCTCCTCGAGGCGGTCGAGCTGTTGTGCGAAGCTCAAGGGCTCGCGGGCCGAGGGGGTGCGTGCCATCACGACTCGCCGGCGCGCGCCGCCACTTCACCATCGGTGACGCGCAGCCGGAACCGCAGCCCCGACGAGAACTGCACGACACGCTTCAGGACCCGGCCCTGTTCGTCGCGCGCGAGCGCGTAGCCGCGCTCCAGGATCTTCAGGGGGGACAGGGCATCGAGCCGGCCGGCCAGCCCCGACAGCTCGTGGCGGTGCCGCTCGAGGCGACGCTCCACGGTCCCAGTCAACCGATCGAACGTTCGGTCCAGGCGCTCCGCCACGCGCCCCGAGCGCCCGGCGAGACCGCGCGCCAACCGGGCGCCCAGGTGCGCGAGCTCGGCCAGGACGTCGGTCCGGTCGGGCGTCGCGGCCTCCGCGGCGGCGGAGGGCGTGGGAGCGCGCACATCAGCCACCAAGTCGCACAGCGTCACATCGGTCTCGTGGCCGACCGCGGAAATCACCGGGACCGGAAGCGCGGCCACCGCCCGCGCGACGCGCTCGTGGTTGAAGGTCCAGAGATCCTCGCGCGACCCACCGCCCCGGCCGATGATCGCGACGTCCAGGCCCTCCACCCGGCAGAGCAGCGCGAGTGCGGCGCAGATCTCCTGCTCCGCTCCCTCTCCTTGCACGCGGGTCGGCAGCACGAGCAGCTCGGCTACCGGCCAGCGGCGCGCCGTCACCGCGATGATGTCCCGCAGGGCCGCGCCGTCGGGGCTCGTGACGACGGCGATCCGGAGCGGGTAGCGCGGGAGCGCGCGTTTGCGCGCCGGATCGAGCAGCCCATCCTTGGCGAGGGCGGCTTTCGCCTTCTCGAACGCGAGCTGCCACAGCCCACCCGCCTCCGTGGAGAGCAGATCGACCACGGTGAGGCGGAACTCACCCTTCTCCTCCCACACGGTGGGCCGCGCGAACAGGAACACCTGCATGCCATCCTGGGGCGGAGCGGGCAAGCGACGGTTGTCCTTCTGGAACATGACGCACCGGATCTGAGCGCTGCGGTCGCGCAGCGCGAAGTACCAGTGCCCGCTTTGCCACGCCTTGAACCCGGAGATCTCCCCGCGCACCCACAGCGGCAGGAGCCCGCCCTCCACCACCGCTCGGGCCCGTCGTGTGACCTGGGTGACGGTCCACGCGCCCTCGGGCGAAACGGCCGCGAACAGGTCTAGACTTTGGCCCACTGGCGCGCCGCCTGAACGGTGTTGTAGAGCAACATGGTGATGGTCATCGGCCCCACCCCTCCCGGCACGGGGGTGATCGCCCCCGCCACATGTTTCGCGTCCTCGAACTGTACGTCGCCCACCAGCCGGTAGCCCTTTTTCGTCGTTGGATCCGGCACGCGATTCACGCCCACGTCGATCACCACGGCTCCGGGCTTGATCATCTCGCCGGTCACGAACTCGGGCTTCCCGATGGCCACGATCAGAATGTCCGCCAGCCGCGTGACCGACTTGATGTCCCGGGTGCGGGAGTGACACACGGTGACCGTCGCGTTGCCGCCCGGGTCGTCCTGGAGCAGGAGCGCCGCCATGGGTCGGCCCACGATGTTGGACCGACCAACGATCACGGCGTGCTGACCCTTAGTCTCGATCTCGCTCCTGACGAGGAGCTGCTGGACCCCGTACGGCGTCGCGGGGCGAAAGCCGGTCGGGTCGCCGAGCGAGACCTTCCCCACGTTCTCCGGGTGAAAGCCATCCACATCTTTGCCCGGTGACACCCGGTGCAGCACCCGCTGCGCGTCGATGTGCTTCGGCAAGGGCAATTGGACCAGAATCCCGTGGATCTTGTGGTCCGCGTTCAGCCGCTCGATCAGCTCGAGCAGCTCGGCTTCGGTGGTCTCCGGCTTGAGCCGAATCGTCTCGTGATATAGGCCCGCCTCATCACACGCTTTCCCCTTCATGCGGACGTAGGTGGCAGACGCGGGGCTGTCTCCCACCAGGACCGCCGCGAGGCCCGGGGTGATCCCACGCGAGCGGAGCCGGTCGATCTCACCCTGGAGCTCGGCGCGCATGGCGTCGCCCACCGCGGTGCCGTCGATGAGCTTAGCGGGCAAAATCCACCGCGCGGGTCTCGCGGATCACCACCACCTTGATCTGGCCGGGGTACTGCAGCTCGCGCTCGATCTTGCGGGCGATCTGCTCGGACAGCTCGCTCGCCTTGCCGTCGTCGATCGCGTTCGGGGTCACCACCACGCGCACCTCGCGACCCGCCTGAATCGCGAACACTTTTTCCACGCCGGCGAACTCGCTCGCAATCTGCTCCAGCTGGGTGAGCCGCTTGACGTACGTCTCGAACGCTTCGCGCCGCGCTCCCGGCCGTGAGCCGGACACGGAGTCGGCCGCCTGCACGATCACGCTGATCGGCGACTCGTGGGCGACGTCGTCGTGATGGGCGGCAATGCAGTTGATGACGGTCGGGTGCTCGCCGTACTTCGTGGCCACCTCCACGCCCAGCTCGACATGCGTGCCGTCGTGCTCGTGCGTCAGCACCTTGCCGATGTCGTGCAACAGCGCGCCGCGCTTCGCGAGCTGGACGTCGAGCTTCAACTCGGCGGCGATGATCCCCGCGAGCCAGGCAACTTCCTTCGAGTGCTCGAGAATGTTCTGCCCGTACGAGGTGCGGTAGCGCATCCGGCCCACGAGCTTCACCAGCTCCGGGTGCATGCCCTTGATGCCGGTTTCGTATACCGCCTGCTCGCCCGCCTCGAGCAGCGAGCCGTCGACCTCGGCGCGCGCCTTGTCCACCACTTCCTCGATCCGGCCCGGGTGGATGCGCCCGTCCGTGATCAGCCGCTCCAGGGCCAGGCGACCCACCTCGCGCCGCACGGGATCGAAGCACGACACCACCACCGTGTCCGGCGTGTCGTCGATGATGACGTCCACACCGGTCGCCGCCTCGAACGCGCGGATGTTCCGACCTTCGCGCCCGATGATGCGACCCTTCATCTCATCGGAGGGGAGGGCGACCGCGGACACCGTGGTCTCGGCGGTGGACTCGGGCGCGAGCCGTTGGATCGCCAGGGCGAGGATCTTCTTTGCCTCTTTATCCGCGCTGCGACGCGCCTGCTCCTTCAGGTCCCGGGCCAGGGCGGCGGCATCATTCCGGGCCTCGTCCTCGAGCCGGCGCAACAGCTCCTGCTTGGCCTCCTGGGCCGTCAGGCCGGCGATTTGCTCGAGCCGGGCCCGCGCCTCGAGCTCCTTGGCGCCGAGCGCCTGATCCCGATCCTCCAGCGCCCGGCCGCGCTGCTCGAGACCGCGGGCACGCTCTTCCAGGCCACCGAGTCGCTGCTCGACCACCTGCTCGCGCCGCTCGATCTCGCGGCGACGGCGCGTGGACTCCTCCTCGAAGGCCTCGCGCGCGGTCATCAACTCTTCCTTCGCCGCGAGCACGACACGCTGTCGGGCTTCCCCGAGCAGCCGTTCGGTCTCCACCGCGGCCGCGCGCGCCGCCGCCTCCGCCGTTCGGCGCTCCACGCGGCGGCCGACCAGGTAGAACAGCACCCCTGCAGCGACGCCTCCGCCGAGGAGGGCTGAGAAAAGGGCCAGCCAGTCCGCCATAGGATCTATCTCCAGCATCACCCCGCCGGAGGCGGAGCGAGTGTCTTCTACCCGAGCAACACCACTTCTCAACCGACGACGGAAGACGGATGACTGATGACGGCCTTTCGCTTCGCCGGCGGCAGCAGCTTGGTCAGATCGTCCGCCAGCGCCGCGAGCCGAGCCGCGACCTCGCGTTCGCCTTTCTTCGCCTGGAATAATTCGTTGGTGATGTCCAGCGCCGCCAGGATCGCTGCCTTGTGCGTTTCGACGATGGGTCCCTGCGACAATACCTTCTTCAGCGCCTGGTCCACGTATGCCGCGACCTCTCGCGTGTACTCGGGCGGCAGGTCGGACCGCACCGTGTACTCCTCGCCGCCGATCATCACCTTGACCGCGTGCTTTTTGGTGCTCACTGGGCTCCTCCGCCGGCACCCGGAGCGCTCCCCCCCCCACCCCCACTCCCACCCGCCGCCGCGCCGCCGGCCCCCGAGCGCACGCCGCCGTTGCCGCCGGCTTCCCGCGCCTGCTCTTCGAGAAACGTCAGGCGCGAGAGGAGATCGTGGACCCGCCCCCGCGCCGCCTCGACCCGTTGGCGCAGCGTCTTGTTCTCCTGCTCCAGGTCCGCCACCCGGTTCCGCGTCTCGGCGTCGGGCTTGGCGGCGGACCCGCCCCGCCCACTACTCTCCTTCAGCTCGGCTTCGGCCTTGACGGCACGCGCGCGCCACCCGGCCAGCTCGTCCGCCACGTGGCGAAGGATGGTCTCGAGCTGGTCGAGCACCTGCGCATCAGCTCTCTCTCCGTCGTACGCCAAGCTCACCCTCCAGCGCCACCAGCCCCCGCGCCAACAGCGCATCCACGTCCCGCTCGCGCAGCGTCCGCTCGGGATCGCGGAACGAGCAGTGCCAAGCCACGCCGCGGTGCCCCGCCGGGATGCCGGGCCCCCGATACTCGTCGAACACTTCGAGCCGCTCGAGCAGCGGCCCTACCGTCCGCCGCAAGACATCGGAGACCTGGGCGGCGGTGACGTCCGGGGGCAGCACCAGCGCCAAGTCCCGCTCGACCGGGGGCTGCAGTGGCAGCGGGCGGTATGCCACCAGGTCGCGCTCCCCCGCGTCCAGCCGTACCTCGAAACCGAACAATGGAGCGGCCCAAACCGGCGCGTCTGCCTCGAGGGGGCCGGCCCAACCCACCACGCCGCCACCGCGTTGCACCGCCTCCCAACCCACCGCCCCACCCGTTGCAGGTTCCAAGTTACAGCCAGGGGCGGCGACGCCCACAGCTAACTCAAAGTGGTACTTCAGGTCCCATATGTCCATATCAGGTAGTTTCGCACCCTCCGACCAGTGCGGCGGCCGACGGGCCCCCGTGAGGACTCCGGCGACGGATGTCCATTCCTCAGGCGCGCCAGGCGCCCCGGTCCCCTTCCGGAAGACCGTTCCCACTTCGAAGAGCCGGATATCACGGTTCCGGTTGGCCCAGTTGTACTCGATGCGCCGCACCAGACCAGGCAGCAGGCGCCGTCGCAGGTACGCCTCTTCGGCGGACATGGGATTGAGGATCGGCACGGCGTCGGGACCGTCGGGAGGCCCGAGCGGCAGCGTGCGCGCCTCGAGCAAGCCGGCACGCATCAACTGCTCTCGTACGTGAGCCCGGGCGCGCTCGTCGGGGGCGTCCGGCACCGTGCCAGGCCGGTAGGCGCGCAGCTCGTCGGGGAAGGCGTCGTACCCTTTCAAGCGGGCGACTTCCTCGATCAGGTCCACCTCGCGGGTGACGTCGGGACGCCAGCCCGGGACCTGCACGGCGAGCCGCCCGTCTTTCGGCGCGACGAAGAACCCCACCGCGGTCAGCAGACGCTCTACCTCCGGGCGCTCTACGGCCACGCCGAGGAGGTGGCTGACGCGCGCCGGGCGGAGGAAGATCGTCCGCTCCGGCTGGGGCTCGGGCCACAGGTCGAGCGCCGCGGCGCGCACCTCGCCTCCCGCCACGGCCGTGATCAGCTCGATCGCCCGCCGCAACGCATCCGGCATGCCGAGCATGTCGATCCCGCGCTCGAAGCGGTAACTCGACTCGCTCGACAGCTCCAGCGCCCGCCGGGTGCGGCGGATACGGGTCGGCTGAAAGTAGGCGCACTCGAGCACGAGATCCTTCGTGCCGGCGCTCACCTCCGACTCGGCGCTCCCCATCACGCCTGCGACGATCGTGGGGTGCTCGGCGTCACAAATCGCGGTCATCTCCGGGGTCAGCGTGCGCGTCACGCCGTCGAGCGTGACGATCTTTTCGCCCGGCCGCGCGCGCCGCACTACGACCGCGGGCCCCCGCAGCTTCGCAAGATCGAAGGCGTGGAGCGGCTGGTTCAGCTCGAGCA
>Ga0209161_10002857_pt1 | contig 14061 bp, 14 predicted proteins | sample GraSoiAngelo_155_FD_186169 | JGI IMG/M metagenome (GOLD analysis project Ga0209161, IMG submission 186169) | Grasslands soil microbial communities from the Angelo Coastal Reserve, California, USA - 14_1009_13_30cm (SPAdes) (version 2) | ecosystem: Environmental > Terrestrial > Soil > Grasslands...
TCTCGCCCCCCGCAGCCTGCTGAACTTACTCCGTGACGGGATCGACTGTCACGACCGCGAGCTTGACGTTGAAGACCGACGTGGAACCTGCGTTGCTGTCGAGCCGCTGGCAGTGGACCGTGACCGCCACGGGAACGCTGAAGCTGTGGGCGACCATGAACGACGCAGCCGCCGCGCCGGAGGCGCTCCCTGTCCCGCTTGGAACGGAGATCGCGGTCATGTCGGAATCGAGAACAGTGTTACTCGCATCGATCGTATAGAGGGTGCACCTCACGGAGTGAGCCTTCGAGCTACCGTTCGAGAACAACACCTTGCCGCTGATCAGGTAGGTCCCGGCTTCGAGTGCGTAGCTCCCCAGTGTAACGTCCGACCCATCGTTTGGGATGGTCGCGGCGCCGGTGGGCAGCGTCATGGTCTCCACGTGGACGATGCCGGGTTTTCCCTTGTCACCCTTGTCACCCTTGTCACCCTTGTCGCCCTTCGGCCCCTGCGGTCCGCCGTCCCCCTTCGGGCCTTGCGGACCACGGCAGTCCAGCACCGTGCACGCGCCGTCCTGGTCGGCGTCTTCTTCAGGATCACACTTCGCGTTGCCGTTCTTGTCCCAACAGTGCGCGCCGTTGGGTCCGGGATCGCCTTTGGGTCCGCGATCGCCTTTGGGACCAGGGGAACCCCCAGGTCCTTGAGGGCCCCCAGGACCCGGATCACCCGTGTCACCCTTGAGCCCCTGCGGTCCGGCGGGGCCGGGCTTGCCTTGAGGACCAATGGGACCCGCGGGTCCTACGTCACCCGTGTCGCCTCGTGGGCCTCGCGGACCGCGAAGTCCCAGGCAAGGGTCATCCGGCAATCCGGGTGTGCACCCCAGTCCCGGGGGACCCGGGGGTCCCGGCGGCCCCTCCGGTCCCGGAGGTCCCGCCGGCCCCTGCGGTCCCGGCGGCCCCTGCGTTCCCGACGACCCCTGCGTTCCCGACGACCCCTGCGTTCCCGACGACCCCTGCGTTCCCGACGGGTCCTGCGATCCGGGCTGCGTCGACAGGTCGACCTGCACTTCGCCCTTCTTGCAGGTGCTCCTCAGGAATACCTGGCCGCTGGAGTTGCGGCAGAAGATCGGCTGGGGCTGGGACTTGTGGTGGGCCTGCGCGGCTCCACTCACCGTGAGGAGGAGCGCGGTCGATCCCGCCACGACGAGTCCCCTCGTCCTGCGTGCGTCTGCCCTGAAACATGCGAGCCGGAGGACGCGTTTCATTTTGATCCCTCCTTCATTCATTCTGCGTTTCTCCTACGTCATGCGGCGCCGCGGCCCCACGGTCCCGACTCGTCGGCGCTCTCCGCAGGCGGCAACGCAACTTCCGTACCGCGTTCCATGCCGCGTGACGGAGCGGTCGCCACGCTGCCTGCGGCCGGGTCGCTCCGCGACGCAGCGAACCCGTGGCCGAATCAGCGGTTAGCGGCTACCAAGCTTGCAAGCGCTGCCGCCGACGCTGTGCGCGCTGCATGCCCACGTGTGCGGGGAGGGACGGCGCTCGCTGCTGAGGACTCCGAGGCATCCTCCTTGTCTGACCCGCAGGCACCATCGCCTGTAACTTCGCACGCTTGCACGGCATGGCACCGTCGCACGAGGCTGACGTAGGGTGGCCTACGTCCTGCGGCCTGGCCGACTCCTGGTCTGAATGCCGCGTCGGCTCAGGCCTCGTCCCCCGACGCGTCCGTCCCGAGCCGCGGGCCCGTCGCCACGCCCCGCACGGACGCGCGCAGGAAGGCCAGCAGGTAGTCGACGTCCGGCGAGCGGACCTCGGCCTCCACCCGCGCGATGGCGGCGCGCATGTTGGTGCGCACGCGGAAGAGCACGCGGAACGCCGTGGCGAGCGCGCGGATGCGGGCCGCGTCGAAGCCCGCGCGGCGGAGCCCGACGCGGTTGAGGCCGCGCACCGTGTGCGTCCCGTCCATGATGGCGAAGGGGGGGACGTCGCGGCTCGCCCGCGAGAGGCCGCGCATGATCGCGAGCCGCCCGACGCGACAGTGCTGGTGGACGACGCAGTTGCCCGAGATGAAGGCCTGGTCCTCGACCACGACGTGACCGCCGAGCAGCGCGCCCGTCGCGACGATCACCCGGTGACCGAGCCGGCAGTTGTGGGCGACGTGCGACTGCGACATCAGGTAGTTGTCGTCGCCGATCTCGGTCCACGTGTCGGGCTGCGTGGAGCGGTGCACCTCGGTGTGCTCGCGGAAGACGTTGCGGTCGCCGATCCGGAGGCCCGTGGGGGCGTCGGTATAGGCCAGGTCCTGCGGCTCGTCGCCGAGCACCGCTCCGGGGTGGACGACGTTGTCCGCGCCGAGCTCCGTGCGCCCGGCGAGGTAGACGCCGGCCATGACACGGGTCCGCGGCCCGATCCGCACCGGCCCCTCGATGACGACGTAGGGCCCGATCGCCGCCGACGGGTCGATCTCGGCCGCACGGTCGACGACCGCCGTCGGGTGGATGGGCACGCGCTAGCGCCCGTCGTTCTTCGGACTATCGTCGCCTGCCGCAGTGGGCTCGGCGGGGACGGGCTCACCCGGGATGCGGTACCGCTCGTCCGCCCACGCCGCCAGGTCGAGGATGCGGCAGCGCTCGGAGCAGAACGGGCGGCACGGATTGCCCTCCCAGTCGACCTCGCGGCGGCACGTCGGGCAACGCACACGGCGCACGGAGCCGAGTCTAGCCGCTCGCGGGTCGCGCCGCCACATCCCTTGAAGGCCGTGCGATCGCACGTCACACTGCCGGCCCGTGGCACCCGGCGCGCTCGACGGTCTCCGCGTCCTCAGCTTCGAAGCGCGACGCGCCGATGAGCTGGCGACCATGCTCGCCCGCCACGGGGCGTCGGTCACGCGCGCCCCGGCGCTCCGCGAGACGGGCCTGCCCGAGTGCCCCGAGGCGCAGGAGCTCGCCCGCCGGCTCGCCGCGGGCGACGTCCACACGGTCATCCTCCTCACCGGTGTCGGCACGCGGGCGCTGGCCGCTGCGGTGGCCGACTCGTGCCCGGACTTCCCGCGCGTCCTCGAGCGGTCGACGATCATCGCGCGCGGCCCGAAGCCGCTGGCGGCGCTGCGCGAGCTCGGCGTCGGCGGTGCGCATCCGGTGCCCGCGCCCCACACCTGGCGCGAAGTCCTGGGTGTCGTCGACGCGCTCGGCGCGGCGGCGGGGCGGGACGTCGCGGTCCAGGAGTACGGCGTCCCGAACCGCGCGCTCCTCGAGGCGCTCGGCGCGCGTGGCGCCCGCGTGCTCGCCGTGCCCGTCTACCGGTGGGCGCTGCCGGAGGACACCACGCCGCTCCGCGCGGGAGCCGCAGCCCTGGTCCGCGGCGACGCCGACGTGGCCGTGTTCACCAACGGCGCCCAGGTGGAGCACCTCTTCCGGGTCGCGGACGATGCGGGCGCGCTGCGCGCGGGGCTCGGCCGTGCGGTCGTCGCCTCCGTCGGCCCGGTGTGCAGCGAGGTCCTGGAGGCGCACGGCGTCCACCCCGACCTCGAGGCGTCGCCGCCGAAGATGGGACCGCTCGTCGCGCTCGTCGCCGAGCAGGCGCGGGCAGTCCTCGTCGAGAAGCGCGCCTGAGCCGGCCGCCCGGATCGAGCGCTCACGCGTTGGAGCGCGCCGCCGGAGACGCTATGATCCGTGCCGTTCGATGGGGGGCGTGGTCATCCACGAGCGGTGGAGCGAAGGGGCGGAGGTCGTGCTCTACCCGGGCGACACGCGGGACCTGCTCCCCAGCCTGCCCGACGAGTGCGCCCGCCTCGTCATCACCTCGCCGCCGTACAACCTGGCGAAAGCCTACGAGCGCGAACGCCTCGACCTGGAAGCGTATGTTCGGGGCCAGGAGCAGGTCATCGGCGAGTGCGTCCGCATCCTCCGACCGGGGGGCAGCCTCTGCTGGGAGGTGGGCAACCACGTCGCGGCAGACGAGATCATCCCGCTCGACCTCCTGCTCTACCCCGTCTTCCGCCGCCACACGGAGCTCAAGCTCCGCAACCGCATCGTCTGGCACTTCGAGCACGGCCTCCACTGCAAGCGCCGGTTTTCGGGCCGCTACGAGGTGGTCCTCTGGTTCACCAAGGGGCGCGACCACGCGTTCGACCTCGACGCCGTCCGCGTTCCGCAGAAGTATCCCGGCAAGCGCGCCTGGAAGGGACCGCGCGCCGGCGAGTACACCGGCAACCCGCTCGGGAAGAACCCGGGCGACGTCTGGATCTTTCCGAACGTCAAGGCGAACCACGTCGAGAAGACGATCCATCCTTGCCAGTTCCCGGTAGAGCTCGTCGAACGGTTCATCCTGACCGTGACGAAGCCCGGCGACCTCGTCGTCGATCCCTTCATGGGCGTCGGCTCGACGGCGTGCGCGGCGGTGATGCACGGGCGACGGGCGGCCGGGGCGGAGTGCCTGCCCGCCTATGTTCAGATCGCCCGCGAGCGGATCCGCCTGGCCGCCGAGAGACGGCTGAAGACGCGGCCGATGGGCCGGCCGGTGCACCAGCCAGAACCGAACTCCGCCCTTGCTCGGCGCGACGCCGAATCTCGGCGCAGCGAGCGCAAGCGTGTCGTCCGCACGCCGCCACAGGGGCTCCGCATCGCGTCGCACGTCCTCGATCGGGAGCAAAGCCGTACCGGGTCGCAGCTGCGCCTGCTCGACGACGGCCCGGCCAGGCCCGAATAGCCGTTTCAGTCGGCCTCGACCCCGATCACAGGGGGTTGCCTCCCCGCCCCGCGCGGCGCAATTAGCTGGCGGCATGGGCGACACGAGGGTCCGCTTCGGCCTCTGCCTGCCGCAGTTCGGCTCGGCCTGGAGCCAGGCGCGCGAGGTCGCCCAGGCGGCCGACGAGGCAGGCTTCGACTCGGTCTGGGTGGTCGACCACTTCGTCCCGATCCCCGACGAGACCCAGCCCGTGCTCGAGGCGTGGACCGAGGTCGCCGCCGTGGCCGCCGTCACCCGCCGCGTACGCATCGGCCAGCTCGTCCTCTGCGTGAGCTACCGGCCGCCCGCGCTGCTCGCCAAGATGGCGGCCACCCTCGACCAGGTGTCGGGCGGCCGGCTGATCGTCGGCCTCGGCGCCGGCTGGCACCAGGTCGAGTACGAGCAGTACGGCTACCCGTTCCCCCCCATCGCCACCCGCCTCGAGCAGCTCGGCGAGGCGCTCGCCATCCTGCGCCGCATGTGGAGCGCGGAGCGCACGACGTTCGAAGGCAAGCACTTCACGGTGCGCGATGCCGCCTGCAACCCGAAGCCCGTGCAGCCGCGCCTGCCGTTGCTGGTGGGCGGCGGCGGCGAGCGAGTGCTCCTGCGGCTGGTCGCCCGCCACGCCGACATCTGGAACAACCTCGGCGTCAACCACGCCGACGTGGCACGCAAGCGAGACATCCTCGCCGGGCACTGCCGCGTGGTCGGCCGCGATCCCGCCGAGATCGAAGTCTCGCAGCAGACGCTCGGCGCCATTGCACTCGACCGCGCCGCGGCCGGGCGCAAGGCGGCCGAGGTGCTCGCGGCGCTCCCCTTCTTGACCGGCGCGCCCGACCTCATCCTCGCGGGAACGCCGGACGAGATCCACGCCCGGGTCGCGCGCAACCGGGCGCTCGGCATCTCGACCTTCATCATGAACCTCGGACGACAGACCGACCCGGAGGACGTCCGGCTCTTCGGCCGTGAGGTCGTGGCCGCGTATCGCTGAGGGCATCGATGCCGGGCGCGAGGGGGACCGAGGTCGCGTCGATCATCCTCGCGGGAGGCGAGGGGAAGCGCCTGCACCCGCTCACCCGCGACCGCGCCAAGCCGGCCGTGCCCTTCGCGGGACGCTACCGCATGATCGACTTCGTGCTGTCGAACGTCGTCAACTCGGGCATCTTCAAGATCAGCGTCCTCACCCAGTACAAGTCCGGCTCGCTCATGCAGCACCTGGCGCGCGGCTGGCAGCTCGCGCCGCAGATGGGCCACTACGTGGCGCCGGTGCCGGCGACCATGAACCTCGGCCCGCAGTGGTTCCGGGGCAGCGCCGACGCGGTCTTCCAGAACCTCGACGTCATCGAGAACGAGGGGCCGACCTACGTCTGCGTCTTCGGCGCCGACCACATCTACAAGATGGACGTCCGCCAGATGGTCGCCTTCCACCGCGACTGCGGCGCCGAGGTGACGGTCGCCACCATCCCGGTCCCCGCCCAGGACATCTCGCGCTACGGCATCGTCGACTGCGACGCACGGCGCTGCATCACGGGGTTTCGCGAGAAGCCGCCACCCGACGCCGGCGCCGTCGGCATGCGCCAGGCGTCGATGGGTCTCTACGTCTTCAACGCCGACGTCCTCGTGCGCGCGGTCGTCGAGGACGCCGAACGCAGCGACTCGACGCACGACTTCGGCCGCGACTTGATCCCGCGCCTGGCCGAGCGCGGCCGGGTGCATGCCTACGACTTCTCGACCAACACCCACCCCAACATGACCGAGGGGGAGCGCGGCTACTGGCGCGACATCGGCACGCTCGACGCCTACTATCAGGCCTCCATGGACCTGATCTCGGTGTCTCCCGTCCTCAACCTCTACAACCCGGCATGGCCGATCCTCTCCGCCTACTATCCGAGCCCGCCCGCCAAGTTCGTGTTCGCCGACCGCGAGAGCAATCGCATCGGCACCGCCACCGACTCCATGGTCTCGGAGGGCTGCATCGTGAGCGGCGGCCAGGTCGACCGCTCGATCCTCGGCCCGCGCGTGCGCGTGAACAGCTTCGCGCAGGTGAGCGAGTCGATCCTGTTCGAGGGCGTGGAGATCGGCCGCCACGCGCACATCCGCCGCGCGATCCTCGACAAGAACGTGTTCGTGGAGCCGGGCGTGACGATCGGCTACGACCCGGTCGAGGACCGCCGCCGGTTCGTGGTCAGCGAGGAGGGCGTGGTGGTGATCCCGAAGGGGGAGCGCGTGGGCTGACGCGGGCTACGGCGCCGCGGTCCCTGCGAAGCGAATCCCTCGAGCACCGAGGGAGAGCAGCATCGGCCGCATCGCGCGCAGCGTGCGTCGGAGCGGGTCGATCGTCAGGCCGAGGACCTCGAGGGTCACCACGCCGAGCAGCGCCGCGTCGGTGCGCCGGCCGAAGACGACGGGCGCCGCCGCCCGCAACTTCCGCAGCTCGTACAGCGCGCTGCCGACCTCGCGCGTCACGACTCTGCCGTCCGCGAGCTCGAAGCGCTGGACGCGGTCCGGTTCGATGCCGATCGCGCGCAGGAGGGGCGCCGGCACGATGGTGAAGACAGCCCCCGAGTCCACGATCAGACGCTGCTCGAAGCCACGGCTCGGGTCCGCCGGGTTGCTGACCCGCACGTCGACGTGAGTCGTCCCCACGCGTCGTCTGTGCGCGAGCTGGAGAGTCGACGCAAGCGCCCTCATTGCCTCGGATCAGGTATACCACCAAGAGAGGTGCCCGAAACCACCTCGTCGGCCGGGGTCGCCGCCTACTTCGGCTCTGCGGGGAGCACGAACTCGAACGCCGCGCCCTCGCCGTCGACGTACGGTGAGATCGCGCGGATCGTCCCGCCGTGGCGCTCGACGGCCAGCCGGCAGAAGGTGAGCCCGAGGCCCCAGCCGCCGAGGCGCTTCACCGGCGCACCGCCGCCCTGGCGGTATTTCCGGAAGAGCGTCGGCAGCACGTCCGGCGCGATCGTGCGGCCACGGTTCCCGACACGCACCAGGAAGCCGCCGTCCGCAGTGCGCTCGGCGTGCACGTCGACGGTGCTGCGGTCCGGCGCGACGCCGATCGCGTTGTCGAGGAGGTTCAGGAGCACCCGCTCCACCAGCGCGGGGTCGCAGCGCACGATCGTGTGGCTCTCGCCGGTCCGGTTGAGCGCCACGGACTTCGCCTGCGCCAGAAGGCCGGTCTCGGCGAGCACCGGCTCGCAGAGCGACGCCCACGGGACGTCCTGCACGCGCAGCGGCATCGCGCCGCTCTCCAGGCGGTTCACGTCGAGGAGCGTGCAGACGAGGTGCCCGATGCGCTGCGAGGCGCGGCGCAGCAGCGGGACGAAGCTCGCCGCCCCGATAGGGTCCTGCTCCATCATCTCGAGCGCCGACTCGACGACGCAGACCGAGTTCTTGATGTCGTGCACCGTGAGGTCCACCAGGTCGTCCCGGCGGCGCTCGCTGTCCCGCAGGTCGGCCGTGCGCTCGCCGATCAGGCGCTCGAGCTCGGCCGCATAGCTCTGCAGGTGGCGGTGGGCGGCACGCACCAGGTCCGTCTGCGTGACGATGCCCGCGAGACGGCCGCCGTCGGTCACGGGCAGGTGCCGCACCCCGTGACGGGCGCAGGTGGCGATGACCTCGGCCACGGTGGCGCCGGTGTCGGTCACGTGCAGCGGATGGCTCATGGCGTCGCGGACCGGCGTCGCGGCCCAGCCCTCGGGGTCGCGCGCCGCCTGCCGGACGACGTCCCGCTCCGTGACGATCCCGGCGGGTGTGTCCCCTTCGAGCACCACCAGACAGCTGATCGGGTGCTCGGCGAGCAGGCGAGCGGCCTCGCGAAGTGCGGCAGTCGCGGCCACGCACTGCACGCGGCGGGACATGTTGTCGGCGACGCGCAGCGAGGCGGCGTGCTGGGCGACGCCGGAAGAGGCCGGCTGGAGATCGTCGCTCACGCCGGGGTATCGGCGCCGACCCTCCGGAACTTGAGCCGCACGGCCTTTCCTTGATTCCCACCAGGCCTTCACGTAGCTCTCGACGGGTGGAGACCCCGCCGTTCCTCGCGGCGTGCCGCCGCCAGCCGGCGCGCTACACGCCGGTCTGGCTCATGCGGCAGGCGGGCCGCTACCTCCCCGAGTACCGGGCGATCCGCGACCAGACGAGCTTCCTTCAGCTGTGCCGCACGCCCGACCTCGCCGCCGAGGTGACGGTCGGGACGGCCGTCCGGCTCGGCGTCGACGCGGCCATCATCTTCGCCGACATCCTGCTCGTCCTCGAGCCGATGGGGGCCGGGCTCGAGTTCACGCGCGGCGACGGTCCCGCGATCCACCACCCCGTCCGCAGCGCGGCCGACGTCGACCGCCTGCGCGAGGTCGAGCCCGGCGCGCTCGCCTACGTCGCCGAGGCCGTCCGACGGGCGCGAGCCGCGCTGCCGCCGGCGATCCCGCTGATCGGCTTCGCCGGCGCGCCCTTCACCCTCGCCTCCTACCTGATCGAGGGCGGCAGCTCGCGCCTGTACGCGCGCACCAAGGCGTTCATGCTGGCCGACCCGGGTGCCTGGCGCGCGCTGATGGAGCGCCTCGGGCGCGTGGTGGCGGCCTACCTCGATATGCAGATCGACGCCGGCGCCGACGCCGTGCAGCTCTTCGACAGCTGGGTCGGCTGCCTCGCGCCCGCCGACTACCGCACGCACGTCCTGCCGCACGTGCGCACGCTCGTCGCCGCCGTCCGGCCGGGGACGCCGGTCATCCACTTCGGGACGGGCACGGCGGGGCTCCTCGAGTGCATGCGCGCCGCGGGCGGCGACGTGATCGGCCTCGACTGGCGCGTCGACCTCGACGCCGCGTGGAGCCGGCTCGGGCACGACGTGGCCGTGCAGGGCAACCTCGACCCGGTGGCGCTCCTCGCGCCGGTCGCCGAGGTCCGCCGATGTGCCGCCGCCATCCTCGGCCAGGCGGCGGGCCGCCCGGGACACATCTTCAACCTCGGCCACGGCGTCCTGCCGCAGACGCCGGTCGACCACGTGCGCGCCCTGGTCGACGCCGTGCACGAGCTCTCGGCGCGCTGACGGGCCGAATGGCGGCCGACGCCGTCCTGCTGATCGCCTTCGGCGGGCCGACGCGGCCGGAGGAGGTCGCGCCCTTCCTGGCCAACGTCGTGCGGGGACGCGGTGTGCCGCCCGAGCGGCTCGCGGAGGTCGCCCGCCACTACCACGCCATCGGCGGACGCTCGCCGCTCAACCCCATCACCTTCAATCAGGCCGAGAAGCTGCGCGTCGCGCTCGCGGAAGCCGGCGCGCCGCTCCCCGTCTACGTCGGCATGCGGAACTGGGAGCCGTACGTCGCCGACACCCTCGCCCGCATGGCGGACGAGGGGCGCCACGAAGCGATCGGCCTGATCCTCGCGCCGCACGCCACCGAGGCGAGCCGGGCGCGCTACACCGATGCGGTCGGGCGCGGCGCGGCCGCGCTCGGGACGCGGGCGCCGGTGATCCGCTGGGCGCCCGACTGGCACACGCACCCGCGCTTCATCGCGGCGGCGGCCGAGCTCGCCGCCACGGCGATCGCCCGGCTTCCGGCCGATCGCCGCGCCGCGGCCGTCCTCGTCTTCACCGCGCACAGCGTGCCGCGCGCCATGGCCGCGGGTTCGCCGTACGAGGCCGAGATCGCGGCGTCGGCACGCGCCGTCGCCGAGCGCCTCGGACATCGAGCCTGGCAGATCGCCTACCAGAGCCGGAGCGGAGGCTCCGCCGAGGCGTGGCTCGAGCCCGACGTCAACGATGCCCTCCGCGCGCTGGCCGCGGCCGGGGCGCGCGACGCCGTCCTCGTGGCGATCGGCTTCGTCGCCGACCACGTCGAGGTGCTGTACGATCTCGATGTCGAGGCGGCGGCCACGGCTCACGCAGCGGGCCTCGGCTTCGTCCGGGCTCCCACCGTGAACGACCATCCGCTCTTCATCCGCATGCTCGCCGACGTGGTGCGCGAGGCGGCCCGATGAGGCGGGTCGCGGTCGTGGGCGGCGGCGTGGCCGGACTCGCCGCGGCGCTCCGCCTGGTCGAGGCCGGCCGCGGCATCGAGGTCCTGCTGCTCGAGGCGAAGGACCGTCTCGGCGGCACGATCGCGAGCGAGGGGACCGACGGCTTCCTGATCGAGGTGGGCGCGGACGCGTTCTTCACCGAGAAGCCCTGGGCGCAGGCGCTCTGCGAACGGGCCGGCCTCGGGGACCGGCTGATCGGCACGCGGCCCGGCGACCGGCGCACGTACGTCGTGCACGGCGGCCGGCTGGTCGCGGTCCCGGAGGGCTTCGTGCTCCTCGCCCCGACCGATCCCTGGACGGTCGCCGCCTCGCCGCTCTTCTCGTGGCCGGGCAAGCTGCGCATGCTCCTCGACCTCGTGCTGCCGCGCCGCTCGGACGACGCCGACGAGAGCGTCGCCGCCTTCGTCCGCCGCCGGCTCGGCCGCGAGGCGTTCGAGCGCGTGGCCGAGCCGCTCCTCGGCGGCATCTACACCGGCGACGCCGAGCGGCTGTCGCTGCGCGCCACCATGCCCCGTTTCGTCGAGGTCGAGCGACGCCACCGGAGCCTCATCCTCGGGCTGCGCGCGACGGCGCGGACACACGATGCCGGCGCCCGCTACAGCCTCTTCATGACGCACGTCGAGGGCATGGGCGGGCTGGTCCGGGACCTCGCGCGCCGGCTCCCCGAAGGCGTCGTGCGGCTCGGCGCCGCCGTGGAGGGGCTCGCCCGCGACGGGGATACCTGGCGGCTCGCCGCCGGCGGCGGCTTCACGGCCGACGCGGTCGTCGTCGCCGTGCCGGCGTATGCCGCAGCCCGGCTGCTCGAGGGACTCGACTCCAAGCTCGCCGGGGCACTCGCGGCGATCGAGTACGCCTCCTCGGCGACCGTCACGCTCGGCTACCGCAGCACCGAGCTGCCACGGGGGCTCCCGGGGTTCGGCTTCGTCGTCCCGGCCGTCGAGCGGCGGCCGATCCTGGCCTGCAGCTATCCGTCGCGCAAGTTCGCCGGCCGTGCCCCGGACGGCCACGATCTCGTGCGCGCCTTCGTCGGGGGCGCGCTGCGCGCCGACCTGCTGGAGCTCGACGACGAACGGCTGACGGCGCTCGTCGAGGCCGAGCTGGCGCACCTGCTCGGCGTCACGGCGCGCCCGCGCCTCGTCCGCGTCCACCGCCACGCGCGGGCCATGCCGCAGTACCACGTCGGACACGAGGAGCGGGTGGCCGCGATCGAGGCGCGCGCGGCCGCCATCGCCGGCCTCGCGCTGGCGGGGGCGGCCTACCGCGGGGTCGGCGTCCCCGACTGCGTGCGCAGCGGCGAGGCGGCGGCCGACGCCGTGCTCGCGCGTCTCGGCTAAGCCGGTCTCGACGTCGACGACACGGCGATCGCCACCGGATAGGCGAAGCGGACCCTCTCGCTGCCGGTGGCGTGCCGCACGCTTACCGACCGGCGGCGGATGACGCAATGCACCGGCGCCCATGGGTCCTGCCCCTATTGCGCAGCCCGCTGTCTGCGTTAAGCTCGTGCCGTGAGAAGGCGCGGCATTGCAGCCGCGGCGTGTCTCGCGGCGATCTTACTCGGCTCCTCGGTCGCCCTCGGGGAGACCAAGAAGGAGGACGAGCGGACGCCTCTTCCGCCGCCCATCGACGAAGTCGTGCCGCCGCTGGGAACCCCCGACGAAGCGGTCTCGGCCCTCAAGCACCTTCGCCTGCATCCGGGTCGGGACTCGCTCGAGCCGGCCGAGGCAGTGCGCAATCGGCCACCGGGGACCGCGGACGAGCCGGCGCGCTAGCGTCCGGGCCTGTCGCGAGCGGACGCCGACGGCTATAGAAGGGCGATGCCCAGGGCGGCGGACAACCCGCCCGCCGTCGTCCTCGGCGGCGGCATCGCGGGTCTCGCGGCGGCGCGGCTCCTCACGCGGCACTACGCGCGTGTCGTCGTGCTCGAGCGGGACACGCGGCCCGACGTGGCCGAGCCCGAGTCCGCGTACGGAGGCTGGCAGCGCCGCGGCGTTCCGCAGTTCCGCCACTCGCACGCGTTCCTCGCGCGGCTGCGGCTCGTGCTCCTCGCCCACCTGCCCGAGGTGCTCGACCGGCTGCGCGCGCTGGGTGTCCGCGAGCTCGGTCTCGCCGCGCTCGCGCCGCCCGGCGTGACCCTCGCTCCCGAGGAGGGCGACGACGAGGTGGTCCTCCTCGCCTGCCGGCGCGCGACGTTCGAATGGGTGCTCCGCGAGTGCGTGCGCGCGAGGCCCGGGATCGAGCTGCACGAGGGTGTCTCGGTCGCCGGCCTCTCGGTCGCGGCGCGCGACGGGAGACGTCCCTCGGTCACGGGTGTTCGCCTGGCCGACGGCAGCGTGATGCGCGCCGCGCTGGTGGTCGACGCCACCGGTCGACGGTCGCGGGCCCCCGCCTGGCTGGCGGCGAGCGGCGCCCCGCTGCCGCTCGAGCTCTCGGCGGATACCGGCACGTTCTACTACACGCGCTTCTACCGCCGGGGCCATGGACGGGCGCCACGCGGTACGACCGGTCTCGTCGCGGGCGACCTCGGGTGGGTCAAGGTCGCGATCTTCCCGGGTGACAACGCATCGTTCTCGATCAGCGTCGGCGCGCCGGTCGCCGACGGCTCGCTCAGGGGCCTCTCGGATCCCGCCCGCTTCGAGGCGTTCGTGCGGGCGTTTCCCGCCGTCGCGCCCTGGCGCGCGCGGGGCGTCTCGGTGCCGATCGACGGCCCGCCGACACCCGTCCTGGTGATGGGAAACCTCCGCAACCGGCTGCGGCGGTTCGTCGACCGCGAGGGTCCGCTCGCCGCGGGCTTCTTCGCCATCGGCGATGCGGCCTACCACTCGAACCCGGTCTACGGCCGGGGCGCCACCTCGGCGATCGTCCAGGCCGCCCTGCTGGACGAGGCGCTCGGCCGCCACCCGGGCGACGTGCGCGCCGCGGCGTGCTTCCTCGACCGGGAGAGCGAGAGCCAGCTCCGCCCGTTCTGGGAGGCGGCCGTCGCCGGAGACCGCCGGGCGCTCGGCGAGGTCCCATCCCGGAAGGTGACCGATCCGCTGGCGTGGCTCGCGCACGTCGCCGAGCAGGCGTTCGGCTGGTTCTTCGATCAGGGCCTGCTGCCGGCGAGCCGCGTGGACCCCGTCATCTTCCGGGCGCTCATGCGCATCTTCAACATGCTGGAGCCGCCGGAGCGGCTGTTCACCGATCCGGGCCTCCTCGTGCGCTCGCTGCCGGTCCTGGCGCGCGTGCTGCGCGGCGACGGGCCGCCCCCGCCGTTCCCGGTCGTGGCGCGCGAGGCGGCGCTGTGGCAGCTCGACCGCGCCGGGGCGCGGGAGTAAGGGGATGGCTCCTCGCCGCATCCTGGCCGTCG
>Ga0209161_10002864_pt1 | contig 14051 bp, 10 predicted proteins | sample GraSoiAngelo_155_FD_186169 | JGI IMG/M metagenome (GOLD analysis project Ga0209161, IMG submission 186169) | Grasslands soil microbial communities from the Angelo Coastal Reserve, California, USA - 14_1009_13_30cm (SPAdes) (version 2) | ecosystem: Environmental > Terrestrial > Soil > Grasslands...
ATAAAATTCTTTCTTGGAATCGCGCCGGCCTACCGTCTCAGTTTGCAGTTGTTATCCAAACAGGCGGCAAATTGATCGGCTACTGCGGCTTTTTTCATCAAGTAGTCGACGAGAAAAATGAAATCGAAATCGGTTACCGGCTCCATCCCAATTATTGGAACCAGGGTCTCATAACCGAAGCTGCCGGCGCCGTGCGCGATCACGCTTTCCGCGATTTGAAACTGCCGCGGGTCATTTCGCTAATTCACCCCGAGAACATCGCTTCCCGGCGCGTTGCCGAAAAAATCGGGATGGCGCTGGAGAAGCAAACTATTTATCGAGGCTTTCCAACAAATGTGTTTTCTCTGTCTCGCGAGCAATGGCTGCAGGAGCATGTCGCCTGATGAATTCACGCGCGAGAGCGCGATAAGCGCTGGCGCCGGCGCCGCTCGGGTCGTACTCGAGAATCGATTTCCCGAAGCTGGGCGCTTCGCTCAACCGGACCGTGCGCGGAATGACCGTATTGTAAACGCGCCTGCCAAAATGTTGTCGCACTTCGTCGACCACTTGCCCGCTCAGATTGGTCCGGCTGTCGAACATGGTCATGACAATGCCCCCGATCTCAATTTGATCGTTCGCGCCTGAATCCCGCACTTGTTCGACCACTCGCACGATTTTAACCAAACCTTCGAGCGCGAAATACTCGCACTGGATCGGCGTCAGGATCTCATCGGCCGCTGCGAGCGCGTTGGTCATGAGGATGCCTAACGACGGTGGACAATCGAAAAGGACGAGATCAAACGTTTCATCCGAGCGAAAGGTTGATAATGTCCTGGCCAAACGCGTGAGGTGGTCCGGCATTCGCGCAATTTCAACCTCCGCGCCGGCCAGATCGAGATCGGCCGGAATGATGAATAAATTATCGACTCGAGTCGGTAATATTTTGTTGGCAAGGGACGCTCCGCCCAGAAGCGGTCCGTAAATGCTCTCGCCTTCCACTTCCTGCATGCCGAGCGCGCTGGTCGCATTCGCTTGAGGATCGAGATCGATCAAGAGAACGCGCAGTTTCTTTTCCGCTAACGCTACGCCGAGATTCACGGCAGTCGTCGTCTTGCCCACTCCGCCTTTTTGGTTAGCGATCGCGACAATTCTCATGAGAGCGGAACAACTAGTGTGCGCAGCTCAAAGCTGTGACGGCCATCTGGTTCTTTCCAAAATAAATGCTCGGGGTCAGGCAGCATTTCACTAACCTCAATCTCGCCCGCCTTGACCAGCCAACGATAAAAAATTTCCAGGAACAAATAGCTCTCGAGATCGACAAACACTGGTTTCGTATCTTTATCACGACCTTCCGCACCACTACGGCGCAACGCTTGTTCGGTCGGCCGAATATAAACAAAGCGCGGTAAATTCTTCTCGGCCCGCAATTTTTCGATCGCCAGTACTAAGGTAGACGAGACACCGGTGTAATTGCCGGGAATCAATTCATCCGCTCTCACGGTCCAGCTCTGGCGTTGCACAATAACTTTTCCGCAACGCAAACGAGGCGTGTGCGGCGCGACTCCAAATTGGAACGGATGGAAGCCAAGCGGAATGACCCAGCCGCGGGCAAAGGATCCAAGATGTTCGTGATTATCAATCTTGCGGACACAGACATCGCCGGTTGTTTCATCGACATAGACTTCAGTGTCGGCCGGCGAAATCTTTTTCCACTTGGGATTGGCTCGCTGTGACGCAACGAAGTTCGAAAGTTCCGGCATCGCGTCAAAAACGCGCACCGTCGTGTGAGCGGTAAAGTCCGCTGCGAAAAAACCGAAATGAAAATTGGGCCGGCTGAATGTGGTGCTTGCTAGAGCAAGACCGAGTGTTTGTTTGTCAGGACAACTCCAGTACATGCAATGATGCAGGAGCGCGATCGGCGGATGAAGCTCGGCCAAAATCCATTGATAATCGCCGTGCTCGATTGCTTCGATTGAAGTCGCAGCTAACTGGAGATCGGCCGAAGGATAAGTGTATTCGTCGAATTTTGGATAATCGAAGTTGTCGCGCACGACATGGCAGTCCTCGACGGTAAGCTCGTATTCACTAAGATTCAGATGCGGCTGCAAGCGTTTGCGAAAAGCAGCTTTCACTTCCTGAAACGCCATCACTGCGAACGCGACCAATCCCGGTCCAGTCAAGGAAAGCTTCGCCGCGTCGCAGGCCTGCATAAATGCCGGCAATGGCATCACACCGCTTTTCGCGCCCGCTTTCTCCATGACCCCGCGCAGACCTCCAGCGACTCGGGAAGCAATAAATGCGTAGCTGTCACGCCAGAGATCAATCCATGATTCGGCCTGAATTGGAACCTCATCGATCAAACGTTCGCTAATTTCGAAGTGAGATTCGCGAAAACATTCTTCTCCGATTGGATTGGTCGCGGTGTAAAGAAAACGATTGCTTTGCTTGGATTCGGCCCCGATCGATTGGAGGCGTATCCGGGCTTGGTCCAAAATCGATTGTCGATCTTGTATATCAGCCGCGGCGGCAAATTTCAGCGGAAGCTCGACTAACCCCTCCAAGATCGACAACCACTTCTCGCGCGCCTCACCTGGCGGCCAATTTTTTATGTCGTCAAACAGTACTCTGACCGCGTGCGGCTCAAGCGCAGGCACTGCTAGTTTTGGATTCGAATTTTCCGGATCAGCATTAACCGCTGCGGCAATCGCGTGTGCGGTCCAACGTTCAAGAAATCCTTCGCGTTCCGCCGTGCCCGATTCCGGAGCGAGGGTTACGCCGGAAATATTTCTGCTAATTTTTCCCCAGGCGGATGGGCCAAACTCGCTAAAGGTATCGTTCTTCGCGGCGATGCGTTGAAGGTAAAGCAAGAGATGACGTTCGCGTTCGCGCGCGCGTGCGTTGCGCGGTGGAAGCGCAGCATTAGCGTTGGCTCCCAATAAAGAAGAAATACGATCGCGCATCCCTTCCGCAGCGAAGATCAAATAACGCGGCAAAATCGTGCGCGCGAAATCAAGCAGTGATTTTCGCGTGATTTCGAGTTCACGCTCGAGCGATGCGGCCAGGCGTTTTTCATCGTCCCGCTGCACTTTGTTTTGTCCAACGATCAGGCCGCGAGCGGTGTTGGTGGTCTCGGGAGTGGCCAGACGTTCGAGCCTGTCGAAGGGAACGCCGGCCAGACGAATTAAGAAAATCGGCGCGACACGATACGACACGCGTTCAGCAAAACCAAACGCGAGGGAACTGACAAGTGAAACCGAGAGAAAGAAACGGAAAGAATCGAGCGATCTTCGAGCGCGCTCGATACTTAACGGTTAATTAGTGGAGAGCGGGAGACGAATCGTGAAAATCGTGCCGACGCCGGGGGTGCTTTCTACTTTGATCGAGCCGTTGTGGTCTTCGATGACCTTCTTGGTGATGTAGAGTCCTAAACCGGTACCGCTTGCGGCCTGTTTGGTTGTGAAATAAGGATCGAAGACCTTGGTCAACTGAGCCGCCGGGATACCGGCCCCGTTGTCTTCGACGCGAAGATCGACGTAAAAATCCTTTTGGGTGCAGCTGACTGTGACAATTCCGCTTTTTTCCGGACAAGCCTGGATGGCATTGATGAGGACGTTTTGAATGGCGCGATTAAGCTGCAAGGCGTCTCCTAAAAGCACGCACGGGTCCTCACAAATTGTCACTCGAAATGCGATCCCCTTTTGATCGGCCACAGGTGCAAGGCCCTTGAGAATCTCTCGAAGGGTCGCCGAAACGGAAACTCCTCTCGGGGGCGAAGCTTCGACATTGCCGTAGCCCTGCCACATCGTGAGCAATTCCCGGCAAGTGCGCACATGTTGCTCGATGATTTTCAATTCTTTGACCGAGCTGGCGCTTTCGTCCTCCTCAGATTTTTCGAGACGGCGCGCGAGTAGTTGGACGTAGCCCCAAACAATAGTGAGTGGATTGCCAAGATCATGAACAAACTCGGCAGAGGCCTGGCCGAGCGCGGCCAATCGTTCTTTTTGCGCCAGTTGCTGAAGCAACCGGTTGTTCAATTCCTTGATTTCAGCAGCCGCATTTTCGCTCGTCCGATGAGCGCGGGTCCGTTCAACGTTGCGATTAATGACCTGCTGCATTTCATGAGCATCAAATGGCTTGGCGATGTAATCGTTAGCGCCAAGTCGTAAAGCTTCCTTGGCGGTTTCAAGCGCGCCAAAACCGGTGAGCATGATGACCGAAAGATGAGGATCGATTTCGCGAATCTGACGCAAACCCTCAATGCCGCTTATTCCCGGCATCCGAATATCCATGACGATGGTGTCGGGCTGTTTCTCTTTGAGGAGTTTGAGGCCAGTCTCGACGCAATCGGCAGTGTGCACCTGATAATTTGGTTTCAGAAGCATGCGCAAGCTTTCGCGCGGCCCCATTTCGTCATCAATAACAAGGATTTGGGGGAGTTCGGTCGCGGCGGTCATAGAGTGGCAGCGGCAATAGAAGCTAGGGGCATGCCGTAGACAGGGCGGAGATGCAAAAAAAAAGGCGTAAATTCATCTAGCTCAGCCGCGCGAACGTTGAAGCAATAATTGGTGGCATGCAAGGTGCAACTTGTGAATAAGTTCCTGGCTTTGGTGAATAAGTGATCTGGTTGGGGGTGCAAAAAATATAATGACTGGAGTTAATGTAGCGTCTAGAATGCGTCGTGATTCGTTCGTGGCCGAAAAAATCGACAACCAGTTAACCGCTAATACCCCGGACTTCACGGCGGCGGTCACTCGGACTTTCTTCATGAGCCGTCTGCGCGCGCAGAGGCGCCGAGATCAATGAAACGAAATCGCGTTGTCATCACCGGTATGGGGATTTTGGCGCCGAATGGAATCGGTAACGACAAATTTTGGGAATCGCTCCTGGCCGGCCGGAGCGGCATCGGTCCGATCACACTGTTTGACGCGAGCGATCTGAAAAGCCGCATCGCCGGTGAAGTAAAAAATTTCGATCCACACGATTACATCGAGCCGGAATTAAAACCGAAACGGATGGCGCGGCACACCCAGTTCGCCTATGCCGCAGCGATGATGGCCCTGAAAGACGCCGGTCTCGAAGTTAGCGAGGCCGATTTACCCAGCCCGACGCCGGTAGTAGTAGGCGTCAGTACAAGCGCTATGGACATAATCGAACGTTCTATCAGTAATTTCGCAGAGCGCGGCGAGAACGGCATATCTCCAACAGCAGTTGGCGCTTTAACCCCGCAAGCTGCGGCGAACGTGATCGCTGACCGAATCGGCGTGCACGCGCACGCATCGACCGTTTCGTCCGCTTGCCCGTCCGGTTTAGATGCACTGGCTATCGCTGCAACCATGATCGAGTCGGGTGCCGCCGAACTCGCGATCGCCGGCGGCGCGGATGCACCGATTACAAAACACACTTTTGCCGCCTTCATTGCGACTGGTATGAGCTCGTGTCGAAATGGCGAGCCAGAGCGAGCAAGTAGACCATTCGATCTAGAGCGGGATTCAGGCGTGATTTCGGAGGGGGCCGGGATGTTTGTTCTCGAAGACTTGGAGCGAGCTGAAGCACGCGGAGCACGACCTTATCTCGAAATCAACGGCTACGCTCGGCAGAGAGACGACATTCCGGAAAATCCCGGGTCGGGACTCTTGGGATCGATGCGATTGGCGTTGGCCAACTCCAGCCGGTCGATCGACGCAATCGACTACATTTGCGCATATGGCCCGGGCCATCCCGTTCTCGACGCAGCCGAAGTACGTTACATCAAGGAAGTTTTTGGCGAGCGAGCTTATTCAATGCCGATCAGTTCGATCAAAGGCGTAACTGGAAATCCTCTCGCAGCCGGTGGGCCACTGCAGGTTGCCGCTTGCGCCCTGAGCCTTCGGGATCAGATCATTCCACCGACAGCAAATTACGAGCTGCCCGATCCAGACTGCGATTTAGATTTCGTGCCGCGCGCGAGAAAAGCAAAATTGGATTCCATCCTATTGAACGTCCGCGGGCTGGGGGGTAGCGCAAGCTCACTGGTGGTTTCACGAAGTCATAAGCGATGATCGGCTCAACGGTGGCAATCCTTACTGCGGTGCTCATTCAGCTCGCTCTTGGAGGAACTGTCTTTTTGGCGAATCGACAGCGTAAATCAAACCAAGCATTTTTACTCCTGTCGCTGGCTGCGACTGCGTGGCTGGGCAGCTTGTATTACATACTAACGGCGACCCAACTGCGTGCCGCTGAAGTCGGAATTCGAGACGCATCCGTTGCCGGAATCCTAATTCTCGCAATGCTGAATTTGCTGCGACTGTCGCTCGGTCGGCAACAAACCTGGCGCGCTATTCTTGGTCAGTCGAAGCTTTGGCTAATCTTAACGGCTGGTATAATCGTTTTATGCCAGACGCGGTTTTTCCTGCAGGAAACGCGATTCACGCGAGTTGGAAATCAACTGACTCCAATTCCGGTCTACGGTACCGGAGTCTATCTTTATGTAGGCTACTTTGTTCTAGCCATCGCAGTCCTGGCGCTCAGTGTATGGCGAGATTTGCGCAAAACGACCGGTGCCGCGCGCACTGAGCTGGCATTCATCCTCATCGGTGGCCTTGCTGCCGTCATAGTCTCATTGCCCCTCTCTCTGGTTTTGGGCGGCTTTTTTAAACCCTCGCAACTCTCTTGGTTTGCGCCGTTTCGCGTCGTTTTTTTCAGTATCGTCGTTGCTTACGGCATCGCGACTCGGAAAATGATGGAGGTTGGGGTGCTGCTGCGCAGATTGATGTCGTACTCACTGCTCGCGGCCTATCTGCTCGCGCTCTACGCGCTGGTGTGGTGGCTCGTCATAACTGCGCTGCAATCATCGACCTCAAACGCCCACACCATTGCACACGTAACCGCGGCGGTTGTGATCGCCTTTGCCATGGCTCCTGCTCGCGGCATTTCGCAGCGCCTGGCCGAACGTCTCTTCATCGGCTCTCACCAACTCGATTTTCGCGCGACTGTGAGCAAAGCGGCAAAAATTTTGACGTCCGTCACGACACTGCGCGATTTGCTAGATCGCTTCGCCAATACTGTCGCCGAGGCGGTTGGCGCCGATCGGGTTTTCATCCTACTTCCGGACAAGCAGGGATTCTCGCAGCGGTATCCGATGGTCGAGCCCGGATCGCGTTATTGTTTGGAGCTGACGCGCGACCAGGCGACGATCACAGAGCTGGAGTCGAATCGCGAGCCGATCGTATTGGATGAGCTGCATCGTGCCCGCCCAACGCCGCAACTTCAGCGAGTGATGCGGCAATTGGATTCACTCCAAATTGCGCTGGCCATGGGAATTTTCACGCGGGATCAGCTGGCCGGGGTGTTACTGCTCGGCGCGCGAAAATCCGGTCGCATCTATGGCGCGACCGAGCAAGGCGCACTCCAGGTTTTGTGCGGGCAACTCGCAGTCGCAATTGAAAACGCTGAACTCTTCACCGAAGTCCAGAACGCCAGGATCTACAACGAAACGTTACTCGAGAATCTGACCAGCGGCGTTATCGCCGCTGGCACGGACGATCGAGTGACCGTTTTCAACAATGAGGCTGGCGAAATCTCCGGCTTGAATCCGCACGAGATGCTTGAGTGCTCGTTGAGCGCGCTTCCGCTCGACCTGGCGGAACCGCTGATAACGACATTGCGGACGGGAGAGAGTCAATACAATCGCGAAATCGTTATGCGAGTCGAAAACGGTGATGTGATCATCCGCGCCAGTACGTCGATTTTTCACGGGCAAGATCAAGAAGTACTGGGCGCGCTGATGGTGTTGACCGACATTACGGCGATCAAGCGTCTCGAACTGCAGATCCGCCGGAGCGACCGGCTTGCCAGTCTCGGAACCCTTTCTGCCGGGATGGCGCATGAGATCAAGAACCCGCTCGTCTCGCTCAAAACTTTCGCCCAGCTTCTTCCTGAGCGGTACCAAGATTCCGATTTCCGCGACACGTTTTCAAATTTAATCGGACACGAGATCGATCGAATCGATTCACTAGTGAATCAGTTGCTCCGTTTTGCGCGACCGGCCAAACCAATTCTGAAACCGTTGCACGCGCACGAGATTCTTGAAAAAGCGCTCACGCTCGTTGGTCACCGACTTTACCAGAAAGACATCAAATTGAATCGCTCCTGGCAGGCGGACGTAGATACGATCCACGGCGATGCTGATCAGCTGGAGCAGGTTTTCCTCAACTTCTTTTTAAACGCCATGGATGCGATGAAAACGCATGGCGAATTGTCAGTGAAGACCGAAATTCGCTCGAACGAACAATGGATGAGCCCCCTTGGCTCTGCCAATGGCGAGAGCAACAGTAATGGACAGGCGCGCGAGGCGTTGCTCATTACCATTCGCGACAGCGGAGAAGGGATTCGGGCCGAAGATATTCCGCACGTCTTCGATCCGTTCTTCACCACCAAAGATTACGGAACGGGACTAGGCCTATCGGTCGTGCACGGAATCATTCAGGAGCACGGCGGGCAGATCGAGGTCGAGAGCGAGCTGGACAAGGGCACGGCGTTTCATATTGCGCTTCCGTTAGTGCGGTTTGACAGCAAGGTGGCTGCCGCATGACGCCCGCGCCGGTCTGCATCATATATACGCAGGATGCCGAGCTCGTTCGCAGGGCGAGAGCATTTTTGCGCACGATGGCTCAAGTGAGGCACGTGAGCGACCCAGATCGCCTCCAGCCTGTTCTGCAGCAAGTGGGCCCGTCCGTCTTAATGATGGATTTGCGATCAAAAGAATGCCGCGAATTAATCGATCAAATCCAGAGTGAACGGTCCGATATTTTGATCATTGCATTCGGCGTTGCTCAATCTGAGACGTTGCGCGAAGCCGAACAGATTGGAATATACGCCGCTGAAGAGATCGGCTTAGAACGGCGTCGTTTTCAAGCGCTTCTCGGGCGCGCGTTCGATTATTTGAAAGTTTCACAGGAAAACCGCGATTTGCGTGAAACATCGACCCTGACGCCGGATGTTTCCCGGAAAGCTGAAGCGGCACATCAATCGATTGACGCGACCAGGACGTTGCCGTTGCTGCGATTCCCTCGGGTCCTTCGTCGTCTGGACAATATGGACACGCTGGTGGCGGCGGTGGTGGAAGCCCTAGCTGATGCAGCCGGCGTGAGCCGGGTAGGACTCTTTTCGCAAACTCGCAAAGGAGATGTGTATCGCCTGAGTGCCGGCCTTCATTGCTTGCCCGAAACCGAAGAATTGGAATTCGAAAAGCGTGACACGCTGGTGCGCTGGTTTGAGTTACATGCGCGTCTCATTTCCCGCGCCAATCTTGCTCGAACACCAGATCAGCGAGAGCGAAACGTTATGAGGCGCGCGCTCGACATGTTCGGCGCCGAAGCGATCGTGCCCCTTTACGCGCGCGGCTGCATCATCGGCTGGGTTTTCTTCGGCCACCGTGTGACCGGGCAGCTTTTCGACGATCGCGACTTGGAAGGTCTCACGATGCTGGCCGAGCACGTTTCCACCATTCTTGAAAATGCGCTTCTCTATGAAGAAGCAACCGTCCAAAAAACGCTGGCAGAAACGCTCCTGAAATCAATTCCGCCCGGCATCGTCGCCATCGACGTGGACGCGACTGTTCGTTGGTTTAATCCGCCTGCCGAAAAAATTCTCGGTTTGTCCGGTGCGGACACTTTGAGTAAGCCGGTGGAAGCGGTCGGCAACAGGCTCGCCGGCTTTCTGCGCGAAGCATTGGAAGCAAAGACGCCCCTGCCACCGCAGCAGTGGATCGACAATAAGACCCGGAAATCGCTTTCTGTCGAAACGCGCCAAATCGCGGACAACGGTGCGCCCCTCGGCGCGGTCGCGGTAATCCAAGATTTGACCGTTCAGGAAACTTTGCGCGAGAAACAAGCGTTGCTCGATCGAGCAACGTTCTGGACCGACCTGGCCGCGAGCATGTCCCACGAGATTCGTAATCCGCTCGTCGCGATCAAGACTTTTGCCCAACTCCTGCCCGAGCGTTTCGATGACGCGGATTTTCGCAAGCAGTTCAATAAGATCGTGGTCAATGAAATCGATCGGCTCGATAAAATTATTACGCAAATCAACAACTTCGCGCATCCACCCGAGCTGGTGCTCAAGCCAATCGACGTCCGCTCCCCGGTCAAAAAGGGCGTTGAAATTGCCCGGTCGCGTTATGGCATCAACGGCAAAGTGGAATTGGAAACTTCATTGCCCAGTAATCTGCCGCGGGTGTTGGGAGATGAAACAGCGCTGGCGGAAGCCTTCGCCCACCTTCTGGCCAACGCCGCCGAAGCCAGCGCGGACCGGAGCAAACCGCGCATTACCCTCTCGGCGAAACCCGTCCGGGAAGGACGACATTCGGCCGCCGTCGTCGTCACGGTCCAGGACAACGGCACCGGCATTGCGCCGGAAATAAAAGAGAAGATCTTTTCACCGTTTTGCACGACCAAACCGCGCGGAATGGGTCTCGGTTTGCCAATTGTGAAGCGGACTGTGTTCGATCATCATGGACGGGTAGAAGTCGATTCGACGTCAAAAGGAACACAGGTCAGTGTGCTCTTACCGGCAACGAGCGGATCCGATTAACAAAAATTCGAGTTGCGATTTGCGGCCCGCGATTTGAGTCTTCGCAAAAGCAAACCAGCACTTTTCCGCCTTTATGATCGTCACCACCGCTCAACTCTACAAGGTCGCCTACGGCAAATTTGCTGTCGGCGCTTACAACATCAACAACATGGAACAATGCCTCGGACTTTTCCGCGGCAACGTGCAAAGCAAGGCGCCGTTTATCATCCAACTTTCAAAGGGCGCGCGGAAGTACGCCGACAAGCGAATGCTGGAAGCGATCATTCGCACAGCCGAAGGAATGTTTCCGGAGGCAATCTTCGCCGTGCACCTCGATCACGGCGACGAAGAAGCATGTTACGATTGCATCGCGTCCGGGTTCTACAGTTCGGTCATGATTGACGCCAGCGGGGAGCCGTTCGAGAAAAATGTTGAGATCACTAAGCGGGTCGTGGACAAAGCCCATCCCGAAGGCATCAGCGTTGAAGCCGAGCTCGGCAGACTTGGCGGCGTCGAAGAAGACATCAAGGTGGATGAAGGCCACGCCTGTCTGACCAATCCCGACGAAGCGGTTGAATTTATTAAACAAACGAAATGCGACTCGCTTGCTGCCGCGATCGGAACGAGCCATGGGGCTTACAAGTTTAAAGGGCAACAGTCGCTCCACTTTGATGTGATTGAGGGAATTCGCGACAAGGTGAAGCAAGCTGGCCTTCCCCCCACCCCAATCGTCATGCACGGCTCGTCAAGCGTTCCGAAATCGGAAGTCGACCGCATCAATGCCGCCGGTGGAAAACTCGATCCGTCTGCTCGCGGCGTGAATGAAGAAGAGTATCTGCCCGCCGCGAAACTCGGCGTGACCAAAGTGAACATCGACACTGACGGACGCCTCGTTTGGACTCGGGTCCATCGCGAATTCTTCCGCGATCATCCCGAGCAATTCGATTTTCGGCCGCCGGGAAAAACTTTCGTCGAGGAGTATGCCAACTTTATCGCGCACAAAAACGAGAAACTCGGTTCCGCCGGCCAACTGGATACAGTCCGCGCGAGTATTAAATCCTAGATCGACCTCGATTTTGCCGATGTTCCCGGCGCTCTCCCAAATCACGTGAGTTTTACTCTTAAGGAACTCGCGGCCCTTTGCGGAGGAGAATTGCGCGGTGATCCGGCGCTGGAAATTGACGGGGCCGCATCGCTCTCGGAAGCGGCCGCGGGCGAGATCACGTTTTACGCCGATCCGCGTTATCTGGCGCGCCTTCGGCAAACACGGGCATCGGCGATTTTTGTTCCTCTGGATTTTTCCGGGCAGACCACGGCCGCGCAGATCCGCGTGGCCAACCCTTCGAAAGCCTTTGAGCAAGTTGTCCTGAAACTGGCGCCCAAACCGGTTGCTTTTAGGCCGGGCATTCATCCGACAGCGGTTATCGATCCAACTGCAAAAATCGGAAGCGGCGTCTCGGTTCAACCGCATGCGGTCATCGAATCTGGCGCGACAATCGGTGACAACGCCGTGATCGGCGCCGGCAGCTACATCGGACACGAAAGCATTATCGGCGCGTCGTGCCTGATTTATGCGAACGTAACCATTCGCGAACAAACGCGAATCGGCGCACGCGCCATTATTCACAGCGGTGCAGTAATCGGCGCGGACGGTTTTGGGTTCGAATTCGTCGAAGGCCGTTACCAAAAAATTCCGCAACTCGGAATTGTCCAAATTGACGACGACGTTGAGATCGGGGCAAACACAACCATCGATCGCGCTCGATTCGGTCGGACCTGGATCCAAGAAGGCGTTAAGATCGACAATCTCGTGCAGATCGCGCACAACGTCATTATTGGAAAGCATTCCATCATCGCCGCGCAAACGGGCATTTCCGGCAGCACCCGCGTCGGAGAAAAAGTGATGATGGCCGGCCAGGTCGGGATCATTGGCCATCTTACAATCGAGGACAACACGATTATCGCGGCGCAAAGCGGCATTTCGAAGGACTTGCCGGGCGGCGCATGGTTTGGCTCGCCAGCTGTGCCGTTGCCAGAGGCGAAGCGGCAGATTGCCTGGATTCATCGGTTGGGCAAGCTGTTCGATCGGGTCAAAGCGATCGAGAAAAAGCTGGGGCTCTGAGAGGGTCGCGGGGCAAGCGGTCCGAGAGGATTCAAGATTGGCAAGAATAGTGCTCTGCTGATTATGGAATTTATAGCAATGAAGCCGGCTAAACGCGACTATTCTCAATTCCTCATCATCGATGACGACCCTGGCATCGCTAAGTTCCTGGTCACGTATCTGCGTCAACGCGGTCACACCTGCTACGCTCTGACCGATGGCTTCCAGACGGCGGCCTGGCTTTCGGAGAACGACTGCGAGGTAGCCATTGTCGATCTTAAGATGCCCAAAGTGGACGGAATTTCTCTCATCTCATTTATGCGAGAGCTGAATCCGACCCTTCCGATCGTCGTTTTCACCGGCGTCGGCTACGACGAAGAGCAAATGCATGCTGCCCTCCACGCGGGCGCGAACGGATACGTCAGCAAGAATCTTCCGATTGAACAACTCTACTGCGTGCTCGCGCGAATTCTCGCCACCTGTCAGCAGCGCAAACCCAGCATGACCTTCAACGGTCAGCAGTCAGCTCTGGCCGGAGCTGCTTGATCAGCTCTTTTCGGCCGCTTTCAAAAGTTTCCGCAATCCATCAGGCGAAATGCAAGCCGCGCCGCTCGCATTCACCGTTTCCATTTCGAGGGAGTCCGATGTTGCGACCGTTATTTCGAACCGCGATCCATATTTGCCTGCCAGTCGCTCAATGATCGCATCCGCTGATTGGCCACGGCGGGCGTAGAAAATTTGCACGTCGTACGGATCGGAAACCTCGCTCACCCGGTCGCCTTGCCCGTCAAAAACGACAGCGACGTGGACTCCCGTCCAATCTTGATAATGCCGCAGTTCCTTGATCAGCGCCTCACGCGCGAGGTACGGTCGTCTGGCATGCAGGTCACGCAACTTGGGCCAGGCGAAAATGATGCTGTGACCATCGACGATAAGATATCGTACCGGCACTCCATACTTTAGTTCGTGCGCTTCTCGGAAGCGAGATGTTGGTCTATCGCGCCGGTAGCTGCTCTTTTTTGCTGCGCGGTTTCGGCGATTCGCGCTGTTTGGAGCGCAACGTCTTTTTCTTGCGTTTTAGATACGCTTTTCGTCGCTTGCGCTTCGATCGAACTCGGTGCTGCTGACCCACACGCTTGTTATACGAGGGAAGCACGCCGGGGGCAAGCAAGCTCGCTCGCGAAAACCGAAATCGAGGATTGCATTTTGCCCCGCGCTCCCATTATACAATTTGTTTGTGCTGTCATTGTCCCAGAACTTTGCTCCCACCCCCAAAACCCTGATCGGCGCTTCCGCTTTACTTATTTTCGTGGCTGCGATTTTCGGTGCTCTCAACGTCGCGAAAGTGAAAACGCTCCGTTCAGCCGTAGCCGATACCTCGACCACACGCGCTATCGCCGAACAGGATCGCGCCGGGAAGGAA
>Ga0209161_10002865_pt1 | contig 14049 bp, 12 predicted proteins | sample GraSoiAngelo_155_FD_186169 | JGI IMG/M metagenome (GOLD analysis project Ga0209161, IMG submission 186169) | Grasslands soil microbial communities from the Angelo Coastal Reserve, California, USA - 14_1009_13_30cm (SPAdes) (version 2) | ecosystem: Environmental > Terrestrial > Soil > Grasslands...
AGAAAACGAGCGAGCGGACAGTTTACGTTTTGTCCGGCAGCCATCTCACACCGGTGCAAATCAAGACCGGAATCAGCGACGGCATTGTAACCGAAGTCGTTGAAGGATTAAAGGAGGACGATCGTGTGGTAACCGCAGAAATGACCGCGAAATCTCAGCCGGCGTCCTCGCCCGCGAATCCGTTCTCAGGGGGTCCGCGGAGGTTTCCGTGAGCAGGAGCGCAAACGGTGGATCGAGCTCTCCGAGCCCGATGGCAAATCACTCATGAACAACGGTTCGCTCGTTAGGCTGGTTGACGTGCACAAAGTCTATCGCACCGGCGAAATGGAAGTGTCCGCCGTGCGCGGCGTTTCGCTCGAAATCAAACGTGGCGAATTTGTCGCGTTAATGGGCGCGAGTGGCTCGGGCAAATCGACGCTCATGAACATCCTCGGTTGTCTCGACCGCCCAACTTCCGGTGAGTACTTCCTGGATCATGCAGACGTTTCCGGGCTAAATCGCGATCAGCTCGCCGATATTCGCAATCGCAAAATCGGTTTCGTGTTTCAGAATTTTAATCTGCTCCCGCGCACATCTGCGCGCGAGAATGCCGAGTTGCCTCTCATCTACAGCGCGCAGCATCTATCGCACGCGCAGGTTCGCGAACGAGCAGATCACGTCCTTGCATCAGTCGGGCTTGCCGGGCGTGAGGATCATCACCCAAGCCAGCTCTCCGGCGGCCAGCAACAGCGCGTCGCCATAGCGCGCGCTTTGATCAACGAACCCGAACTACTGCTTGCTGATGAACCGACCGGCAATCTCGATAGCCGCACCAGCATCGAGATCATGGCAATTTTTCAGCAACTCAACGAGCACGGGATCACGATCATCATGGTCACGCACGAACAGGACATCGCCGCCTATGCGCAACGCAATGTAATGATGCGCGACGGGCTGCTTCTGCAGGATCATCTCGTGTCCCAACGCACGAACGCAGCAATACAGCTTCAACAGCCATCCGCTTCAACGCTTTAACGCTTCAACTTTTTCACGAACCAAATGCGAATCGCACCTACGTTTAACGTCGCCTATCGCGCGTTGCGCCGAAACAAAATGCGTTCGGTGCTGACTGCGCTTGGTATCATCATCGGCGTCGGCGCGGTGATCGCCATGGTCGGCATCGGCAACGGCGCGAAGGCGCAGGTAGAAGCGCAAATCGCCAGCCTTGGAGAAAATGTGATTCTGATTTTCTCTGGAAGCACCACCTCCAGCGGCATTCGCACCGGCTGGGGCGGCGCCGGCACGTTGAAAATTGAAGACGCCGAAGCGATCCGGCGCGAAGTGCCGGGCGTAATCGCGGTAAGCGAAGAAGTTGTTTCCACCACCCAGGTAGCGGCTGGAAATCAAAACTGGTTCACACGGATTTACGGAGAATCGGCGGATTACTTCGATATTCGCGAATGGCCGCTGGCCGACGGCGCACCGTTCACTGCTCAGGATGTGCGCAGCGCGAATAAGGTCTGCGTCATCGGCCGCACGACCGCGACACAGATTTACGGCAACGAAAATCCAATCGGCCAGATTTTGCGGATCAAAAACGTGCCGTTCACGATTCTTGGTGTGCTCACGCCAAAAGGCCTGAGCCCGCAAGGCGTGGACCAGGACGACATCGTGATCATGCCGTACACAAGCGCAATGAAACGCGTTATCGGTGGTACCATGTTGCGCAACATCAATGTGCAAATTGGCGATGCGCGCCAGGTCGAAGCCGCCCAGCAACAAATCATTTCGCTACTTCGACAACGGCACAACATTCGTCCCGGTCGCGACGACGATTTCACCGTGCGCACCCAACAGGAAATCGCCGATGCTGCCACCTCGACGTCGCGGGTGATGACGGTGCTGCTTGGCGCGATCGCAGGCGTATCGCTGCTCGTCGGCGGCATCGGCATCATGAACATCATGCTGGTAAGCGTAACAGAACGAACTCGCGAAATAGGTGTGCGCATGGCCGTCGGCGCACACGGCAACGATATTCTCACACAATTCCTGATCGAAGCGGTGACGCTCAGTTCTGTCGGCGGCGTGATCGGGATCATCTGCGGCATCGCTACCTCCAGAATTTTATCAATCTACGCCAACTGGCCCACGCTGATTTCCGTCAGTTCGATTGCCATTGCGTTCTTGTTCAGCGCGGCCGTCGGTGTTTTCTTCGGTTTTTATCCCGCGCGCAAAGCCGCGGCGCTCGATCCGATCGAAGCGCTGCGCTATGAGTAGGATCGCCACAGATTTCGCAGATTCAGGATGCAATTGTTTAGAGAGTTCTTCGAAAACCTGTGTCGATCTGTGTAAATCGTGGCTAAAAAAGTGTCCCTCTGAAAATCTGCGGAAATCTGCGAAATCTGCGGATACATTTGGGAATGGCTGAACATGCTCGTTTTGAGAAACTCGTCGCAGACGCGAGGAAGAACATCACCGAGATTTCGCCGCACGATGCCGCTGCGAAATCGAAAAGTGGCGAAGCGGTGATCATTGATGTCCGCGATAAAGAGGAATGGAACGACGGACACATTCCCGGAGCGACGCACCTGAGCCGCGGCACGGTCGAGCTCGACATCGAAGAAAAAGTTCCCGACCCAAATGCAATGATCATCTGCCATTGCGGCCCCGAAGGCTTTCGGGGTTCCGCGCTCGCCGCCGAGAGCCTGCAAAGAATGGGCTACAAAAACGTCCGGTCCATGGCCGGCGGCTTCAAAGCCTGGAAAGCCGTCGGCCTGCCGACGACTATGTAGTCGCAGGCGAACCCGCCTAACCAGACATTTGCATCGGGGTCGTGACGTGACGACAAGTTACGCCGTATGTCACTGCGTCTTTTTTTCTTTGCTTGCGCGCTGCTCAACGTTGAGCAAATCACCGCCGTGTTAGCTGCCGAGACCGACAACCCACTGATGACCGAAAGCGCGTTGCCATATCACTATCCCGCTTTCGACAAATTGAAGGACGAACATTTCATCCCCGCGATCGAGGCCGGAATGCGCGATCAACTGAAGGAAATCGAACCGATCGCAAACAATTCTGAAAAACCGACGTTCGATAACACCATCGTCGCCCTGGAGCGCACCGGCCGATTGCTCGATGGGGCCGAGCGCATATTTTCGAACCTCAACGCCTGCGATACAAATCCGACGCGGCAGAAGATCGATAAGGAATTGGCGCCGAAACTCGCAGCGCACCATGACGAGATTTTTTTGAATCCGAAATTATTCGCGCGAGTCCAGGCGCTTTATGAGCAGCGCGACAAGCTCGGGCTCGATCCTGAATCGGCTTATTTGCTCGAACGTTATTACAAGGATTTCGTGCGCGCGGGAGCCAAGCTGTCCGATTCTGAGAAGCAGAAGCTCAAAGAGATCAACGCCGAGTTGGCGAAATTGCAGACGGATTTCGAGCAGAATGTTTTGAAGGAGCGAAACGCGTCTTCGGTGGTCATCGATAAGAAAGAAGAACTTGCCGGCCTCACGGACGATCAGATGAAGAGCGTGATCAATGCCGCGAACGCCGAACAAAAGGAAGGCAAGTTCGTCATCCAGCTTCAGAACACCAGCGGCCAGCCATGGCTCGGCTCCCTGCAAAATCGACCTTTGCGTGAGCGACTCATGCAGGCATCGCTCGCGCGCAACAGCAAAGGTGGCGAGTTCGATACTCGCAATATCGTCATGCGAACGGCGCAACTTCGCGCGGAGAAAGCGAAGTTGTTAGGCTACGATAATTGGGCGGCGTACCAACTCGAAGACCAAACAGCGCACAATGTGCCGACCGTGAACAAACTTCTGGCCGACCTGGCGCCTCCGGCGATCGCAAACGCGAAACGTGAAGCCGCCGAGCAGCAGAAGATTGTCGATCAGGAGAAAGGCGCTTTTCAAATCGGGGCATGCGATTGGAATTTTTATTCCGAGAAAGTCCGCAAAGCGAAATACAACTTCGATGAATCGGAAGTGCGCCCGTATTACGAGCTGAATCATGTCATCGTCGACGGCGTGTTTTTCGCCGCGAACAAGGAGTACGGGCTCACGTTCAAAGAGCGGCACGATCTGCCGGTGTATGAGCCGGACGTGCGCGTCTGGGAAGTGTTCGATCGGGATGGCAAACCGCTGGCGATTTTCATCGGCGATTATTACACGCGCGCGTCGAAGCGCGGCGGCGCGTGGATGAATTCCTATGTCCCGCAAAATGATCTGTTCGGGACGAAGCCCGTGGTTGCGAATCACCTCAACATTCCGAAGCCGCCGCCGGGCGAACCGACACTGCTCACACAAGATGAAGTGCGGACCGCGTTCCACGAATTCGGGCACGCACTGCACGGGATGTTTTCGAACGTAAAATATCCGCGGTTCAGCGGAACAAGTGTGCCGCGCGATTTCGTCGAGTATCCGTCACAGGTAAACGAGATGTGGGCCACGTGGCCGGAAGTACTCGCCAATTACGCGAAACATTACAAGACCGGGGAACCGATCCCGCAAGCGCTGCTCGATAAGGTCAAGGCCGCGGAAAAATTCAATCAAGGATTTAAGACTGCTGAATACCTGTCGGCCTCGCTACTCGACCAAGCGTGGCATCAACTGAATCCATCGGACATTCCGAAAGACGCACTTGCGTTTGAAACGGAAGCATTGCACAAGGCCCGAGTCGACTTTCCGCCGGTACCGCCCCGTTATCGCAGCTTCTATTTTTCGCACTCATTCGCCGGCGGCTACTCGGCTGGTTATTACTCGTATATCTGGAGCGAAGTGCTCGACGCCGACACAGTAGAGTGGTTCAAGCAACACGGCGGATTGAAACGAGAGAATGGCGACCGCTTTCGCGCCATGTTGCTTTCGCGTGGTGGATCCGCTGACGCCCTCGGGCTGTTTAAGAATTTCGTCGGACGCGACCCCTACATCGAGCCGTTGTTGAAGCGGCGTGGGTTGGATCGTGCGCCTGGCGCCGACGACACGAAAACGGAACCGCCGCCAGCAAAGTAGCCCGACCATTCGGGTGCTTGTAGCCACGCCCCTATGAGGCGTTCGTATTCTTCGAATTGTCCCCTACGGCGCACAGCGCCGTGGCTACAGCGCGTGCAGATGCATTGCACCACTTCTAACGAAACTGCTGGCGAAGTCCTGCTCGCTTCGCCGCGCTTGGCGATGCCCTACGGTTTCGCTTCGTACAGATTGTTGAAAGGGTTTTCCAACGGCACGCGCCGGACGCTGCTGAACCCTGCTTTCTCGCAAAGCTCCCACACCTTTGCTTCATGAAAACCTAGCGTGCCCAGCCCTGCACCATTGTTCGCCAGCGACGTCGTCATGCAGTAGAAAACGCTAACCCCGTGAAACATCGCACCGAGCGGATTCACGTTCTCCTCGAGTTTGTCTGAACAATTGATGTCGAGACAAACATAAACGCCGCCTGGCCTAAGCGCGCGACGAATTGATTGCAACAACTGGAGTGGATCGACTGCATCATGCACCACGTCGAACGTGGTGATCACATCAAATTGCCCCGGCAATCCTTTCGAGACGTCGCGTTCTTCGAAACGCACCCGGTCTGGTACCCCGGCTTCGCGTGCATTCGCTGTCGCGCGAGCAACGGTCGGTCCAAAGTTGTCGTACCCCACATAACGCGACTGCGGAAAGGCCTGGGCGAGTTTGATGATACCGCGCCCTCGCCCGCATCCCACGTCAGCCACATCGCAACCGCGCTCGAGAAGCGCTTTCACGTCAGGCATGGCAGGGATCCACTGTTGCAACAGCAAATTTTCAAACCAGGTGGAGGTGAATCGTTCCAGCCCGTCCCACATCATGTCGTTATAGTACGATTGAGAAACACCGCCCCCATCGCGAAACGCTGTGACGACTCTATCGAATACGTTCGTGAACGCGGGCAGCATCTGATACATGCCGCCAACAAAAAACGGGCCGTTCTCATGCGCGAGCACCGAGGCGTGTTCAGCCGGTAGATTGAAACGCTTTGTCGGCCCGTCGTAATTCAAGTACCCGGCCGCAGCCATGCCGCCCAGCCACTCGCGCACGTATCGCTCGTTCAGGTTTGTTCGCGACGCGAGTTCAGCCGACGTCGCCGGGCCTTGCTGCGCCAGGTTCTTAAATAATCCCAATCGATCGCCAACAGCCCCGAGCAGTGTCGTCATTGTGCCGCTGATCTGTTCGACCACTTTTCCAACGAACTCTTCCTGACGAGCCGGGTCGATTGTTGGCGTTTCGGCCATACGTTTTCAATTATCTAATGACCCGGTAATTGCAAGGAACACGGCATCCAAACCCTTGGAATTGCCTGTGGAAATGATTATTCAATCTGGTAGGTTTCTAATCCCGTGAGCGAACGACCGGATACTGCTGCACAAACCGCCGCGCCAAACAGCGAGAGGGCCGATTTGCGGCCTGAAAGCATTCAGGACGCGGTGATCCGGCTCGCGGGTAATTCGCAGGATGGAATTCAAACCGCGGGTGCGTTCCTGGCCCGCCTTGCCGGACGCAGCGAGCACGACGTCATGACCTACATGACCATCCCGGCCACGATCTCGGGTGGTCCGTCCATTTTCCAGGTGCGCATCGGTTCCGGCGAAGTGCTATCGGCAGGCGATGAAGCCGATTTTCTGGTCGCGTTTTACCAGCACAGTTACCAGGACCACATCGGTTTCCTGCGCGACGGCGGCGTGTTGCTCTACGATTCGGACAACGTTGAGCCAAATCTCGATGACAAGCGGTTCGTTTACGTCGGCGTGCCAATCACAGGTCTGACCGTCGAGGCGCTTGGCGGCACCGCGAAGGACAAAGGCAAAAACATCTTCGTTCTCGGATTGATCGCGAAGATTTTCAATCTCGACGCTGATAAGTTGAAAAGACTGATCAGCGAAAAATTCGCCGGCAAAGACGAGAGCATCGTGAACACGGCGTTGATGGCTTTCCAAGCCGGCTACGCCTATCCGGTCGGCAATGTTTTGACAAAGCACTACCGTTTCGAGCACATCCCGAGACCTAGCGGTCGCGCGCAGATCACGATGGATGGCAACCAGGCACTCGCTTACGGACTGATCGCCGGCGGTGTCCGCTACGGCGCTGGTTATCCAATCACGCCCTGGTCGTCTGTCATGGAAACGCTGAGACGGGAGCTGCCAAAATATGGTGGCATCTTTGTACAGGCAGAGGACGAGTTGGCATCGGTTTCAATCGCTCTCGGTTGTTCGTACTCAGGATATCTCGCGGTGACCGGCAGCGCCGGCCCCGGCATTTCCCTCAAATCCGAAGCGATCGGTTGGGCGTCGATGGCCGAGATCCCGCTAATCATTTGCAATATTCAACGTGGCGGTCCGAGCACAGGCTTGCCTACCAACGTCGAGCAAAGCGATTTACATCAGGCAATTTTCGGCAGCCATGGGGACAGTCCGCGCGTGGTACTCGCAGCATCGACAGTGGAAGATTGTTTTTATATCGCGCTCGAGGCGGCGCGCATCGCGCGCAAATACAGCACACCTGTATTCATTTTGAGCGATACATCCTTGGCCACGCGCATCGAAGCGTTCGACGAACCGGATCTGCCGAAGCTGATGCAGAATCCAAAACCCGATCTGACACCGCGACAGACGCACAAGCCGTATCCTATCGATCAAATCACGCAGCACGCCCCGCCGGGCACCCGTATTCTCGATGGGAAATACCCGCTCCTGGCCGGCCTCGAGCACGATGAGATGGGTCATCCGACCGGAAGCCCGAAGTTGCACATGGCGATGACCGCGAAGCGTCGCAATAAGTTGCGCAAGCTCGCCGAAGAAATTCCAGTGCCGGAAGTTTATGGCGATCAGGAAGGGGACACCTTGCTCGTCGGCTGGGGCTCGACTTATGGACCCATTCACGACGCGGTGGCGCTTGCGCGCAAACACGGCGAAAAAGTCGGTGCTCTCCATCTGCGACATCTTCACCCGTTGCCGAACGGCCTCGAGAAAATCTTCGAGAAATTCAAGCGCATCGTCACGGTGGAAATGAACGACCAGGGACTCTACGGCTACGGCCAGCTCGCCACGATTCTGCGGGCACGTTTCTGCGAACCGAAAATCACGAGCTTTACAAAGACCGACGGACTCACTTTCCGCGTGAAAGAAATTCTGGATGGCGTGTTCCACGGTCGCTCGTTCGCGGCGCGACACATTCCGCGCGAAGGCGCGCCAATTGTTCACGAAGACACCGGAGCGGAAAACGTGAAATCGCTACGAGAGGTTGTGCCGCAAGGCGTGGGCTAACGAATTGCGGATGGCGGATTGTTTTCGCGGCGAAGCCGCTTTGGAGTGCGGTGACTTGACACCGCCTTTGGAACCGTGGCCAACAAATTGGCTTAACGAAGGAGAGCAAATCTGGAAACCAGGAATCCGTGAACGTTCTTTTTCCTGCATTCCTGGCTTCCTGATTAATTTTGTAGTCGCGGCCCGTTTGGCCAGATAAAATTCTTCAGCGCATACAGCTCCAGCGCGAACGGGATGTAACCGCCATAACCCAGCAACGGCATTTCAAATATTCGCCAAAACCCCAGGCCAGGGATGTGATAAATCCACTTGGGAAACGAGTAGTAGTTCCACATCTCCCAAAAAAAACCGCACACCAGCGCGCCAACTGATAGTGAGATCACCGTCCGCCAATCGCCCTCACGCAGCTCTTTCAGAAAATATGGCCGGCCGGTCCAGCGATTGATCGGTTCCAAAATGAAAACCAGCGCAATCCAGGCGAACGGATAAAAGAGTGTGGGCCATGCCAGCATCGCCGAGAGCATTGCCAATCCAACGACAAAGAGGCCGGCAAACACTGCGTGCGTTGAAGGAAGTCGCGGCCCGGAAGCGAATCGATCCATCAAGCCGAAATTGCCTATCAGCTCAGCAGTTTCGAACACGGCCGGAGCAACAACCGTAAATGAAATCGTGCTAAGCGGGAGCTGGAGCGGGTCGAACAGCTCCGGCCCGAGGTACTCCCAATTTTCAGTGCGCAGATTGATTAGCTCAAACAGCCACCACACCGGCGCCGAGATAAGAAACAGCAGGACGAAATCTCGCCGAGAACGCATCCAGATGGAACTACCCGTTTGCGTCTGAACCAAGGCATCGACCACTAAAATGTATCCAAGCCACAGCGGAAAGAACAGGTAACTCGTGCGGAAACCCGGGAGAGTCCAATTCAGCGGCCAGCAGATCGCCACCAGCATCACGCCCGCCCAGCCGAGCGCCGGCCAATGGCACGCTTCGCGACGTGTGCGTTGCTCAATTGCTCGCATTTTTTGGCTCTCTGTGGTAAATGATGAATAAGGAAAGCAGGAAAACAGGAATAGGTCTGGAAACCATGAAGCCAAGAAAAACTATTGCTGGTTCGACTCGGACTTTCTGGGTTCCTGATTAGATTTTTATGGCTGAAACAACAACAGGGAACGGCGACGGCAGCACAACACCTGTAGCGGCAGGCAACCGCCAGTCCGGCTCGGGCTCGCCTGCGATCGCCGAGGCGCCGCGCGAAAAATTAACAAAGAAAGCCATCACCGCCGACCACCCGACATGGTGTCCAGGCTGCGGCGATTTCGCCGTGCTCGCTGCCTTTTATAAATTTCTCGAGAAACGCAATCTCGAACACGAAAAGATCGTCACGCTCGCAGGGATCGGTTGTTCATCGCGTTTTCCATACTTTGTAAACGGCCACGGTGCACATTTCATTCATGGCCGTGCGGTGCCGCTCGCTTCGGGTATTAGTCTCGCCCGGCCCGATCTCCACGTGTTTCTCTTCGGTGGCGACGGCGACGGTTTCTCCATCGGAGGCAATCATCTTGATCACGGGGCGCGCAAAAACATCAACATGACGTATTTCATCATGGACAACTTCGTTTATGGCCTGACGAAAAAACAGACGTCGCCCACATCGCCCATCGGATTCAAGAGCAAGACCGATCCGACGGGCGCAATCGATCAACCGGTCAACCCGATGAAAAAGCTGATCTCAGGCGGCGCCACATTCATCGCGCGCACGCACGCTGCGAACGTGGCGCACATGATGCAACTGATCGAGCGTGCGTTCGATCATCAGGGCTTCAGCGTCATCGAATGTTTGTCTGAATGCGTCGAATTTTTTCCGGACGTCTTCGATCCGGCCAATCCAAAAAAGGGCGGCAGCTTCGAAGTCATTCAGGAAAAGAAATGGGACGGCACGCCCGAGGACGAATTGCGGCATGACGTCACCGATGAAGTCGCCGCGTACAAACTCGCCACACTTCCCTTTCCCGGCGTCTTCGGGGTCTTCTACGAAACGGACCGCCCAACGAAGAATTCGTTGGAGAAGAAATGGATCGAGACTACCCGCGAAAAAACTGGCAACGCCAGCGACCTCGAAATTCTCCAAAAGACCTTCGACCGAATAAAATAATGGGCAGTCGCCGCGGCGACTCCGTTTGAAACCCAGGCCGTCGCTTCGCGTCCGTTGCAGCGGCTGCCAGCCGAAAAGCAACTCCTGTAGCGGCGGCTGTGTCAGCCGCAATTCTGTTTCGCGAGCACGCGCGTCTCGCCTGCTGGTTTTGGCGTCTTGCGAAAACGAACTTTTGTGAGCCCGTACGACTCAAAGCACCCAACTGCACCGATGCTCCCCTCGTCATCGCAACCTTTCATCTTCGTCGCTTTAACGATTCAACGCTTCAACGCGCCTGAAGCCAGCGCTGTCATCCTGAGCGCAGCCGAAGGATCTCAGATTCTATAGACAGCTTGTCGTCCTGCGGTTCTTGATTTTTTTCCGCTACTTTCTTGATCCACCTCCGGTTAACCATTAAGACATGAAAATTATGAAACTGCGTCCCATTGTTTTAGCTGCACTCCTGTTTGTTGGCTTGCCGTTGGCGTCTTCGTACCCCCAGGTAGGTATTTCGGTCAATGTTGCTCCGCCCGTCCTGCCGGTATACGAGCAACCGCCCTGTCCAGTGGAAGGCTACATTTGGACGCCGGGTTACTGGGGATGGGGTGCCGGCGATTATTATTGGGTGCCGGGAGTATGGGTCGCGCCGCCAAGCGTGGGCCTGCTTTGGACCCCGCCCTGGTGGGGCTGGAACAACGGCGCGTATGTGTTTAACCAGGGTTACTGGGGTCCGACTGTCGGTTTTTATGGAGGCATTAATTACGGTTATGGGTATTCGGGAAATGGTTACTGGGGCGGCCGATGGGAAGGAAACGCGTTCCGTTATAACACCGCTGTGACCCGCGTGAATAACACCGTCATTCATAACACATATGTCGATCGCAATGTGGTGAACAAACAGGTTAACGCTAACCGCGCCAGCTTTAACGGGCCTAATGGAGTGAAAGCGGAACCGACCGCGGAACAGAAAGCCGCCGCGGAGCGGAAAACTCCGCCAACCTCACAGCAACTCGCGCGACAGGAAGCAGCAAGCAAGGATAAGAATCTCCAGGCATCGGTGAACAAGGGCCATCCAAACTCCGATGCGATCAAGTCATTCAACAAGAGCGAAGGTGCGGGACAAGGCAAAGGCGAGGCAATCGGAGCTGCGGGAGGAGCGGCAAAGGGTGAAAACAAAACTGGGAACATGGCCGAACGTAATCCTCAGAGAACCGGAGCGGGAAAAGCCGGAGCCAGCGAAAACAAGCTTAAGACCGGAAATCAAGGGAACAGAGGAAACATGGGCGGAAACCAGGCGAAAATGCATACCGGCAAAATGCCCGGACCCGTAGGTCATCCCGGCCAACCGCATGCGATGAATCAAATGTCGCGCAATCCGCAAATGGGAGCGCGTGATGCTCAAATGGGAGGGAAGCATCCGCAAATGGGTGGCGGAGGCGCTAATCGCCCTCACCCGAGCGGACAACCGCAAGGCAAAAAAAAGCCAAACAAACCGTGACGGCCGGACGGCACTTCATCGTTCTTAACTCTTACCTGTAACTTTCGTCGCGATCTGTAGCGGCAGGCGTGCCGCCTGCAATTTTATAGTGGCGGCTGCTCTGCTCGCGAATGGAGCGAACGGGGAATGAGCGACATAGAAGGTAAGTTGCGGGGAAGCAATGAGTGAGTGGCGGGGAGCGAGTTTCAATCCATTCGGAGTGTCAGCCGCATCTCGTCTGGGGAGCGCACGCCGCTGGCGTGTCCGTTTTCGGCTGCCAGCCGAAACGCTTCTTCTGTAGCGGGGCTGTGTCAGCCGCAATCCGGATCAGGCGGAGCGCACGCCGCCGGCGTGTTGGCGATGACGTCCTCGCCATCGCGAACTTTTGCATCTTTCCAATGTAACGTGTCAACGCTGCAACGAATCACGCGGCCAAGGCCCTTACTTCTTACTTTCTCTCAACGGTCACATGGAGGAACGTTGCAGGAATGGACGTGCCCTCCTGACTCTTATTCTGGCTGTTAAACAAGTCTTCCAGTTGTTTTTGTAACTCATCCGCTTTGCCTTGTTTCTCGGCAGCCTCGAACGCATTCATGGTCGGCCCGTAATATTTCCTGAATACATCCACGAGCTGCGAAGGTGCGCCCGAGAAGTTGAAAGTGAACGTATCACGCGCGAACGAGATGTTTTCTTTCGGAATTCCCGCCGCCGTAAACCGCTCGATGACATTGCTCTCGACGCCCCACGTCATTGGACTAACGAAACCTTCCGGCGGCGGCGGCGTGTAGTTTGAGCTGATCTTCAAAATCTGCGCTACGAGCGTCGGATCATTAGGAATCCAGTTGCCCATCACGATGCGGCCTCCCGGTCTCGTCACTCGCACCATCTCTTTCGCGACATCAAACGGCTTGGGCGCAAACATTGTGCCGAAAATACTGACGACGAGATCAAAGGACTTGTCCGGCACGTGCTCCAGATTCGACGCATCACCTTCCTGAAACCTAAGATTGGTTAGGCCATGCTCTTGGGCGCGTCGGTTCCCGGCATCGACCAGGTTCCGCGCGATATCGATCCCCAACACGTCTGCGCCAAGTTTCGCCTCGGGAATTGCCGTAGTGCCGTCCCCACAAGCCAGATCCAGCACCTTCATTCCTTTCGTGATTCCGAGTTTCTGCACCAGCGCTTCTCCGCCTTCGCGCATCGTGTCTGCGATGCGCCTGAAATCGCCTTTTTCCCAGAGTGCTTTGTTCGGATTCACGGAACCATTCATAACACGACCTTATTCCTAGACTTGTGTAGTGGCAATGCATCTGGAGAGCGCGCGCGTCTCGGGTGCTGGTTTGGCGTCTCGCGCAAACGAACTTCAATGATGCACGCGTCCGGATTGCAGACAACATTGCTTTCCGCTATTCTCCAATCGTGAGCGATTCCGTAAAGTACATTACCGACGATCGCGGCGAACGCACGGCGGTCGTTGTCCCCATCGCCGACTACGAAAAACTTTTGGAAGACCTTGAAGATTTGGCCGTCGTAGTCGAACGCCGGGAGGAGCCGACCATTCCGCACGAGCAATTCGTTTCCGAGATCAAGCGCGATGGCCTCCTTTAAATCTGCAGGGGCGAAAATCAACGCGAAAGGATCTGCGCCGAATTTCCCGCGAGGCAATATCTCGCATTATCGCCGAAGTAGAGAAGCTCGCTGACAATCCATTGCCCCGTGGCTCGGAGAAACTGAGCGGCTGCGAGCGGACCTACCGAATTCGAGTCGGCGATTATCGCGTGGTGTACCAGCTTCTCCACAACGCAAAAATTGTAGAAATCCAACGCGTGCGACATCGAAAAGATGTTTATAGAAAATGAAAATACCGGTGCAACCCCATCCTCGCGACTACGAAACCCGCATTTGGTATTCTGCGGAGAAAAGCGACGAATGCTTCATTGCCCAAGTCGTTCGAATGGCCCGGCATCATGGCGCACGGTGACACGTGCGAGGAAGCCGCGCGCCAGATTCAACTCGCACTCGAGGGCGCGCTGGAAGTCGCCGCCGAATAAGGCATCAAACCGCCGGCGCCTGCGCTCGCACATACCTCGTGAGCGACGCGGGTCGATGTTAGTGCACAAACGACGAATGGAGCGACTGGGGTGAGCGACATGGCCGGTAAAGCCGCGAGGTAGC
>Ga0209161_10002869_pt1 | contig 14034 bp, 10 predicted proteins | sample GraSoiAngelo_155_FD_186169 | JGI IMG/M metagenome (GOLD analysis project Ga0209161, IMG submission 186169) | Grasslands soil microbial communities from the Angelo Coastal Reserve, California, USA - 14_1009_13_30cm (SPAdes) (version 2) | ecosystem: Environmental > Terrestrial > Soil > Grasslands...
GCCTCGAGGTAGACCTTGTGACCGTCCGTCGTGAGCTGGACGCGCGGGGAGAGCCGGTGCCCAAGTCCCGGATGGACGCCGGGGCCACAAAGCCGTCTCGCCGCCCGACCGCCCATGTGGGAACCAGCTTGCTAGGCCACGGAAGCGGGCATGAGTGACCACATTTGGCAGCTGTCGGAAATCGCGAAACTCGCAGAGATCTAACACGGAGGAATCCAATGTCATGTGACGACTGGGACCAGGAGTACCACCTGACACCGAGAGGTTGGATGACGGGGTCCTCCAAGCACTATGGCAGGGTCGATCACGAGGCACCCCGCCCCCCGGACGCAGTCGAAACGTGGGAACAGCATGCTTCGCAGACTTCCGGATGGTCTAGAGAGATCCGCATGCAACGCCTGGTCTGGCACAATCCAGCGATCAGGGAAGAAGATCGCAAGGCGCTGAGGTCAAAATTCCAATCTCCGTTTCAGTGAAACGGAGACACTACCGGCTATCGAGGTAGGGTCGAGGGCTGGCGCGGTACCCGATGCGCCCGTCTCCAGCCCCCGCCCGTTCGAACGGCGCAGACGGCTTTCCCGTACGCCGCTCTCCTGCCGGCTTCGCGTCAAGGGTTATGTGACCTACCGCGCCAGGCGCGCTTTCAGGCACGGACCCCGTACCGCACGCGGTAGTCCGTCGATGGCGCGGAGGCGCTTCGCAAGCTTCAGAACGAGCGCCCGGACCTGGTCCTCCTCGACGTCGGGCTGCCCGGACTCAGCGGGTTCGACGTGCTCCAACGCCTCCGTGAAGACCATCCACGGGTGCCGGTCGTCATGCTCACCGGCCTCAACGACGAGGCGAAGGCTCGTCGGACGCTCCAGATGGGGGCAGTCGACTACATCCGCAAGCCCTTCGATCTGGGTCACCTGAACAGGGTTGTCCTGGCGGCCATAGGGAAGACCTTCGGTCCTCCGAAGTCACCAGGGTGAGGGGGACGGGCGGGGTGCCGAGTCACTCAGCGCCGACCTCCTGCCGGCGACGGGTTCGACCGAGCGAGCCGTCGCGCCGCCCAGTTCGACTCCGCCGGCAACGTCACGAGGGGGCCGTCCTCGGCGCCAGCCATCCTCGAGCGGCTGCGGCTCGATATCTCCGCCAGCGATTCTAGCCCGCCGACCGCGGCGCCTCGGTGTTGACCGCGATGGGCCGACTAAGAGGGCCATCCGCCCCATCCTTCCCCAGGTCACGTGTCGACGATCCTCGATAAGATGGCCGCGTGACCGGCCCCGCCCTCGTCCTTGTCGTCGCCGCCGCGGTCTTTCACGCGGTCTGGAACGCCCTGGCGAAGCGGGCGCAGGACCAGCTCGTCTTCCTCTGGTCGTCGGTGACGATCGCTTCTGTCGTCCTCCTGCCCGTCGGCTTCCTCCGCCTGCCCGCGTCGGGCCCGCCGGCGGCGGCGCTGCCCTTCGTGCTTGCGACGGTCGTGATCCATGCGGTCTACTTCTTCGCCCTCGGGCGCGCCTACCGTCACGGTGACTTCTCGCGCGTCTACCCGATCGCCCGCGGTCTCGGCGTCGCCCTCGTGCCACTGATCGCGCTCGTCGTATTCGACGAGCGGCTCTCAGCGCTCGGGACGGTCGGCGTGACGCTCGTGGTGGCGGGAGTCGTGAGCCTGAACCTCCCGGCGGGGGGACCGGTCGCCCCGCCTCAGACACGCGGCCACGCCACCACCTGGGCGCTCCTGACTGGTGTGACCATCGCGGCCTACTCGCTCGTGGACAAGGCGGGTGTGAGGCATCTCGATCCAGTCCCGTACATCGCGCTGCTGGGGCTCGGGATGAGCGCGCTCCTCGCCCCGGTCGTCCTGGCCGATCGGGCGACCCTCGCGCGCGAATGGAAGGCGAACTGGCGGACTATCCTGGTCGCGTCCACCATGAACCTCACGAGCTATCTGCTCGTGCTCTTCGCCTTTCGTCTCTCGAAGGTGGGCTACGTCGTCGCGGCGCGCGAGCTTTCGATCCTCTTCTCGGCGTTCCTCGGCACCTTCTGGCTCGGCGAGGGAAGGCTCGGCCCCCGCCTGGCCGGGGCCGCGGTCGTCCTCGCGGGTGTCGTCTGCGTCGCGCTGGCGCGCTAGCGTTTGACACCGACTTCAGACGCCGCCAGGCTCGCGAAGAGCGACTTCGGGGTAGAATGGATCAGGTGAGGGCCCTCCCACGACGGTCAACCCGAATCCTGGTCGCGATCGCGTTACTCGTCTGCGTTCTCCTCGACACGTTCACACCGCTCTCGATCGGCGGCGCCTTTCATCTCAAGCCTTCGGGGCGCTGGGTGGAGATGGACGGATCGGCGCCGCTGGTCGGGGATCACGCCCTGACCGTCGAGGATTCTGCCGTCGAAACGGCCGCGTCGATCGTTCCCGTGTTCCTGCCTGACTGGCCTCCTTCGGCCCGCACTCCGGCCGCCCGCCCGCCTCCGTCCTCCTGATCCTTCGGTAGTCTGATTCGCTCTGGGTGCACCGCCGGAATCGGTTTTCTCGGTGTACCGACTGCATCGGTTGCGACCGTCTCTGGGGAGGCACGGATTGGCGGGCGACAAGCCAGCTTCGGTGCCGCGGGTTCTGATCGTCGATGACGACGAAGACCTGCGGGAGACCGCGGTAGCGATACTGAGCCGCGAAGGCTTCGAGGTCCTCCAGGCCAGGGATGGGTGCGAGGCCTTATCCATCGCCAGAACCTCTGCACCGTCAGCCGTGGTGCTTGACATCGTGATGCCCCGGCTCGGGGGCCTTCAAACCCTCTCACTGCTCAGAGCGATAATCCCCGGAGCACTGTTCGTCATTTTGACGGGATTCTTCGACGCCGAACTCCAGCGACGGGCTACCGCCGCGGGCGCCCGCGCGGTGCTCCTCAAGCCAGTCGCCTGGCCGACCCTCGCCGGAATGCTCCGTGGGGCTCCCAGCCGCGTAACGCCGGTGCCGTCGACACGCCGAGCCGCCACGCCGACAGAACGAGTCCTCGTCGTTGACGACGAGGTTGAGTTCCTCACGACCATGGAGGAGAACCTTCGCGAAGGCGGTTACCAGGTCTATACGGCGGCGGACGGCGACCGTGGGTTCCGCGCTGTCATCGAGTGGGCCCCCGACGTCGTCCTGCTGGACATCCGCATGCCCGGCCTATCAGGAATCGAAGCGCTCCAGGCCATCCGCTCAGCGGCGCCAGACGTCAAAGTCATCATGGTCAGCGGCATTGGCGACGAAGGCGACGCCAAGCTCGCCCTCGGCTATGGGGCCTTCGACTACCTCGTCAAGCCTCCTGACTTCGCGTATCTCCGCCGGGCCATTGAAGTGGCCCTCGCAATGAAGCGCGTCGAGTAGGTGAGGCGACGACGTTCTCCCGTACGGCCGATGGGTGCCGGGCCCGTCGAAGGGCGTCGAGACCAGGCCTCTTGGCCCCGGAGAGATCCCGCGGGCACGTGGCGACCGCCGCTTTCGGGCGCGAGGCGGTGAGGCCAACTCACCGCGGGCCCGGAACCTCGACGCGGCAAGATACCTGATTCGACAGGGCATTATAGATCTCCTTCTTGTCCGTCCGCGGGTAGTTTAGGGTAGAAGGGAGGGCCACACGTGATCACGGCTTCGTCGACGCTGCTTCCGCTCGGCAGGGCAGGCCCCTCAGGCGGACACACGCCCCGACTTCTGACCCGATCCAGGGGGCAGACGATGCCACCCGCTCACGACAGACCGAGCTCAGGCTTCGCGGTCCGCGGTGTGCGGGTTGATCGAGGTCCCGGCGGACCCCGTTCACAGAGGATGCCGGTCCAATGAGCAAACGAGTCCGGCCGGTTCGGCGAGCCCCGGGCGCGCTGCGCCAAAGTGAGGAGCGCTTCCGCCTCCTCATCGCCGCCGCCCTGGATGCCGTCATCACGATCGACGCCCGGGGCCAGATCACGAGTTGGAACCCACAGGCGGAGACCCTGTTTGGCTGGGCTCAGGAGGAAGTCCTCGGTCGACCGCTCTCCGAAACGATCATTCCCCCCGCCTACCGCGAGGCACACGAACGCGGCTTGGAGCGATTCCGGGCGACTGGCGAGGGCCCGGTGCTCAATCGGCGGATCGAGCTGACTGCGCTGCACCGGAACGGAACAGAGTTTTCGGTGGAGCTCGCGATCACCCCGATGAGGCTTGGCGGCGCCACCGTCTTTAGCGCGTTTCTGCGCGACGTCAGTGAACGAAAGCAAACCGAGAAGGCGCTGCGCGACAGCGAAGCCAGCTTTCGGCTCATGTTCGCGCATAATCCGCTCCCCACGTGCGTCTATGACGTCGAGACCCTCGAGTTCCTCGAGGCCAACGAGGCCGCCGTCGCGCGCTACGGCTACTCGCGAGACGAGTTCCTGCGGATGCGGGTCACGGACATCCTGCCCTCAGACGACGTCCCGCACCAGCTGGACCTCCTCACCGGCGAGCAGCTCGGGGGACGACACGAGACCCGAGAGGGGCGACACCGTCGGAAGGACGGCGGGATCGTCGATGTTCTCGTCGCGTCTCACTCCATGAGCCTTGGCGGCCGCCGCGCGAGGTTGGTCGTGGCGGAAGACGTCACCGAGCGCAAGCGGGCGGACGCAGAGAAATTGCACCAAAGCGAGGAGCGCCTCCGCTTGCTCGTGGCCAGCATGACCGACTGCGCGCTCTTCATGCTCGATCCCGAGGGTCGCGTGACGAGCTGGAACACCGGCGCCGAGCGGATCAAAGGGTATCGAGCCGAGGAGATCATCGGCCAGCACATGTCGCGGTTCTACCCCGAGGAAGACGTCCGGCGCGGCAAGCCCGCCGCCGAGCTCGTGCACGCCAGGCAATCCGGCCGCTTCGAGGACGAGGGCTGGCGCGTCCGCAAAGACGGATCGCGATTTTGGGCCAACGTTGTCATTAGCGCCGTCCGTGACGACGCCGGGCGCCTCCAGGGCTTCGCGAAGGTGACGCGTGACATCACGGAGCGGAAGCGGGCGGAGGAGGCCCTGCGGGACGCCAACACGTTCTTGGATTCCATCGTGGAGAACATCCCGCACATGATCTGCGTCAAGGACGCGCAGGAACTCCGGTTTGTGCGCTTCAACAAGGCGGGCGAGCAGCTCCTCGGCTATTCAAAAGACGAGTTGGTCGGCAAGAATGACTATGACTTCTTCCCGCGGCGGGAGGCCGACTCCTTCACGAGCAAGGATCGGGAGGTGCTGGAAGGGCGGAGGCTCGTCGACATCCCCGAGGAGCCCATCGACACTCGGCAGCGCGGCACCAGGATCCTGCACACGAAGAAGATCCCGATTGGGGATGAAGGCGCCGCACCCCGGTATCTGCTCGCCCTCTCGGAAGACATCACCGAGCGCAAGCAGGCCGAGGAGGCGCTGCGTGAGGCCCGGCAGGAAGTGGAGCGGGCCAGCCACGCGAAGACCGAGTTCCTGTCCCGGATGAGCCACGAGCTGCGGACACCGCTCAACGCAATCCTGGGTTTCGGGCAGCTCCTAGAGCTAAAGCTGGAGGGGCCGCCGCACCGGCAAAGCGTTGGACAGATCCTGCGGGCAGGCCGGCACCTGCTTGCCCTCATCGACGAGATTCTCGATATCTCGCGCATTGAGGCGGGGCGGCTCCCACTCTCGCCGGAGCCCGTTCAGGTCAGCGAGGCGTTCGGGCAGGTGCTCGAGATCGCCCGCCCGCTCGCGACCGAGCGGCACATCGCGCTCCAGAGCGATGGGGTCACCGCGAACGGCCGGTACGTGCTGGCGGACCGCCTGCGCCTCCAGCAGGTGCTCCTGAATCTCGTCTCCAACGGCATGAAGTACAACCGCCCCGGGGGCCGCCTCACCCTCACGTGCGCGCCGGCGCCAGGGGGCGCCCTCCGGATCAGCGTCATCGACACCGGGCCGGGGATCCCCGCGGAGCTGCGACCCCGGTTGTTCACACCCTTCGACCGGCTTGGCGCAGAGGGTGGGGGCATCGAGGGCACCGGCCTCGGGCTCGCACTGTCCAAGCGCCTCGTCGAGGCTATGGGCGGCCAGATCGGCGTGGAGAGCGTCGAGGGTGAAGGCAGCACGTTCTGGGTGGAGCTGCGTGAGACAGCCGGTCTGACCGCGGGAGTACCAGGCGCCAGCACGGCGCGACCCGCCGGGCCACCGGACGCTCGCCGGGGAACAGTGCTCTACATTGAGGACAACCCCTCCAATCTCCGGCTCGTCGAGCAGGTCATCGCCGAGCGGCCGGGGGTGCGACTGATTACCGCGATGCAGGGACGTCTCGGGCTCGAGCTGGCCCGACAGCATCGCCCCGACCTGATTCTCCTCGACCTGCACCTGCCCGACCTGCCGGGCGACGAGATCCTTCGGGAGGTGCGCGGGGATGCCGTACTCGGGCGGACCCCGCTGGTCATCCTCAGCGCGGATGCCACGCCCGGGCGCATCGAGCGCCTCCGGGCGGCGGGCGCGAGCACATACCTGACCAAGCCGATTGACGTGCAGCGCCTGCTGGCGCTCCTGGACGAGACGCTCGGCGGGCAGAGCAGGACATGAGCCCCGACGAGACCCTCGAGGCCTCGAGCATCCTCGTTATTGACGATGAGCCCGCGAACACGGTCCTGCTCGACGGGCTGCTTCGGGAGGCCGGCTATTCTCGGCTCCAGACGACAACCGACCCCCGGCAGGCGATGGAGCTCTACCAGACCGCCCGCCCCGACCTGATTCTCCTCGACCTCCTGATGCCCCACCTCGACGGCATCCAGGTGATGGAGCAGCTTCGGCCGTACGTGCTCCAGGACGACTATGTCCCGGTGCTCGTGCTCACGGCGGACGCCACGCCCGAGAGTAAGCGCCGGGCCCTGGCGGCGGGTGCGAGCGATTTCCTCACCAAGCCCTTCGACTACATGGAGCTGGTCCTCCGGGTCCGCAACCTGCTGCGGACGCGGTCCCTCCACCGGGCGCTGCGGCGCCAGAACGAGCGCCTGGAGGCGGAGGCGCGGGAGCGCACCCAGCAGCTGCTCGAGGCCGAGCGGCTGGCCACGATGGGGAACCTGCTCGCGGGCGTCGCCCACGAGCTGAACAACCCGCTGTCGATCATCCTCGGCCACGTTCAGCTGCTCACGAAGAGCGCGACGGACGGCCAAACCCGGACCCGAGGCGAGAAGATCAGCGCGGCGGCCGAACGCTGCACCCGGATCGTGCGGAACTTTCTCACCATGGCTCGCCGGCGCGCGCCCGAGCGCACGGAGGTCCCACTCGGGCAGCTCTGCCGCGAGACCGTCGAGCTGCTGGCCTATGAGCTGCGCGTGGCGGATATCGAGGTCGAGTGCGACCTCGCCCCGGACACGCCGAGCGTGTGGGCGGACGGCCACCAGCTCCAGCAGGTTCTGGTCAACCTGATTACGAACGCGCAACACGCGATGCGCGACGCGCCGCCTCCGCGGCGGCTGCGCCTGACGACCCGCTATGATGCCGGAGGGGAACGTGTGGTCGTGTCGGTGAGCGACACGGGGCCAGGGATCCCGCTCGAGATCCAGGGACGCATCTTCGAGCCGTTCTTCACCACGAAGCCAGAGGGCCTGGGGACAGGCCTCGGGTTGGCGCTCTGCCGCGGGTTCATCGAAGCGCACGGGGGGACGATCCGGATCGAAACGCCACCGGACGGTGGTGCGCGCTTTGTCATCGATCTGCCGCTTGGGGCCTCGGTCATGGCTGCCCGGGAGGAGGTCCACGAGACAGGTCCGCCGGTCGCAGGTCGGCGGATCTTGGTAGTCGATGACGAGCCCGAGGTCGCCGCGCTGCTCGCGGAAGTGCTGGCGCTCGACGGCCACGTCGTGGACATCGCGGCCAACGGCGCGGACGCGATCAGGATGCTGGCCGACACGCCCTATGCCGTGATCCTGTCGGACAGCGGCATGCCAGTGCTGAGCGGTCCGGAGCTGTACGCGGCGGTCGAACGGCGCCGGCCGGATCTCGCCCGCCGGTTCATCTTTGTCACCGGCGATGCCCTGAACGCTCAGACCGTTGAGTTCCTCGAGCGGATCAAGGCCCCGCGGCTGAGCAAGCCCGTGTCGGTCGACAGCGTCCGCAGTCTGGTCCGCCAGGTGCTGCAGACCACGTAAACTGCGCGGGGAGGATCATGTCTCGGCCGAGGGAAGAGCCGCGGCCGGCGAGAACGCCTCAAGGCGCTGGTTCGTCGGAGGCTTTCCCCTGCTGATCGGACTCATCGCCCCGATCGGGGCAAGCCAGTACCGGACGATGCAGAACTCTGCGCTTCGGGCCCCCTGGAAGCGCGGCCGTCTTTTCGCGAATCCCCGTGCAGACGCCGCCGCCTGCTTCTGGATCGGGCTCGCGCTCGCCGCTGCCGGGCTCGTGATGCAGACGGCGGGCGGCCTCGCGCGTTGAGGCGGCAGTGCCCGTCCGGTAGCGGACCGCCCCCTCTCCCCACGGCGCCCCACGACCGACGAGCGTAGACCAGTCTCAGCTTCTCGGGCTGGCAGTTTGGCCGGCCATCTCCTGCGTCGGGGGGCTAGGATCTGCTGCCGGCGCCGGAGCGGCAGGTGCCCAGCGCGGGCGAGCGGTCGGTGCGGGCCCCGAACGATCCGCTCTCCGCCCCCAAGGGGGCCAGGGTGCGCGCCCTCAGCGCGGAACGATGCGGTAGCGCGCGTGAACGTTGACGACGATCTCGAGCTGACCGGCCTCGACCGGCCCCGGGCCGCTCGGCCTCGCCGCCATCACCGCCGCGGCCTGGGCGACAATGGGGCGCGGGCCGACGCCCTCGGTGACCGAGAGCAGGTCCCCGAGGCGGGCGCCGGCGGCGACGGCGATCTCCTTGGCCTTGGTGGCGGCCGCCCTGACCGCGAGGGCTCGCGCCTCGCTCTCGGCGTGGGCAGGGTCGTTCACGGTGAACTGGAGCGCCGAGATCGTGTTGGCGCCAGCGGCAACCGCTCCGTCCACGACAGGGCCGCCCGCGGTAAGATCGCGGATGCGGAGCCGGACGACGTTGACCACCCGATAGGCCACGATGCGCGAGGCCTCCTCGTCGGTCCGGCGCGGAGCCGCGATGGGATCGACGGAGTAGGCGACGGTGGTGATGTCCTGAGCCGCAACCCCGAGCGCCTTCACGCGCGCGAGCACCTCGGTCATGCGCCGGCTGGCGTCGGCCGTGGCATCGGCAAGCGCGGGAACGCGCGCCTCGACGCCGACGTCGACGAGCATTGTGTCGGGCGTCACCGAGACCTTCCCCACCCCGTTGACGCTCACGACGTCGAGCGCCTCGTACTCCGGCGTCACCCGTACCCTGACACAGCCGCCGGGGAGGGCGGCGAGGAGGAGCAGCGCGACCGACGCCTTTCGAAGCACGGTCACATCCTACGACACAGCGAGCGGGCGGGTGACGGGAACCTGATGGGTCTCGACCGGCCCCCAGAGCCGGGACGGGTTCGAACGGCACAATAGCGGTCGCTTCCTGCCTTCCTCAGTCGATCGTCAAGACCGCGACGGCGCGGAGTCTAGGGACCCTTTAGGTAAGAATCAATGGAAGCGCCGTGTAATGACAGTCGGCTCCCCGATCCGAAGGCACGTCGGCTTGACAACTATGGTCACCGCGGTGACACGTTCGGTCAGGTTACTCAACAACCTTGCCAAGCTCCCCCTCCGGAGCCGCCAGAGCGCCGGGGCGCCTGAAAAGGAGCAGGATCGGTCAGGGGGGTGGCATCGTAGGGATAGGGCTCGGCGGTTCCTCCAATCCGGGAGCCCCCGGGTGACTAATCAAGACCGTGAAGACACTTTTAGCAGTCGACGACGAGCCGACGAACCTCGACCTCATCCAGATGGCGGTCGAGGAGAGCGGGCTGGAGGTGAGGATCGTGACCGCGGCGAATGGCCTCGAGGCCATCGAGCGCGCCAGAGACGCTCGGCCGAGTCTTGTTCTGATGGATCTCAAGATGCCAGTCCTCGATGGCTGGGCGGCAACGAGGCGGTTGAAGGGCGATCCGATGACCGCGACCATTCCCGTCATCGCGCTGTCCGCTCAGGCGATGGCCGGCGATCGCGAACGCGCCCTGGGCGCCGGCTGCGACGGGTACCTGTCAAAGCCCCTCGACCTGGCGGCCTTCGTCGCCCTGTTGAAGGCGCACCTCACATGATCGGGTCGCTGACGCCTGACGCGCGATGATCGGTGCGAGCGCTCACGCCGACCACGGCGGGACCCTGCCGAGGTCACCGACCCGATCTGCCCAGTGGGCGATCTATGCGGTGCTGGCCGGTCTGCTCGGCGTGCTTGTCATGACGGGGGTGTTCTTCGCCCGGTCGATCCAGCTCGAGAAACGCGACTATCTCAACCAAAACGACGCCATCGCCCGGAGCGTGGCCGCCTCCATCGAAGCCCGAGAGGCAGGGTACCTCGACGTCTTGCGCGCCTACAACGGGCGCCTCCCCCTTCAGGAGGCGGTCAGACGGCGCGACCGGGTCCAGGCGCTCGTCCACCTCCGCCAACTGCGTCAGGTCTTTCCCGAGCTGGACCGAACATTTCTCGCCGATCCGGGCGGCATCGTGTGGGTCACCGAGCCGGAGACGCCGGCAGTCTACGGGAAGAGCTACGCCTTCCGGGACTGGTACCGCGGGGTGAGCCGCGCCTGGCGGCCGTACGTGTCGGAGATCTATCGGACGGATCTCGGTGGCTCGCTCGCGATCGCCATGGCTCTTCCTGTCCGTGATCGCGACAATCGGGTGATCGGTATTCTGGCGTCAGTCCAGAGGCTCGAGACGCTCCGCCAGTGGCTGCTTCCCGTCGAGGTGCCAGGCGGCAGCCTGTTCGTCATCGATCGGAACGGCCAGCTCCTGTTCCATCGGACCCGGACGGGCCCCGGCCACGTGGCCGACTACGCCGCCACCCCCGTCGTGCGGTCCCTCCGGCAGGGACTCAACGGTGTCGCGGAAATGGAGGACCCCGTCGAGCGGATCATCAGTCTTTCCGCGTACCGCTGGCTCCCGACGCTCGGGTGGGGTGTCGTCGTACAGCGCGCGGAGAATCTCGCCCTCCAGCGGACGCGCGCCCGGATCGGCCTCTCGGCGCTCGTGGCGCTCATCTTGACGGGCACGCTGGCGGCGCTCGGAGCCGTTGCCCTCCGAAACGAGCGTCGGATCGTGGCCGCAAACGAGCGGCTGCAGAGGGAAATCGTCGAGCGACGGCGGGCCGAAGAGGCGACGGCGGCCGCCAATCGCGCGAAGAGCGAGTTCCTCTCGCGGATGAGCCACGAGCTCCGGACGCCGCTGAACTCCATCATCGGCTTCACGGAGCTCATGCTCACGAGCACCCGCGACACGCTGAGCGATCGTCAACGGTCCGCCCTCGAGCGCGTCCGGGAGAGCGGGCGGCACCTCCTCGAGCTCATCAACGAGGTCCTGGACCTATCGAAGATCGAGGCGGGGCGCATGGAGGTGCGCGCCGAGTCCTTTGAGCTCTTGCCGCTCGTTCTGGAGTGCCTCGGCGCCGTCGAGCCGCAAGCACGGGCCAAGGGGCTGACCGTCCGGCCCCTGGGATTGGAGGGGGCGCCGCAGATCGTCCAGGACCGCGGAAAGGTCAAGCAGATCCTCATCAACCTCCTGTCTAACGCCGTCAAGTTCACCGAGCGGGGTGGCGTCGACCTGCGCCTTGAGCGGCCCGACGCGGCGAGCGTCTCGATCGCCATCGCAGACTCCGGGGTCGGCATCAGTCTCGAGGACCAGGCGGTTCTCTTCCAAGCCTTCCAGCAGGTCGGCGCCTCGAAGACCCGCGCGCAGGGCGGCACCGGGCTCGGACTGGCGATCAGCCGCCGCCTCGCCGAGCTCATCGACGGAACCCTCACCGTCAAGAGCCAGCCCGGCCAGGGGAGCATCTTCACCCTGCGGCTGCCCGTCCGATACCGACCACAAGTGCCCGACGACGCGACGGAGCAGACCGAGCCGCGACCGGGCACCGCCCGTGTGCTGGTCATCGACGATGATCGGGACGTCCCGGCGATCATCCGGCAGGCGGTGGTCGACGAGCCCCTCACCATCGAGTGGGCAGCCAGCGCCAGCGACGGTTTCGCGCGGATTCGAGCGCGCCGGCCCGCCGTCATCGTGCTCGACGTGATGCTGCAGGGCCACGACGATGGCTGGGACGTGCTCGGCAGCCTGAAGACGGACCCTGCCACCCGAGACATCCCGGTGGTGGTGCACTCGGTCATCGACAACCCCCAACGCGCCCTCCGGTTGGGCGCCGACGAGCTCCTCCTCAAGCCAGCCTCGCCGGCCAGCGTTCGGACATCATTGCGGCGAGTCCTCGACGCGAGTCGTCAGGCGCAGACGCATGAATCCGCCTGACGTGCCGACGGGGCGGACGCAACCGGCGGCGGCCGGCCCCGGCGGGGCGACGATTCTGGTTGTAGACGACAAGGACGAGAACCGCGCGCTCGTCCAGTATCTGTTCGACGGCCCAGAGTATCGGGTGATCGAGGCGGCGGACGGCGTGACCGGCCTCGCGCGGGCCCAGAAGGAGCGACCGGATTGCATCCTCCTCGATCTCAACATGCCGGGCCTGACCGGCTTCGAGGTCCTGGAGCGCCTGGAAGCCGATCCCCGCACGCGAGAGATCCCGGTTCTCATCCTGACGGCCAGCGACGAGCGCCTGGAGACGATGGAGCGAGCGTTGCGCGGGGGTGCCGTCGATTACATCACCAAGCCCATTTCCCCCTTGCGAGTCGCCATCCGCGTGCGCGGGGCGATCGAGCGGCGCCGGCTCCTCCAGGAGGTGCAGGATCTGCGCGCCTCCTTCACGTCGATGCTCGTGCACGATCTCCGTTCGCCCCTGACCGTCATCACCGCCTACCTCGACATGCTCCACCAGCCGGCGGTCGGGCCGCTCAGCGAAGCCCAGGAGCGCTATGTCGGGAAGATGGAACAGGCGGTGACCCAGATGCTTCGCCTCATCGGCGAGATCCTTGACCTCTCGAAGCTCGAGGCCGGCAAGCTCTCGGTGAGCCCCGAACCGATAGACCTGGCTGGGACGGTGACCGAGACGGCCGAGCGATTCAGGCCGGGGGCGGGCCGCCGGCGCGTGACCCTCGAGGTGCGGCGCCCGGGCACCCCCGTGCAGGTGTCGGCGGACCCGAGCCGCCTCGATCAGGTCCTGATGAACCTGCTCTCCAACGCGCTCAAGTTCACCCCGGAGGGAGGCGCGATCCGGGTCGAGGTGGCCGAGACCGGCGACGAGGTCGAGGTCGCGGTCCACGACTCCGGCCCCGGCATCCCGCCCGAAGAACAGGCGCTCCTCTTCGAGCGGTTCAGCCAGACCAGCTCGGGGAAGTCCGTCCAGGGAGGGAGCGGGCTCGGCCTGGTCATTTGCCGGCACTTGGTCGAGGCCCACGGCGGGCGGATCTGGGTCGAGAGCGAGCCCGGCCGTGGGACGCGCTTTGCGTTTCGGCTGCCGCGGAATGGACCGACGGCGGAGGCGCAGGCCGTCGGCGGGCGGGCGAGCCATGTCGGGCGCGATGACCGCCGCCCAGGAGGTCGCAATGAGTGAGCTCTCACCCGACCGGGCCCGCGAGCACCGCCAGCGCAGCGTCCTCATCGTGGACGACGAGGAGGAGCTCCGCAGCGTCCTCACAGAGTTCCTCCAGGGACAAGGGCTCGACGTCATCCAAGCGGCGAACGGGCTCGAGGCTCTGCTCCAGGTCAAGCGCGCACGACCGGGGACGGTCATTCTCGACATCACGATGCCCCGGCTGGGCGGCCTGGACGCCCTGAAGCGGATCCGGGCCTTTGATCCATCGATCACGGCGATCATCCTCACCGGGATCGTGGATGACGCCCTCAGACGCCAGGCGCTGGCCCTCGGCGCCCGCAGCGTCTTTGTGAAGCCGGTCGCCCTGGCCGATTTGTGGCGCGCAGTCGGAGGAGCTGACACCACTCCCCTCGCGCCGACCGAGCATCAGGAATCTTCCCCTTGGAGCCCGCCGAGCGCGGGTCCCGTCACGGGGCCGATCGCACGGATCCTCGTGATCGACGATGATGCCGGGCTCCGCGAGGCACTCG
>Ga0209161_10002871_pt1 | contig 14023 bp, 9 predicted proteins | sample GraSoiAngelo_155_FD_186169 | JGI IMG/M metagenome (GOLD analysis project Ga0209161, IMG submission 186169) | Grasslands soil microbial communities from the Angelo Coastal Reserve, California, USA - 14_1009_13_30cm (SPAdes) (version 2) | ecosystem: Environmental > Terrestrial > Soil > Grasslands ...
TGCTGATCTGCAGCGATGTGACCGATCCGCTCGAACCGCGCGATTCGATCGTGTCGCTGGTGGACGTGCTGGCGCAATCGGTGTCGTTCCGCGTGTGGGATTCGGAGCGCGCCGAGCGCGCCGCGTGCGACGTGCTCATCGTGCCGGACGTGCGCGCCTTCACGAGCTTCGGGTTCGGGCGCGCCGGCGAGCTGATGGCGCGGGGCGAGGCGGCGGCGCGCGCCGCCCTACCCGAGATCGAGGCCAAGGTGGGGCGCCGCAGGGTGGAGCCTCGCCACCCGATGCCCGCGGCGCCCGACTCGGTGCGGGTGACGAGGGTGCGGTTCGATGTCTCCGGAGGAGGGACGGTGACGCAGGCGTATCTGGCGCGCACGCTCGGGCTAGAGCCGCCCGCGTGGATTTCGCTGCGAGATCTGGGCGCGCGCATCGAGCGGCTCTACGCCACCGGCCTGTTCGCCAACGTGCGCTATCGCCTGGAGCAGGGCGAGCTGACGCTGTTGATCACCGAGCGCTCCGGCGGCCGCTTCGGGCTGGGGCTGCGCTACGACAGCCGCTACAAGGCCTCGGTGCTCCTCTCCGGTGGGCGCGGCGGCGTGGAGCTGGACGCCCGCCTGGGCCAGCAGATCCGCGTCGGGCTCGGCGCCGCGCAGGCGCTGGGCGACGCCCAGAGCCTCGCGCTGGGCGCGCGTATCGCGTACGCGCACGGCCCATTCGACCTGTTTCGCGACGGACGGCGGGTGGCGGAGGCGCGGGTCGATCTGGGGGCGGTCACGGCATCGCTCGAGCGGCGCCTGGGAACGGCCGCGTCGCTGTACCTGCGACTGAAAGGCGAGCACGCGCGCTGGGCGGAAACAGTGGCGGCGGTGGATTCGCCGCCGATCAACCGCACGTTCGCGACGGCGGCAGGCGTGGTGGAGCTCGACACGTACGACAGCGGGGTGTTTCCGAGCCGCGGTGTGGGCCTGCGGGCCGTGTCCGAGTGGAGCACTGCGTTCTCGCACCACAGCGGCGACGTGCGGGGGTACCTGCCGCTGGGGCGCCGGGTGTCACTCTGGGCGGGCGCGACGCTCGGTGCCTCGGGCGGCACGCCGCCGCCCCATTACCTCTTTTTCCTGGGGGGCGCCAACGGCTACTACCTCTTTCCGGATCGCATGATCGCGTTCGCGGGACTGCATGTGCAGGAGCGGGGCGGCCGTCACGTCCAGAAGGCGGAGCTCGGCGCCCAGTGGCAGGTCTCCGTCGCTCCCGACCTGTTCGCCCGCGTGCGTTGGAACGCCGGCACGGTACTCGACCGCTGGACGTTCCAGCCCGCGGGCTGGGTCGACGGTATCGGCGTCGAGCTGGGCGCCAGGACGGTGGCCGGCCGCGTCAGCCTGAGCGTGTCCGGAACCGCCCGCTCGACGCCGATCGTCGAGCTCGACCTCGGCTACCCCTTCTGAACCAGATCGCGCGCGGGCACGACCTCGGTCTCGGCGTCCACGCGCACGTGGATGCTGCCGTTCACCGAGAGGTACGCGTTCACCAGATCGTACATCCCCACCGCGGGGACCTGCAGACCCTCCAGCGTGACGTCGGTGGCGAGTGGGCGCTCATCGCCCGGCTGCATCAGCTGGCGCACCCGGATCGAGCCCATGTTGCAGAACATGAGTTGCGCCTCGCCTGTGGCGGCGAGCACCGCGACCCTCACGCCCGGCAGGTCCACCCGGGCCTCCTCCCCGTGCGAGACCTTGGCTTCCTCCAGTCGCTCCCGCAGGCGGAACGACTGCGACTGTGCTGTGATGCGGGCTTCCATAAGGCACCTCCTGTTGAATCGGGTCCTACCGCCGACGGCGCACCGGAGTTCCTGTGCACGCCCCGTGCCGTGGCGGCCGAGGTGCAACCGGCTGCGCGCACCGGGGTATCTTTAGGTACGTTGTTGAACTCAACCGTCCAAGCCGTATGACCACTCGGCCGCGCCTAACGCGCCCGCCGCGCATCCTCATTGCCAGCGATCAGAGTCACGCCCTCTGGGACGTCGAGGGCACGCTCGGGCGACAGGGGTATTCCGTGCTGCGTGTATTCGCCGGCACGGCCGTGCTGGCGCGCGCGCGGGCGGCGTGCCCCGACGTGATCCTCTTGGACGCAAGGCTCGCCGACTCGGAGAGCCTCGACCTGAGCCGGCTGCTGCGCGCCGATCCCTTGATCGGCGCGAGCACGCCGATCCTGCTGCTGGTGCACGACCGTCCCACACGGGAAGACCATCTCAGCGCGCTGCGCGCCGGCGTGTGGGAGCTGCTGCGCCAGCCGGTGGACACCGGCGCGCTGCTCGGCAAGCTCGAGACTTATCTGAGCGCCAAGCTCGAGACCGAGCGGGCGCCCAAGCGCAGCCTGGTGGACGAGCTGACGGGGCTGTACACCCGGCGCGGGCTGGCGCGGCGTGCCTGGGAGCTGATCCTCCAGACGGCGCACCACAACACGTCCGTGGCGTGCGTGGTCGTCGCGCCCGAGGTGCGGGGCGAGCCCGGCGTGGGCGTGCTGCGCGACGTCGCCCGGCTGGTGCGGGCCACGGCGCGCCACTCCGACGCGGTGGGACGTGTCGGGCTCACCGAATTCGCCGTCGTCGCGCCCGGAGCGAACCGCGTCGGGGCGCGCCGGCTGGCGCAGCGGCTCCAGGGCGCGGCCCACGCCGGCGGCAACGGCGATGGGAAGGGGGACGTGGCGCTCGGGCTGCGGGCCGGCTACGACTCACTGCGCCAGCTGCGCACCGCGGCGATTGAGCCACGCCGTTTGCTGGGACGCGCCGCGCGGGCGCTCGAGATGGCGCGGGCCGAGGGGAAGTGGCTGCGCGAGGGCGCTACGGCGCGAGTACCGTGAGCAACTTCTGCTGCGGAGTTAGCGACCACTCTGTCAGCGATCTGCCACAACTCGGCGCCACGCCGGATCGGGCGACCGCCGTCTCAAGGAGTTAGCGGGGCCCGAAAACTGCCACCCACGGGCTGTGGCCCCAGCCATGGCCCGTCACCCCGTCCCCGGTCTTTCCCGCACTCGCCGGGTCGCGCGCGCCGTTCTCGCGCTCGCGGCCGCCAGCGTCGCCACCTGCCACCGCGATATCGCGGGCCCGGCGACGGCCACCCAGCTCCTGTTCAGCGTCCAGCCTGGCAACGCCATCGCGGGCGACCTGCTGAGTCCCGCGGTGAAAGTGCGCGCGGCCGATGCACAGGGTCACGACGTCCCGGGCTTCACGGGGAGCGTGACCGTCGGGCTCGGTGCCAATCCGGGCGGCGGCACGCTCGCGGGAACCACCACCGTCGGGGCGGTGAGCGGCGTGGCGACCTTCGACGATCTGCGGCTCAACCGGGTGGGCACGGGCTACACGCTCACCGTCGCCGCGTCGGGGCTCACCGGCGCCACGAGCGAATCCTTCACGATCAACCCCGGCTCCGCGACGCAGCTCGCGTTCACCGGCCAGCCGGCGACGACGGTCGCGGGCCAGGCGATCACCCCGGCCGTCCAGGTGACGGCGCTCGATCCGGTCGGGAACCCGGTGCCGGCGTTCACGGGGACGGTGTCGGTGACGTTCGGCAACAACCCGGGGGGCGCGACCCTCGGCGGTACGACGAGCGTCGCGGCGGTGAGCGGGGTGGCGAGCTTCGGCGATTTGCGCATCACCAAGGCGAGCACGGGCTACTGGCTGACCGCCAGGGCGACCGGGCTGATTAGGGTGACCAGCAGCAACTTCGCCATCACGCCGGCGACCGCGACGCAGCTCGCGTTCGCCGTCCAACCGGGGACGACGGTGGCGGATCACCAGATTGCGCCGGCCGTGAAGGTGCAAGCGCTCGACACGTTCGCAAACCTGGCGACGGGCTTCACCGGCGGCATCGCCGTCGCGCTGGGCAATAATCCTGGTGGCGCGACGCTGGGCGGGACGAGCGCCATCGCGGCTTTCGGGGGCATTGCCACGTTCTCCGACCTGAGCATCAGGCAGACGGGGACGGGATACACCCTCGCCGCCACCAGCACCGGTCTCAGCCTGGCCACGAGCGCGGCGTTCGACGTCACGCCCGGCACGGCGACGCAGCTCCTGTTCACGGTGCAGCCCACCACCAGCGTCGCGGGCCAGCCCATCACCCCGGCGGTGCAGGTCACGGCACTCGATCCCGCGGGGAACCCGGTGCCGGGTTTCACGGGGACGGTGACGGTGGCGTTCGGCAACAACCCGGGGGGCGCGGCCCTCGCCGGCACGACGAGCGTCGCGGCGGTGGGCGGCGTGGCGACGTTCGGCGACTTGAGGATCACCAAGGCGAGCACGGGTTACTGGTTGACGGCGACGGCCGCCGGGCTCAACAAAGGGACCAGCAGCGACTTCGGCATCCTGCCCGGAGCCGCGACGCAGGTGGTGTTCGGCGTGCAGCCCGGGACGACGGTGGCGGATCACCAGATCACGCCGGCGGTCAAAGTGCGGGCGCTCGATGCCTGGGGCAACCTGGCGACGAGCTTCGCGGGAAGCGTGAGTATGGCCGTCGGCGCTAACCCGGGCGGCGGGACCCTGAGCGGCACCAGCCCCATCGCCGCGGTGAGCGGCGTCGCGACGTTCTTCGATCTGAGCATCGACAAGGCCGGCGCCGGCTACACGCTCATGGCCAGCGCCGGCGGGTTCAGCCCCGCGACGAGCCCGCCCTTCGATATCACGCCCGGTGTCGCGACGCAGCTGGCCTTCACGGGCCAACCGTCCAACGCCGTCGCCGGCGTCGCGATCAGTCCGGCCGTCCACGTGACGGCTCTGGACCAGGCTGGAAATCCGGTACCGGGCTTCACCGGGACGGTGACGGTCGCGTTCGGGAACAATCCTGGGGGCGGGACGCTCGGGGGCACGACGAGCGTCGCGGCGGTCGGCGGCGTGGCGAGCTTTGGTGACCTGAGCATCACCAAGACGGGCGCGAACTACTGGCTGACGGCAACCGCGACCGGCCTCAGCACGGCGACCAGCGGCACGTTCACCATCACTGCTGCGGTCGCAACCCAGCTCGGATTCGGGATGCAGCCCACGACCACGGTGGCGGATCACCAGATCGCGCCGGCGGTGAAGGTCCGGGCGTTCGATGCGTTCGGGAACTTGGCGACCGGTTTCACTGAGAATGTGAGTGTCGCGCTCGGGAGCAACCCGGCCGGCGGGACACTGAGCGGGACGATACCGGTGGCGGCGGTCGGGGGCGTGGCGACATTCTTCGATCTGAGCATCAACAAGACCGGCGTCGGCTATACCCTCACCGCGAGTGCGGCGGGCTTTAGCGCCATCACCAGTGCGGCGTTCGACATCACCCCCGGCACCGCGACGCAGTTGACCTTCATCGCTCAGCCCACCACGACGGTCGCCGGCCGGCTCATCACGCCGGCCGTGCAGGTGCTCGCACTCGATCGCACCGGGAATCCAGTGCCGGGTTTCACGGGGACAGTGACGCTGGCGTTCGGCGGTGACCCGGGTGGGGCGACGCTCAGCGGCACCACGAGCGTGGCGGCGGTGAACGGCGTGGCGAGCTTCGGCGATCTGAGCATCACTAAGACGGGCCCGAGCTATTGGCTGACGGCGAACGCGACCGGGCTGAGCAGGGCGGCGAGCAACAACTTCCCCATCCTGCCCGGGCCGGCGACCCAGCTCGTGTTCGGTGTGCAGCCGACCACGATCACGGGCGGGACGATCTTCAGCCCGACGGTGAAGGTGCGGGCGCTCGACGCGCTCGGGAACCTGGCGACGGATTTCACCGGCGACGTGCGCATGGAGCTGGGAGTGAGCCCGAGCGGTCAGGCGCTCCAGGGAACGACGACCGTCACGGCGGTGAACGGCGTGGCCAGCTTCCTCTTACTCAGTGTGAACGCGGCCGCGTTCGGCTACACGCTCGTCGCGTCGGCTGCGGGGCTCCCCGCGGCGACGAGCGTGCCGTTCGACGTGCTGATCGGGCCGGCGAGCCACCTCGACTTCCAGGTGCGCCCCAAGAATGAGATTGCCGGTACCCCGATCGGCGACCCGTACGTTCAGCTCAGGGGCGAGGACGCGGGCGGGAACCTGGACACCACCTTCACCGGCGTCGTGACGGTGGGGATCGCGGCGAATCCGGGAGGGGGGACCCTCTCCGGAACGATGGCCGTGACGGCGGTCGGAGGCCTGGCGAAGTTCTCCGACCTGAGCATCGACAAGGCCGGGACCGGTTACACGCTGAGCTTCGCTTCCGCGGGACTGCTCGGCGTCACGAGCCTCGAGTTCAACATCACCAGCGCAGCGGCCACCCGGGTGGTGTTCACCGTCCAACCGACCAACACCGCCGCGGGTGCGACCATCACACCGCCGGTGCAGGTGACGGCGCTCGACGCCTTCGGCAACGTCGCGACCGGGTTTACGGGCAAGGTGACGGTCGCCATCGGCACGCACGCGGGCGGCGGTGCGCTGGGTGGGAGCGTCACCGTCACGGCGGTCGGCGGTCTGGCGACCTTCTCGGACTTGAGTATCAGCAGTGCCGGCGTCGGCTACACCCTCACGGCCGCGGCGGGCGCGGTGACTGGTGACACGAGCGGCGCGTTCACGGTGAACTGAACGGACGTTTCAGGGACAGGCTCAGTTGGCCGCGCTGGGCTCGAGCGCTCCCCCGACCAGCGAGAGGAATGCCGTTGCGATGCGCCGGCCGGCGGCGCGCGCCGCGTGCGCGACGAGGCGGCCCGCCACCCGCAGGAACGGCCGCAGGTCGTCGCGCGCGAACCACGCGCCCTCCTCCACGCCGGCGAGCGTGGCCAGCCAGCGCCGCGGCGTAAGCGTGCCGTCGCGCACGCGCGCCAGGCCCGAGTCCAGGTCGTGGTCCTCCACCAGCCACTTGCGTCCCTCACGCACGCGCCCCGGCCAGACCGGCTGCCGCGTGATATCACAGTACAGCACGCGCACCACGTCCAAACCCTGCTCGTCCACGAACAGCCGGAACGTGGCGCCCACGCGGGGGTTGGGGTCGAGCAGCTTGTACTGACCGTCGCGCGCGTCGTAGCGATAGCCCACGTCGAGCACGCCCTGATAGCCCAACGCCCACATGAAGTCGATGGTGAGGCGCTCGACTCGCTCGTTGCGCTCGCACACGCCCAGGCTGGTCGTGCCGCCGTACACCGGGTGCTGGCGCAGCTTGCGGCCGGTGAAGGCGGCCACGCACTCGGACCACTCGTTGAACACGCCGTTGAACATCCACACGGCGTCGTCGCCGCCGGGAATGTGCTCCTGCAGCATCAGGTTGGGCGCGGCGCTGTCCTCCCACTCGAGGTAGCGGGACAGCAGCTCGTCGGGCGTCGCCACGATCGCCAACCGCCGGCCGGTGCGCCGCTCGAAGCGCGTCGGGTCGATCGGTTTGAGCACAACGGGGAACCGGGCGTCCGCCAGAAATTGCTCCACGTCGTCGCGCGAGCGAGGGAGGATCGTGAACGGCGTGGGCACGCCGAACTGGTGGGCGAGGCGGAACACTTCGCGCTTGTCGATGAGCCGGCGCACCAGCGCGTCCGAGTGCTCGGCGACGAGGACGGCGGTCGCGTCGGTCGTGGGGAGCAGCAGCGCGGGCCCGAGACGCTGCCCCAGGTCGTCCAAGAAGCCCAGCGTGTCGGTCACGCTCGCGCCCGCGAAGTCCCACGCGTGGGCGCTCCGGACGTAGCGCGACGCGAGGCCAGCCGCCGCCGGATCTGGATCCACCGCGTGAACGCGCACGCCCAGCCGACCCAGGCTGCGCGCGATCCCGAGACCACCGTAGCCGAACCCCAGCACCACGACCGGGAGCGAGGGGTTGATGCGCAGGCGACTCATGCCGGCAGCGCTATCCCTGACGGGACGGCGATCACTTCGCCGTGGTGCAGCTGGAACACATCGGGCAGATCGTCCTGATGCGCCAGGATGAAGTCGAGATCCGCGAGCTGGCCGCTGGCGCGCAGGTAGTGCACGCTCTTACTCACGAGCCAGGCGTCGGGGGAGGCGGTGCGCCAGCGGCGCACCAGGGCGGCGGTCGGGCCGTCCTCGGCCGTGTACCCGGCGTCGAGCAGCTCGCCCGCGATCAGGGCGCAGCACACGCGATCCTCCTCGCGGAACTCGCCGTGGCTGGCGGCCGCCACGATCGCCACCCGGGCGTGCCGTTCCGCGAGCCACAGCCCGAGGTAGCGGGCGTTGCGGAGCGAGCCGAGGTACACCGTGCCGGAGAGCGCCGCGGCGTGGATCAATGGCGTGCCCGATGACGACACCAGCACCAGCGGTCGCTCCACGTCGCTGCGGGCAGCGATCGCGGCCGGGCTGTTGTTCAGCTCGAACCCGGCCGGCACGACGCCCCCGATCTCGCCGGCCAAGAGCGGTTGCTCGAGCTGAGCGGCGCGGCGGCGCGCCGCCGCGACGCTGGGCGCGGTAAAGCAGCGGCGTCCCTGCGCCACCGCGGTCACGGCCGTCGTGGTGGCGCGCACCACGTCCACCACGACGATCACGTCCCCGGCGACGAGCGCGCCTCCGGCCGGGTCGCGGAAACACCCGATGACCACGCTGCCAGCGCTCATCCGGCGGCGGCCGCCGCGACGGAAGTGGACGCCACGCCGGGAAGCTTGAGGCGGGGCTTCGCGAACGCGTCGGCATGGAGGCCGCGGCGGTAGATCTCGACCCGCAGCAGCTCCTCGAGCCGCACGTTGCACAGCTGGACCGCGTGGCCGAAGTGATCGAGCAGCGCGAATTGACTGCCGGGGTCGAAGGGGCTCGTCGCCGGCGCGAGATCGGGAGCGCCGATTCGCTTGAGGAATGCCGCTTGGATGGGTGCAGCTGGCATCAGCTCACCTTTCTGAGGCAACATCGCCACACGCTGCAGCCCGCACGTCGCAGTCGCTCTGCATCGCGTGCGTTCAGCAAGTCGGAGGCCAGACAGTTGTGAGCTAGATCACGTGGCGCGATGCTGCGCGCATCCAACGCGTCGGGAGCACGGAGTGTCGCTGGGTGATGGCGCCGCGTGTCGCGGCGCCGCCACAGAGAAACGGAGGGCTAGTTCTCCATGAGGGCTAGTTCTCCATCAGGTACTGCTCTTCCCACGCGACGTCGAACGCGCCGTTGCAGCGGGTGCAGCGCAGCACGCTCATGCGCTCGGTGAGCGGCACGCGCTCGCGGCAGTTGGGGCAGACGCCGTACTCGGCCACGCCCGGGAAGCGGTTCGACTCCTTGGGGCGCGGCACCACCGACCAGCGGCGCGGCGGTTGGCTCATGATCTCGAGATCGGCGCGCGGGATGCCCACCCGCTCGCCCACCACGTCCACGATCGCTTCGCGTGGCCCCAGCTTCTTCACGTGGTACCAGGCACCGCGGCGCAGCGGGTAGTCGGACGCGGCCCGCAGCCGGGCCCAGAAGCGTCTCGGAGTCACGTTCCCCTCCTGGCCGTAGTCAGAGCGCGCCTCCGGGCTCAGCGGTCGGAAGCGGGTGGCGGCGCGGGCGACGGCCCGGTGATCGGGTGGGCGCGTGGTGGTCGATGCACGTCACAGTAATAGCGCTCCAGGCGGGCGGTGCGCTGCGACCGCTGGTGCGTCACCCAGCGCGCCGGCCGCCGACAGCTCTTGCGTGTGGCCCAATCGTAGAAGTCGCAGCGGGGGTCGCCCATAGGGAAGCCTGAGGGTGTGTGCCACTCAGCGACCCGAGGGGACTGAGGCGTCCGTGCTGCGGGGATCGAGCAGAGTCAGTTGCTGCTCCGCCATGTCGCGACCGATCCACACGAGGTGGTCGCCGCACATGATCGCATCCACGGCGTACGGCTGCATCCCGAACGACGCCGCGTCGGAGGTCCCCACGAACGTGCCCGGGAAGTGATACCAGCAGTTCTGGCCGTCCGGATGGCTGTGCACCACGCCCACCGTGCCCGACCACCCCGCCGCCTCGCAGCTCTGCGTCGGGAGCACGTGCGTGCGCGTGGAGCGGGCAGGCTCCACGTCGGCCGGAGCGATCCGCTCGACCAGCACGGTGCCCCGGGCGATGGTGCCGATCATACAGCCCATGAATTCCGTGGGATACGAGCGGTACTGCAGCTCGAGATAGCGGCGCGCCTGCTCGGACAGGACGAGCGCGTGCACCGGGATGGGGGCAGGAGCCACTGGGGCCGCCGCGCGCGCCGTGCCCGCCCGGAGCGGCGACAGCCGGGGCGGGGCACCCCGCTCGCCCGACTGGACGGGCTGGACGATCTGGGGCCGGATGGCCAGCACCGCGACGATCCCGCTCGCCACGAGGCCGGCACGCACCATGTGCGCGCGGAGCGCACGACTTTGCTCCACTGCTCCTCCGAACTCGGGCGCGGGGTCATGATCAGGGTGACTCCCACCGATTGTAACGCAAGAGCGGTGCCAGGCCCCGCCCCTCCTCCGCCACCCCGTTGTGGAGGTTGGTGGAGGTTGGGGAGGTTGGGGGAGGTTGGTGGAGGTTGGTGGAGGTTGGGGAGGTTGGGGAGGTTGGTGGAGGTTCTGAAGGTTGTGGAGGTTCTGGAGGTTGTGGAAGCGCGTGGAGGCTAGTGGCCGCTAGGTGGGGCGAGCGACGCCACCACCGTGATGACCGCTGTGTCGGAATCGCTGAGACCTTGACTGTCGCTCACGGTCACCCGGACGTTGTGCGTGCCAACCAGGTTGAGCCCGTATGAATGGGTCGCACTCCGCGGGCCCTGCGTCGAGGTCGTGCCGGTCTGCAGCGACGAACCGTCGTCCCAGTCGATCGAATAGGTCCATGGGGCGTCGTTGTCGGGATCGGTGAAGGACCAGTTCACGGTGACCGAGCCGAACAAGACCGTCTGGTTGCCGCCAGCGTTCACAACCGGGGGGTGATCCGGCGCCACGCAGCTGATCGCGAAGTCAGCGTGCCCAGTGCCGCCGGCGGGCACGTTCGCGGTCTGCGGATTGGCCCCGCTCACCGTGCAGTTCGAGGCGATTCCAGAGAGCGCCACGCTCTGGGTTCCTGCGGGCAGGCCGAAGAACGTAACGCTGCCATTCGTGAGGATCGGCTGGCTGCTGCCAGCGACGCTGACCGTGTAGCCATCGGGGTCCAGGTCCGAGCCCCCGGTCGTGGTCGTCACGATGAGGTCGCCCGTGGTCGGCGGGAGCGCCGTGCAGGTCACCGAGAAGCCGGTAGTTGCGTTCCCGCCGGCCGGGACGGACACGGTGCGCGGGTTGGCACCGCTCACGGTGCAGTTCGCCGCCACCCCAGAAAGGGCCACGCTGTGGTTGCCCGCGGGCAGGCTGGGGAAGGTGGCGCTGCCGCTGGTCGTACCGATCGGCTGGCTGGCGGCTTGGTCCACTGTGACGGTGTAGCCGTCAGGATCCAGGTCGGAGCCCGACGTGTTGGTCGTCACCGTGAGATCGCCCGTGGTGGGCGGGATCGCGGTACAAGTGACCGAGAATGCGATCGGGGTCGTGTCGCCGGCCGTCACGTTCGCTGTACGGGAATTCCCGCCGGTCACGCTGCAGTTGGATGCGACGTCTGAGAGCACGACCGGGTGGTTGCCGGCGGACAGGCCCGAGAAAGTCACGCCGTTACTGTTGGTCGCGATCGACTGGTTGATCGTGTCGTCCACGGTGACGGTGTAGCCGTTGAGGTCGACGTCCAGCCCTGTCGTGCTGGTGGTGACAGTGATGGAGCCCGTCGTAGGCGGCGGCGGGGTGACGTTGAACGGCTGGCTCGTGGTGTCGGGGAGCCCGGACATGTGCGCGATCAACGTATAGCCGTTGCCTGCCTTATCGATCCAGAGGTTGCCGAAGGTCGCCACGCCGCGGCTGGGGTGCGCACTGGTGGTGCCGCCGAGTATGGCATTGCCGGGGGGGTTTGCGCCGAGCTGGATGACAACGGTCGTCGTATCGGCGCCCGCGACCGGCACGCCTGCCGAGTCCACCACGCTCACTTGCACGGCGGGATTGATTTTCTGTCCGACTTGCGTGTTCTGGGGTTTCACCATGAAGACGAGGGCGACGGGCGGAGCGGTGGACGTCGGGTGCGGGCCCCCCGAGCCGGACACCAGCTTGTCGAGGTGGCAGCCGACGACGAGCGCGCCGAGCACCAGAACGCAGAGCGTCTTCATCATCATTGGCCGCGCGGGTTGCAAGTGTCGCACCTGTTCAACGTCCCCTGGGGACTCACTACCCCAATCTGCCCGGGGGCGTTGCGAGACCGGTAGCGTCGCGCGGTCGCAACACCCCAGCGCGCGCGGGCGTCTTTCGGCCGGCCTTGCATGGCCTCTCCGACCGCTGCCCCTGTTGTCGGCTGCGTGTGCAGTCTGGGTGGGCCAACCCCGGGGCCATGCCCCGGGGCTCGGGAAGATGAGCGTCCGTGGCCGCACGCCGGCCGGCCGCCCCGGCGTCAACGGACGCGCCGCCGCTGCCGCGCCCGGCCGGCAGGTGTGTGGGTTGGTCGCGGTGAGCCCCGGGCCGTGGGCCCGGGGTTTAGCCCACCCAAATGAGCGCTCCGTGTCGGAGCGGACACCTCTGCAGAGGCCATGCGGGTCACGCGTTCCGGCGGCTGGCGCGCACGGCCTCTTCACTGTCGCACGGATTGCCAGCGCATGCAGGTCCGGGTGGGTTGACCCCGGGGCGGTGCCGCGGGGTTTAGGGAGGGACGAGCGAACCGCGCGCTTACAACGTGGTCACGCGCACCGTCTTCGAGGCTGAGCCGCTGAGCCCGCCGGGGTCCGTCACCGTGATGGTGAGCGTGTAGGTGGCCGGCAGTAGCGTGATATACGTGTGCGACGCGTTGATCGCTCCTTCGCTCGCCGTGAACTGGCTCGAGTTTCCGTCGCCCCAGTCGATCGTGACAGTCCATGGGCCATTGTGGTCCGGGTCGCTGAACGAGGCTCCGCTGAGGTTGAAGAGCGCGCCGATCGGCACGTTCTGGTCTAGTCCGGCGTTCACGACGGGCCGTTGGTTCGGCGGGGGCGGCGTGGGACAACTCACGGAGAACGAGGTCGATGTGGACCCGCCTTCGGGCACCGTGACGGTCTTGGAGGTCCCGCCGCTCACGCTGCAATTGGACGCGATCCCGCTCAAGGTCACCGTGTGGCCGCCGGCCGCGAGACCGTCGAAGGTCGCGCTGCCATCCGTATCGATGTGTTGACTCCCCCCGCCCCCGCCGCTCACGGTGACGGTGTAGCCGTCCGGGTCGGGCGTCCCGCCCGACGTGATGGTCGACACGGTGAGGCTCCCGGTGAGCGCCGCGCAGGTAATGGTGAACGTCGTCGTGGTGCCGCTGGTGGGCACGCTAACGGTGCGCGGGTTCTGGCCGCTCACGGTGCAGTTGCCGGCCACGCCGGTGAGTTCGACCGTGTGACTGGTCGCGGTGAGCCCGCTATAGGTGGTGCTCGTGTTGACGCCGAGGCTGCGGCTCTGGCCGCCGTCCACGGTGACGGTGTAGCCGTCGGGGTCGAGATCCTGCCCCGTGGTCGCCGCGGTGACGGTGAGGTCGCCGGTCGGCGGCGGCAGCGCCGCGCACGTGATCGTAAACGTCGTCGTGGTCCCGCTGGTGGCCACCGTGACGGTCCGGGGATTCTGCCCGCTCACGGTGCAGTTGCCGGCCACGCCGGTGAGCTCGACCGTGTGACTCGTCGCCGTGAGCCCGCTGTAGGTGGTGCTCGTGTTGACGCCGAGGCTGCGGCTCTGGCCGCCGTCCACGGTGACGGTGTAGCCGTCGGGGTCGAGGTCCTGCCCCGTGGTCGCGGTGGTGACGGTCAAGTCCCCGGTCGGGGGCGGCAGCGCCGCGCACGTGATCGTAAACGTTGTCGTGGTCCCGCTGGTGGCCACCGTGACGGTCCGGGGATTCTGCCCGCTCACGGTGCAGTTCCCGGCGATGCCCGTGAGCTCGACCGTATGACTCGTCGCCGTAAGCCCGGGATAGGTGGTGCTCGTGTTGATCCCCAGGCTACGGCTCTGGCCGCCGTCCACGGTGACGGTGTAGCCGTCGGGGTCGAGATCCTGCCCCGTGGTCGCCGCCGTGACGGTGAGGTTCCCGGTCGGCGGCGGCAGCGCCGCGCACGTGATCGTAAACGTC
>Ga0209161_10002872_pt1 | contig 14022 bp, 8 predicted proteins | sample GraSoiAngelo_155_FD_186169 | JGI IMG/M metagenome (GOLD analysis project Ga0209161, IMG submission 186169) | Grasslands soil microbial communities from the Angelo Coastal Reserve, California, USA - 14_1009_13_30cm (SPAdes) (version 2) | ecosystem: Environmental > Terrestrial > Soil > Grasslands ...
ACATTTGGGCGGAAGATTACGATCGCGATTTGACCGACGTCTTCGCCATTCAAACCGATCTCGCGCAAAAAATTGCCTCTGCTCTTCAGGCAAAGCTTTCGCCAAATGAAAAAGCGCGTCTCGATCGGCGACCAACCCAAAATCCGGACGCCTATCTCCTCTTCGTTCAGGCACACGATTACGCCAATCGAATGGACATGTTTCACGACACATCTTTGAAGGCGGAGCCGCTTTTTGAGCAGGCGATCAAGCTCGATCCAAACTTTGCCGCGGCTTTTGCTGGCCTCTCCATGGCGGAGAGCTGGGCGTATCATAGCTTCGACCCGATACCGGCGCGGAGGGAGAAAGCGCGTCTCAACGCTGAGGAGGCCTTGCGATTGCAACCGGACCTTCCCGAAGCCCACCTCGCTCTCGGTTTCTCCTACTATTATGGCGACCGCGATTACGAGCGGGCCCTCAGCGAATTTGAGACCGCCCGACGCGGACTGCCGAACGAGTCCCAAGCGTATGCGGCTATCGGTGCCATTCAGCGGCGCCAGGGCAAATGGGCGGAATCAACCGCGAATTTAGAAAAAGCAGCCGCCCTCGATCCGAAAAACATAAGCGTCTTGATTAACCTTTGTTTTAGTTACATCGCTCAGCGAAATTTTGAAACCGCCGACAAGTTTCTTGATCGCGCCATCGCGGCATCGCCGCAACCGTTTCAGCCGCTTGCATTGAAAGGATTCATGGCCGTCCTATGGAAAGGCGATCTTGGCGCGGCCGAAAAAGTATTTTCTTCCACCCCGCCTGAAACCGATCCGAACGGGCTGATGACCTGGTCCCAAGCCTGGATCCTAACGCTCCAGCGGAAGCTTCCAGAGGCTCTTCAAGTCCTGGAACGATTTCGCGGTGAAACGATGTTTACTACCACTACTGCCCCGTCCCCTAAGGCTTTCCTGGAAGGGTTGATTCACCTGCTCCAAGGCAATAAGACCAAAGCGCAGGCAGAGCTGGAGCAAGCGCGACTGGTCTCGGAAAAATTGCTCCGTGAAGCTCCCGAGGACTCTGCCCGACACGCCCAGCGTGGTCTTATCCTGGCGGCGCTGGGTCAAAAGCAAGAAGCCATTGCCGAGGGCAAGCGCGCTGTTGAGTTATTACCCGAATCCCAGGACGCCCTGGATGGGCCGCAGGCAACGGCTAACCTCGCCCAGATTTATGCCTGGACCGGCGAATTCGACGAAGCATTTCGCCTGCTCGATCATTTGTTCACGGTCCCTAGCAACCTAACCGTCCCCATGTTGAAACTCGATCCAGCCTGGGACCCGTTGCGGCAAGACCCGCGCTTCCAAGCTTTGATCGACAAGTACAGCCCCAAGACCTAGGTCAGAGATCACGGACAACAGACTGGTGCAGTGGCGCAGTCAGAACATCGGTAACACTATGTCGATCATCGGCAACTGGCAACGCTTCAGCAATCGACGGCGAGTTGGCAGTTACACCGGGGAAGACAGTAGCGGCAATACCCGCATACAGCGCTGCGTGACCAAACATGGCAATCCGCGCTTGAGAGCGGCGCTGGTCGAAGCAGCCTGGCGCCTGGTCCGCTTCCAGCCAAACTATCGAGCGGTTAAAAATGGAGACACCTGTTGGCCAAAGAAGCGCTGGCCACGGGAGCTGCCCGCAAGAAAGCCATCGTAGCGGTCGCTCGACGATTGGCGGTGGAGCTGTGGCGCATCCGTACCGATCGAGTGAGCGCGGCACAATTAGGTTTAATTATTTAATGGTTCGAGGGGAAGAGAAAGGAGTGCGGGCCGCACTGGCATCAAATGCCTTAGGAAACAATGAAATAGTTCAGTCCAACTTTGGAACGTAAGGCGTGCCCGCTACCTAACCTGAAAAAGGTAACGTCCTTGTTCGACGCTTTAGATTGGGCCGCCCCAGTTCCTCTTCCACCCGATCGTATAGCTCAAATTGCTGCTCTCGCTGCGGTGAGATGCACGGATAGGAGTAAGAGCCATTGGAAAGAAAATCCAACGAGCCAGAGGAAGAGGAAACGCCTCCAGAGAAACTTTCAACTCTAGTCAACAAATCTTATGAGCTAACAAGTTACTCACTCAGCCCGCCCCCGCACTTGACATCTTACATAGGGGTTAGGTTTCACGTGCTCAATAACCTATGACTGATAGCCGATAGCGCCCCTACGGCGACTCCAGCTTCCTGACTTCGTTCTCTTGCGCATTGATCGCTTGCCAGCGCTGGTCGCGGTAAACAAAGACATCCGTGAAAACAGTTCTCCCGACTTCTTCTCCTTTCTCATTGGTCGTGACTACCAGGCCGTTCACAATTCCGACGTCGCCGTATAGACGAACCTTCAGACCATCGAAGTGGTTTTGCCGATCCGCGGGCGGAAGGTGTGTGGATGAAAAGTGGATGTGTTGGGCTTTGTCGAGGAGATCACCGGTGACGACCGGATGCACGAAATCGGAGGCAAAGATAGAATCAAGCTCTGTCGCGCTATGCTCGCTCCGGAGCCACTTATTCTCCAGTGCTATCAGAGCCTCGCGATCGCTTTCGACTGTGCGTTGTTGTGCCAGTGCCCTCATGTGACGGCCGGTTATCAAAATGAGAATGCAATAGCTGGGACGGATTAAAGCTGCACGCATCATGGTGTTTATCATTAGTTGGGCGCCCGACGCCGGCGTTATCAGTTATCGGTTATCGGGGGGTAAAAGGAGGTAAATCGTGACTCGCGGTCAGAAAGTTTAAGTTTTAGGGTCAGGGTTCAGGCGGCAGATGAAGGTCCCGGAGCGCTGAAGCATAAGCGGCAGAAGACTGCCGCAGTCCAAGACGCTTCGCGAACAGCCGGGCCCCGAATCACGATTCACGACTCTCCGTGCTCCTTGCTCTATGCCTTTCGATTACGAGCACGAGCAGGAGGCGAATAGGAATTCGCCGGTTGCCACCCGGCTAATCCTGCCTAATGTCCTCCGCTTTCACCGCCTATGACTCTTCCTCTTGCCTTCGATATCCTTCAGTCAGGCGTGCGCCTATCGCTCATCTGCGCGGTGATCGGGCTAGGCTGCGCCTTCCTGCTCATCACCGTCATCTTGCGGTGCTCCCCCGGTAACGAACGGATGCGGCAGATTTCCGGCGCGGTGCAGGAAGGGGCTAAGGCTTATCTGAATCGACAGGTAATGACGATCAGCGTGATCGCAGTGATCATTTTCCTTTTGCTCTCTTTCTTTAAGGACCATTCCACCGCGTTTGGTTTCTTACTCGGCGCGTTTTGTTCCCTGGCGGCGGGCTATATCGGGATGCGCATCGCGGTCCTTGCTAACGCGCGTGTGACGCAGGCGGCAGCCACCCAGACCCGGACCGCAGCGCTTCGGGTGGCATTTAATGGCGGCGCCGTCACCGGCCTGCTCGTGGTCGGTCTGGCGTTGCTGGCGGTGGGAACGTTCTATCATTTCGCGCGCAACATGATCGGGAATGATCTGGCGGTCCGCAGCCTGGTTGGGCTGGCGCTGGGGGCAAGCTTGATCAGCGTGTTCGCGCGTCTAGGCGGCGGCATTTACACCAAAGCAGCCGACGTCGGAGCCGATCTTGTCGGCAAAATCGAAAGCGGGCTGGAAGAAGATGATCCAAGGAATCCGGCCACGATCGCGGATAACGTGGGCGATAACGTGGGCGATTGCGCAGGAATGGCGGCCGACGTTTTTGAAACCTACGCCGTCAGCTTGATCGGCGCGATTTTAGTAGGCGTGCTGACGGTGGCAAACGCTCCCGCAGCAATTGTTTATCCATTCGTTCTCGGCGGAATTTCGGTACTGGGCGCGATCTGTGGCATTCTCTTCGTAAATTTTGGCGGCGGTAAGCCGGCCGGTGTGCTGATGGGGGCGGTCGGAATGAGCGCACTCGTCTCGGCCGTGTTGTTCTGGCCAGCGACGCATCAGCTGTTTCCGAACGGGGTGGAAATCGCGGGCAAGATGCGTTCGCCAACCGATCTCTATTTCGCCTCGCTCATCGGACTGTTGATGACAGGCATCGTGGTCGTGATCACGAATTACTACACCTCGATGCATTATAAGCCCGTGCAAAAAATTGCCCGCGCCTCCGAAACAGGACACGCCACCAACATTATTGCCGGGCTCGCCCTCGGCCAGCACGCCACGGCGCTGCCAGTTGGGTTCATTGGGATCGCGATTTTGCTGAGCTACAACTTCGCGGGTCTTTACGGCATCGCGGTAGCGGTGATGGCGATGCTGTCGATGGCGGGAATCATTATTTCACTCGATGCCTTTGGCCCGATCACGGACAACGCCGGCGGGATTGCCGTCATGAGCAATCTGCCGAAAGAAGTTCGCGCAGCCACGGACGAGCTCGACGCTGTCGGCAACACGATGAAAGCGGTGACGAAAGGCTATGCGATTGCGTCCGCCGGTTTGGCGGCGCTGGTTCTGTTCGGTTCCTATGTTGAAGAACTGAAGGCCCATATCACGAGGAACGGTCAGCCATTTGATTTCCAATTCTCATTAACGGAACCGAAGGTCATCATTGGGCTGTTCATTGGCGGATTGCTGCCGTTCATTTTCACCGCCTTCAGCATGGACGCGGTCGGGAAGGCGGCGGGCGCAGTCGTGCGCGAAGTGCGGCGGCAATTGCAGGCGCACCCTGGAATTTTGCGCGGTGAAGACACGCCTGAATACGGAACGTGCGTGGACATTGTGACGAAAGCGGCGTTACGCGAAATGATCGTGCCGGCGCTGTTGCCACTGGCCTTTGTCATCCTGGTGGCGGTAATTCCACAACTCGGCCCAGTCGTGCTGGGCGGCGTTCTCGTCGGAACAATTGTGACTGGTTTGTTCGTAGCCATCGCCATGACCAGCGGCGGTGGCGCGTGGGACAACGCCAAAAAATATATCGAGGAAGGACATTACGGCGGGAAAGGTTCGCCGGCGCATGCGGCAGCGGTCACGGGCGACACCGTGGGCGACCCGTACAAGGACACAGCCGGTCCTGCGATCAATCCCATGATCAAGGTGGTGAACATTGTCGCCATCCTGATCATTCCGATTTTCTTTTAATCGGCGTCTGACACAGGCGCGGCGAAGCCCCACTACAATGAAGGTCCATCTTGGGTTGGCCTCTTTTTTTGTCATTTCGAGCGCAGTCGAGGAATCTCTAATTTTTTTAGCAGAGGAATAGCAAGAGATGTCTCGACTTTCGCTCGACATGACAAAGTGGACGCCTCGACAGCGCAAGAGCACGCGCAACATACTTTATGCGTGGGACCTCCTCCGAGTTAGAATTTGGATGTCGCATATGCGACATCCAAATGTTTAGTCGATCCGGCAGGCAAGAATGCCTGCCCTACAAATGATCGATTTTCGTTTGATCCCGGCGCAGAGCAGCTAGGTTGACGGTCGATGGCAAAGGAATCTCGCGATTTCGAAATCGTTTCGACGACGCACACGCCGGCCTTGCAGAAAATGCTGGCCAAGCCCGACGCCGGGGCGAACCCATTCAAGATCGTGATCGATCCGAAAGTGCGGATGGATCTGCGACGCGCGTTGATCGATCTGATCGATTATCACGACGAAGCGCTGGCGGATCATTTCGCCGAAGGCAAACTGGCGCTCGATTCTTACAAGGAATATATCGAGCTGTTTGCGCGCAGCCTGAAAGAAACGATGGAAAGTCGGGAAGGCGTGTCCTATTTGCTGCGCTCGGTTGGATTCGATGTCCGCTCGGATGAAATCAATCTCAATCCAGAATTGCGCTGGAAGAAGGGCAAGCCGGGCGCGTTTGGGTCGAGCTTGTTGTAGGGGAATGAAGCGCGCTTTCAGCGCTGGAATTCACTGTCATACGAATCCCTGGGGCGTTGCCCCAGGCTAAGGTTAACACGCGCCTTTGGCGCAAACACACACTCCGAGCCAGGGAAACGGCTACAATACTTCGCCGACGCCGCGAGCAGATCTGGGGAGCGCACGCGAGGCGCGTGCTCATTGCGGCGCCTCGCCGCGATGCTCCGTAAGATGAAAAGTCCGCGATGGCGAGGGCGCCATCGGCAGCACGCGCCTCGCGTGGCCTCCCAAGATGAAGAAACGACGCGTCATTCGCGCGACGAATTATATTGGAAGACCGATTTTAGTATCGTGATCGCTCGGTCGGCGTCAGGTGGGTGATCACGATTTCCGCCGACGACGCACGCAACAACTTCGGTGGCAGAACGGCGTTTGCCTTCAAGATGCAAGGCCGGTGGCGCCGCGGCAACGCCTAGAACTTGATCGGGCTGATAATCTAGGGCAACAGCGTCGCCATTTCGCCAAACGCCCCACAGCTCAAGAGCTTCGACGTCGCCACGCCGAAATCGAAAAAGATAGAGTTGTGTCTGGTGCCCGGAAAAATCGATCGTGATCGATTCGGGTGGGCGACTGCTTTCCCAGCCGACGCCAGGCATACAGATGTCGGGCCGATGGAGGAGGACGAAGCGGTTCCACGGCGACGGTTTCCAAAAGAAATGAAAAGTTTCGCCAGCACCCAGCCGCGAATCGCGGGTGCGAATGTATTCGCCGCTAGTCGGGTGCAGCTCGTTCCAGACATCGCGCGGCAATCGTACCTGCGTTTGCGACGGATCTTCCCGCACAGAAAAAAATGGCGCCGTCTGGGTCTGATCACGCGCTTCGATTTTCGCCGACACGACTTGTGCGATCGAGATTCCAAAAATTCCGGCGATAGGGATGGCGGCGGCGGCACGCTGCAAGGTAGTCGGAATTACTGTGGCCATCGCGCGCAGGCGGGCACCCAACTTTTCAAAACCGAAATGGGCGCTGGCACGGGGGCGCGAACGCAGCGCCAGTGCGCAAATCCAAATCGCGATCACCAGAACAATGACGGCGAGCGTGCCGGTGAGATCGTGAATTTTTTCGACTGCGTCGAGTCCATTCCATTCTGCCCACAACGAGAGCGCAAGGGTGCGGATGAGATTGGTGATGAGGGCAAGAGCGATCGCGATGAACAGGAGCGCGATTCGCCGGAGTGGACGCAGCAAAAACCATTCGCCCATCGCGAGACCGAACATGATTCCAGCCTGCAAGGAACGCATCCCACTACAGGCTTCGGTTATGCCGACAACACCAGTGCGAAGCGTGATTGCCCCGCCAGTGGTTTGCGCCGGAATTCCAAACCAGTGCAATAATGCGGTCGTTGCGCCGGCAACTGCTTGCATCAGTCCCGCCGTAATGGGCTGCTCGAAACGAGGCGGCCACGGAACGGCGGTGAGAAAAAACAAAACCGGAAACAATTCCGCGATCAGCAGCGTTTTTCCGCCCGTCAACCAGCAAACGAAGAGCGTGAGAGTAATTGGAATGAATGCGATCGTCCAAATGATGATGATCGGATGCCAGACTTGCTCGCGCGCGAATTCGAGACCGAAAATTATCGCGGCCACGACAATTCCAAAAAAACCAATTAGCCAAATCGAGACTGGCCGTATTGGGCGCGCGATATTTTCGGGCATGATGCCGGCGATTATTTGCGCGAGCGTTAATCTGCGAGCAGCGTAAGCGAAACCAAGCACGGGAACAATCCAGCCGTAGGAATAATTGGGATTTCCGCGCCAGTATTCCGCGCAACTCCAGATCGCCCAGGTCCATGCCGCCAGTAACAACGCCCAACAACCGCGATGCGGTTTAGAAATCACCGCTAAGAGTGAACCATGAATCGGACTGTGCAAAAATTCTTGGTCGGTCATTGTTTGCGTGTCACAATCAATCCAATCTTCGATGAGTAAGGTGAGCGCCTCCAAGACTAGGGTAATTTTCTGGGGCGTTCGTGGTTCGATTCCGACACCAGGTCCGGGCACGGTCCGTTACGGCGGCAACACCAGTTGCGTCGAAGTACGGGCCCAAGGCGAGATCATCATTCTCGATGCCGGTTCAGGAATTAGACTTCTCGGCCAATCGCTCCAGCGCGAGTTCGGTTCCGATCCGATCCGACTGGCGATCCTTATTTCGCACACCCACTGGGATCACATTCAGGGACTTCCCTTTTTCCTGCCGGCTTACAGCGGAAAAAATCAGCTCAAGGTTTTCGGTTATGATGGCACTCGCACCCGCCTGGGTGAAATCCTCGCCGGTCAGATGGAGACTCCGTTTTTTCCCGTCACCATGGCGGAGCTGCCGGGTAAAATTGAAATCGAGGAACTCAAGGAAATGGATTTTGAGATCGGCCGAATTCGGATTCGCTCGAAATTCTTGAACCATCCGGGGGTTTGCGTGGGTTATCGCATTTACACGCCAGCCGGCTCGGTTGTTTACATGCCAGACAATGAACCTTTCGACCAACTCGATGTGCAATTGCGAAATCGCGGTGTTGAAAATACCGCGCGCACATTCAAATCGCCCGCGGAAGAACGCGCCGATCTGATCGAATTCTTGCGCGGAGCAGACCTGCTGATTGTCGATGCGCAGTACACCGATGAGGAATATCTGCGGCACGTTGGCTGGGGGCACGGCTCGGTCAGCAGCGTGGTTTCACTCGCGGCCGACGCCGACGCAAAACGGCTCTTGTTGTTCCATCACGATCCTAATCACGACGACGAAATGGTGGACAAGATCGTGGACAAGGCCCGGATGCAGATTGCGCAGATGGGCAAATCGATAGCGGTGGAAGCTGCCCGTGAAGGCAGCGAAGTGATTTTGAGCTAGAAACTGCGCGAACTCACGAGTCGGTCGTGATTCGTACTTTGAAGTGTGGCTGTGCGTGCACGTCTTTCGTCGATGAATGACGAAGCACGAATGTCGAATGACGAAAGAATGACGAAGCCCGAATGAGGAAGAGATTCCGGTACCGGTGTTTCAATAACAGACACGCAGATTTTGGCATTGCCCGGAGCCCCCCGAGCCCCATCGGGAAAAGGGTGCTCTGCTTGAAAGAGATGGACTTTAAGGGTTACTTTGCGCTTCGATTGCCTCGTGGTGTAATGGTAGCACCAGAGATTCTGGATCTCTTTGTCTAGGTTCGAATCCTAGCGAGGCAGCCACGTAAAAGACCTGGCGGTCTCACGTCGCGATATTATCTTGCACCACACTCGAGACCGCGTGCGGCGAAAGCCGTTTTACGCGGTTCGAATCCTAGCGAGGCAGAAGTGCAGAGTCAGAACACTTCACGGAGCAAAAGTCAGAACAAGAGCGCGAGCGAGAGACGCGCGCGCGTACGTGCGCGAGGTGTAGCGTCTTGAGCGGCTGGGAATGAAAACAATAGCGGGCAGCCCTCTTCGACGCGCTGGCGAGGCGTATAGCGCGAAACCGTGTCGCCGCTTCCCCTGCCGCGGGCACGCGGGATGTGTCAGGTTTGTCTAGCTCAACTTGATCCGAGGTCGGCGGAGCAGCGCTTGGACAGACAGACCGAACCTCAGCCTTCGCGTTCGCTGCTGTTGCGGAGCAAATGCAACGTGCGACCGCGATTTGGTAAAGCAAGGCGTGTAAACAGGCGAGGAATCCCCTTTTAGTCTCGGCTTTTAATTCGCGGCGAGAATACAAAGACGGGGATGTCCCCTGTTGACGATGGAAAACCAAAAATGCGACAATTTGGGTGTCTGCACTTCGATATATGTTCGCCAACGTCTAAGTCATTGACATAGGGGGAGTGCAGACGGTAACGCCGAGCGCATCGCGTGCGTCCGGCCACTAAGCCTCTAGGCAGCACGTTACGGTCCGGGCAGTTCGAGCCTCAATCCTCGTTCGCTACTATTTGCGGAGCAGGTGCGCTTAGCTCGACTCGCTCGCTGACTTTTCGCACGGTGGTAGTGAGCGCTTCAATTTGCTTCTGCTGCGGCGCGACGGTCGTCTTGAGTTCGGCTCCGGTGCTCTTTCAGGAACTCATTGAGCAGCATCGCGTCCGCGGACTACGGGCGAAAATATAAGCTTGCGATGGCTGGATTAATTAGATTCACTGCTAGAATAATGAAATCGATAATTGCAGTAATGCTTTTCGCATCGGTCGGCCAACCTGCCTGCCCTGGTTCTAAGCGTTGATCTCCCCCGGTCTCCTGGCCCCCAACAACCAGCAAATGACTTTAGATAATTCGAGTGGAAAGGAGAAGAAATTACTTCCGGTTTACGAACCCCTCCAAGAAGAACTGGACGCGCAATCCCACCTGACCTTTGTCTCCGTCTCGGACCTACCGCCCTTAGAGCGGCTAAGGGTTATTCAGTATCTATTACGAACTGGCGCGGGTCGCTCTTCATTGGCGGCGAAAACACCCCTTTTGCAGGAAGCAAGTGTCTCGCCACCTATCACCCCGCTTTCGCCCTCCGAGTCTATGAACAAACCCCACTTCTCCTTTTCGACCTCAAACGAGCACATACTGAGGGCGAATCTCCAGACTTGGTTCTCCCCGAAACGCAAATCGCGCTGGCTCAAACTACCGAAGACCCGCGCGCGAATACGTTGAAGCACAGCACGCGAAGGTCAGTAGATTTAGTGTAGATCTCCTAGCTTTCGCAGTCCCGCGCGACGAGCGGCAACAGTGAGGCTGAAGGCTTTCCTTTTCGCCATACAAACCGACGGAAAAGGTGGTTTTGCCGCGCTTGCCATTGCGCTCGCGATTCATGAGCGTACTCCTAGGGGAGGTTCTGGCGCGTCGCGTCTCGCTCCAGCGAAAGAAATGCTGTCAGCAAATCATCGGCCTTAACGATGAATCGTTTCGCGATGTGTCAATTTCGTCAAGATGTCCGAGGTACGGTGGAGTAGCGCTTCCCCCGTCAGTCGTCGTTCGCTGCTATCTGCGGGGCAGGTGCGCTTAACTCGACTCTCTCGCTCACTTTCCGTACAGTCGCAGTGAGTGCTTCAATCTGCTTCTGCTGCTGCGCCGCAGTTGCCTTCAAGTCGGTAATTGTGCCCTGCTGCTCCTCTACCTTGCCGTGCTCCTTTAAAAACTCGTTGAGTTACATCCCGTTTCACCCTGACTTTAGTCGCCCTCTTGTTGCCATTTATATTTGGAGCCATCCCAATAAATTACAGCACTCGCAGCCTCCCTCTTTTCAACAATCAGTTGGTCAGCTCTACCTGAGTGCCGCATTGACCAAACGTCCATCCAGCTAAAATCGTCTCCGCCGTTCCCAAAAGATTTACCGGCGCCTAAAATCTTAAATTGGTTTTTGCTACTCTCCAGGATTGCTATGCCGACCCTTGTCCGTGGTTCTTTCCTGAATTAGCAGGGCAACATCTGATCTGCCATCTCCATTGAAATCGCCAGCAAAGAAAGGAGGCTCCATTCTTGGAACAAGTTCGTATCGCGGGCTTAATTTTTCATTGAATGCCTTTATTGCCCATGAAGGCAGCTCCTCGACTGCGCGCACAGTTAGACAGACTAAAGCTGGCAAAAACAATGCAGGCAGGGCATTCATCAACCGTTCATTGTGCCTCCCTCTCAATAGCAGCTAACGAGCACAAGCTCAGCCGCGGCTCATCAGGGCGCAAGGAAACCGATTGCTAATTCCTGATTGCGATCCGCGGCGCAGACGTGCCTGTTTCAAGCTGAGCGGTGACCTTTTGCAACCCAGCAGTGAGCGCTTCGATTTGCTTCTGCTGTTGCGCGACAACTCCTTCTAACGTCTCTACCTTCCGATGCTCTTTTAGAAATTCGTTCAGCAACATCGCGTTTACCGCCTCGTAGCGCACGGTGTAGATCTTTCCCTCGTTGTCGCGAGCCACTAAATCACGGTTCACCTTCTCTACTTGCTCAGCTATCAGGCCAAACTGTGGGATGCCCTCGGGATCGATCTCTTTTTTGTAATGGAAGGTGATTGGTTTGAGCCCGAGAATGGCTTCGCTCGATTTATCCATTGGCTTGATGTCGTCCTTAAAGCGGGCCGACGAAGCAGTCACGCCAAGTTTGCCGTTGGCGTTTACTACAACTTGCGTTCCCGTCACAGCCACACCTGAGATGCCCGCAATAAAGGTTCCGTTTTGCGTCCCTTGTTTGCCGATACGTATCTTGCCGGATTCGCCAGCAACTCCGGGCACGTTGGCCCCAATAACGATGTTATTGCTGCCGGTGGTGAGATTAGCACCGGCGTTGCTGCCAACAGCCACGTTGTTATTTCCGCTCATGTTGCCTTTCAACGCTTGGAAGCCATGCGCTGTGTTGTCGTGACCACCGCCGTTATTTTGCAGGGCAAAAAAGCCGCTGGCTGAGTTGTTGCTAGCCGTGTTGTTTAGGAGCGCGTTAACTCCATAGGCGCTGTTGTTCGAACCCGTCTTGTTAAAGAAAAGTGCATTCAGTCCAGCGGCAGTATTGGAGTTGCCGCCTGTGTTGCTAGTCAGTGCGGAAGCGCCAATGGCAGTGTTAAAGCCGCCGCCCGTGTTACTCTCCAGCGCACTGATGCCAACGGCAGTGTTATCGTCACCATCAATGTTCGCGCGCAGCGCCGCAACGCCATTGGCCGTATTGCTGATACCGGTTGTGTTGCTAAGGAGGGCGTTCACCCCAGTGGCGGTATTGGCGTGACCGCCTTTGTTACTGCCGAGCGCATGAGAGCCAATAGCCGTGTTGTCATCGTCATCGGTGCTCGTGCCCAGTGCGAGGAAGCCGATCGCAGTGTTGCGATCCGCCCCCGCGAGGAGATTGCCGCCTGCGCCACTGCCCAACGTGGTGTTGGCATTAAAGCAGAGCGATGGACACTGTCCAAAAGTGAGCCGCGCGATTGCCATGGAGGCGATGCCGCCAATCAGCAGAGTAGTTTTAATGTGCATATAAATTTCTCCTGTTAGACGCGTTAACTATGCGCGCTACGTATAAATTATTTTCTTCCGGTCTTTCTACTCCCGGTCGCTGTTCTGATAAAAAACCTGCAAGGGGGCGAGGAGCTACCGGGAGACTTACGCCTCGTCCCGATTCAAGTCCTGTTATAGTGCCGTTTTGCGCGAAACGCAGGCTAACTGTCAACGCTAATCGATTAATGGTACGGAATCCCTAAAAGTGGAACAAAGCCCGGGATTACAATAGCAACGCTTCCAGTTCTAAAAACGCGGTCAACAGCTCGCCCGATTGGACAATGTATCGCCGACCGTCTCCCCGATGTGCGTCAACAATCCAGCGCCAACCGTCGCGCGTTACGGCGCTGCAATAGCTCCACGACCAACCGGCAGCGCTGAGCTTGTCAGCGACGACTTCCCAGTATTTCATTGGCGGAAGATGCCAGAGTCAGCTAATCGCGTACAACAGAGCATTACGATCATCGAAATTCGGCCATTTCGAGGCGGCTGGCAGTGTTTTGAAGCGCGGGGCGTTCAGCCGTACTGGACTGGCAAAAACGCGAAAGAGGACGCAATCGGTTACGCCACTGCGCGCGCAAAATTCGGGCGCGGAGAGATTCGTGTTCTCAACGCGGACGGATCCATTAAAGATGTGATCCGGTTAGACGGGAGCGCCCGAAATTATGACTGATGGTTTTTTGTTAATCAAGTGGCTCCTCGCAGCAACCCTGTCAGGTATTAGCCTTCTTGCGATTCCGGCCCTGACCATTCCCGTTAAGAATCTTCCGGGTGGCTATTCAGCCGTCGGATTAACCGACGACATCAAAGCTGCGGCTGAGTTCGCGGTTCAACAGCAGGCCAAACGGGATGCGGTAGTCCTCAATTTGAGCGACATCTCCAAGACTGAGAGACAAATCGTCGCCGGTGTCAATTACCGATTGGATGTTGTAGTCAAAGGGAGCGGATCAGCGCGAAAAGCAAGGGTTGTCGTGTTCAAAGATCTAAAATCGCACTACAAGCTGACGTCTTGGGAGTGGCTCAATCAATGACAACGGGTCAGTGTTTGACCAATCATTTAAGCAATGAATGAGAAATGGCGCGATTATAGCAAATACACCGACAAACAGTTAGATGATTTACTGAAAGGTTTTACGGGGCAGGTCGACTATGCAGCCGTAGCTTTCGAGTATCAACGCAGACAGAATGCGCGCAGGGAAGCCGAAAGCAAAGCACGTCATGAAAAAACCCAGCATCTTGCGCGTTGGGCTATGATATTTG
>Ga0209161_10002874_pt1 | contig 14016 bp, 16 predicted proteins | sample GraSoiAngelo_155_FD_186169 | JGI IMG/M metagenome (GOLD analysis project Ga0209161, IMG submission 186169) | Grasslands soil microbial communities from the Angelo Coastal Reserve, California, USA - 14_1009_13_30cm (SPAdes) (version 2) | ecosystem: Environmental > Terrestrial > Soil > Grasslands...
GGCGCCGGCATGATGCCGCGCACCCGGGACGAGACGACCGGCAATCCGTCGCGGAAGTAGAGGAAGACGATCGGCTGATCCTCGGCGAGCACTTCCTGCAGGCGATCGTAGTACTTCTTCCGCTCGGCCTCGATGCAGGTGCTCCGCCCTTTCTCCAAGAGGTCGTCGACCTCAGGATTGGCGTAGCCGATCCGGTTCAGCTCGTCGGGCGAGGTCTTGGACGAGTGCCAGATGTCGAACTGATCGGGGTCAGGCGTGATGCCCCAGGCGAGGATCACCGCCTCGAAGTTCCGCTTCTTGATGTACTCCTTCAGGAGCGCCGCCCACTCGATGACCCGGATCTCCACCTGGACGCCGAGATCCTTGAACGCCGCCTGGATGATCTCGGCGACCTTCCGCCCTTCGTCACTCCCCTGGGCGCTCAGCAGCTCGATCTTGAACGGCTGGCCGTTCTTGACGAGGACGCCGTCCGGATTCATCTCCGTCCATCCGGCCTCGGCCAGCAGCGCCCGCGCCTTCTTCACGTCGTAGGGATAGGTCTTGACGTTCGGGTTGTAGGGCCACGTGCCGGGTTTGTACGGCCCCGTCGCCTCGCGCGCCAGGCCCAGACGCACGCCCTCGATCAGCTCGCGCTTGTTGATCGCGTGGGCGAACGCCTGCCGCACCCGTCGATCAGCGAACCGCGGGTCTCTCAGGTTCAGCCCGAGGTAGACGTAGACGTTCGCGGCGTACTGGTACTTGGTGTACGCCTTGCGGAACGCCGGGTACTCGGTCTGGCGCTTGAACTGGAGCGCGGTGAGCTTGGCGCCGTCGACGCCCTTGGCCTTCAGCTCGAGGAACGTCGTCGCCGAGCTGGGGATGATCCGGTAGACGACCCGCGAGATGTACGGCCGGCCCTCGAAGTAGTCGGGGTTGGCGATCAGGACCACCTTCTCACCCGACCTCCACTCCTTGAGCTTGTACGGACCCGTCCCCACCGGCGCGGTGCGGTTCTGGGGGGACTCGCGTAGCTTGCCCTCGAGCATGGGCTTCTGGAGCAGGTGCTTGGGCAGCATCCAGATGCCCCAGCTCTGCAGCGCCCTGGCGTGGGGATGCTTGTAGTGGACGTGGATCGTGTAGGGATCGACCGCCGTCACCGACGCCACCGGCTTGAAGTCGCCGGCGTAGGCGGTGGGAGTCTTCGGGTTGACCATCGTGTCGTACGTGAACACGACGTCATCAGCGGTGAACGGCTGGTTGTCGTGCCAGCGCACGTCGCGTCGGAGCTTGAACGTGAGGTCCAGACAGTCGCGGCTGAACTGCCAGGACTCGGCCAGCTCCGGCACGAGGTTGACGTCTTTGTCGTGCTTGACCAGGCCGTTGTAGATCAACGAGCCGACCTCGAACGAGGGCCCGTCGCTGAGGACGTTGGGGATCAGGCCCGAGATGTTGCCCTGCAGCGCCTCGATGTAGGTATCGCCGTACGCCGGCTTGCCGGCGAGCTGGCCGGTTCCCGGATCCACGGCGCTATCGGCCTCGCCGCCGCACCCGGCGGCGACGAGCAAGAGGAGCGGAGCGAGGAGGCGCGGCAGGTCGGCCCGCCTCATCACGATCAGCGCGGCTGGCCCGGCGTGGGTGACGCCGGCGCCGCCGGCGCGGTGGGGGCGGATTCGGCGGGGGCGGATCCGGCGGGCGCCGGCGCGGCGGCGGGCGCCGGGGCCGGTTCGCGCACGACCGAGCTCGCGCGCTCACCGCCCAGGATCGCCAGCGTGAACGACGTGATCGTGAAGACGACCGCGATGCCGGTCGTGATCTTGCCGAGCAGCGTGGGCGTTCCCATCGACCCAAACACCGCCTGGCTGCCGGCGCCGCCGAACGCCGAGCCGATGTCGGCGCCCTTGCCGGATTGCAGCAGGACGATCCCGATGATGGCGAAGCACGCGAGGACGTGCAGGATGGTCAGGGCAATGTACATCCGCTCACTCCTTCGTCGCGGTGCCGATGCGCGCCGCCTTGCGAACGATCCCGATGAACCCCTGCGCGTTGAGGCTGGCGCCGCCGACGAGGGCTCCGTCCACCTCGGGCTCCGCCAGCAGCGCGTCGGCGTTCTCGGCCTTGACGCTGCCGCCATACAGGATACGGACGGTCTGCGCGATTTCCTTCGACGAGAGCTCGGACAGGAGCCCGCGAAGGTACGCTTGCACCTCGGCGGCCTGCGCGGGTGTCGCGTTGACGCCCGTGCCGATCGCCCACACCGGCTCGTAGGCGAGGATGGTCTTGGCGATCTCGTCGGCCCCGAGCCCGGCCAGGCCGGCGCGCAGCTGTCCCTCGACGGTCGTGAACGTCAACCCCTGGCGTCGCTCGTCCGAGGTCTCGCCGACGCAGAGCACGGGTGTCATCCCGTTGGCGAGAACGGCGCGAAGCTTTCGGTTGATCAGCTCGTCCGACTCGCCGATCTCCTTTCGCCGCTCCGAATGGCCCACCAGCACCCAGCGGCAGCCGAGCTCGGCGAGCATCGGCGGCGAGATCTCACCGGTGTGGGCACCGGCCGCCTCGTGGTGGCAGGTCTGCGCGCCGAGCTGGATCGGGGTGCCGGCCAGGATCTCCGACACCGCGGCGAGCGCGGTGAACGGCGGGCAGACGGCAACCTGGACACCGCGCGGTCGCTTGAGCCCGTCGCGGATTCCGGCGGCCAGGGCCCGCGCCTCGACCAGCGTGCCGTGCATCTTCCAGTTGCCGATCACGAGCGGTGCGCGCATCAGCCGGCCTCCGTGAGCGCCTCGACGCCCGGCAGTGTCCGTCCCTCGAGGAATTCGAGAAACGCGCCGCCGGCCGTCGAGAGGTAACCGATCCGGTCCGCGACACCCGCCTGCGCGACCGCGGCCAGCGTATCGCCGCCGCCGACGACCGAGAACGCGGACGACTCCGCGACGGCGCGCGCGAGCGCGATCGTCCCGGCCGCGAACGGCGCGCGCTCGAAGACGCCCATCGGACCGTTCCAGACGATCGTGCGGGCGCTGGTGAGCGCGGCGGAGAATCGCTCGATCGTGCGGGGCCCGATGTCGAGCCCCATCTGTGTCGAGGGAATCGCGCGCAGCGGGACGGCGCGCCCCTGCGGGCTGTCCAGACCGTCCGCCACGACGGCGTCGACCGGCAGCACCAGTCCGACGCCGCGGCGCCGGGCGGCCTCCAGCGCCTTCCGCGCGGTCTCGATCTGGTCGGCCTCGACTAGCGAGCGGCCGACGTCGTGGCCGAGCGCTCGCAGGAACGTGAAGGCCATGCCGCCGCCGATCAGCAGCGCGTCCACCCGCTCGAGCAGATGCTCGACCAGCGCCAGCTTGTCGGAGACCTTGGCGCCGCCCAGGATCGCGACGAGCGGTCGCGCCGGCGATTCGAGGATGCGACCGAGGGCCGACAGCTCCTGCTGCATCAGCAGGCCGGCCGCCGCCGGCTTCAGGTGTTTGGTGATCGCGGCGATCGAGGCGTGCGCCCGATGCGCCGCGGCGAACGCGTCGTTCACGTAACAGTCGGCGAGCGCGGCCAGCGCGCGAGCGAAGCCGTCGTCGTTGGCCTCCTCCTCGGCGTGGAAGCGCAGGTTCTCGAGCAGGAGCACCTCGCCGGGCTGCAGCGCGTGGGCCCGCGCGCTCGTCTCCGGCCCCACGCAGTCGGGCGCGAGCTCGACATGCTGACCCAGCAACGCGTCGAGCCGCTCGGCGACGGGACGCAGCGAGAACTCGGGAGCGACGCGGCCCTTGGGCCGGCCGAGGTGGGAGGCCAGGACGACGGCGGCGCCGGCCTTGAGCACGTGCTGGATCGTCGGCACCACCGCGCGGAGTCGCGTGTCGTCGGTGACGGCGCCGTGATCGAGCGGCACGTTGAGATCGGCGCGTACGAAGACGCGCTTCCGCACGAGGTCCAGTTGCTCGATCGCCAGCTTCGACAATTACAGTGTCTTGGCGACGAACCGGATCAGATCACGCACGCGCGACGAGTAACCCCACTCGTTGTCGTACCAGGCCAGGACCTTGACCAGATTGCCGTCGATCAGCGCCGTCGACGGGAGGTCGACGATGGACGAGTGCGGGTTGCCGTTGAAGTCGCACGACACCAGCTCTTCCGAGGTGGCGTCCAGGATGCCCCGCAGCCGGCCGGACGCCGCCTCGCGGTACGCGTCGTTCACCGCGGCGACCGAGGCCGGCTTCTCGAGCTCGGCGACCAGGTCCACCACCGACACGTTGATCGTGGGCACCCGGATCGCGATGCCGTCGAGCTTGCCCTTGAGCTTCGGCAGCACGAGGCCGACCGCGGTCGCGGCGCCGGTCGTGGTGGGGATCATGCTGACGGCGGCGGCGCGGGCCCTTCTCAGATCTTTGTGCGGGAAATCGTGCACCGGCTGATCGTTGGTGTAGGAGTGCACCGTGGAGGCGAAGCCGCGCTTGATCCCGAACGTGTCGTCGAGCACCTTGGCGATCGTCGCCAGGCAGTTGGTCGTGCAGGACGCGTTGGAGATGATGCGGTGCCGCGTCGGCTCGTACGCCTGCTCGTTCACGCCCAGCACCAGCGTGACGTCTGGATCCTTGGCCGGCGCGGTGATGATGACCTTCTTGGCCCCCGCCTGCAGGTGCTTCGAGGTGGACGCGGTGTCGCGGAACACGCCGGTCGACTCGACGACGACGTCGACCCCCAGCTCCCTCCACGGCAGCATCGCGGGATCCTTGAGCGCGCAGACCCGGATCTCGCGGCCGTCTACGAAGATCGCCTCGCCCTTCGCGGTGACCTCGGCCCGCAGCACGCCGTGCACCGAGTCGTATTTCAGCAGGTGCGCCAGGGTCTTCGCGTCGGCCAGGTCGTTGACGCCGACGACCTCGATGTCCTTCGATTCGAGGGCGGTGCGGAAGAAGACGCGCCCGATCCGGCCGAATCCGTTGACGCCGACGCGAACACTCATGGGAGCACTCCTTAGTGAGCGTGGGGCCTACCCGCGTTAGCAAATTATACGGCGGCGCGCAGGACGCGGGCAACTGTTAGGACCCCGATACGCCGCGCCCCGGCGCCACGCAGCGCCCGCGCGCACGCGCCCAGGGTCGCGCCGGTCGTCAGGACGTCGTCCACGACGAGGACGTGGCGCCCCGCCACGCGGCCGGCGGCCCGGAACGCGCCGCGAACATTGGCCTGGCGCTCGGCGGCCGCGAGATCGCTTTGCGGCCGCGTGGCGCGGACGCGTCCGAGCCATCCGGGAATCGCCGGAATTCCGAGCGGCCGCGCGAGGCGTTCGGCGAGCAGCGCCGCCTGGTTGAAGCCGCGCTCACGCTCGCGCTCGTACGCGAGCGGCACCGGAATCAGCGCCTCGATGTCGTGTGGGAGAAAGGCTCGGCACTGCTCGATCGCCAGATCACCGAGCGGCCGCGCCAGCGCGCGCTTCCCCGAAAACTTGAAGGCGTGCAGCGCCTCTCGCAGGGTGCCCTCGTAGGCCGCGGCCGATCGCGCGTAGTCGTAGTCCGGCGGGCTCGTCGTGCACGCCCAGCAGACGCGCCGCGCATCGGGAGCCCGTGGTCGCGCGAGGTCCGCGCGGAGCGTCGACGGCGCGCCACAGACGTCGCAGTCGGGCGGAGGGAGCCGGTCGATCGCGCCCCAGCAACGGCCACAGAGGGGGTCGCGGCGGCCGGCGCCGAGCGCCGCGTCGCAGACCGGGCACAGGGCGGGAAAGACGAGGTCGAGCGCCGCGACGGCCCAGCCCGCGTCCATCGCTGCGCGGTGACTACATGCGGACCGGGCGAAGCGTGTTCCAGCGCTGGCAGTGCGCGCAGCGGTCTTGCCAGGTCGGCGCCGGCGCCGCGCACACTTCGCATCGGTGCGGCCAGTCGAACGCGTGGCCGAGCTGCAGCGCGCGGCGATATTCCTCGAATGCCTCGCGGGTCTCGCCGCGCCGCTCGAAGACCGCGCCGAGGAGCGCGTGGATCGCCGGCAAGCCGGGCGCGCGGACCTCGACCTTTTCGAACTGGTCGGCGGCCTCGTCGAGCATCTCCAGCTCGAGAAAGACCCGGCCGAGTGCCACGGCCAGCGCGAGATCGTCGGGGGCGCGATCGATCGCCTCCCGATAGAGCGCGATCATGCGGCTTGGTCGTCCATCCTGGCGATACGCGCGCTCGAGCCGCGCGAGCAGCGGGAGGGCGGGCGCGACCTCGGCGGCGCGCTCCCAGACGCGAAGCGCCTCCCGGTGGTCTCCGAGCGTCTCGCACGCGTCGCCCAGCGCCAACGCCGCCGGGAGGAAGGACCGGTCGGTTCGCACGGCGTTTCGGAAGTGCGCCAGGGCGCCGCCCGGATTGGAGTGGCCGAGCTCGACCCGGCCGAGCTCGTAATAGATGACGGCCAGCCACTCGGTCTCCGGCGATCGCTCGGTGGAGCCGACCGCGCCGATGATCCGCTTCTGCGCGTCGAGCGCGTCCGGCCAGCGTCCGGTCTCGGCGGCGAGGTCGCGGAGGCCCCGCAGCGCCCCACGGTGGTTCCGATGTGTCTGCAGAACCTGACGGAAAAGCGTCGCGGCCTCGTCCCGGCGGCCGACCCGCCGCGCCTCCTGGGCACGGCGTACCAGATCGGTGGTCGGCGCGTCGTCCTCACTGGACGGGATCGCACGATCGAAGAGGCGCTTGAGCGCCAGACCGAGAGACAAGGCGCTTCGGATCGCGACGGGCAGGGTCACGGAGAGGGGACGACGGGGCCGTGCACGGCTAGCCGGTGGCCATCCGTTCCTCTTCCTCGATGACCCGCTGGCAGTCGATGCAGTGGCGGGCGAACGGAAGCGCGTCGAGTCGCTTCTCGGAGATCGGTTCGTTGCAGCGCTCGCAGGAGCCAAACGCACCGTCGTCCAGCTTCTGGAGCGCCGACACGACATCGCGCAGAAGTCGGCGGTCGCCGTTCCCCAGCTCGAAGAAGAACTCCCTCGTGTAGGCCGTGTTCGCCTGGTCGCCGAGGTCCTTGATCGAGTCGTCTTCCTGATCTTTTCCGTACAGAGCGGTGCGCCCGACCTCTTCGGTCAACTGACGCTGCTTTTCCACCAACCGCTTCCGGAACTGTGCGAGGCGATCCTTACGCATCAGAACCTCCCTCCCACCCGACGATCACGCGCATTCAAGAAATCAACGCTAGCATGCGCTCCGAGACCGCGCAACACCTTCGCGGTCCGCGCGCTCGGTCCGCGCGCTATGCGCCGTCGAGCGGCACGCTCGGGGCGTCGCCCCACAAGCGCTCGAGCGCGTAGTAGGCGCGCGTCTCCTCGAGGAACACGTGCATCAGCACGTCGCCGTAGTCGAGGAGGATCCATCCGCTCTCGGCCACGCCCTCCGCGTGGAGCAGGCGCACGCCCTCGTCCTTGAGCTCGGCCCGGATAGCCTCCGTGATCGTCTGCAGATGGGTCGTCGACTTGCCGCTGCACACCAGGAAGTAGTCGGTCACCGTCGACACGCGCTGCACGTCGAGCACGACGAGGTCCCCCGCCCGCTTGTCCTGCGCGGCCCGCGCCGCGCGGCGCGCTTTCCACTCCGCGGACAGCGGGGTCACGACCATTCGCCTCGGTAGAGGCGCCTGGCCCGGATGTAGTCGCCGACCGCCGGGGGCAGCCGATACGCGAGGGACCGCGCCTCGCGGGCCCGGCGGCGGAGGTCCGACGCCGAGATCGGCAGCGAGGTCGCGTGAACGACGAGCGGTTCCTGGCCGATGTCGTGCACGACCTTCCGGACCGCCGCGCCCTCCGGATCGAAGACGCTGCCGAGGCGCGGCACGACGACGAGCTGCGCCAGGCTGGCCACGCGCTGGGGCGCCCGCCAGGCGAGGAGGTCGAGGAACGTCTCCGACCCCATGATCAGGAAGAGCTCCGGCCGCGGAAGTCGGATCGCCTCGAGCGTGTCCACGGTGTACGACGGCCCGGACCGACGCAGCTCGATGTCGGACACCACGAACTTCGGATGACCCGCCACCGCGAGCTCGACCATCGCGTAGCGATCCGGCGCGGGCGCGAGCTGGGCCGCGGGCTTGTGCGGGGGCGCCGCGGCGGGCACGAACAGCACACGATCGAGGCTCAACGCCTCGGCAACCTCGTCGGCGAGCAGCAGGTGCCCGTAGTGGACCGGGTTGAACGAGCCACCGAAGACGGCCGTGCGGGCCACGCTAGTCCAGAACCAACAGCGGGCGGCGCCGCACCTAGTCCCGCACCTGCCCGTCGCCCTGCACGACGAACTTGGTCGTCGTCAGCTCGCGCACCCCCACCGGCCCTCGCGCATGCACCCGGGACGTCGAGATGCCCATCTCGGCACCCATCCCGAACTGGCTGCCGTCCACCAGCCGCGTCGACGCGTTGACGAGCACCGCCGCGGCGTCGACCTCGCGGGTGAACCGGCGGGCATGCGCGCGGTCGTTGGTCACGATCGTCTCCGCGAGGCCCGTCCCGTGACGCTGGATGTGGGCGAGCGCGGTGTCGAGGTCGTCGACCACGCGGATCGAGAGCGTCAGATCCAGATACTCGGTGTCCCAGTCGGCGTCCGTCGCCGGGCTCGCCGCGGGCAGCAGCGCGAGCGTGCCCGGACAGCCGCGGACCGCCACGCCGACTTCGGCCAGGCGCGCGCCCAGCGCCGGCAGGAGCCGGGGCGCGATCTCGCGATGGACCAGGAGCGTCTCGAGCGCGTTGCACACGCTCGGGCGCTGCGCCTTCGCGTTGACCACGATCGCCACCGCCATCGCGACGTCGGCGTCGGCGTCCACGTAGGCATGGACCAGGCCCTTGTCGTGCTTCAACACCGGCACGCGCGACCGCTCGCTCACCCAGCGCACGAATTCCTCGCCGCCGCGTGGGATGATCAGGTCCACGAGCCGGTCGAGCTCCAGCAGCGCCGCGACCGCGGCCCGGTCCGTCGTGTCGACGTACTGGACCGCGTCGGCGGGCGCGCCCACCTTCTCGAGCGCCCGGGCCAGCACCGCCGCGATCGCGGTGTTGGACTCGATCGCCTCGCTGCCGCCCCGGAGCACGACCGCGTTGCCGGATTTGATACAGAGCCCCGCGGCGTCGGCGGTGACGTTGGGCCGGGACTCGTAGATGAACCCGATGACGCCCAGCGGGACGCGCACTCGTGAGATCTCGATCCCGTTGGGGCGACGCCACGACTCGACGACGGTGCCGACCGGGTCGGGCAGCGCGGCGATCTCGCGCAGCCCTTGCGCCATCTCCTCGATGCGCGCCTCGGTGAGCATCAGGCGATCGAGGAAGGCCCGCGCCACCCGCCCGCGCGCCCGCTCGACGTCGCCCCGGTTCGCCTCCAGCAGCGTCTCGGTCTTCTCCACGAGCCCGCGCGCCATCTGCATGAGCGCGTCGTTCTTCGTCTTGGTGGGGCAGAGCGCGAGCGCACGGGCGGCCTCGCGCGCCGCGCGCGCCCGGGTCTCGATGAGAGCGCGGGCATCCATTGGCATCCTCAGTCTATCGCCGCCCCTCCGGCGGGGCCCCGGCCCCGCGACGGCCTGCAGTGTGCACTACAAGATCACCAGGTTGTCACGATGGATCACTTCGTCGAAGCTCTTGTAGCCCAAGCGCTGCTCGATCTCCTGTGTCTTCGCCCCACGGATCTTGCGGAGCTCGGCCGCGTCGAAGTTCACGACCCCGCGCGCGAACTCCCGCCCCCCGGCGCCCCCCAGCAGGGCCACCACCTCGCCCGAGGCGAAGTCGCCCTGGATCTCGACGATACCCGAGGGCAGGAGACTCTTCCCCCGCTGAGTTAACGCTGCCAGCGCGCCCGCGTCAACCGTGAGCCGCCCTTGCGGCGGAACGGCGAACGCGATCCAGCGCTTCCGGGCCCCCAGGCGGTCCGCCTTCGGGGCGAAGTAGGTGCCCACGGGCTCCCCGTCGAGGATCCGTCGCAGCATGCCTGGCTCGCGGCCGCTGGCGATGATCATCGGCACCCCGGCGGCCGCGGCCTTCCGCGCCGCCTGGAGCTTGGTCGCCATTCCGCCGACGGAGATGGGATCCCCGCGGTCGCGCGCGAGCCGCGCGATCTCGTCGGTGACGGCGTCCACGGTGTCGAGCTTGCGGGCCCCCGTGTTCACGCTGGGGTCGTCGGTGTAGAGCCCGTCGACGTCGGTGAGGAGCACGAGCAGGTCAGCGTCGATCAGCGAGGCGACCAGCGCGCTCAGGTTGTCGTTGTCGCCGACCTTGATCTCCTCCACCGCCACCGTGTCGTTCTCGTTGACGATCGGGAGGACACCGAACTGCAGCAGCGCCAGCAGCGTATTCTTCGCGTTGAGATAGCGCGCGCGGTCGCTGATGTCCTGCGCCGTCAGCAGCACCTGGCCCACCTGGATCTGATGCCGACCGAAGGCCGCCTCGTACTGCCACATCAGCGCGGATTGGCCCACCGCCGCCGCCGCCTGCTTCTCGGGAATCGACCGGGGCCGCTCGGGAAGCCCGAGGCGCGCGGTGCCGGTCGCGATCGCGCCCGAGCTCACCAGCACGATCCGACGTCCCTCGCGGATCGCCACGATGTCGGCCGCGAGGGCCCCGATCCGCTCGGGCGCGGCGCCGACGCCCGCGGCGGTCACGAGACCGCTGCCGACCTTCACGACGAGCCGGCGCACCCGCCCCAGCTTGCGCGCCGCGTTCACGAGGCGCTCGAGGCCGGCGGCGACGACATGGAGGTGTCGCCGGGCGAGGATTCGGGAGCCGAGATGAGCGGCGGGACGGTGTCCAGCCGCGCAGCGATCGCCCGCACGAGCTCGGTGAGGCCGGCTCCGGTAGCCGCGGAGATCACGCGCAGCGCGAGCGCATTCTCGGCGCAGAACCGCTCGACACGCGCGCGGTTTTCGACGGCGTCGGGCAGATCCGCCTTGTTCGCGACGATCAGCTGGGGGCGGCGGGCGAGCTCGGCCGAATACCCCGCCAGCTCGTCGTCGATGACGCGAAGGTCGTCGACCGGGTCCCGGCCGGACTGAGGATCGAGATCGAGCATGTGCAGGAGAAGGCGCGTGCGCTCCGTGTGGCGCAGGAACTGGTGGCCGAGTCCCTTACCCTGGGCGGCGCCCGGGATCAGCCCGGGAAGATCCGCGATCACGAACGATCGATCGCCGTCCGCCCGCACGATACCGAGCGTCGGCTCGAGCGTGGTGAACGGGTAGTCGGCAATCTTGGGCTTCGCCGCCGAGAGCCGCGAGACCAGCGTGGACTTCCCCGCGTTGGGGAAGCCGATGACGCCGACGTCGGCGAGGAGTCGCAGCTCGAGGTGGAGCCACCGCTCGGGACCGCGTCGACCGAGGTCGGCGCGGCGCGGCGCCCGATTGGTCGAGGTGGCGAATCGCGCGTTGCCGCGGCCGCCGTGCGCGCCCCGGATCGCAAGCTCACGTTGGCCGTGCGTCGTCAGGTCGGCAAGGCGCTGGCCGGTGTCGCGATCGCTCACCACGGTGCCGAGGGGGACCTTCAGGACCAAGTCGGAGCCGCTGGCGCCGTGACGGTTCGAGCCCTCGCCGTGGGTACCGCGCTCTGCGTGATAGTGGCGCTTGTAGTGGAAGTCGAGCAGCGTCGTCAGCGCGGCACTGGCCTCGAGCCAGATGCTGCCGCCATCGCCGCCGTCGCCACCGTCGGGACCGCCGTACGGGACGAACTTCTCACGGCGGAAGCTGACGCAGCCGGCGCCCCCGTCGCCGCCCTTGACGAACACGTCGATCTCGTCGACGAACATGCCGTACACCCGCGGGCCCGGGGGAGCCCGCTGGACGTCACACCGCGCCGGTGGCGATGCTCACGTAACGCGAGTCTCCTCGGCGCTCGAACCGCACGACGCCGTCGATCTTCGCGAAGATCGTGTCGTCCGAGCCGCGCCCGACGTTGAGCCCGGGCTTGAACCGCGTGCCGCGCTGACGGACGATGATGGACCCGCCCGTCACGAACTGACCCGCGAACCGCTTCACGCCGAGTCTCTGTGAGTTGGAATCGCGACCGTTCCGCGAGCTGCCGACACCCTTCTTGTGAGCCATACCGCGTCAGACCTCGATCTTGGTGATGCGGACCGTCGTCGCCGACTGACGGTGACCGCGGTTTCGGCGATAGTTCTTCCGCCGCTTGAACTTCACGACCATCACCTTCCGGCGCCGTCCTTGACCCACGACCTCGCCCGAGACTTTTGCCCGGCCGAGCGCCTTCTCGCCGGCGATCACCTCGCCGTCGCGCGTGACCAGCAGGACGGAGCGGAACTCCACGGCCGATCCCTTGTCGCCCGGCACCTTCTCGATCGAGATCACCTGCCCGGGCGCTACACGGTACTGCTTGCCTCCGGTCGCGATCACCGCTTCCATGACCAGACCTTTCTAAAACGTCAGCTAGGACGAGCCCTTATCTGACCACAGGCCGACGCCGTGCGTCAACCCGACAGATGTGCGCGCTGCAGAGTCTCGCGGGGCCGGAGCCCCGCCGGCCGAGGCGCGGCGATGAACAGGTGGGCTCAGACGGTCTTCATATAGTCGGCGAGCTGCTTGCGCACGAAGAGGCGCGACCGGTGCACGCGTGACTTCACCGCCGGCAGGCTGATGCCGAGCGTCTCCGCGATGTCTGGGTTCGACAGACCCTCGACGTCGTGCAGGACCAGCGCGGTACGGTAGTCGGGTGGGAGGCCGTCGATCGCGTCGCTGAGCACGCGGCGGAGCTCGCCCTGCAGCGCCTGCTCGTCCACGCGCTCGGACCAGTCGGCCATGGGCTCGAAGTGGCGCCCGTCGTCGTCAAGCGTGGGGAGCACGTCGTCCATGCCGATCTCGCGCGACTTCGCCTTCCGGGCCCGCAGCTTCTGGTACGCCGCGTTCGCGGCGATGCGGTAGAGCCAGCTGCCGAACGCGGACTCGCCCTTGAACGTGCCGATCTTCCGCGCGGCCGTCCAGAGCGCGTCCTGCGCCGCTTCCTCCGCGTCCTCGTTCGATCCGGTGATGCGGAGGGCGAGCCGGTACACGCGGTCGCCGAACGTCTCGACGAGCTGCTCGGGGGCCTCGGGGTCCTCGCGCCGGAGCGCCTCGACCAGCGCCGCGTCGCCATCGGTCTTCGTCGTGTTCATGACGCTCATATCCTCGGCTCGAACAACGACAGATACCGCTTCATCTCCGCCACGCACTGCTCCATGACCGCGATGTCCTTCGTCAGCTTCGTCAGCAGAATCGCTCCCTCCAGGGAGGCGACGAGAAAGTCCGCGACGGCTTCGGGCCGACACGCGGCGGAGACTTCGCCGCTGCTCTGCGCCCGGCGGAGCACCAGCGTCAGCCGCTCCCGCCACGTGGAGAACACCGACGCCAGCCGCGCGCGGAACCCCTCGTGGACGTCGGACAGCTCCAGGACCATGTTGCCCAGCGGGCACCCTCCGACGCAGTTGCGCTCCCGCTGAGATTCCAGGACGCGATCGAAGAAGCAGCGGATCTGCGCCAGCGCCCGTCCGTCGGGGTCCGAGAAGCACGGTTCGAGCGTCCGTTCGAGGAACGACGTGATGATGTGATCGAGGATGGCGTAGCCGAGCTCTTCCTTGCTCTTGAAGTGGTAGTAGAAGTTGCCCTTGCCGACGCCGCTCTCACGCAGCACGTCATCGAGTGCCGTGTGGTTGTACCCGTGGACGTGGATCAGCCGGGTCGCCGCCTCGAGGATCGCCTCGCGGGTGGACCGGCCGTCTCGGACTTTGACTCCACTCTCAGTCGTCTTGGTAGTCATCTGTACTGACCAGTTGGTACAGAGAGTAGCCTCCGTTACGCTGTGCGTCAAGATATTTCTGGAACTAGCCATCATTCCCGGTACTTATCGAGTCGTGAGCCAGCCGCAGCCAGCCGTCGAGGGTTCCCAAAGGTGGACGACTCAGGACTCAGGCGGCTTTGCCGCTTTGCCCAATAAGGCCGCCGCTTAGGGGCTTAGGGCTCGGGAGCTCGGCTGGCTTCGCCGGCTCGGCTCATCGCTGAAGAACCCGGGCGCAGCGTTTTGATAAATCGTCGAGTCGAAAACTTGCCTGGGGAGGACCGTCCGCCTTGACGTCGGAGACGACG
>Ga0209161_10002881_pt1 | contig 13987 bp, 13 predicted proteins | sample GraSoiAngelo_155_FD_186169 | JGI IMG/M metagenome (GOLD analysis project Ga0209161, IMG submission 186169) | Grasslands soil microbial communities from the Angelo Coastal Reserve, California, USA - 14_1009_13_30cm (SPAdes) (version 2) | ecosystem: Environmental > Terrestrial > Soil > Grasslands...
AAGTTGCACATAAGTAAGATCAAAATCGTGTCGGATTGACGGAAAAAGCGAGAAGATGATCTGCCGATCCACGTAGTTCACAAAGTTGACTAGCATGAGGATCAACAGCACCCGCCACTGGCTTCGGCTAAATTCAGTAAATTTCATCTCATCCCCACGATCGCGTCCAGGTCGTTCGGTCACCCGGGTTCGTTGCTTGCTCTGTCCTATGAGCTAAGTACAACCGTCCGATTACGTGGCAAAGCGTGGTAGTCAACGCCAACGCCGTATCCTGGAATGTTCCCCTCAGGAATGATTACCGTGTTCTTACGAATCCTCATGAGCGTTCTCCAAAGGTTTAGTATCCGAACCAACTCGGCAGCACAGTTGTCAAGCCTGGGATGTACGTAATCAGCAAAACCCCAACCGAGAGCACAGCCACAACCGGCAAGACTGAACGAAGAACTTCCCCGACCGGTTTGCGGAAGCGATAAGAAGACATCAACAAATTCAACCCCACAGGCGGCGTCAAATAACCAAGTTCGAGATTTGCCAGAAAAATAATGCCCAGGCGGATGGGATCAATGCCGTACGCTGCGCCCAGGGGCACCAACAGCGGGACCTCAATAACAATGGCCGGATAGATCTCTATCAAGCATCCGACGACGAGCATAAAACCGTTGAGCAGCAGGAGAAACAGAAATGGGGAATGGACATTGTGCGTAGTCCATGCAACGGCCCGCGCGGGCACCTCCGCATCGACTAGATAGCTCGTGAAACCGAGAGAGACGCCGAGTATTAACAGCACGCCTCCAATCAACAGCCCGCATTCCGCCATCACACGTGGGACATCGCGAAAAATATGCAGATCGCGATGAATGACAGCCTCAATGAGAAAAGCGTAGAGCGCGGTAAGTGCAGATGCCTCTACGGGCGTGGCAAAGCCAGAAAACAGGGCCAGCAGCGCAACCAACGGCATGAGTAGTTCCCACTTCGCGTACCATAAGGCTTGACGTGCTTCCTTCCAGTCGAATGAACTGAGCTGAAATTCATCGCGAGGACCGCCCCGGACTCCCCAAAGGCCAGTTACGATGATCATGACGAAAGCGGGGACGATGCCTCCCAGAAACATGTGCTGGATGGGCACGTGTGCGACGATCGCGTAAACGATGAGAGGCAAACACGGCGGAAGCAGCAACCCCAGCGAGCCGCTTCCCGTGAGCAGCCCGAGAGCGTTCTTCTCCGTGTAACGTGCGCCAGTAAGGATGGGCATGAGCAGCCCGCCCAGCGCCAGAATCGTGACGCCTGACGCGCCTGTGAATGAAGTGAAGAAGGCGCAGACGAGAACGGTTACCAGGGCTGGTCCTCCCCTGAAACCGCTGAATAGGGCGGAAAACACGCGCACCAGGCGCTTGGCGGCGCCGCCCTCGGCCAGAAAGTATCCCGCCAGAGTGAACAAGGGCAGCGTGGGCAGCACGGGATTGATGACGAGCGCGTAATGCGCAATCGGAATGGAGGCAATCGGCTGATCCAAACTCCTAAACAAGACCAGGGCAGCGCCGCCAAGAGTCGCAAATGCAGGGATCCCCAGGAGTGAAGCGAGGAAGAGTACCGTCAGCGAAAGTAGAATGAAAAGACGAGAGGTGGCTGGAAACAGAGCTGCGACCGCGACAAAGGCAGAGATTAGAACAGCTGAATCGGCTCTGCGTAACCAGCTTTCCGAGGACCGCCACAGGATACGAAGCGCAATCGCGATAAAACCCAAAGGTAGTGCCAGTTCGATCCACCACACCCGTAGGGGCGCAAACAAAAACTTTCCCGCTTCACGTTCCGTTAGGACGAACCGTGCCGAAGCTACAGCGAGGAGGATCGTGACAGTTGTTGCCACGGCACTCGTAAAAATGCGGGAGGCAGGCCGTAGATTTTCCGGTATCCAGGTTTGCTCCAGCGTGGAGAGCGTGAGCAAGCGTCCTTCGCGGGCAGCGATTGCGCCGCCCAACATCCCGACCAGCAAGACCGCGTGCTGGACAATCGAAGTGGAAGCCGGAATCCCAACCCGGAGTGTGCGCCGCAAAAACGCCTCGGCTAGCGGAATCAGCACCATGCCCGCCAATACGAGGCTTACGATCCAATCCTCTAGACGACGCACGAAAACGCGGTCTTCGCGGCGCTGCGAGATGGGCGATTCCAAAAGCACTGAGGCAACAGCACTCATGACTTCGCTCCACCGCCTGACCCGCGATACTCCCTGATGAGCTTCAACACTTCATCAAACATGTCGGCGGGAACCATGGAACCGCGCATCCGCGGATAAACTGCCTCGGCGAAACGCCGCCACTCCTCTTGCAGCTCGGGAGAAACGGGGTGTACCTTGAGCCCCCGCTTCTTCATGGCCTCGATCGCTTCCAGGCTTTCTTGGCGGCCGCGGGCCTGCATCTCTTTCCCCGCGTCAGCGGCGGCCCTGCGGAAAGCTTCGTGGTATTGCGGCGGGATCGCATCCCAGGCTCTCTTTGTGATCACCGTCGCGCCAATCAGCGGTACCCATGGCAGATCGAGCATATGCCGGGCAACTAAATCGTATTGGCCAGCCAGGGCAAAGAATGGGACTGTGGGGACCGTGTCCACCATTCCCGTCCGCAGGCTGGTGAGAACATCAGACCATTCCAGTGGTACAGCCTGAATTCCCAGACCTTTCACCACAGCGAATTCATCATTGTCGGTAGCCCCGACAAAAACCTTGGTGTGCTTGAACTCGTCGGGGTGCATCGCGGGCTGCCGGCAAAAAATGTTTACCCACCCGGTGTCAGCCCAGAACAGGACTACGAATCCTTTTGCCTCTAACCGCTGTTCGAGCTCCGGCTCCATATGCGAGCGGACGTACTCCATCTCGTCTAAGGAGTGGTAAACCATGGGAATTTTCTGCAAGGCGCCGACTGAAGGATCGATTTCCGACAGCCCACCCACTGACAGCGTTGCTGCCTGGATTTGGCCCACGCGCATGCGCTGCACAGTTTCTGCTTCTCCACCCATGGTTCCATCGGCATAAATCGTCAGATTGATGCTGCCTCCGGACGCTTCCCGCCACTGCTGCCCCATGCTTTCCAGAATCTGGTAGTGCGAGGAGCCACGCGGAAGCAGAGTCGCCAATCGGATTTTCGTCTGGGCCACTGCGCGCGACGGTTCGAGCCACCCCAACGCAGTGAGTGCAATGAGGAGAATCGTCTCAGTTGTCCGCCGCATTTTGTACCTCCGGTTTCTCGCTGAGAAACAAATCGCCTTCACGTGAAAGCAGCCAGCGCGCCCGCCGCTGCATGACGATGTTGTTGAGCCGCCATTCCGGCTTGGCGTCTGAATCAATCGCCAGAGCACGCTTCAACAGGCTCTCGAACTCGGTGCGGTCTTGTTTGCTGATGGAAACTGTCTCGGCCAGCGATATGAACGGCGAGGCGAGTTGCCCTCCGGTCAATTCCACCTGCCGCTCGAAGTGCTGGCGCGAACGGTCCGCGAAGTTGCCCTTAGCTCCTTGCCGCGCAGATTCGTAGCTGATCAAGAAGCCGTGAATAGCGCCGTCATCGAAATCGGGATCCAGTTGCAGACTGCGATCAATCAGCGCCTCGACGATCGGCTGATCGGCCACCAGCTCAGGGTCGTCCTTAGAAACAGAGATTGCCGCTCCCCACGACACAGCCGTCCAGTACAACAGCGGGACATCTTTCTTTCTAGCAACACGTACGGCTGCCTTTGGATCACACCGCAGCTCCGCCCCGAAGCTGCGGTGCTTAACTTCTAACCCGCGAATCCCATAGTCGCGCGCGCGCAAATACAGCTTTCGGGCACGAAGGCGCATGCTCTTCGCGCGCTCTACGTCCTGCTGTTCCACCTCGTCTGCCGGTTGCTGCACCCACACATAGCTGTATTGGGTGAAACCGCTGGACGTGGCGAACAAGAGTCCGCGATGCTGTGGAACCTGATCAAGCAACCCTTCCATCAGCTTCAGTGCGAAGGGCAGCGCGTCGCCGACCAGCTCTGGGTCATCATCGGTCGCAAAGCTGCTCGCGCTCTGGGAGGCCAGGGAATCGCCCAGCCTGCTGATGGCGAATTTCTTGACCGAGCAGCCGGTGCTGGCGACAACCACGACCAGCAAAAGTGCACAGATAGTGCGCGAGGATCCAGCCAATTGGCCCGTCTTCGAACACGGTTGGAAACCGGAACTGGTCATTTCGAGTCTCCTGATTTTCCGGCGCGATGCCATTCATCGTCGTCGCCGGGACTCGGAAATACTCCTTCGTCTTCCGCATGGTTTTGGACGAAGTCCTGCAGGACCTCCGTGGTGGCGGTGAAGACAAAATCACCGTCCATGCATTCCCCCAGCCTGGCTTGCTCTGCCTCTGGGGTGTGGCACAGCCAGTCGTCGCTCAGAGCCATCAGGGAGAGCGAGTCTCCCTCGGCGGTAATTTTGAAAATATTGTGCGCAGGTATGGCGTCCATACCCTCAGCATCGCTCTGTGAAACCGCATCCAGAAAGCGGTGGGACCCCAGTTGAACGAGATGCCCTTCAAACTTGATTTCAGGACCATCTGCGGACCCGCAGTTACATTTCGCCTTTTGCAGATCGATTAATTGCAGCGTGTACTGTTGTGCTCTTGAGTCCCCACTAATGAGCAACCGGCAGGTCTGGCATTCATTCCCTGTTTGTTGCCATGTTCCTTCCAGCGCCGGATCGTAGGTCAGGTGCTGATCGTCATCCTCATAAAGCGGGTGCAAGGAATAGGTCCAGCACGCCGGCAGCACTGCCAAACTCACCAGCATTGCCGTCAGCAGCACGAATTTCGTTCTTGTGGTCATCCTCCCGCCGATTCACTTCCGCTGAAACGCCATCCGGCCGGTCTCGCTGAATACGCTCTTCTCACTGCCGTGTGCCCGAAGGAAATCACGCAAATCGCTGGTCGACGAAACCAGAGTTACGGCAACGAACCGGGGCAGCAATCCAAACTCCTGAGTGCGTCCGAGCAGCTTCACGCTCTTATCGTCCATGGCATTTGCCATCCAGTCGGGATCGAGCGGAGTCAGCACGAGCTTCTGTTTGTCTGTCTCAACTTTCATAAGACTGTCCAGCGGAGCAGCCCAGCATTTCTCCTGGTCGGGAACTACATCGAGGAATCTTTGAGCGCCGATCTGTACAAGCTTGCCTTCGAAAGTGGCGGCTTGGCACTGGGCCGCCGTCTTGATGTCGCCTAATTTTGCGACGTCAATGGTGTAGGTCCGCGCCGCCGGATCAAGGCCGATTTTCAGCAAGTAACTCTTTAGTTCGCTATCTCCCTCCCAGTTGCCCACCAGCCCCGGGTCCACGACCACATCTGACTCTTCGTAGAACGGGTATACCGATTGCACCCAACACCCTGTCGTGAGCGGAAGACTCATGATCGCGATCGTCAACGCGAGGAGTCGTAGGTTCCTGGGAGCATTTCCGCGCGAGTTGTCAGCAAGTTGACTCACTTGTTTTCCTTCTTTGCGTTCGATGACCCTCGCCCGCCCCGTGAAAAGAACAGCACCAAGCCTGTGGAAGAATGGCGGTCAGCTTCGGTCCAAAGGCAGGTGTGCATGCTGGCACCAGAACCATATGCGCCATCTTTCTCTTTCCTTTTTTTGTTCCTTCTTCGACTTATCCTTGGCATCTCCCACATACCGGCAAGGAAGTCGAGTTCCTGGTCTTCACCGCTTCGAAAATGTTCTTGTACTCCTTCTTGTCCATGCGGAGGACCATACTATTCGCAAGACAACTAGGCCGTAACCGCCCCTTCTATTGCCGTGCAACTGGCGAATCATTGATCTACTTTCAGTCTTCTGCAAGCGACAAAGAGCGGCGTTCCGATCGTGTCGCCTATTGTCATGCGTTCGGCAGGGCTTGGACCGCTCAAGTCTTCAGCGACGGCCAAGCCCTCTTTGGCCGCACACTGGCGGAACGCGTCGTCAACAGGCAGCGCTACGGTCGAGCGCGCCGCGTCCTCGTGCAACTGCTCCACAATGACTTCGAGCAGCCTGAGAAGGGCTGACTGCTCTGCCCGTGCAAGGGGCCGCGTTGGTACCCGTCGGGTCGCCGAAATCTGAAGAGTCGGTCGTTTCTCTTGACTCCGGCTCGAGCGCCAGGCATCGACCTCTTGCTTGTACGCATAAACCGAGCCTCCAGTACCGTGACAGTGTCGATGGACCGGCATGGCCTCCAGCATTTCCCATCGCTGAACGGTTCGCACACTCCGATTGAGGTAATGAGCGATGTCCTTCCAAGAGTCCAGACGAGTCGCGGTTGGGCTCTCCGGAGATTCATCGCCTGTTGTCACCACGCAAGTTGCGACAGCCTTGCTATCCGTCGTGTTCATGCCGCCACCTTTCTGCCCTTCTCCTGGCCGAATCATTTGCGCTTAAGCTCCGACACATCGACCTGTGGCCAACAAGGCTCACCGAGCTCGCGGCGTTTCCAGGTACTCGAACCTCTCCCTTGCTGCAGCGTAACCGTGGTGGTTGAAGGAACTCTGCTCGGGGGATAACGTGTCGAACAACCGGTTGAACAGAAAGAAGCCCATGCCGAAGTTCTTGTCCATCAATCCCCCGTCGTTCAGCATTCTGTGGTGGATGTCGTGCAACTGTCGCCCGCGCCGAAACCAACCTTTGAGAATCGGATTGCGTTCCATCCAGAAATTCTTGACATGCATCCGATCGTGGAGATAGCTGAACATCACGAAGCTCCAAGCGAGGACTGTCGCGAAAAACACCGCCTGGTGAACTAGCCGAACCCTGAACGCCCAGAAGATGGTCTCCGCGAGGACCAGCAGAACAGCGGTTGGGGCCAACCACTCGACCCCAATATTTCCGATCGAGAATCGGTCCGTGGTCGCGTCCATGTAGTGTTCGCTGGGACGCTGCTTTTGTAGCGGCCCATAAAGAACCATGTGATGTTTCATGTGGCTCGCGCTGAGCCACCGAATCCTTCCGCTATGCAGCAGTCGGTGTAATAGGTAGCCCAGCAACTCTGCGACTATGCCCGACGCCACTACCCAAGCCGCGATGTGTGTCATTTCGCGCATGTGTCCTCCTCGAGTTCCGGGCACTGCCACGGCGGCGAAGGATCACGAATACCACTGCCCGGGAATCTTTCAGTGCTGCCCACATTCCTGGCGATGTTCTCGTGAGCACTACCGGCTAAGTTGTTAGTTCCTCGAGCAACGTCAGTGACCAAAGCCCAGACTCGCTATGGAGAGGGCACGCCCGATGCCAAGGAGGGAAACTCGGCGCAAAGACGACCAACGGCAACGAGCGGAAAAGGCCTGTTGTCAGCGCGAGACTGTCAAGCTAAGACCAACTAGCGTCTGCATCGGCCGGGGAATCTTTGAAAGGGAGAGAGAAAGAGAAGCTACTGGTCAACGGAAGGCGGCGACAACCCCAACTTCTGCATTTTCGTGCGGAGTCCTTCCCGGCTGATCCCGAGAATCTCAGCCGTGTGTGTACGGTTGCCGGTAGTGTAGCGAAGGACGGCCGAAATCAGTTTCTTTTCCATTTCCGCCAGAGACATTGGCTGGATATCAGCCCCTTTCTGGGTAGTCGGCTTGCGCCGGGCAATGCGGTCGTTGAGCGCACTTGCAGGAATCTCTTCGCCTGGCGGGCACATCGCCACCAGACGAGCCATTTCTCCTTCCAGTTCCCTCACATTTCCGGGAAACTGATAGGCCAGTAGCAGTTGCGTGCATTCGCTGCTGAGGCGGGGGGCCGGAAGGGCGCGTTTTCCTGCGTAGGTCCGCAGGAAATGATCCGCGAGCATCCCCACGTCGGTTCTACGTTCGCGCAGCGGCGGGACTTTCAGGGTAACAGTGGACAGACGGAAATACAGATCTTCCCGAAAGTGACGTTGCTCAACCTCGCTCTCCAGATCACGGTTTGTGGCCGCGATCACGCGCACGTCCACCTGTTCGGAACGGGCGGACCCGACTCGGTTGAAATCTCCAGACTGCAGAACGCGCAGCAAACGCGACTGGAGTTCCAGAGGCATTTCGCCGATTTCGTCGAGAAATAGAGTACCTCGGTTGGCAGCGCCGATGAGTCCAACGCGATCACGATCCGCCCCGCTGTAAGCTCCGCGCACACACCCGAACAGTTCCGACTCGATCAACGTCGGAGGAATCGCCGCGCAGTTCAGAACGACAAAAGTGCCACTGGCCCGTGCGCTGCGGCGATAAATGGCCCGAGACAGGAGTTCCTTACCAGTCCCGGTCTCGCCCTGGATGAGCACCGTTAGTTCCGTGGGAGCAATTTTCGCAAGCGTTTCGAGGACGATTGACATGCCTGGATCGGCCGTAATAATGCCGTCACTTTCGCCCTGCGCAAGCTCAAGATCGCGAGCTCTCTGACGAGCACTCTCGATGGCAACTGCGGTGTGCAGGCGGGGTGCCGCCAACACGCATATCTCGGACAACAAACGCTCGTGGTCTTCATTGAAGTGGTTCGAAATCTCCCGGTTCTCCAGGTAGATAACAGCGAAAGCATCATTACTGACGATCAGGGGCGCACACAAAACGGAACGAGGATGCAGCTTGCGGACACTCTTCTTGTCTCGAAGTACTTCCAACTCTTGCGCATCGTGAAACAGCAACACCCGCCCTTCCTGCACAGCCATCCCAGCGATGGTGGTGCTGATCTCCCTCTCCCGTTCTGCAAGTGTTTCGTTGCGAAAATTGCGAGCGGCAGTAGCGCGAAATTCGCCTTTTTCCCGGGACACGACACATCCACGGTCAGCGCCCAGTGCCTGGATCGTCATGTCGAGAATGTTGGTGAGCAACTCTCCGTAGTCGTGCTCCTGAAGCAGATTGCGAGCAATGCTGTAGAGTACGTTTGCTGTGTCGGGCGGACTCATTGGGCGGCTCTCCCCGTGAGTCCCCTTATTATTATCTTTAGGCTCATTTCTTCAAAAAACCTAGGCGCTGAAGCAACGCGGGGAACCTGGGGTCGCTCCGGAGCGGATCTGCCACGGGTTCGGTGGGCAGATAGACCAGGTATTCGCAACGCTCTGCGTAGGCTTTGTCCAGCCAAGCGAATGCCTCGTCCTTGTCACCAAGACCCGTGTAGACCATTGCGATGTAGAGACTCGGGACGTATCTGCCCTTGCTCATCTGCTGCAACTGCGAAATAATGTTACGCGCTGCCGCCTGCTGCCCCGAGACCGCATAGAGATGTCCAAGCAGGGCGAGAAGAGCGGGGTCGTGCGGAGCAAATGCCAGAATTGACTGGAAAGCCTGCTGAGCCTGTGGGTACATTCCCTGTTGCTCGTAGGCACGGCCCAAGTTGATTACTGCCACGGCGTAGTTCGGATCAAAGGAGAGAGCCTTCTGATTTGATCCGATGCTGTCGCTAAACTGCCTCGCCTGATAGTACGCCTCTCCCAGCGCAGAATTAAGCAGGGGCGACCTCGGCTCAATCGAAACGGCAAGCTTCCGCTCGGCAATCGCCTGGCTTAAATCCCCCATGGCCGTCAGGTAATAGGCGTAATACTCGTGCGCCGTGGCGTAACCTGGCCGTAGTTCGATGGCCCTCTTGAATTCCCTTTCGGCTTCTACGTAGTTCCAATCGTAGACAAGCGCGGAATAGGCCAGCGACACGTGAGCCTCTGCAAGTCCTTCATCCAATTCAAGCGCTTTTCGGGCATTGGCGTTCGCTTTGGGAAAGGCCTCGCTCGGCAGCAGAGCCGTATAAGGAGCAGTTGCCAAGAGAGCGTAACAGTCCGCCAAACCGGCGTAGGAGGGCGCGTAACTCCCATCATATTGTATTGCTGTTTGAAAATAAGAAATGGCATCGGTGAGGCTTTGTGTAGTGCGCCGGTTCCACTGAAAGCGCCCATTTAAGTAAGCCTCGTACGCTCTTGGGTCCACTTGATGCTCGGGTTGCACGTCCTTAGGGAGTGCGGCCAAGACCTTCAGCACGGTGTCGTCTACAATCGGGCCTAAGCCGGACCCGTTGGGGTCTGTATCATGTCGATCCCCTGCAATGCCCGCCTGGTCTCTACATGACACCAGTTGATCCGTAACTGCCATTTGATTGCCGTCACGGTGAACCGCACCTGCTAGAACGTAGCTCGGTTTGCGACGTTCGCAGATTTGCTCAAAGCTGAGTCCAGAGTCTTCCGTTGTTACTTCGACCACACCTAGTCTTTGCGAGTGAAGTTCGCTCAATCGAGTAAATATCTCTTCACTCACAATCTCGGCAAGCCGGCGCGCATCGGGGTCGCCACCGAGGGTCTTGAATGGTTGGATGGCCAACATCAGCTTTGGCGGCCAAATCCACTCAATGACACGGGGAATCGCGGTATACGCCCCGATCGCAATAACGAACCAAAGAAGCAGTTTTGCCATTGACGGCAACGAAGGGGGCACTGGCGGCACTGGTTTTACAGGCTTCGGGCTGGGTTCAGGATGAGGGACATCGAGCCCAGGGTCACCCTGCAGGCCCACTCGGGTCAGGATCGCCGAGAATCGCCGATCCGAACGCAAGTTGTCGAAGACAGACCCGACCTTCAGGTAGATCAATAACCCGTCACGCTCGTCAACTGCCTTTTCGAGCCAATGAAAGGCATCGTCGATCTTACCCAAGCCGGCGTACACGATGGCAAAGGCGACGGGAGGCACGTACTGGCGCGCTGATACAGCACGCAATTCGTGCAAGATCTCGACGGCGTCCTCAGTCTTTCCGGCCGCTGCGTAAACTTGTCCCAGGAAACCTGACCATAGAGGTCTTGCACCCGCGATTGTCAAGGCTTGCTTGAACTCGGCGATCGCTTCGTCGAATTTGCCCTTCCTCCCAAACGTTAGCCCCAGGACTATGTGCGAGAGCGGAAACTTGGCGTCCATGGCCACGGTGTTGCGAAGCTGCTCGATGGCCTCCTCATGCTGGCATGAGGCATAAAGCAACAACCCCAGGCTAAAGTGCATCACTGGCGAGAAGGGGCTAAGTTGCCGTGCGATCATTGCTTCCGTGAAAGCTTCATCGAAGCGCGCCAAGACCAACAGGTAGACTGAGTACCAGTAGTGTGCAGCGGAATAACCGTGATTGAGTTCGATCGCTCGCTTGAACTCCTTTTCTGCACCCTCCCAGTCCCAATCAAAACGGAACTTCACCATCGCCAACGACAAGTGCGCTTCTGCGACGGAGTCATCAATACTCAAGGCTGTGAGAGCGGCCTCCTTCGCCTTTGGCATGATTTCGGAAGGCGCCCTGATGCCATATTCCCCTGCACCCATCAAAACGAGGCAGTGAGCTAACCCGGCGTAGGTCAGCGCGGACTGCGGATCAATCTCGATTGCCTTCCGGTAGTACTCGACGGCTTTCCGGGCATCCTCGACAGTCACAACTACATGGTTGTTCCAAAAGTAACGCCCCTTCAAGTAGAGATCATAAGCTCGAGGATTTACCGAAGTAGATGGCGTCAGCCTGTCGTTTTCTCCATCTACCGTCTCCAAGAGCGACGGATCCAAGGGAGAGTTGCTCGATGGGGGATTTGGCTCGACGCGCAACGCTTCGCTTGAGGGACGCAGCTTGGCATGTATCTCGCCTGCGATCGCGGCGGCCACTTGGGACTGCAGGCTTAGGATATCGCGGAGATCTCGGTCGTAGCTTTCCGTCCAAAGATGCTGATCGGTGCGGCCCTCGATCAACTCTGCAGTGATACGTACCCGATCGCCATCGCGACGCACCGAACCTTCCACAATGGCATCCACACTCAATTCACGCGCGATCTGAGGAAGCGTTTGCCGGACATGCTTGTACTGCATGATTGAAGTGCGCGAAATGACGCGTAAGCCGCCAATTTTCGCAAGCGCCGTGATCAGCGATTCGGTCAGGCCATCCGCAAAAAATTCTTGCTCGGGAGTATCCGAAAGATTCTCCAACGGCAACACGGCAACCGAGCGAATCGTAGGCAGTTGCGCACTGATGCCGACGTGTCGTCTTTGCGGACGGCCCTTACTTTGAGGCTCGATCGCCTCCAGCGCAGCCTGGATTTCGCTGGCATGCTGGTAACGTTGGCCCATCTGCTTGCGCAAGCAGTGGTAGATGATCTTCGAGAGCGACTCCGGAACGTGCTCGGGCAGCGGCAAAGGAGCGTCATGCAGTATCGCAGACCCTAACTCAATAACAGTGGCCCCTTTGAAAGGCATTTGACCGCTCGCCATTTCGTACAGCAGCACACCGAAGCCCCAAATGTCGCTGCGCCGATCGGTCGGACAGTGCTTCAGGACCTCCGGTGCCCAGTAGGGCGGGGTCCCCGCAATTGCGGCCGAGCTGGAGGTGGTACCAGGAGTCTCAAGGGAACTAGGAACCTCAAAGCGGCGTTGAATCTTCGATAGGCCGAAATCCAGCAACTTTGTTTGACCGTCCTGAGTCACCATCACATTGCCGCTCTTGAGATCGCGATGGATAACGTCATGTTCGTGCGCGTGAGAAACAGCGTCGGCGATCGCGATACCATAGGCCACTACAAGGTCGAAAGGAAGTCCGACGTTAGCGGGAATTACATTCGTGAGAACCTGCCCCTCGACGAACTCCATGACAATGCCGGCTTGGCCCGATTCTTCTACTACATCTTTGATCCTACATATATTGGGATGGTTCAGAGAGGAAGCAATTCGGGCTTCAGTATAGAGTTGTCGGCGGGCTGACTCGTCGGGAATCGTCTCTTCGCTAACCAGCTTGATGGCGACGACGCACTCGAGTGTAGGGTCCCAAGCGCGGTACACCACGCCCATTCCGCTGACCGCTACCAACTCCCGGAGTTGGTAGCGGCCGAAGGTCCTGACCGCTTCTGGAGCAGAGCTCGGCAATCCGGCCCGATGTTAGATCGACCACGTGCGCAAGTCAAACAGTCAAAGTTCAAGTTGTCAAGGAGACAGCTGCGTTGTGGCAGGTAAATGCCGCCTTGCGGGAGGCTGAGTTTGGCAACTCAACGCCGGCGAGACAGGGGGTCGCGACAGCTTTGGCGCTGGCACCGGGCCGGGATGTAAAAGTGCTTGCAGCCCTGACCCTGGCGCGGGTCGGGGATACTGACCGAGCGAAGGCAATGGTCGAGCAGTTGGAGAAGAGCGATCCTTGAATACGGTGTTCAAACTCTATTGGTTGCCAACCCTCAAAGCTGCCATCGAACTCAACGGTGCCAAGTCAGCCCAGGCTCTTGTCTTTCTGGAGGCCGCTGCTCCCTACGAATTGGGCGAGCCACCACCGATACAAGAAGGAACCCTGTATCCGGCTTATCTGCGCGGCCAAGCTTACCTGCTGGCTCACACCGGTAACGCTGCGGCGGCGGAATTTCAGAAGCTGCTCGATCATCGCGGCATCGTGGTCAACTTTCCTGTGGGTGCGCTCGCCCATCTCGGCCTTGGCCGTGCCTACGCACTCTCGGGCGATACCGTCCAGGCCCGTACAAAGTATCACGACTTCTTTACCCTCTGGAAAGACGCCGACCCCGACATCCCCATCCTGAAGCAAGCCAAGGCGGAGTACGGGAAGTTGCAATAGCCGTTCACTGACTTAAGCGTTGCGATTGACCTTTTCCTCAGATCCGACCCAACATTTCCGGGAGACTCCTAACAAATCCTCCCCCATCGCGCGACGATCCACAAAGAGCGTGGCATCTCTCAACGGCATGGACACTAGGCTGCCGTGCACGGATGAACTCCGACATTCGGGGCTGCCAGATGTGCGAAGTTGCCCGTTTTTCAGGATGTGCCCCCATTGCTGGGGAATAGAGGCGGCTGACTAAGTCGCGGAAATGGCGGCACGGCCCCACACTGACCAACTCACGAGAGTAACAAACCACGTACCGGTCTGCTTTCGAAGTATCCACAGATGGCTTCCAAGGGCTTCTTTAGGAGTCGAGTCTTCCGCCGACGAAAACGTAGTTCGGTAGCTTGCGGTCAAGTAAGCAATCTCATTTGCGCCTTGAATACGGCGGTCAGTAATCTCAATGAAGTGAATT
>Ga0209161_10002883_pt1 | contig 13975 bp, 12 predicted proteins | sample GraSoiAngelo_155_FD_186169 | JGI IMG/M metagenome (GOLD analysis project Ga0209161, IMG submission 186169) | Grasslands soil microbial communities from the Angelo Coastal Reserve, California, USA - 14_1009_13_30cm (SPAdes) (version 2) | ecosystem: Environmental > Terrestrial > Soil > Grasslands...
GGGACTGCGTGGTCCCGATCGTGGGCAGGATGTTCTTGAACGGCCCGAGGAAGACGGCGGTCACGTTGTACAGCCAGCTGGAGAAGCCTGCATCGGGGTTTGCGCCGAGCAGCTTGAGGACCAGCCGCACAAGCAGCAGGCCGCAAACCAGCCCGAACACGAGGTAGACGAACTGAACCGCGCGCCAGCCGGGATTGGAGGTGCTGACCACCTCCGCCTCCTCGGCGGGCACCATACCGGGACCTTGACTCGTGACTGTCCGATGCTCGTGCACGTGGCCGGTCACCGGATCTCGTTCGACGTCGTCGTCCTTGCGCTCCATTTGATTACTCCCTTGCCTGGTAGAAATGCTGAAACGAGGCCATCAATGAAAACGCCCGGGCGGTTTTTGCCACCCGGGCGCTTGGGGGAGGTAGGTGAAGCCTCAGGGAGTGTTCGTTGGGTACCACAGGGGTAGCGTGGACAGCGCTTCGTCGGCGTCCACATCGGGGTCAGGGCTGTTGCTCCCCAACTGGTACTGCCACGCGGCCATGTGGTCGGGACAGCCTGTCTCGTACGGCTGCCACACCGGCGCGTTGGACTTCGACCAGCCGCTCGAGTCGAGTGAGGGCTCGAAGGACCAGAGGTACGCGTCCCACGAGATCGCCCTCTGCTCGCTCTGGGCCTGGCACCAGGCCGCCCCGAACTCGCTTCCGGCGGTGCCGTTCCCGTAGAAGACCGGGACATAGCCCGCCGCAGTGACGCCGTCAAACCAGCCGCGGATGAAGCCGGAGTCGACGTTGCCGGCGCCGGGGCATGCAGCGCCCGGCGGCTCGATGTCGATGGCGATCACATGGCCCTTGGGCTCGGTGTCATGCGCGGCCACCGAGGTGGCGACCTCGGCGTAGCCCTTGCCGGTGTCGTAGCCGGAGACCGCAGAGCAGTTGTAGTCGTTGTAGATCGGCAGGATGCCCATCCGCATCTTCGCTGCCATGTAGATCTCGGGCCAGCTCAGACCGGGACACACCGTCGTGGTGAGGTAGCGGCCCCAGAAGTCCGGGTTGCCGACAGTCTCCTGGACTCCCGGCAAGACCTCACCAGTGGGATCGCCAGTGAAGGCCTTGCACGAGTCGACGCCCCACAAAAGCCTGGCCGGCTGGATCGACGATGACCGCGCCTGGATGTCGACCAGGTTTGTCGGTCCCGTCACCTTCTGCAGGAGCTGGCCGAGCTTGCTCTGGTTTCGCGTCGTCGGGACCGCACCGATCGCGGCGCTGAACTGAGGAGTCGAACCCGACGTGGCCGCGACCTGGGCGCTGCAGCTGTTGCCGTTCTTGCAAGGTGGCGCCACGAGATGACCCTGGTCGTCGAAGATGCCGATGCTCCAGGGGGTGTTGGTCAGATCGGCGTTGGTGCTGGCGGTGAGGTGGATGTTGCTGCCGACCTGGAAGGTGGAGCTGCCGCCGATGGCGATTGAAAGCCAGCTGACCGAGACGTGATCGGAGACGGCCCAGATGTCTGGATTGGAGAACGTGGTCGTCAGCTTGCCTATGGCCGCGACGACCGACCGCGTGCCGCTGGCCGGCTGGGTGAGCGAAACGCTGCAATTGGTCCCGCGGCTGCAGTAGGTGATCCGGCTCATGTTGCTGAGGTCGAACAATTCGATCGCGTAACCAAACTGTTCGACGGGGATGGTCGAGGTTGCCGTCAGCGTCGTGGGCTTGCCGGGTCCGACTGCCGATTGGGTCGATGTGAGGCTCAGGCCGATCCACCCGACGGAAATCGTGTTCGAGGTGAGCGCGCCGCTGGTTGGCGACTTGACGGCCGGTGCGGCCAGGTACGCCACGAAATTGTGGACACCGGCCTTGGCCGAGTAACCGACCGCGCACTGGCCCCCCTGCGAGCAGGAACCCAGGAGAGTCGAGGTCGTCGTGTCGAAGATCTGGATCGCCTTGCCACTTCCGGTCACTCCCGTTCCTGCGGTGGCGGTCAGCAGGACTTTGCCGCCTGACTGAATCGCCCGGGTGTTGGAAGCGAGCGTCAGCTTCTGAATGGAGGCCGCCGGCCGGAGAGTCAAGATTGGAACGCTTGGTGCGACGGATGGAGTGTCGGCCGGCGCGCCGGAGTTGTTGCTCGAATTCGAACCACCGGAGAGCAGGATCTCGCTGCACGCCGCCGGGGTGTTCAGCGCGGGGTCGGCTCCGCCGGGGCACACCGTCTGCCCGTCAGGCGTCGACGCCACGCCCGCAGCGACATCGGCGCCGTCATTGGTGACGCACGATGCGCCCGCCCCAGAGTCAGGGCACTGCTGAGCGCTGTCGGGAAGGCTGAGCTGCAGGCTGTCACCGGTGCCGGGCGAGCAAGAGTCGCCGCCATCGCCTGCGCCCGAGCACTGGGCGACCGTCGACTGCTGCTGGATGCTGCCGGCGGCCGGCGCGGCCGCCATGGCCGTGAATGTGAGCTGGTTCGCCGCGGCGACCAAGACCACAGCCAGGTGGACGGTCGGGCGCGCTCGGAAAGTGGTGAAAAGCCGACGAAGTGAGTGCACTGATACCCCCGTTTCGCGCGCACCTCGGACGGGGTGGCGCTAGATGTCAGGGGCAACCTACGGGCGGTAGGCCGGTGCGCCCACGGCGCTTGGGTTAATTAGCCTGAAGCATTGTCAATTGCTCTGAATCAGGGCAAAAAGGAACGATTTTGCACCTTGTCGATTCAGGGCTGGGCCGGCGCGGAGGCATTCTGACTGAAATGCCGCCGATTGACCAGCCCAAAAAAAGCGAAGCAGCCCGGGGCAGTGGGCTGCTTCTGTCAGTTAGAACGTCGGGCCGCGGGTGTCTACGGGCTCGCGTGGACGGCGCCGAGCACGTTTCCGTACATGACACCCAGCGCGAGCAGCCCGAGGAGCGAGAGCAGGACCAGCACGAACGCCCGCGCGCATGCGTCCATGAGCCACGAGTCCTCGGTCGAGTCGGAATCGGCGACGTTCCAACGCCGCCCGTAGAGCCCGGCCCTCACGGACAAGCCGATTGTCGCCAGCAGGATGATGAATAGGACAGCCATCGGATGATCGAGGGCGTGGACACCGAGCGGGTCAGCGTCCACGCCATCCAGACAACGCACTGCGGGGCGAATGTGAACATGTCGGTTGGGCTCCAAGTTGGGGCCCATCAGCGCACGCCATTAAGGACGCGCGCGCGCCCGCGCCGGCCAATACTCGCGCCCGGGGACGCGTTCTTCTAGGCGTGGAAGTCCCGCTGCTGTTGCAATTTTCGATCGCCTTGTTCACGGGCATGGTGGCGGCCACGTTCGTGCCGCCGGTCAGGAGGTCCATCCCCACGCCCGTGGAGGTCCTGCTCTGGGTGGGCTTCCTCACCGTGTGCGTGCTTGGAGTGGCGAGCATCACGGATCCGAACGCGCGTGAGCTGAGCGCATCGGCAGCATGGGGCGCAGACCAGATCATCAACACCATGGTCGGCCTGACCCTGGGAGGACTTGGCGGCTGGATCCTGGATCACCGCTTCCCGATCGCGAGCTGGCTGGTGATCGTCGCCGGCGCCGATATTTTTGGGCTCATGTTTCTCCGTTCGATGCGCAGCGCGGGGCCATGGCGGCCACGCATCAGGCTTCGTGAGTGGATGGAGCTTCCGGTCCCCGAGCCGGCCGCGGTCGTGGCGCGTCGCAGGCTTATCCCTGCCGACCCACTTGCCGATGTGAACCGCAGGCTCGTCGCCGCAGGCGCTATTGCCGGGACGGCGATCCTCGCCTGGCTGATCGATCTCTCAATCTGGGTGCGCGACGTGATGGTCCCGCGCGAGGCTCGCCGGCTGGCGCAAGCCGCCGCGACCGGGAAGGTCGAGTCGCACGCTCGCCTCGAAGGGCTGCGTGACGCGACCGCGCATCTTCAGTACGCGGCACGCTCCTGGTATGCCGCCGCGGGGGAACCCGCGATCAATGGTCTCGCCGCCAAGGCCGGCAGCGCCGCACGCACCGCGCGCGCCGCCAGGCCAGGCCTCAGCCCAACCGCTTTGCGACCGGACCAGGTGATCGACATCCACGCGCTCATGAGCGCCCAATCGCTCGGCTGGTACGGACCCTTGAACACCGCACCGAACGAATCACCGGGGGAACAGGATGACGCTGAATCACAACGACCAGATCGTCTGGCCTCGTAGGGGAAACGGAATGCGGCGGCGCGCCAGCGCGCCGCACGTTCTGAGCAAGGGCAGGGTTTCGCGACCAGCCGGCTGGCTTATCCGGCTCTTCGTCCTCGTGACGATCGCCGTGCCCAGCCTGATCGTCACATCGCCAGGCTACGTCGCGTTCGCGGACAAGCTGCCCGACCCGACCCAGGTGACGTCGGCCATCGCAGAAGACACCCTGATCTACGCGTCCGACAACAAGACGCTGCTGGCGGACCTGCACCCGCCGGGTTACCAGAGCTACTACGAATCGCTGCCGGACATGGGGACGCTGCTCCCGGAGGCCGTGATCTCCATCGAGGACCACAACTTCTACTCGGAGCCGGGCATCGATCCGCAGGGCATCATGCGCGCCTCGATCGTCGACTACCAATCCGGGTCTGCGGTCGAGGGCGCCTCGACGATCGCCCAGCAGCTGGTCAAGCTGCGGCTGGTCGGCAACAAGGCGTCGCTTGATCGCAAGATGCGCGAGGCGCTGCTCGCATTCGAGATCGAGCGCCACTACACGAAGGCGCAGATCCTCGAGTGGTACCTGAACAGCGTGTTCTTCGCCAACACCGCATGGGGTACCTCGGCCGCCTCCCAGATCTACTTCCATAAGCAGACCAAGGATCTCGACCTGGCCCAGGCGTCGATGCTCGCCGGCATCATCCGCGGGCCGACGATCTACAACCCGCTCGTCAACTGGACGTCCTCCAAGAACCGGCAGAAGACCGTGCTCAGCGCCATGATCCGCGACGGCAAGATCACGGCGTCTGACGCGGCCCAGGCCTTCGCGGAGGACCTTTCCCCGCCGACGCACATGTTCACGCCCACAAACCACGTCGCCGCGCCTGCCTTTGTCAGCTACGTGACATCGGAGCTGATCACGAAGTTCGGCAAGGACGCGACCTATAGCGGCGGCCTGAGAGTGGTGACGACGCTGAACGTGACGCTGCAGAACATCGGCCAGCACATCGTCACGGGGGTGATTGACTCCCTTTCTTACCGTCGCGTCACCCAGGGCGCGCTGGTCGCGCTGGACCCGACGACCGGGGCGATCGTCACGATGGTCGGCTCGGCAAACCCGTACGCCTACGGCGGGCAGTACAACCTGGCCGTCTGGCCTCCTCGCAACCCGGGATCGTCGATGAAGATCTACACCTACACGGCCGCGATCATGAGCGGCGTGTACACGATGACCACGCCGATCGTCGACAGCCGCTTCTCCTATCGAGATCCGATCTCAGGCGAGGTTTACGCGCCGCAGAACTATGACGGCAAGACGCACGGCACCTGTCAGCTGCAGGCATGCATGGGCAACTCGCTCAACATCCCCGCGGTCAAGGTCGAGCTCGGGGTCGGCGTCTCGAACGTCGTCGACGTAGCGCGGAAGATGGGAGCTCCGCCCTACCAGCTGCACGGCACCGATGCCAACGGCTTTCCCATCTACACGAACGACGACCCCTCCAACACCTTCGGCCCGTCGCTGACGCTCGGCGGCTACGGTGAGACGCCGCTGCAGATGGCGACCGGCGCCTCGGTGCTGGCCGCACAGGGTTTTCTGCGCCTGCCCTATTCGATCAACATGGTGACCAAGAACGACAGCCTCGTCTACGTGCACCAGTACAACGCCGGCAAGCCGGTGCTCGATGCTCGGGTGGCCTACATCATGGAGCAGATCATGTCCAACGACAACAACCGGGCCATGATCTTCGGTCACAACTCTCTGCTCACTCTGCCAGGACGCCATGTTGGCGTGAAGACCGGGACCTCCGACTCGTTTGCCGACGCATGGACCGTCGGCTATACGCCGCACCTCGTCGCGGCGGTCTGGGGCGGTAACGCCAACTGGAACCTGAAGATGACCAACAACTCCGACAGCTACTACATCGCGGCTCCGATGTGGCACCCCTTCATGCAGCAAGCGCTAGACGCCCTCGGCCTGGGCGACGAGTGGTACCCCGAGCCGCCGGGCCTGATCAACCAGACCTGTCACGGTCAGATGGCGTACTACCTGCCCGGCACCCACTGCTAGGCGCACGACCGGATGCAGGCCAGGTTCGACAAGGCAGGCAGGAGGCTTCCGGACAGCGGACACGGCTGTGGCTGCCAGCTCTGCGCGGACTCGAACGCTCCCCGTTACGAGCGGCGGGAGGAGCCGGGCCGTGAGCCCCGAATATGGAGCCCACTCCGCCGGCGGGTGATCCGGATGTTCAGGAACACGGCGGCGGGGTGAGATTTCGCCCGCACCCAGACATCCGCCAATCCACGCCTGTTCGGACACCGCTGAAGCCAAACGTGCGGAATTCGCCAATCCTGGTGATGTGGCGACCCGCTGAGAGCCTCCGTTCGGTGAGGTGCCACGAACACCCCAAACCGAACCAGGAGGTTCTCTCTTTTCTGGTCAGCCCTCTACGGCGAAGCTCCGCTCGCCGGCGCTCTCCTCGAGCGCCGCCTGCGGGCCGTACGAGTGCTTCAGCATCACGCGCAGCCGCTCCTTCGCCACGGCGAGCCTCGAGGCCACCGTGCGCTCGGGAATCCCAAGGGCCTGCGCGATCGCGCGGTTGGTGTAGCCGTGGTAGTGGCGCAGCACGATGGCCGCGGCTTGTTTCGGCGGCAGCTTGGACAGGGCGATCGCGAGGTCGCGGTGTTCGACGACCTCCTGCGGGTCGGGCGCCAGGCCGGGCCGGCCCAGGCGTCGAATGACCTCGCCGACCTCGCGCAGTCGCATCTTGCGCTGGTACGAAACCGCGGCGTTGATCGCAATGCGATGTACCCACGCTTCGGCCGGCGCGATCGGCTGCCATGTCGCCCATTTCTTGTAAGCGCGCTCGAAGGCGTCCTGCGCGCAGTCCTCCGCAGCGGCCCTGTCGCCCAGCATGGCGGTCAAGGTGCCGAGGATCTTGCCGAACGAAGTCTGATATAGACGCTCGAAGTCCGCTTCGTTGCCGGCTCGGTAGGTGGTCGTTGGCTCTTTCGTCTGGCCGGCGCTCGCAGAGATCGGGTCTGCCATCTTGTTCCTTTACCCCCCGTAGTTCGGCGAGCACATGCTCAACCTGGCCCTAACTTTCGACCAGGGGGGGCGTTTGGGTCGCCGTACGGATGGTCGGATTTTGGCTAACTCAGTTGCAGTAGCAGGTGTCGGGGTGCCCCGCGACGTTTTCAAGAGGGATGAATCCTGGGGCAGAGTCCGGCGGAACGTACGCGGTGGAGATGCTGGCGACCCTGGCCAGCGGTCTCAGCGTGGACGCGACCGACAGTGGCAGAAAGGCCATGGAGGTCGTTCGGGCCCGTTCGCCTGAGCTGATCGCGATCGGCGAACAGACTGGTGAGGATCTCGTCACGACCTCGGCCGGCTTCATCGACATGATGCTCGCCGTGCTGCGCACAGACGTCGATCTGCCGTGGCCGGACTTCGAGCAGCGATCGCGAGACTACGGCCGGCTGAGGGCCGCGCAGGGACTGCCGCTCGAGCTGCTGATCGATGTGCTCGCCGTCTACAGGCGCGCGACGATCGAGCTGCTTTCGCGGCCGATCCAGGGCAAGCCGCACTACGACGAGATCATCGCCATCGCGCAAGGCCGGCTCGAGAACGTGACTGAGCGCCTGACCACTGCGATCGCGCGCGGCTACCTGGAACACATCGACGAGGAGCACCGAGCACGCGAGAGTGAGATGTACGGACTCGCCGCGATCGTGAGCGCGATGGGACGCTCGCTCGACGTTGGCGAGACGGCGGAGGTCGCGCTGATCGAGGCCCTCGCCGCCCTTCGACTGAGCACAGGTGCGTTGTGGTTGCGCGAGCGGTCTTCTTACAAGCTGATCCACACGGTGGGTCTCGACGGCGACCAGGTCGATGACTTCGCGCGCCAGGTCGGCCCACATGTCAAGGCTTCGGCGTCGGCCGTTGGCAGGGCGGAGTCGCAGGTGGACCGCATCTCCGGCCGGGAGTGGAACGCGCTGCGGGCGCAACTTCGGGTGCGGGGCAGGACCGTTGGAATGCTGACCGTGGCGACCATGGTCGATCGGGTGTTCGGCGCATCCGACCTGCTTTTCATGGCGGCCGTCGCCGACCAGGTGGCAATCGCGATCGACCGCGCGCGCCAGTTCGCCAGCGAGGCCCGCACCGACCATCTGACCGGCCTTGCGAACCGCCGTGAGTTCGAGCGGGTCATGGAGCGAGAGGTCGCTCTTGCGGAGCGGCACAATCGGCGGCTTTCGCTGATGATGATCGACCTCGACAACCTCAAGCGGATCAATGACAGGCTTGGACACAGCGCGGGCGACGGAGCGCTCCGGCTCGTCGCGCAGCAGTTGCAGCGTGTGGTGCGGGCATCCGATGTGTGCGCTCGTGTGGGTGGCGACGAGTTCGCGGTCGCGATGCCCGAGACCGACCTGGACCGGGCTCGCGATGTCGCCCTTCGCCTGCGCCGCGCCGTCGACCAGGCGGCGTTGAGCATGCGAGCGCCCGAGCATGTGGACGTCAGCCTTGGCATCGCCGCATGGCGACCCGGCCAGGACTGGCAGGCGATCTACCAGGCCGCCGACAGCGATCTGTATGAGGACAAGCGACGGCGCAAGACGGTGCGGCGCTGGCAGCAGGAGGACAAACCGACGATTCGGATCCTGGGGCGGGGCAGCGGCCGGCGGAAGGTGTCGGGTGCGTAGTCAGGGTTCGGGTCTGCCCCTCCCCCCTTCGCGACTTCCCTTTTGGTCTTTATTCCACCAGGGCTAGTTCGCGTGCTTTGACGATTGCTTCTAGTTTTGAGTGCACTCCCAGCTTGCTGCCCAGGCTCCGGATGTGCGTGCGCACGGTCGTGTAGCTGATCCCGAGCCGGCTCGCGATCTCGCGACTCGACGTGCCCTCCGCCATGAGGCGAAGGACCTCCTTCTCGCGAGGGGTCAGCCGATCGAGCTGCGCTTCGACCTCCCGGCGGTTGTTGAGCAGCTGCGCGATGGAACGCGGCGTGAATAGAGTGCCTCCCTGCGCGACCTTACGAATCGCGTCGACCACCTCCTGCGCCGCCCTGGACTTGTGGATGAACGCACTGGCGCCCGCCTCGAGCGCGGCGAAGCGCGCGGCGTCGCTGTCCTCGCGGGTCAGGAAGATGAGCTTGGTCTCTGGTCGCAGCTGGCGGATGCCCGTCGCGGCGTCCGCGCCGGTCCCATCGGTCAACCGAAAGTCGATCAATACGAGATCGGGCTTGAGCTCCGCGGCACGAGCGATCGACTCCGAGACCGAACCTGTGTGCCCGATCACCGTCATGTCGTCCTGGTCGTTGATGAGCGCCGCGAGCCCCTCCGCCACCACCTGGTGGTCCTCGACGATGAGCACGCGAGTCGTTTCGCTCTTCATTCCTGGCGCCACTCTACAGAGGCATCCAGAACTCGACGGTCGTGCCGAGTCCAGGCTCGCTTTCAATCTTGTTCCATCCCCCCGCGAGGAGGGCCCGTTCGTGGAGCGCGAGCAGACCTAGATGGCCGGGCAGGCGATCCCGCTCCGCGACCACGAAGCCACGGCCATTGTCTTGCACGATCCCGCGGACGCCGCCGTCATCGACCTTCAGCGAGACACGCACCAGGGTGGCGGAAGCGTGCTTCTCGACGTTGGTCAGCGCTTCGGTGAGCTGTCGAAATAGCATCGAACGGTCGTCATATGAGAGGTCGTTCGGGATATCGACCTCGACCTCGACCTCGGCTCCCGAGAGCGACTTCAGCATCTGGACGCGATCGCGAATGGTCTCGACGAACCCGCCCGGGACCTCGAGCGCGGGTGGCCGAACCTCGAAGAGCAGCCTGCGCAGCGCTTCCTCTGTCTGAGCCAGCATCACCTGCGCCTGGGCGAGCAGCTCCCCGGCATCCCCGTTGGGCTCACGCAGCCGTTGTAGCTGCAGCTCGACAGCCGTCAGCCTCTGGAGCGCGTCGTCATGCAGGTCGCCCGCAAAGCGCTTGCGCGCCTTGTCGACCGCGGTCGACACGTTCTTGAGCAGCATCTGTCGCGCGGCATCCACCTTCTGGAGGCGCTCCACGGTTTTCTTCAAGTCAGTGTCCGCGTACTTCAGCTGCCAGACGAGGCCTGCCGCAAGACCTGCTTTCTGCAGGACCCAGGCGTCCTCGCGTGAGAAACCTTCGCGACGTCGCGAGTCATAGGCCGCGACGAGGCCGAGCCGCTGGTCACCCGCTCGCCACGGCACGGCGATTGCGTTGTCGACGTTGAGAACGTCGAGCACGTAGCGAAAGTCCCCTGAGTCATCGGCGCGTGAGGCCCTGAGCATCAAGTCGTGGAAGACCACGCGGCTCGCCGGGTCATCGCGGTCCGGCCCGCACGGCACCGGTTGCAGGCCGGCGAGAAAACCTTCATCGATGCCGTGACCTCCGGGGATCGGAAACAGCATGCCCTCATCGCTCTGTTCCCAGAAGACCACTCGACGAGCCCCGACCAGCTCCGCGATGCTTCGAGTGAGGCGGCGGTAGAAGTCGGCGAGGCCGTCGTCGGTCCGGGCATGGCGCGAAACCGCAAGCAGTGCCTGGACCGCCGCTTCATGTGCGTGCTCGACGCGTTCCGCGCTCCGGGCCCGCTCCTCGTTGATGAGCCGCTGCCGCTCGCTGCGGTCAAGGTCGGCCCGGAGGTTGACCAGGGTGTCGATCATCTCCTGGCGCCGCTCCTGGAGCTGAGCCAGGGCGATCGCCGACGCGACTTGATGGGCGAAGATCTCAAAGGTCTGCTGCTGTACTGCCGTGTACCCCGTCTGGCTTGCGACTCCGAAGATGCCGACCGAGCGGCCACCCACCTCCAACGCTTGAGCGCAGGTCGAGCGAATGCCAGGCGCAACGCCGTCGGTCATCCCGCTCCATGTCGCGTTTGCCACCGGACCCGACAATGCCGCCGCCGCGGCGAAGATTCTCTCGACCTCGTCCTCGGGCAGCCTCTGGGTAGGATCGCTGGCCATCGTGTAGACCCGCTTGCCATCGACGCCCTCCTCGGCCAGGGCCAGGAAGGCAACCGTCGAGCGCGTGAGGGCGATGGCGAGGCGGAGCGCGTGCTCGGCTACCTCGGGCACTGTATTGACGCCGGCCAGTTCCGCGGAAGCGTTCTGGAACGACTCGAGAACATCGCCGTGACCGGCCGCGGCGCCGACGGTTTCCAACAGCCTTCCCCCTTGCGCCCGAGAGTGCGCCTAACAGGATTTTACTTCCATGCTCCGCGGGCGGGTGAAGCCCTCCTCACACGTACGCACGAGTACTGCGAGCCCCGGGCCGCGTTGATCAATCGAGGGGGCTCGCACTGGCTGCTTCAGTGGAGCTCCTCAGGATGGGGAGAGGGTGGTCATGCAAGCAATCCAGCGATCTCCAGTCCGGCGGTACTCGGCGATGCGGCGGCGTTCTCTAATCGCCATGGTTGCGCGGCGAGCCCTCAAGCGAATGAACGGCTCGGCGAGCATCGTTCTGGTCAGGCCTTTCGTGGTCATGGCGGCCAGGGTTCTCGGTCCTGGCCCGACCCGGCTGCGGCTCGTCAAGCTGGCGCACAACCTGGGCCAGAACGGCTTTGTCGCGGCATCCACCGCCTCCCAGCAGATTGAGTACGATGAGACCCAGGGACCGGCTGCTCAGCCCACCAGGCGCGCGGCGTAGGCTGGTCTTAGGGGCGTTCGCGTCGCCTTCGGGCGGCTCGATTCGGAAAAATGTGTGGGTCTCAAGTAGTCCTGTTGTGGGAGGCGTTTCTGCTACAGATGAACGACTTCGATCAGATCCTGGAACTCAAGCTGCGCCAGATGCTCGACCCGGTGGTGGCCAGCCCCCCTCCCGCCCGAGGACGGCGGGACAAGAGGTTGCGTAGGCCCATCCTGGCGGTTGAACCGGTCTCGCTAGAGGCCGTGCCGATAGCGGTCCCGGTCGCCAGCGCGCCGCAGCTCTAAACCAGAACCCCTTCCTTCCTCTCGCGAGGCCGGGTCGCAAGGCTCGGCCTCTCTAGCTCCCGTCGCGTGACCGGGCATTGGTTACTGTTGGAGCAGCGTGAGCTCTCGCACCTCGACGATCAAGTTCGCCGTGAGCCAAATTCCGGAGCGCCTGCCGGCCGCGGAGCGGGAGCGCAGGCTTGCGAACCCGGGTTTCGGCCGGATCTTCACAGAGCACATGGTTCGGATCCACTGGGACTCCGAGCACGGTTGGCACGACGCCGAGCTGAAGCCCTACGCGCCCCTCTCGCTCGACCCCGGCACCTCGGTGCTTCACTACGCGCAAGCCGTGTTCGAAGGCCTGAAGGCGTTCCGCCAGGCCGACGGCGGTGTCGCCGCTTTCCGCGCTGATGCCCACGCGGCGCGCTTTCGCAACTCTGCCCGCAGGCTGGCGCTTCCGGAGCTTCCTGACGAGACCTTTCTCGAGGCCATCGACGTGCTGCTCGCGGCGGACCACGGATGGGTCCCGTCCGCGGCCGAGCACAGCCTGTACCTCCGACCTCTCATGTTCGCGAGCGAGGTCAGCCTCTCCGTCCATCCCTCCAGCGAAGTCACCTTTCTTCTGATCGCATCGCCGTCGGGCTCGTACTTTCCGCGCGGCGTCAAGCCGGTGACGGTGTGGCTTTCGGAAGAGTTCAGCCGCGCCGCGCCGGGCGGCACGGGCGCAGCGAAGACCGGCGGCAACTACGCGGGCGGGCTGCTCGCCCAGGCGGAGGCCGCAGAGCAGGGATGCGACCAGGTCGTGTGGCTGGACTCCACCGAGCACCGCTGGGTGGAGGAGATGGGAGGCATGAACCTCTTCTTCGTCTTCGGAAGCGGCTCTGACGCGCGCTTGATGACGCCGGCCCTGACGGGAACGCTCCTGCCAGGAATCACGCGCGACTCTCTTTTGGTGCTGGGGCGTGACCTCGGCTACGCAGTCGAGGAGGGACGGATCAGCGTGGAGGACTGGCGAGCCGCCTGTGAGGACGGATCTCTGACCGAGGTCTTCGCATGCGGAACGGCGGCCGTCATCACGCCGGTGGCGGCGGTCAAGTCGGCCCGTGGGGCGTGGAAGGTGGGGGACGGCGGAGCCGGCGAGGTCAGCATGCGGCTGCGCAAGGAGCTGGTCGACATTCAGCGCGGCACCGCGCCCGACCGGCACGGCTGGCTTCACCCTGCCCGCGTATCGTCTAAGAGCTGATGTCGCGCGTGGTCATCGTCGGGGGCGGAGGTACAGGCGACGCCGCCGCATTCGCCCTGCGCAAGCGTGGCTTCGACGGCGAGATCGTCATCCTCAGCGCCGACCACGACCGGCCGTACGACCGCCCCTATCTCTCCAAGGAGTTCCTGCGCGGCGAGGTCGATGTCCCAAAAGTGTTTCTGCACGACGAGGCGGACTATTCAAAAGAACGCATCGAGCTGCGTCTCGAGCAGCGTGTGACCGGCGGTTCTTTGCGCGAGCGCCGGCTCACGATGTCCGGGGCCGATGCCATCGGCTTCGACGTGCTGGTGCTCGGGTTGGGCGGAACCCCACGTCTCCTGCCCCAGGTGCCGAGCGCTGAAAACGTCCGGACGCTTCGCTCGCTTCACGACAGCCACGACCTGCGCGCGGCGCTGCGCCGATCGAACCGGCTGCTCCTGGTCGGGGCCGGGTTCATCGGCGCAGAGGTTGCAGCCTCCGCGCGACAGCTGGGCAAGGATGTGTTGATCACCGAGGCGCTGCCGGTTCCGCTGCAACGGGCATTAGGGGATGAGGTTGGTCAGGTGTACGCGCAGATCCATCGCAGCCACGGCGTCGATCTCCGCACGGGCACTTCCGTCCGGGAGTGGCACACGAGCGCCGGTCAAGTTGTTGGCGTGACGTTGTCAGACGGAAAG
>Ga0209161_10002886_pt1 | contig 13966 bp, 10 predicted proteins | sample GraSoiAngelo_155_FD_186169 | JGI IMG/M metagenome (GOLD analysis project Ga0209161, IMG submission 186169) | Grasslands soil microbial communities from the Angelo Coastal Reserve, California, USA - 14_1009_13_30cm (SPAdes) (version 2) | ecosystem: Environmental > Terrestrial > Soil > Grasslands...
TCATTCACCAAAGCACGCACCGTTTCCACCGCGCCACTAATCGCTTCGGCACACGTACGCACTACATCGAGAGATGCCGGCTCCAAAGCAGTGCTGCGGTCCAGGTGACGAAGGATTCGGTCCGCTGAAAGTGCAATAGGTGTGAGTGGGTTCTTGATTTCATGTGCGACTCGCCTTGCAACTTCGCGCCATGCCGCTTGCTTTTGCGCCCGCAAGAGGTCCGACAAGTCCTCAAACACGAGCACATAACCAATAGGTTGCTCGTTGTGCCGCAACGTCGCGACCGTGACAGCGACATTTAGTTTGGTTCGCTGCAGGGCGATTTCCATTTGTGTCGTGGTTGTGTTCATGCGATCGGCACGACGCAGCAGGGGATCCAGTTCTTCGAGGACTTCGACAGGAAAGAGATCTGGCAATGCCGCCCCGATCAGTGCCAGTGACGCGCGCGACGGTTCCTCCGAAGGCCGCAACATGCGCAGCAGTGCCTGGTTCACGTGGGTGACCCGCCGATCGGCATTGAGTGAAAGAACGCCAGTTGGGATGCTTTCGAGAATCGTCTCGATGTGCCGCCGACGTTGTTCTAACTCTATGTTCGCGGCGCTGAGTTCCTGGCTGGCTGTCTCTATCTGGCGACGGCTCGCGGCAAGCTCACCGGCCATGCTGTTAAACGATCGGACGAGGTCTCCCAATTCATCCGCGGCGGGAATGTCCACGCGGTAATCTAAGTTCCCCCGCGAGATCTGCTGCGTCGCTTCCGCCAAGGCCACAACCGGACGAGTTACCAGCCTGGAGAGATAGAGCGCGAGCCACGTGCTGGCAAAGAGTACCATTCCAGTCAGCAGCCACAAGAACGCCATGTACGTCCATCGCACCAGCCTTCGCTCGCGGGCAAGTTCCAAATAGCGCTGCTGACTGGCGGCGAGTTGTTGCTGCGCCTCGGAAAAATTCTTCGGCAGAGGCATCGCCACTAGAATTTCGCCGCTCGCTCCTACCGGTGCGCTCCCGATCGTGTACTCTGTGCCACCCCAGGTGACACTCTGCGGCCGGTCGGACCGCTGCGGAGCCGACGGGAGCACCGGTTTCAGCAGGGGCCAGCTCGAGGGTGCGTTGAAACTTGCCTCAGCATTGCCGTCTTCAATGGCAAAGGCAAAGCCACTTTGCAGAGTCGCTTCGCGGGCGCGGAACGCCTCAACTAACCCAGAGAAGCTGTGGCCCTGAAAGGCGCGTTGAGTTTCCGGCAATGCGGCAATCGCAATTGCTTCTGCGTGCGCGTTTTCTGAGGCGTATCTGGAAAGCAGAGTGGCCATCAGGGCTGTGTCTTGCTGCACCTCCTCGACGGGGCTGGAAAACCAACGCTCAATCGAGCGATTCATCAGGCCGTATGCAAACCAGAACATCACGATGACGGGAATAAACGAGAGGAGAAGGCTGCCCACCACCAGGCGCGTTCGAAATTTTGATCCGAGCACTCCCAAGCGCCGCTCGGCGAACAGCTTGATCAAATTGCGCATCAACACGAACGTCAAAGCGCCGAACAGAAGTGACACTAATAACGTCAGTGCGACAAGCGAAACCGTTTGCTGATTTGTCCGCGGATTGATAAAACGAAGCTCGAAAGATGATAGGGAAAACAGGATTGCGAACAAAGGAAGACCAATTGCGGCGAGCAACACGATTACTTTTTTGCGGCTCGGCTCTCGAGATTTCTTCTGTGACGCCATCGAAATAGAAAAGTTTCAGACACTCTGACTCAAGAGGCCATTATAAGTCGACTGTTGTCGTGGAAGCCGGCAGAAGCGGTTTGAGCGGGCACTGCTCGCACTGCAGCTTCGACTTTAAGCAATATTGCTTGCCGACGCCGACGATTAATCCGTGCATATCGTTGAAGACCTGTGCCAGAGGAGAGCGTTTAGCGAGGCTCATTGGAGAAGGCAAGTGCGAAGCGGCTCCTGAGGATTGATTGGCAGGGGTTGTCGCCGATACGTCTTTCGACAGCCCTCGCTCAAAAAGGGCGCGCAATTCTTCATAATTAGCACTCGCTTGCATCAGTCCGTGCCGCTCCGAAATTCTGCGGGTGTACGCATCCACCACGAACACCGGATGCTGCCCGGCATAGAGCAAGATTGAGTCAGCGGTCTCGGGGCCGACTCCTTCGAGAGCGAGTAGCTCTTCGCGGAGTTTGGCGGTGGGTTGTTCGAACATCTTCCTGAGCGAACCGCCATAACACCGATCGACAAATTTCACAAACTTTTTAAGCCTGCGCGCCTTCTGCCGAAAGTAACCGGAGGAACGAACCAGCTTCTCAAGCCGGCGAATTGGGATTCGGCGAATCCCGGAAATGCTCAGCACACGGGCTGACCGCAATTGACGCAATGCGATTTCGACATTCTTCCAGCTGGTGTTCTGCGTAAGAAAAGCACCCACGACGACCTCGAAAGATGTTCTCGCGGGCCACCAATGTTGGCGACCCCATGCCTGTGCAAGGATCGAGTACATGGCAAGAAGGTACTGTTCTGGAGTGGCAGGCTGCACTTCTTTCAGTGTAAGCAAACTCTGGCCCGGATGCCCAAAGTACATGACCTCGCATCTGACGCCGTCGTGAAAATGCACAATCGACGCGAGGTGCAGGCCAATTCAGCGGTTTCGCAGTAGCGACGTACGGGTACAAGCACCAAAGTTACTTTTGCAGTTACTCAATCAAGGTGACAATTTGTGTCACCGGACTTGCGCCCTTCTAACTCCCCTGAACAGGCGCAGTTCCGGTGCCGGACAAACCGTCCGGGTGCCATTTTCCGCCGTATAGACAGGAGCTCGAGGCATGTCCCAGAGACTGGGCGACCTTCTCGTTAAAGAGAAGATCATTACCCCGGAGCAGTTGCAGCAGGCGACCAAGGTACAGAAGGAGACTAGTTGCCGCCTGGGCAGCGCATTGGTGAAGCTGAACTTCCTCACTGACGAGGACGTCACCAATTTCCTTTCTCGCCAATACGGTGTTCCCGCAATCAATCTTTCTTATTTCGAAATTGATGCGTCAGTCGTGAAGTTGATTCCGTATGAAACTGCCAAGAGATATCAAATCCTGCCCCTGAGTCGCGTCGGCGCGTCGCTCACTATCGCTATGGTGGATCCCACAAATGTGTTCGCCATGGACGACATCAAGTTCATGACAGGATTCAACATTGAGCCGGTGGTGGCTTCGGAAACTTCAATCCTGGAAGGAATTGAAAAGGCATACGGCACCAGCAAGGAGGACAACCTCGACCAGGTGATGCAGTCCATCTCTGACATGGATGAATCCGACGTCGAGCTTCAGGCGGACAGCCAAGAATTGGGCCTTGCCGATTTGGAGAAGGCGGCCGATGAAGCGCCGATCGTAAAGCTGGTGAACTTGGTACTCACCGACGCCGTCAAGCGTGGAGCCAGCGATATTCACGTCGAGCCATACGAAAAAGAATTTCGTGTCCGCTTCCGTATAGACGGCGTGATGCAGTCAATCATGTCGCCCCCTGTCAAATTGAAAGATGCCATCACCTCGCGCCTGAAGATCATGGCAAAACTGGACATCAGCGAAAAGCGCCTTCCCCAGGACGGCCGCATCATGCTGAAGATGAATATCGGCGGGAAGAAAAAGCAGCTCGACTTTCGCGTGAGCACGCTGCCTACTTTGTGGGGCGAAAAAATCGTGCTCCGGTTGCTGGACAAAGAGAACTTGCGGTTAGACATGACCAAGCTCGGTTTCGAATCTGAGTCGCTGGTCAAATTCGAAAAAGCCATCCTGAAGCCATACGGAATGGTGCTGGTCACCGGACCAACTGGATCTGGAAAGACCAACACTCTGTACTCTTCGATCGCGCGCTTGAACACGCCTGACACAAACATCATGACCGCCGAAGATCCGGTCGAATTTCAACTGCAAGGCGTGAACCAAGTCCAGATGAAGGAACAGATCGGACTTAACTTCGCGGCAGCGCTACGCGCCTTCCTTCGGCAGGATCCCAACATCATTCTGGTCGGCGAAATTCGAGACTTCGAGACGGCTGAAATCGCAATCAAAGCCGCCCTCACTGGTCACTTGGTGCTTTCCACGCTACACACCAATGGCGCTCCGGAGACCATCACTCGATTGATGAACATGGGCATTGAACCATTTCTGGTTGCTACATCGGTGCACCTCATTTGCGCGCAGAGGCTGGTGCGCAGGATTTGTAAGGATTGCGCCGAGCCGGTAGATGTGCCGGTACAGACCTTGATTGAGGAGGGCTACACGCCGGAAGAATCAAAGACGGTAAAGATCCACAAGGGAAAGGGCTGTACCACTTGTAACAACACCGGGTACAAGGGGCGCGCCGGCCTTTACGAGGTTATGGAAGTGGACGATGAAATCAAAGAGTTGGTACTGGTCGGAGCGTCTGCAGTGGAGTTAAAGAAAAAAGCCATTGAGCGGGGAATGCTCACCTTACGACGCAGCGGGCTGATCAAGGTCGCAGCGGGAGTCACGACCCTCGAGGAAGTAGCACGCGAGACGATTCACTAAGAATGAACAGGAATTCAAAAACCGTAGTCAAGGAAAAGGAATATGTCGCTTTCATTAAGTGATCTGTTGAAACGAATGCTGGAAATGAACGGCAGTGACTTGCATATCACTACCAATTCGCCGCCCCAAGTCCGTGTGCATGGCCACTTAGTGCCGCTCGATCTGCCGCAAATGACGCCGGCAGAAACCAAGCAGTTGGCCTACAGCGTGATGACCGACTCACAGAAGCACCGCTTCGAAGAGCATCTTGAGCTTGATTTCTCGTTCGGCTTGAAAGGCCTGGCCCGCTTCCGTGCCAACGTTTTCAACCAGCGCGGCGCGACTTCGGCTGTATTCCGCGTGATTCCATTCGAGATCAAATCCTTCAACCAACTGGGCCTGCCGGCGGTGGTGGCGAAACTTTGCGAAAAGCCCCGCGGATTGGTCCTTGTGACCGGGCCTACTGGGTCAGGCAAATCTACGACGCTGGCGTCCATGATTGACAAAATCAATTCTGAGCGTCACGACCACATTCTTACGATTGAGGACCCCATCGAATTCGTCCACATGAACAAGAATTGTGTGGTCAATCAACGCGAGTTGCACGCTGATACCAAGAGCTTCGGCGACGCCCTGCGTGCCGCCCTCCGTGAGGACCCCGACGTGGTGTTGATCGGCGAAATGCGAGATCTAGAAACCATCGAGTCGGCGCTGCGAATTGCAGAAACCGGCCACCTCACGTTCGGAACTTTGCACACTAACTCAGCGTCTTCGACCATTAACCGCGTAATCGACGTATTTCCGGCGCACCAGCAATCGCAGATTCGAGCACAGCTCTCGTTGGTGCTCGAGGGCATCATGTGTCAGAGCCTTCTGCCGACTTCGAATGGTAAGGGCCGAGCGATGGCCATGGAGATTCTGGTTCCGAATGCCGCGGTACGCAACCTGATTCGTGAAGACAAGATCCATCAGATTTACTCGGCCATGCAATCCGGTCAGGAAAAATTCGGAATGCAGACCTTCAACCAATCGCTCGCAACGCTGTATTTCCAGAAGCAAATCACAATTGAAGTTGCGTTGGCGCGATCAAGCAATCAGGACGAGTTGCAAGAAATGATCAACCGCGGCGCCAGCCTCGCAGGCCGGCAAGGGGCCGGGGCTGCAGCTGCCAGGGGAACGGCGACTGGAAAACACTGATCCTGCGCGAGAAACGACTAAGTTCAAGGTGAGGACGTAAAAGAGAGGACACTATGCCAGTTTTTACATTTTCGGGGAAAAATTCAGCGGGCGAAAAGGTCAACGGCGAACGCATTGCGGCTAACAAGCAGGTGTTAGCGACCCAACTTCGCCGCGAGCAGATCACTGGGCCAACGATCCGCGAAAAAGGGAAGGAATTCGCCCTTCCCATGTTTGGATCGGGCAAGGTCAAGACCAAAGAGATTGCTATTTTCTTCCGGCAATTCTCAGTCATGATTGACGCCGGCTTGCCGCTGGTGCAGTGTCTTGAAATTCTAGCGGCCAATCAGGAGAATACTGCGTTCCAGAAGACCCTGACCGGGGTCCGGACGACGGTCGAAGGCGGCGCAACGCTGGCGAACGCCATGCGTCAATACCCGAAAGCGTTTGACGACCTGACGACCAACATGATCGAGGCCGGCGAAACCGGCGGCATTCTCGACATCATTCTGCAGCGTCTGGCCCAGTATGTCGAAAAGGCGGTCAAGCTGCGCTCAGCCGTGAAGTCGGCCTTGATTTACCCTGTGGCAGTTGTCTCGATGGCCGTCCTCATCGTGGGGGCGCTGCTTAAGTGGGTGGTTCCGATCTTCGCCAATTTGTTTGCTGGACTCGGCGTCGCGCTTCCTTTGCCGACCCGAATTGTTATGGGCTTGAGCGCCTTTGTGCAGAATTTCTGGTGGTTCTTTATCGTCGGTGCCGTCGGCATCGTATTTGGAATCAAGTGGATTCGCAAAGATCCCCGCGGACGCTACTGGTTTGACTACACTCTGTTGAAACTGCCGATTTTGGGACTCTTGTTGCGAAAGATTGCCGTTGCGCGCTTTACGCGCACATTGGGGACCCTGATCACCTCGGGCGTACCCATTCTCGAGGGCTTGAGCATAACCGCGCGGACCTCTGGCAATGCCGTGCTTGAAGAAGCGCTCATGAAAGTGCGTAAGGCGATCGAAGAAGGTCGCACCATCGTGGATCCTCTTCGCGAGTGCGGTGTCTTCCCGAACATGGTGACGCAGATGATCGGGGTGGGCGAAGCAACCGGCGCCATGGACTCCATGCTCCAGAAAATCGCTGATTTCTATGAGGACGAAGTGGACAGCGCCACCAAAGACATGCTCGCAATGCTGGAGCCCGTCATCATCGGCCTACTCGGCGTAATGATCGGCGGCATCGTCATTTCTCTGTACATGCCGCTCTTTGCAATGATCGCAAAATTGGCGGGGTAGCGCAGAAAACGATAGCAAGGGGAGTCATTGGAACTCCCCTTGTATTCATGCCGAGTAGCGGAACAACACGATTCATCATGCATTCTGTCTTCGAGAACCGATTGTGGCTGGCGTGGCTGGTTAAGGTACGCATCCTGATCCTCACAATTATTTTGGGGATAGAGCTGGCTATTGCGCAGTTCGCCACAATCTCGTTTCCACTAAAACTCTTTGTGGGAACCATTCTCCTGGCTTACGCGGTTTCTTTTTTCTATCTGGGCCTGCTGAAGATCGGTGGCAAGCTTCAGCTGCAGTCCGCACTGCAGGTCGCTTCCGATCTGTTCTTGGTCAGCCTATTGGTTTACATCACGGGTGGTGTGGACAGCTCGCTCAATTTTCTTTACCCACTCGTGATCATAGTTGCAAGCATTCTGTTGCAGCGTGTGTGGGTTTACCTGACCGCAGCGGTGGCGTTCGTTCTTTACGGAACCGTGCTCGAGCTGTGCTACTTCCAAATTGTCCCGTCGTACGCGGCGACGCACCCTGGTATCCGTACACTGCAAGCGATCATTTTCGTAAACCTGTTTGGATACGCGGCGGTCGCCTACCTCGCGGGGCTGCTTGCTGCAAAACTTCGCCAGGCCGATACCCGCTTTGAGCATGCGCGTGGCGCCCTTGAGAATTTGCAGGCTCTGCATGAGAACATCATTCAGTCCACCAGTAACGGGCTGATCACAACCGGTCTCGATGGTCGGATCACCTTGGTAAACGCCGCGGCTGAAAAACTACTCGAGCGCACGGAAGCGGAGCTCCTGCGCCAGCCAATTGCTCCGTTGTTCGAGGATCCGCTGCCGATCGTCGGTTCAGAGCGGTCGTATGGAGAAATGCGCTTCATCGCGCCTAACAATTTTCGCAAGACATTTCGCATTATGGTCTCGGAGCTCTATGTTCCGGGACGCGGCGCGGTCGGCCATGTATACACGCTGGACGATCTAACCCAGATTCGACGACTCGAACGTGAAATAAGAATGCAGGACCGCCTAGCAGCGGTTGGACGCCTCTCGGCAGCAATTGCGCACGAAGTAAGAAACCCCCTGACCTCAATTGCCGGTTCGGCCAGTTTGCTTTCGGAAATGCCGGACCTCAGCGACGATCACCGCCGTCTGTTGCAGATTGTTACTCGCGAGTCGGAGCGGCTCAACAGCATTATCACCGATTTTTTGGCGTACTCTCGCAACAAACAGTACAAGTTCGCAAATGTGGATCTGATCCCCCTTCTGGAAGACACTCTGATCCTGCTCGAACATCGCATGGCGGCGCAAACCACTGGCATCAAAATCGAGCGGCGCTATTCGGCCCAGAAAACCCACGTTCTTGCCGATGGAGACAGAATGAAGCAGGTCTTCTGGAACTTCTGCGAGAACGCAGTCCGAGCCATGAAGAAGGGTGGCACCCTGACCGTCAGTATCGATGAACTGGAACACGAGTGGCAGCTCAGTTTTGCGGATACGGGCCCGGGCATGAGCCCACAGATGGTGGAAAAAGTCTTCGAACCGTTTCAATCGCAATTCGAAGGCGGAACGGGCCTCGGGCTTGCCATCGTCTATCAGATTGTCCAAGCCCACGAAGGCAAGGTCTTCGTCAGATCAAAGGCGGAACAAGGCTGCACCTTTGTGTTGCGGCTTCGAAAGGCGACGGAAGGGACTATCGCAGTTCCAGTGGCGCCATCGCGGTCTGAAGCTGCAGACGCAGTGCCGGCAAAGCTGATCGGAGAGGGCGCGCATGCCTAATATCCTGATCTGCGACGACGAGCGCTCCATCTGCGAAATGCTCGACATCACTCTGCGTCGTGAAGGATATAAGGTCGAGACGGTCAACTCCGGGGAAATGGCGAAGCGGAAGCTGGAGTCCGCACTCTACGATGTGGTGGTGACCGACATCAAGATGCCCAACATTAATGGCATCGAGGTTCTGAAATATGCTCACCAGCTCTCGCCTGATTCTGCCGTCATCCTGATCACGGCGGTAGACGATTACGAAGCTGCTGTGGAAGCAGTGAAGGCCGGAGGAGCGACCGATTACATCCGCAAAGGTCCAAGCCTGGTTGACGAGATAAAGCTCGGCCTCCGCCGCGCGCTCGAAAAAGTTGCACTCAGCCGGCAGAACTTTGCTTTGAAACGCGACGCGGCAACTAGGAATTCTCTGGACAACATTATTGGCGTTAGTCCCACGATGGCCAAGCTGAAGCAGACCATCCGTACGGTCGCCTCCACGCAAAGCACTGTGCTTGTCTATGGCGAGAGTGGGACCGGCAAAGAATTGGTCGCGAGAGCGGTCCACACCTGCTCGCCACGCGCAACGGAATCGTTCGTCTCCATCAATTGCGGGGCGTTTCCCGAGACATTGCTGGAAAGCGAACTGTTCGGTTACGTAAAGGGCGCATTCACCGGCGCAAATCAGAACAAACGCGGGCTGTTTGAAGTGGCCGATAGCGGCACCATTTTTCTAGATGAAATCGGCGAGATGACTTTGGCCATGCAGGTCAAGCTGCTCAGGGTTTTACAAGAGCGTTGCCTTCGCCCGGTGGGTGGGACTGGAGAAATCGCGATTGACGTCCGCGTGATCGCTGCTACCAATCGCGACCTCGAAAAACAGGTCACCGAAAATACCTTTCGCGAGGATCTGTATTATCGTTTGAGCGTGATTCCAATCACGGTGCCTCCATTACGAGAGCGGCGCGAAGATCTGCCGTTGCTGGTGAACCATTTTCTCAAGAAATATGTGCCGGCAGCTGGCAAAGGCATTTCACGCGTGAATGCAGAATCACTCGCCGCTCTGGCGACGTACGAGTGGCCGGGTAATGTTCGCCAGCTCGAGAATACGATCGAACGCGCTGTGGCACTCGAAACCGGAGAAGAACTGCGTGTGGAGTTGCCGGTGGAACGCGTTCGCGCTCGTGCAGCTGCTGCGGGGGTCGGTGGCGAGGGCATGGCTATTTCACCCGGCGCAGTCCTGCCCGATGGCATGGACATGGAAAACTATGTTGCCGAAATCGAGCGTTCGCTGCTGAAGTCTGCTTTGGCTCAATCGAACGGGGTGCATTTGATGAAGAAGTACAGTTTATAGCTTTCAGCTCTCAGCTATCAGCCAACCCACTGAATCGATCAATCCCTCAGTTCTACCGCTCATTGGCTGATATCTGACAGCTAGCTCTTCTTCAGCTGCTGCTTCCAGCCCAGCACTCTGGCCTTGTTGGCCTCCGCCTCGGCTTCGGGAACCATGCCTTTCTTCTGATACAGAACCGACAAGCTCGTGTGCGCCAGTACATCATCCGGATCAAGTTCAGAGATTCGCTTTGAAACCGCTATCGCATCATCAAGCCGCTCCAAATCCTGCAGTGTTCGTGCCATCCCATGCAGAGCTTCTGTAAATGTGGGATCGGCCTCGACCGACTTTTTGTATTCTTCGAGCGCGCTTTCGTGTTGATGATCAGCAAAAAGATCCAGAGCCGCATAATAATGATCTTCGGCTTTTAGGCGGGACTGGTCAGCCATGCTGATGGGATTCTAGCAAATACAAAAGCTCCAGCCGTGGTCGTGATTTCTGGTTATGATCTAAATACATGCGCTACATGCTGCGATTCATGTGGAACGCGACGCGAGGTCATCGATTAACGCCCTGGCGCAGCCCGTATCTGCTGTGGCGAATCGAAACCTACTGCGGCGTGAAGATGCAGCAAATAGGCTTTCTGGAATTCTGGGAATTTCTCTGGCACGAACGCAGAAATCTCTGGCGTTTTTTAAGATGGACGGGAGAAATGGAGCACCACGCAAGGCCGGCGCCCAAGAAAATTGGGTAAATTTGTAATTTAGAAGTTGCGTAATTGAAAACCCAGCTGGCGCGATTTCAATTTCCAAATCCCCCAATTTCAAAAGTACTCAATCCGTGTCACTGTCCATTTCCAGCGGCGGCGGCGCCTTCCAGCACTAGGCTGACCTGTGTTCCCTTGCCAGCACTTGCCAGCTGCGCAGCTGCTGTACGATTTGCAGCAATTTCCAGATATCCCATACTCCCTAGAATCGCGAAGAGCTCATTGGGTGCGCCGTCTGCGTAATTGCTCTGCAAAGCCGTGACCTCGCGCTTGCCGACAACAATTTTGAACCCCGGCGCTGGCGTCTGGAGAAGGGCTGGAGCATCCTGTGGAGTGATGTTGGTGATCAGGTTCCCAAACCGGTCCACTTTTAGCACAATTCCACGCAAAGTCTTGGCGTCAACCGCCTTCGGCTTTGGTGCGTTGAAACGCACAAAGTCGGTGATCTCGGGCCCGAATTTTTCCTGGTCCACACCCTTGGCGAGATAGGCGGCGACTGGAGCAAACACATCGCGGCCGTGGAAGGTATTGCTCAGCGGCTGGAGAAAGTAGTGGTGTGAGGTGACATGACGAACGTTCAGCCGCTCCTCCCGGGCATACATGAGCGAGAGCACGCCATTGTCGGGCGCTACAAAATTGTATTTGTCAGAACTCGCCAGGATGGGCCGCCGCGCACTGCCCACCCCGGGGTCAACCACCACAAGGTGAACCGTGCGAGTAGGAAAATAAGAATAGGCCTGGGCGAGCGCCAGTGCGCCATCAAGAATGTCGAATGCCTGCACCGAATGGCAGATATCAACGATCTCGACCTCAGGGGCGATACTGAGAATTGCCCCTTTAACTGTGCCCACAAAATGGTCGTTCAGTCCGAAGTCGGTTGTGAGTGTAACGATAGGACGTTGCGCCAAGTCAGCCTCTTGAATAATGGAATTTGGACTGACTCGAAAGTAATGGTTCAGTGCCGAAGCGTCAAGGTACAGAGGTCATTGGCTGGCGCTTACCTATCGGACCTGCCGGTGGATTCAACACGCGCCCCGCTAATTCTTACGGACAACCCGAAACAGTCAGACGATGGCGGTGCCGAGCATGACTGTTCCAAGCAGGAACCATTTCGCGATAGGAAGACCAATCAGCGCCAATAGAACAAAACCAATCGCGATTAAAACACCTGCGAACTCTGCATCCACTGCCATCACGCGCATTGGGCCAGGATGCCGGCCCGCATCGTGACTTTTCATTCCATAATTATGGGCCTTAGGAGTCCGAAATGCGAGTATTTGCGAATGTGAACTGTTTCACTCAATCAAAATATTTCCCGACCCCGTTTGTACTTCAACCGGCACGCCGCCTCCCCCCACCTTGCCGCGAACTTCTTTGCGTCCGATTGAGCCTTGCACGGTGACAGGATGGGACAGGTTAATAGACCCCGATCCGGTGTGCGCGTTCAGATCAAACGATGCGTTCTGTGGCAGGCGAAGCTGCACGCTTCCCGATCCCGTGTGCACAGTCCAGCCGCCGGTAGCCTCTCCTTCGGCTTTGATGTTTCCGCTGCCGGCCTGTGCTTGAAGTGAACCGCGAACGTTATGAAGCTCAAGCCCGCCCGAGCCAGTTTCCGCCCGGACGGAACCGGGAGCGCTCTGGTCAAGCGTGAGATGGCCGCTGCCCGTCTCACCGTCGAAGCCACCAGCGACGTCCGCGGCATGAATAGAGCCGCTACCCGTCCGGGCATAAACCGTACCCTTGGCGCCATTGATATCTATGCTTCCCGACCCGCTATGCGCACGCACGCTTGAACCGATACTTGATATTTTCAGGCTGCCCGATCCCGTGCTGGCTTCGAGCGATCCTGAAATTCCTGAGATCGTCTCACTACCGGAACCGCTGGAGGCCCTCAGCTCTGTGATAGCCGGCACGATCAGCTGGTAGCTGATCGAAATATTGTGTTTGAGTTCGGGGTCATCAATATGTCCGATGCGAATGTCATTTCCGCTTTGTTGAATTGGAGGATTACTCTCAAGGCGTTTGACCTTGTCCTCTGCGTTGTCGCCAAACCACTCATTGGCCCAGATGTGCCCGACCACACGAACTTCGTCTGAGTTGCCGGTGCGGACATCGATCGAGCCGGAACCAGTTTCGACCTGCAGATTTACTGCCCCGCTCACTTTGAGGGTGCGCTCGAATTCACCGCGCGCCGATGCAGACGCTGACACCGTGCCGACGGTCAAGAGAGCTGCGGCTAAAAGGATCGTGATCTGAAGGGAAGTCCTGGTCGGTTGCATAGTTCCTCCGATTAGCTTTAGTTTTCACAGCGCAGACAAATGGGCACGAAACGAGTGTCCCGTGCCCGAAAGACCCGGCAATCAACCGGGACCGCATGATCCTTACTGCAATATGACTTGGTCGTCTACTTTCAATCCGCTTAAGACTTCAGTTTTGGCACCGTTTGAAATCCCGATATTAATGGCCACCTTGCGTTTCCCGTCCTTGCCCTTAGGATCGGGCACTTCGACGGAAGCTTTACGGTCCTTGTCGTAAATGATCGAGCCCTCAGGAATCTGGAGCACGCCCTTGTGCTCTTCGAGAATAATTTCCGCGTTGGCAGTCATCTCGGCTTTTAATTGCCCGTCAGCGTTGGCGATCGAGACTCTGACCTCAAAGGTAGTAACGTTGTCCTTCTCCACTCCCATCGGCGAAATCTTTGTGACCACACCGTTGAAAGTCTTATCTTTGAAGGACTCGACCTTAATCCGCGCGGGCTGGCCAAGATAGACCCGGCCAATGTCACTCTCGTCCACTTTGCCCTTAACATAAACCTGGCTAGTATCACCGAGTGTCATCACCAAGGTCGCGCTCGAGCCGAGCACCAAAATCGAGCTGACCGCGTCGCCCATCTCTACGTCACGGGAGAGAACAATCCCATCAATGGGCGAGACAATGTCGGTATAGCTGAGTTGTTCCTCAAATTGCTTCAGACTGGCTTCGTCTTGCGCGACTTGAGCTTGCGACTGGGCGATCTTGGCCTGAAGAACTGTCATCTGCGCCCTTGCGACGCTCTGCTTATTCGTCGCCATCTTGTATTCTTTTTCGGCATCGTCGAGCGCCGAAACCGAGACCACGCCGTCCTTCTGCATTTGCAACGCGCGG
>Ga0209161_10002887_pt1 | contig 13963 bp, 13 predicted proteins | sample GraSoiAngelo_155_FD_186169 | JGI IMG/M metagenome (GOLD analysis project Ga0209161, IMG submission 186169) | Grasslands soil microbial communities from the Angelo Coastal Reserve, California, USA - 14_1009_13_30cm (SPAdes) (version 2) | ecosystem: Environmental > Terrestrial > Soil > Grasslands...
CACGCCTCGTCTGCGATCAGCGCCGCAACCTCCGACCCGACCGAGACGCTGAAGTTGTCCTCGTACAGCACCAGGCACTTGCCTGTCTTTCGCGCGGAGGCGACGATCGCCTCCCGGTCGAGCGGATAGACCGTGCGCAGGTCGATGATCTCGACGCTCACTCCCTCGGCCTCGAGGTTCTTGGCCGCCTCGGCGGCGTAATGGACCATCAGGCCGTAGCAGAAGACTGATATGTCCTTCCCTTCGCGGAAGGTGCGCGCTTTCTGCAGCGGGATGAGGTACTCGCCCTTGGGCACCGGCTCTTTGAACATCCGGTAAAGCCGCTTGTGCTCGAAGAAGAGGACTGGGTCCGGGTCGCGGATGGCGGCCAGCAGGAGGCCCTTCGCCTCGTAAGGGCTCGAGGGGATGACGATCTTCAGGCCAGGGGTGGCGAAGCGCGCCTCGATCGATTGCGAGTGGTAGAGAGCGCCGTGCGCGTGACCGCCCATCGGCGCCCGCACCACCAGGGGCACCGACCAGTCGCCGTCGCTGCGGTAGCGGTACTTGGCGATCTCGTTGGTGATGGAGTTGAACGCCATGTGCGCGAAGTCGGTGAACTGCATCTCGGCCACCGGCCGCTTCCCGGCGATGGCGAGACCCAACGCGACGCCCGCGATCGACGATTCGGCGAGCGGCGTGTCGATGACGCGTGCTTCGCCGAAGCGGTTGCGCAATCCGTCGGTGACGAGGAACACGCCGCCCTTCTTGCCAACGTCCTCGCCCATCACCATCACGCGTTCGTCGCGTTCCATCTCCTCGGTCAGCGCCGAGCGAAGCGCCGCGACCATGTTCATGTCTTCGGTCTCGACGCCGGCTGCCGGCTCGATCGCCGTCGGCGCTTCGATTGCATAGACGTTCGTGAGCGCGTCCTCGGGACGCGGGTCGTCCGCCTGCATCCCCTGCGTGGTGGCGGCCGTGACCTCTTCTTTGACCTGCTCCTCGTACTCCGTGACCTGCTTCGCCTTGAGCACGCCTTCATCGATGAGCTGCTTCTTGAACCGCTCGAGGCAGTCGTTTTGCGCGAGCATGTCGATCTCTTCCTGGGCGCGGTAGCGGCGCTGATCGTCCTCCGACGAGTGGGCGCCCAGCCGGTCCACGAGGCACTCGATGAGGGTCGGCCCGTCACCGGCCCGTGCACGCGCGATGGCTTCTTTCGAGACCATGTAGCAGGTCACCGGGTCGCGGCCGTCGACGGTGACGCCAGGAAATCCATAGCCGGCGGCTCGCTGTGCGACGTAGTCGATCGCGTACTCCTTGCGGAACGGCGTGGAGATGGCGAACCCGTTGTTCTCGCAGACGAAGATCTCGGGCAGCTTGTAGATGGCGGCGAAGTTGAACGCCTCGTGAGCGTCGCCCTCGGCGCCGGCCCCCTCGCCGTAGCACGTGAGCAGCACCTTGTCGGTGCCATCCATCTTCAGGGCGTAGGCCACTCCGGCGCCTCGCACCATCTGGGTCGCAACGGGCGATCCACCCGACGTGATGTTCAGCCGCGCATCCGAGAAGTGCCCGGGGGTTTGCTTGCCCCCCGAGGCGGGATCCCCTGCCTTGGCCAGCACCGAGAGCATCAGGTCGAGCGGCGTGACCCCCATGCGCATGCACAGCACGACGTCGCGGTAGTAGGGCGCGAGCCAGTCGTACTTGGGCTTGAGCGGCCAGCCGATGCCGATCTGCGCCGCCTCGTGGCCGGCGCACGAGATGATGAACGGCGCGCGGCCCTGTCGGTTCAGGACCTGGAAGCGGTAATCGACCTGCCGACCCAGGAGCATGTAGTGGAACCACTCGGTGAGGATGTTCTCGTCGAGGTCGGTGTCGCGCCACGCGACCGGTTCCTGAAAGCGCCAGTCGGGGCTGAAAGAAGGACCTTTGGTCTGGGTCTTTTGCGCCATCGCGGTTCTAGAAGTGGATGGCGTGGCCGTCGACGGCCATCGCCGCCTCCATCACGGCCTCGCTCAGCGTCGGGTGAGGATGGATGTTGCGGCCAAGCTCCCACGCATCGCCCTGGAAGAGCTGCGTCAGGGCCGGCTCGGCGATCAGCTCTGTGGCCTCAGCCCCGATGATGTGAGTGCCGAGCATCTGGCCGGTCTTTGCGTCCGCGACGATCTTCACGAAGCCCGCGGTGTCGCCATGGATCTGCGCCCTGCCGATGGCCGAGAACGGGAAGCGCCCAACTTTCACCTCGTGTCCTTTGTCCCGCGCCTGCTTTTCGGTCAAACCGACGGATGCGATCTGCGGGTGTGAGTACGTGCATCGCGTGACCAGCTCCTGCTCCATCGGCGCCGTGCGCTGCCCGGCGATGTCCTCCGCCGCGACGATTCCCTCATGTGACGCCGCGTGTGCGAGCAGGTAGCCGCCCACCACGTCGCCGATGGCGTGGATCGACTCGGCCGATGTCCGCATCCACTCGTCGACCTTGATGAACCCGTTCGGGTGGGTCTGCACGCCGACCTGATCGAGGCCGATCTCCTTCGACACGGCGGCCCGGCCGACCGCGACCAGCAGCTGCTTCGCCCAGACTTCGCCCTGGTCGGTGTCGACGCTCACGCCGTCCCGCGCCTTCCGCGCGCCGCTGACCTTGACGCCGACCCGCACGTCGATGCCGGCTTTCTTGAATGACGAAAGAAGCTCCTTCGAGACGTCCTCATCCTCCAGCGGGACGAGCCGGTCGAGCGCCTCGAGCACCGTGACCTTCACGCCAAGCTCGCTGTAGAAGGTCGCGAACTCGACACCCACGGCACCCGCGCCGATGATGCAGATCGACTCGGGGACCTCCTTGGCGAGGACCGCGTTGTCGGACGAGATGATGTACTGGCCGTCGAGCTCGAGACCGGGCAGGGTCTTCACGCTGGAGCCGGTCGCGATGATGAGGTTTCGGGCCTTGACCTGCTTTCCGTTGACGTCGATCGAGTTGCGATCGCGCAGCCGGCCACGGCCCTGGACCACCTCGATCTTGTTCTTCTTCATCAGGTACTGGACGCCCTTGTAGAGCTGGCCCACGACGGCATCGCGGCGCTGCGCGATCTTCGGATAGTCGTAGCCCACGATCTCGGCCTTCAGGCCGAACTCGACGCCCCGGGTGGCGACGCGGTGGTAGAGCTCAGACGACTCGAGCAGCGCCTTGGTCGGGATGCAGCCGATGTGCAGGCATGTCCCCCCGAGCTTGTCGGACTCGACGAGGGCGACCTTGAGCCCCAGCTGCGAGGCGCGGATGGCGGCGGGATAACCGCCCATCCCCCCGCCCAGGATGGCGACGTCGAAGTCGAAATCGGGCACTGTGCTCAATCTTAGGAAGCTTTAACACCCGGCCTTGCGCAGTTTGGCTCGCGCGGCCTCGAAATCAGCCTTGTCGCGCACGGGTAGGCCTGCCACCGGGTCCCCGTAGCGACCGACCGCCCGGTAGTAGGCAGGCGGCGTCAGCTGTGGCATGACGAGCAGGTCGGCGTGGGCGGTCGCATCAAGGCAGGGATCGGCGCGCTCGGCCGCCAGCGCCTGGAGGTCCGCGACCTGGCGCTCCATCTGCTGGGATTTCGCTGTGGCGTACGCAAACAGGAGGACGCCGCTGTTGAAGCAGGCGAGAAAGAGCACTGCGACGAGCGCTGGCCGCCACGTGCCGCGCCACGGCAGCTCCCGGGCGACGTCCGCGAGCAGGATCAGCCACATCACCGCGCCGACATAGACGTATCGAGGGGCGCCGGACTGCTGGTAGCCCAGCTGGGCCCGAGTCAGGCCTGTGACGATGAAAAAGGCGATCAGGCCGGCTGCCACGCCCAGCAAGAACGGATCTGGGCCATGGCGCTTCCAGTACCGCGCCAGGGCGATGATTCCCGCCGCGAGCAGCAGCACGCCCACCCAGCCGCCTTCTCCGATGAGGCCCGCGAGGCTCTGGCTCAGGCCCCACAACAGGTACAGCGGATCGACCAGGAAGTTCATCGCGGTCGGCGGCGGGTTGGGATGGTTGCCGAAGCGGCCGAATCCGATGTACCAGGCCAGCAGGGCCACGCCGACTGGCGCAAACCAGACCACCTGGCGCCGCCGGCCGGGGGTCAGCAGCAGCTGAACGCTCGCCGCCGTGGCAAAGACCACGCCGATCGCGGAAAAGCTCAGCGCGGCGGCCAGCAGGATGGTTGCCGCGGCCATTCTTTGCGGAGCCTGAAGCAGCAGCAATGCGCCCAGCCCGCATGCGACGGAAGCCAGCCATGCCATCTGGAAAGCCCACAGCAGGTCTTCCCAGCCGGCGCCGAGCACCAGGAGCAGGAGCGCGGCGCCGAGGGCGACTGCCTCGCCCGACCTTCGCCTGACCAGCTCAAACAGCAGGAGCACGTTGGCCAGGTGGGCGAGCATCAGGATGGTCATGTAGGGCAGGTACGAGCGCAAGCCGACGGTGTTCAGCAGCGCCCAGTACACAAGCCGGAAGAGCATCGAGGGGTGCTCGTTGTGGGCTTGAAAGAAGCTCGAGAACGTCCAATCGGGCGCGGTCGAGATGAACGTCCACTCGTCGAAATAGAAGGTGTAGGTGCGGCTGAGCCACAGGATCGCCGTACACGCCGCCAGTCCGGCGAGCACGACGATCAGCCGCGCGCGCCAGACGCGGACGTCAGCGGCGGTCATGCGGCTGAGGCGGCGACCGCGGAGACCTTGGGCCGCGCGATCAGACAGACGAACCACACGCCAACGGCGAGCAAGACGGGCAGCGGGCTCAGCGGCCAGGCGAACTCGGCCGTGAGCGCGACCGCGAGCAACCACCACCGCTGCCACGCGGGGAGCTCCTCGCGCCAGAAGAGCCACGCGGCGAGCACCAGGATCGTGAAGTCCTGGAGGTGCCAGTAGGTGGCGCCAATTGAGGTCGCCACGATGCCGAGCGCGAAGACTCGGGCGTCGCTCGAGCGCCGGTTCAGGTATGCGCCCACCACCGCTGCCGCGGCGACGGCGGCTTGAGCTACGTAGCCAAGCGTGTCCGGGCCGAGCACGAAAGCGAGCGTGAAGTAGCGGTTGTTGGCGACGTGCCGGGCATCATTCAAGAGGCTGAGGTAGTCGGTCATGCCCTGGACGCCGATGACCGCGGCCGACGCCGCCGCCAGCAACCCGGCGGTGACCGCCCAACCCAGCGCGATCTTCCAGCGGCCCGAAGCCAGCAAGACAAGCGGCAGGAACAGGGTGAGCTGAGGCTTGATCACCGACAGGCCGAGGACCGCCCCGGCTAGGTAAGGCCTTTCGTCGTGCGCCAGCCTCCACGCCACCGCAACGAGCGCAAGGATCAGAAGGTCTGGCTGTGCCAGGCGAAGCCCGTACAGCACCGGGTACCAGGCCAGCGCGCCCAGGAGCCACAGACCGCGCCACGGCCACCTGCCCGGGGAGGCGATCGACCAGCCGGCGCCCAGGCCAGACAGGGAGATCGCAAGCCACGCGAAGACAGCGCCGGCCGCCCCGAACACGCCCAGCGGTAGAACCAGCCAGGCGAACGGTGGCGGCGAGACGAACCACTCGTCGTCGTTGAAGACGGCGTGCGGCCGCAGCTGCGCGAAAAGCTGATGCTGCAAGGAGAGCGAGTAGATGTGGCTCCAGCCGTGCTCGAGGCCGATCCGGGCGCCGACGTAGACGATGGTCAGGTCGTTGTCCAGGATGTCGGCGCGAAGGGGCACGACAACCACAAACCAGCCGGTCAGGGCGAGTGCGATCAACAGGAACCAGGCGAGACCGGCGGCGGCGAGCTTCCGCCAGGCGTGGGCGTCGAGCCGGCTGAGGCTTAACCTCGCTCGGCGAGTGGGACTGGCTTCCGCGGTTCCGGTCCGATGTATTCCGATTGCGGCCGGATTATGCGGTTGTGGGCCGCCTGCTCGAGCACATGAGCGCTCCAGCCTGCGACGCGGGCCGAGGCAAAGGTCGGGGTGAAGTACTCCTTGGGGAGCCCGATCGCCTGCAGGATGCCGGCCGAATAGAACTCGACGTTGGTGGACTGCGGCCGCTCGGGATGCTCCTCATGGAGGATCTGCAGCGCCACCTCTTCGACCCTGGTCGCGAGCTCATAGAACTTCGGGTTCATCCGGCGGCACATCTCTTTGAGGATCTTCGCCCGCGGGTCGTAGACCCGGTAGACGCGATGACCGAAGCCCATGAACTTCACCTTGCGCTTGCGCGCGGCGCGCATCCAGCGCTCGGCGTTGTCCGCGGTGCCGATCAGCTCGAGCTGCTCGATGACCGAGGCCGGAGCGCCACCGTGCGCGGGGCCCTTCAGCGCACCGATAGCCCCGACCAGGCTCGATATGAGGTCCGATTCGGTCGACGCGATGACGCGCGCGGTGAAGGTGGAAGCGTTCATGCCGTGGTCAGCCAGCAGGACGAGGTAGGTGTTGAGCGCACGCACCATCTCGGGGCTCGATTCCTTGCCGTTCATCATGTAGAGGTAGTTGGCCGCGTGACCCAGGTCGGCCCGGGGCTTGATCGGTTCCAGACCCAGCTGCGTGCGATTGAACATCGCCAGGATCGTCGGGAACGAGGCGGTGGCGTGGATGGCGAGCGGCACGCTCGGCTTGCCGAGCCTGTGCTCGACTCCCTGCACCGAAACCACGCTCCTGAGCACGTCCATCGGGTCCGTGTCGGTGGGCAGCGCATCGAGCGTGATGTTTGCGGCCTGGGTCAGCGTCCGGTGGCCGGCGAGCTCCAGGGAGAGCGCGTCCAGCTCGGAGCGGTTGGGCAGGCGTCCCTCCCAGAGCAGGAACGCGACTTCTTCGAACGACATCTGCTCGGCAAGGTCCGCGATGACGTAGCCCTGGTAGACGAGCCGGCCGTTTTCGCCGTCGACCATGGAGATCGCGGTCTGAGAGGCGACGATGCCTTCCAGGCCTGGGACGTAGCCGCTGCTCACCGTTTGGCGAGCTGCAGCGGTTTCTTGCCTGGCTCCGGTCCGATCCAGCGCGAGGCGGGTCGGATGATCCGCAGGTCGGACAGCGACTCCAGCACGTGTGCCGTCCAGCCGGACACTCGCGACGTGGCGAAGACGGTCGTGAAGAGCTCCTTGGGGATCCCCGCGCCCGTGAGCACCACAGAAGCCCAGAAATCGACGTTGGTCGCGTTGGGTCGCTCGGGGTGGGCCTCGTGCAGGATCTCCAGGGCAACTTCCTCGGTACGCGCGGCGGTGCGGTGGAGGTCGGGCGCGGCGGTCTTCGCCATCTCCCGCAAGATCTTCGCGCGGGGGTCGTACGTTCGGTACACGCGATGCCCGAAGCCGGAGAAGCGCTCATGCCGGGCGTGGGCTTCACGCAGCCACTTCTCCGCGTCTTCTGCCGATCCGATCTTGTCGAGCATGTTCCTTGCGGCGAGGGTGGCGCCTCCATGAGCCGGCCCTTTGAGGGCGGCTATCGCCCCGACGACGCACGAGGTCAGATCGCTTCCGGTCGACGCCACCACGCGCGCTGCGAATGTCGACGCATTCAGTCCGTGGTCTGCCAGCAGCACGAGATAGGTGTCGACCAGGTGCACCTTCTCGGGCGCGGGCTCCTCGCCGTTCATCATCCAGAGCAGGTTGGCCGCGTGCCCGAGATCGGCACGCGGTTCGACGATGTCTTTGCCCCGACTGCGCCGGCGAGCCGCGCCGACGATGGTGGGAAAAACAGCGGTGAGCGCGATCGCCTCGTCGAGAGAGGGCTTGGTCAACGATTTGGTCGCGCCCTGCGCCGAGACGACCGTCCGCAAGACGTCCATCGGCTCGGTTGCGGGGTCCATCGCCATCAACGTTCCGCGCGCAGATTTGTTGAGGATTCGCGCCGTGGCCATCTGTTCGCGCAGGGCGTCGAGCTGGCTTTCATTGGGCAGCTCGCCGTGCCAGAGCAAGTAAGCGGCTTCTTCGAAGCTCACGACCGGAACCAGGTCTTCGATGAGGTATCCGCCGCGATAGATGAGACGGCCGTTGGCGCCGTCCACTTCGCTGACGGCGGTCTCAGCGGCAACCACACCTTCCAGCCCGGGGCTGAATTCCGCCACTTCGAGATTAAGTGTAGATAGAGCCGGTTTTCACCGGTCTTTACAGTTCGCTGCGATGGAGCGTCGCTCGGTCAGGATCCTCTCGCTTGTCACCTTCGCGATGGTGCTGGCGACGGATCTGTTGTACATCGGGCTCATCAATGCCCAGGGTCCTGGGGGCGATCCGACGATTTACGTGCCGAGGTTTGTGGCGGGCTACCTCGCCGTGATGGCGGCGCTGGTTGCGATCGCGCTCCTGCCGAGACAGGAGATCGCTGCGATCCGGATTCCGCTCCGAGCGGCGGCGGCGGCCGGCCTTCTGGCGCTGGGGCTCCTCGCGGCGTTCTCGATCGGAACTCCAATCGTTATCGCCGGAATCCTCGTCGCCATCGCCCTGGCTCGGACAAGTCGTGTGCCAGGATCGCGATTGGCGCGCCTCACAGGTCTGTTTGCGGGTCTGGTGGCGGTCGCCGTGCTGATCGCAGGCTTCGAGGTCACGCAGCGGATCATCGTTTGCCCGCCAACCGGTGAGATGGGCGGGGCGGGCTCACATTTCGTGACCGGGCCGTACCAGTACGAGTGCATGAACGGCCAGCTGACCTATCACTCCGGATAGTCCGGACTAACTGGGATCTTCGGGGTTGGAGAAGGCGGATAGTCCGGACTATCCAAGGGGTTGGCCGGCTAGACCATCCCCAGTTCCCAGCGCGCTTCTTCGGACATGCGCTCTGGGGTCCAGACCGGCTCGTAAACAATGTCCACTCCCGCGTCGGCGATCCCGGGCAGCGTCAGCAGGTGGTCGCGGACGTCTGCCATGACATCGGCGGCCATCGGACACCCCAACGCGGTCAGGGTCATCTTCACGTCGATTCGCTCGGGCTTGATCGCGATGTCGTAGACCAGGCCGAGGTCGATGATGTTGACCGGGATCTCGGGGTCGAAGCACTGCCGCAGCACCTCGATGACGTCTTCCGGCTTCACCGTCGCGTCGGCCGCGACCTGGGTCGTGACGGCCGCTTGCTCGCTCACGGCGTCTCCAGGGGTCCCCATGAAATCGAAGATTTCATGGGGTGTTCTCCATCGGCAAGCCGGCATCCTTCCAGGCCTTGGTGCCGCCCCGGAAGTTGACCACGTCCTTGACGCCAAGCGCGACCGCCATCTCGGACGCCACGGCCGAGCGCTCGCCCACGCCGCATACGAAGATCGTCCGGTCGCGGAACTTCTGCGCGGCAGGGTTCGCGAGGATGGAGCTCAACACGACATGCGATGCGCCGGGGAGGTGGCCCTTGTTCCACTCCCAGTCCTCGCGCACATCGACGACCTCGTAACCGTCGTCGATCAACTTCTTGATGTCGTCGACCTTGAGGTCTCGAAACGGAGCGGTTTGCTCAGTCATCCCTATCTATTACTCCTCGTCGTCCCCGGCCAATCCATACGCGCCAACCTTCAAGACCTTCAGCGAGAGCAGCGCGCACTTGATGCGCGCCGGCGAGATGTCGATCCCCAGCTCGCCGAGGACGTCGTCCTTGTTGATCTTCTTCGCTTCTTCGAGCGAGAGGCCCTTCAGGCGCTCGGTCAGCAGCGAGGCTGAGGCCTGCGAGATGGCGCAACCGCGCCCGTGGAACCGGATGTCGCTGATAACTCCGTCCTGGAGGCGGAAGTCCATTCCCACGACGTCGCCACACAGGGGGTTGTCCTCCTCATGGCTGATGTCGGGATGCTCCAGGCGGCCGAAGTTCCGCGGGTTCTTGTAATGGTCGAGGATGTACTCGCGGTAGAACTGATCGTCGGCGGCAGCGCTCATCTCAGGCAAAGATCCTCTGGGCTTCTTTGATGGAGCTTACGAGCCTGTCGACCTCCTCCTTCTGCGTGTAGACGTAGAAGGATGCGCGAGCGGTGGCCGCGACACCCAATCGCGTCATCAACGGCATCGCGCAGTGGTGGCCGGCGCGCAGGCAGACCTGGTCGCGGTCGGCGATGGTCGCCAGGTCGTGCGGGTGGATGCCCTCGAGCGAGAACGAGACGACGCCTGCGCGGCGCGATGGCGGTGGGCCGTAAAGGGTCAGGCCTTCGACGTCGCTCATCGCCTCATAGGCGTACTCCGTGATCTCGAGCTCGTGCGCACGCACCGCGTCCATGCCGAGATCCGTCAGGTAGTCGACCGCGGCGCCAAGCCCGATCACCTCGGCGATCGCCTGCGTGCCGGCCTCGAACTTCCAGGGCAGGTCGTGATACGTCGTGCCCTCGATGCGCACCGTTTTGATCATGTCGCCGCCCGCCATGAACGGGTCCATCGCCTCCAGGAGCTCACGGCGACCGTAAAGGATGCCCGCCCCCGTCGGACCGAGCATCTTGTGGCCGCTGAAGGCATAGAAGTCGCATCCCAGCGCCCGGACGTCGACCGGCTGGTGCGGCGTGCTCTGCGCTCCGTCGACCAGGACGGTCGCGCCGGCCTTCTTCGCGGCGGCGACCATGTCGCGAGCCGGGTTGATGGTGCCCATCGCGTTGCTGACGAGGTTGAACGCGACCAGCTTCGGGCCGCGCTTCAGTAGCTCTGCGAACTGGTCCTGCCGCAGCTCGCCCTTCTCGTCGATGTCGACATACTCGATGTGGGCGCCCCGCTCCGCGGCCAGGATCTGCCACGGCACGATGTTCGAGTGGTGGTCGAGGATCGTCAGCACGATGAGGTCGCCCTGCCCGATGTTCTTGCGACCCCACGAGTAGGCGACCAGGTTGATCGCCTCGGTCGTGCCGCGGGTGTAGACGATCTCCTTGGTCGAGGCGGCGTTGATGAACGCGCGGACCTTCTCCCGAGTCGCCTCGTAACGGACCGTCGCCTCTTCAGCGATGCGATAGGCGGCGCGATGGATGTTCGAGTTGAACTTCTCGAAGTACTCCAGCATCGCGCCGGTGACCTGCTTCGGCCGCTGCGACGTGTTCGCCGAGTCGAGATAGGCGATTCCGGTCTCGAAGATCGGAAAGTCTTTTCGGATCGCGGCGACGTCTATGGTTCGCGTCGCCATGTTCACTCGGGCACCTCGACGTAGATGTCGCTGCCCTCTACCTTCACGGGGTAGGTCTTGGCGGGGATCACCGCCGGCAGGCCCGTGACCTTGCCGGTCTGCAGGTTGAACCGCGAGCCGTGCTGCGGGCACTCCACGTCCATGCCCCAGAGCTCGCCGTCGCTCAGCGAAAACTCTTCGTGGGTGCAGACATCGTTGAGCGCGTAGAAGTTGCCGTCATCGGCGTGGGCCAGGCATATGGGCGTGGCGCCGGCGTCGACCCGCCTCATCGTGTCTTCGGGCAGCTCGTGCACCGACGCGACGCGATGGCTAGCCAATTCGAGACTCCAGCTCGGCCTCGACCAGCTTGCGCGCGTGCTCGAACGGGATGCGGTCGAGCACGTCGCCGAAGAACCCCTGGATCAACATCCGCTTGGCGGTCGCCAGGGGGATGCCGCGCGAGCGCAGGTAGAAGAGGTGCTCGGGATCGACCGGTCCAACCGTCGCGCCATGCGTGCAGCGCACTTCGTTGTTGTCGATCTCCAGCATCGGGATCGAGGTTGCCTTCGCTTTGTCTGAAAGCACAAGGTTGCGGTTGGCCTGGTAGGCGTCAGAGCGCGCGGCGTGCTTTTCAATCCGGATCAAACCGGCGTAGACGGTGCGCGAGACATCCTGCAGCGCGCCTTTGAACAGAAGGTCGGACCGCGTGTTGCCTACGCGGTGGTCCTGCAGGGTGTGGAAGTCGAAGAACTGGTCGCCTGACGCGAAGTAGATCGCCTTCAGCTCCGCGTTCGAACCCTCGCCCGCCAGCGATGCCTCCACACGAGTCTTGGAGAACTTGCCCCCAAGCGTGACGTTGAAGAGGCGCAGCGTCGAGTCCTTTTGCAGCTCAGCGCGCTGGTCCGCGAAATGCCAGACCTTGCGTCCCCATTTCTGGACCGCGACGTAGCCGACCTGCGCGCCCTCGCCGAGGAAAATCTCCGTCGAGCCGCTGCGATGACCCGTCTCGTTCTCGTCCTCAGCGATGTACTCGTCGAGGTAGTTGAAGCGAGCGCCCCGGCCGGCCACGATGAGCGTGTGTGGCAGGACGCTCGTGCCCGCCTGGTGCGAGAAGTGCTGGCCAAGGATCGGCTCGTCGAATTCGACGCCGTCCGGCACGTAAAGGAAGGTCCCGCCCGTAAAAAATGCCGCGTGCAAGGCGGCGAATCGATCCCGGTCGGCGTGCACAAGGGAGAACAACCGGGGTTCGACCAGCTCGGGGTGCTCGCGCGCCGCCATACGCAGCGGCTTGAGGATGACGCCGGCCGGGAGGCCGGCCGGCCGCTCGAGCTTCAGCCCATCCAGGTGCTCGAGGTGCGAGAACTCGGTGGGGTTGAAGCGGCTGACGTCGGTGCGCCGCCATTCCTCATCGGTCTTGCTCGGCGCCGGAAGGCGCTCATAGGTCGCCAGCGCGGACTGCCGCCGTTCGCGCAACCAGTCGGGCTCCCCCTGGAGCACAGTCTTCTCCAGGGCTTCCGCGGTGAACCCCATGGTCAGCCTACCGAGCCCTCCATCTCGAGCTGGATGAGCCGGTTCAGCTCCACCGCGTACTCGAGGGGAAGCTCTTTGGTGAACGGCTCGATGAAGCCGTTGACGATCATCGTCTCGGCCTCGGCGCGATTGATTCCGCGGCTCATAAGGTAGAAGAGCTGCTCGTCGGAGACCTTGCTCACCGTCGCCTCGTGGCCGAGGGTCACGTTCTCGGCGTCGACGTCGTTGTACGGGTATGTGTCCGACCGCGACTCGTCGTCGAGCAGCAGCGCGTCGCACTTCACGAACGACTTGCAGTTGTTCGCGCCCGGGTAGATCTTGATGTGGCCGCGGTAGGACGTCCGGCCGCCGCCCTTGGAGATCGACTTCGAGGTGATGGTCGAGGTGGTGTTGGGCGCGACGTGGATCATCTTTCCGCCCGCGTCCTGGTGCTGGCCCTTGCCCGCGAATGCAACCGAAAGCACGTCGCCCTTCGCGCCGGGCTCCATCAGGTAGACGCTCGGGTATTTCATCGTGATCTGCGACCCGAGGTTGCCGTCGACCCACTCCATGGTTGCGTCGGCATAAGCCATCGCCCGCTTGGTCACGAGGTTGTACACGTTGGTCGACCAGTTCTGGATCGTCGTGTAACGGCAGCGGGCGTTCTTCTTGACGATGATCTCGACGACTGCGGAATGCAGCGAGTCCGTGCTGTAGATGGGCGCCGTGCAGCCTTCGATGTAGTGCACGAACGATCCCTCGTCGCAGATAATCAGCGTCCGCTCGAACTGGCCCATGTTCTCCGCGTTGATGCGGAAATAGGCCTGCAGCGGGATGTCCACGCGCACGCCCTTCGGCACGTAGATAAAGGATCCGCCCGACCACACGGCCGTGTTCAGGGCCGAGAACTTGTTGTCCGCCGGCGGGATGACCGTGCCGAAGTACTCCTTGAAGAGCTCCGGGTGGTCGCGCAGCGCAGAGTCGGTGTCGGTGAAGATGACGCCCTTCTTCGTGAGCTCTTCCTGCAGCGAGTGATAGACAACCTCTGACTCGTACTGCGCCGAAACGCCGGCCAAGAACTTGCGCTCCGCCTCCGGCACGCCGAGCCGGTCGTACGTCGCCTTGATGTCCGGCGGCAGCTCTTCCCAGGTCTTCGACTGCTTGTCCGAGGCTTTGAGGTAATAGAAGATGTTCTCGAAGTCGATCACGGACAGGTCCGCGCCCCACTTGGGCATCGGCTTCTTGCGGAAGATCTCGAGCGAGCGCAGACGCATGTTCGTCATCCACTCGGGCTCCTGCTTCATCCACGAGATCTCTTTGACGATCTCGGGATTGAGGCCTCGCTTGGCCTTGAAGACATATTCCTCGGGGACGAAGAAGCCGTACTTCTCCTTGTAATCGGTTCCAACTTCGACCTTCGGTACGGTTGCCATCAGGCGACCTCCTCGGGCTGAGCGGTT
>Ga0209161_10002893_pt1 | contig 13947 bp, 13 predicted proteins | sample GraSoiAngelo_155_FD_186169 | JGI IMG/M metagenome (GOLD analysis project Ga0209161, IMG submission 186169) | Grasslands soil microbial communities from the Angelo Coastal Reserve, California, USA - 14_1009_13_30cm (SPAdes) (version 2) | ecosystem: Environmental > Terrestrial > Soil > Grasslands...
CGGTCCGAGCGATCGGACGAGCCGTCCCCACGGCGCGAGACGATAGCACGGCATGACGACGGATATCCGTCTGACTTGACGGAATCCCGTCATAGGCAGAGCATCCCCCAGATCGCCTCGGGGGAGGTGCACCAGTCTCTGATCGTGCGCGCGTTTGGGAGAAGAACAGCAGTGGAGGAGAAGCATGAGAGGTAAGCCGATGCGCTGGTTCGGCGGTCTGGCGGGTGTAGTTCTGGTCGCCGCCGCTTGCGGCGGGACGCCGGCCAGCACGGCCAGCAGCAGTCCCAGCGCCAGTCCGAGCAGCAGTCCCAGCGCAGCAGCCAAGCTCTTCATCCCGATGATCTCGAAGGGCTTCCAGCACCAGTTCTGGCAGGCCGTGCGACAGGGCGCCGAGAAGGCCGCGGCGCAATACAACGTGACCATCACGTTCGAGGGACCTGAGAACGAATCGCAGGTCGACAAGCAGATCGAGATGCTGCAGGCCGCGATCAACAAGAAGCCGAACGCGCTCTGCTTCGCGGCGCTCGACAGCAAAGCGGCGATCCCGCTGCTCCAGAAACTGAAGGACGCGAACATCCCAGTCATCGGCTTCGACTCGGGCGTCGACAGCGACATCCCGGTCACGACCGCCGCGACCGACAACATCGCCGCCGCGGCGGCGGCGGCCGACAAGATGGCGACGCTCATCGGCGGGAGTGGCGACGTCGCGATCGTCGCGCACGATCAGACAAGCCGCACCGGCATCGACCGGGTGAAGGGCTTCACCGACCAGGTCAAGAACAAGTACCCGAACATCAAGATCGTCGCCACGCAGTACGGCGGCGGCGACCAGCTCAAGTCGACCGACATCACCAAGGCGATCCTGCAGGCCAACCCGAACCTCAAAGGCGTCTTCGGCGCGAACGAGGGATCGGCGATCGGCGTGCTCAACGGCGTGAAGGAGTCGAACAAGGTGGGCAAGGTCGTGGTCATCGGCTACGACTCGGGCCAGCAGCAGATGGACGCGATCCGAGCCGGGACCGAAGCAGGCGCGATCACCCAGGACCCGATCGGCATCGGCTTCAAGTCCGTCGAGGCGGCCTGGAAGGTGCTCAACAAGCAGTCGGTGCCGAAGAACATCGACACCGGCTTCCACTGGTACGACAAGACGAACATCGACGCGCCCGACATCGCCGCGCTGCTGTACAAGTAACGGGAACGATCTAGCGAGAACCGGACGGGGCCGTCGCGGATCGGCGACGGTCCCGTTCGTCCTCTGGGAGGGGTCGTGCCGGGAGCGGTCGGCGACCTGCTGGTCGAGATGGACGGGATCAGCAAGGACTTCCCCGGCGTCCATGCTCTCAAAGAATGCCGCTTCGACCTCCACAGAGGCGAGGTCCATGCGCTCGTGGGCGAGAACGGAGCCGGCAAGTCCACCCTCATGAAGATCCTCGCCGGCGTCTACCGAAGAGACGCAGGTCGCATCCGGCTCAACGGCGTCGACGTCGAGATCCCGACGCCGCGTGCGGCGCAACTGTTGGGCGTCAGCATCATCCACCAGGAGCTCAGCCTCATGCCCAACCTCACAGCGGCGCAGAACATCTTTATCGGCCGGGAGCCACGCCGCAGGCTCCCCTTCCTTCTCGACGAGCACGCGCTCAACGAAAACGCGCGAAGGCTATTCGAGGGGCTGCACATCAAGATCGAACCGGAGACGAAGGTCGCGAAGCTCGCCGTGGCCCAGCAGCAGATGGTGGAGATCGCGAAGGCACTGTCCCACCGTGCCGAGGTCGTGATCATGGACGAGCCGACCGCGGCGCTCACCGAAACGGAGATCGACGAGCTCTTCCGGATCATCCGCAAGCTGCGCGACGATGGCGTAGGCGTCGTGCACATCTCCCACCGCCTCGAGGAGCTGAAGCGCATCTCGGACCGCGTGACGGTCATGCGCGACGGTCAGTACGTCGCGACGGTCGATACGAAGGACGCCACGATCGACCAGATCATCAGGATGATGGTCGGCCGCACGATCTACGAGGCGGCTCCCGAGATCCCGGAGGTCGCTGATCCAAGCGTCGTGCTCGAGGTCCAGGGTCTCTCCCGCGGCCGAGCGGTCCGCAACGTGAGCTTCAGCCTGCGGCGCGGCGAGATCCTCGGGTTCGCGGGTCTTGTTGGTGCGGGGCGGACCGAGGTCGCGCGCGCGGTCTTCGGGGCCGACCGCCCCGACACGGCTGACATCCGGGTGCACGGCAAGGCCGCGCGGATCAACAGCCCGGGCGACGCCGTGCGGCAAGGGATCGGGTACCTCTCGGAGGATCGCAAGCGCTACGGTCTCGCGCTTGGAATGGACGTCGAGGCGAACATCGTGCTCGCGACGCTCCGGAAATTCCTGCGCTCGTTCGGCCGCGTCGATGTGCGGCGAACGCACGCGGCGGCGCAGCAGCTGGTCGAGCGCCTGGCGATCAAGACGCCGAGCCTGCGGCAGAAGGTCCGTAATCTCTCGGGCGGCACCCAGCAGAAGGTCGTCGTCGCGAAGTGGCTCACTGCAAACACAGAGATCCTGATCTTCGACGAGCCGACGCGCGGCATCGACGTCGGCGCGAAGAGCGAGATCTACCACCTGCTCAACGAGCTCGCGCACCAGGGGAAGGCGATCATCATGATCTCGTCGGAGCTTCCCGAGATCCTGCGCATGAGCCACCGCATCGTCGTGATGTGCGAGGGGCGGATCACCGGCGAGCTCAGCGGCCGCGACGCGACGCAGGAGCAGATCATGACGTACGCGACCATGCGCCCGCCGGTGGCGAAGGCGAGCTAGATGCGGATCGGCTCGATCGAGCTGACGCCGGCGAGGCGCACGACGCTCATGCGCTCGGACGCGGTCCAGCGGCTGCTCGCGTTCGCGGCGCTCATCGTCATCGTCGTCATCTTCTCGCTGCTTTCGCCGAACTTTCTTCAGTTCGACAACGTCGTCGGGATCCTCCTCGCGACCGCGGTCAACGGCATCCTCGCGCTCGGCGTGACCTTTGTGATCATCAGCGGCAGCATCGACCTCTCGATCGGCACGGTGATGACGCTGTCGTCGGTGATGACCGCGGTGTTCATCACCGAGTGGCACATGCCGGTGCCGGTCGGGATCCTGGCCGGGGTCGCGACCGGAGCGCTCGCCGGCCTCGTCAACGGAACGCTCGTCGCGAAGCTCAAGATCCCGTCGTTCATCGCGACGCTCGGGATGTTGAACGTGGCCAAAGGCCTCGCCCTCGTGGTCTCCGGTCTCAAGCCGATCTACTTCAACGACACGCCGGAGTTCAATCGCGCCGCCATGGGATCGGTGGTCGGTGGGGTCATTCCCGGTCTCGACATCCCGAATCTCGTGCTCGTCCTCTTCGGCTGCGCGCTCGTCGCGGGACTCATCCTGACGACGACGGTCCTTGGCCGGTTCACGTTCGCCATGGGGAGCAACGAGGAGGCCGCGCGCCTCTCGGGCGTGAACGTCGACGCGTGGAAGATGGCGGTCTTCGCGCTGGCCGGTGTCTTCAGCGGCATCGCCGGTGTGCTCATCGGCGCCCGACTCAACTCAGCGCAGCCCTCGCTCGGTCAGGGCTACGAGCTCGACGCGATCGCCGCGGCGGTGATCGGCGGCACGTCGCTCTCGGGCGGCGAGGGCTCCATCCTCGGAACGGTGATCGGCGCCTTCATCATCAGCACGCTCACCAACGGGCTGCGCATTCTCTCGGTCCCGCAGGAGTGGCAGACCGTGGTGACCGGCGGGATCGTCATCATCGCGGTCTATCTCGACATCGTTCGCCGGCGGCAGCAGCAGTGAGCGGCTCGAAGATCACCGAGCTCCGGGCGCTCGACGTCCGCTTCCCCACCTCGCGCACGCTCGCGGGATCCGACGCGATGAACACCGCGCCGGACTACTCGGCGACGTACGTGATCCTCTCGACTGACCGCGGCGACGGGCTCGCCGGCCACGGCCTCACGTTCACTATCGGACGCGGCACCGAGGTGGTGGTCGCGGCGGCGAACGCGCTCCGGCCGCTCATCGTCGGGCAGACGCTCGAGGCGATCGCTCGGGACATGGGCGCGTTCTGGCGCCGCCTGACCGGCGACAGCCAGCTCCGCTGGATCGGCCCCGAGAAGGGCGCGATGCACCTCGCTACCGCGGCGGTCGTGAACGCGGTGTGGGACCTTTGGGCCAAGGCCGAGGGCAAGCCGGTGTGGAAGCTCCTCGTCGACATGAGCCCGACCGAGGTCGTCCGGTGCATCGACTTCCGCTACATCACCGACGCGATCACCCCCGACGAAGCGCTCGCGCTTCTCAAACGTCTCGAGCCGACGAAGCTCGAGCGCGAGGCCGAGATGCGGCGCGACGGCTTCCCCGCATACACGACGTCCGCCGGCTGGCTCGGGTATTCCGACGAAAAGCTCCGCGCGCTCTGCCGCGAGGCCGTGAACGCGGGCTGGACGCACGTGAAGATGAAGGTCGGCCGCGACATCCAGGACGACGTCCGCCGCGCGCGGATCGCGCGCGAGGAGCTGGGTACCGGCCGGCGGCTGATGATGGACGCGAACCAGGTCTGGGACGTCGGCGAGGCGATCGCGAACGTGAAGCAGCTGGCGAAGTTCGATCCGTGGTGGATCGAGGAGCCCACGAGCCCTGACGATGTGCTCGGGCATGCGGCCATCGCAAAGGCGATCGCGCCCATCCGCGTCGCAACCGGCGAGCACTGCCAGAACCGCGTGATCTTCAAGCAGCTCCTGCAGGCGAAGGCGATCGGCTTCTGCCAGGTCGACGCCTGCCGCCTCGGCGGCGTGAACGAAGTGCTCGCGGTGCTGTTGATGGCCGCGAAATTCGGCGTGCCGGTCTGCCCGCACGCCGGCGGGGTCGGCCTCTGCGAGTACGTGCAGCACATCTCGATCTTCGATTACGTCGCCGTCTCGGGGTCACTCGAAGATCGCGTCCTCGAGTACGTCGACCACCTGCACGAGCACTTCGTCGACCCGGTGACGATCCGCGGCGGCCGGTACATGCCGCCGGCGAAGCCCGGATACAGCGTGCAGATGAAGCCTGAGTCGCTGCGCGAGTACGGGTTTCCTGGCGGCGCGGCGTGGCGGTCCGCACAGTGACGCTCGTCGTCGACGCTCACCACCACTTCTGGGACCCGGCGAAAGCGTCGTATCCCTGGATGACCGAGGCGCTCGCGCCAATACGCCGGCGCTTCGGCCCGGAGGACCTGCGCCCCCTGCTCGCCGCGAACGGCGTCGACCAGACGATCCTCGTGCAGACGATCTCGAGCCTCGACGAGACGCGCGAGTTCCTCGCGATCGCCGCGGAGCGCGACTTCATCGCCGGCGTCGTCGGCTGGGTGGACCTCACCGCGCCCGAGGTCGCCGAGCAGCTCGCACGGCTGCGCTCTAGGGCGGGCGGGACGAAGCTCGTCGGGATCCGGCACCAGGCGCACGACGAGGCGGACCCCGAGTGGCTCGGACGAAAGGAGGTCCGGCGCGGCGTCGCTGCGGTCGGCAAGGCCGGCCTCACGTACGACATCCTCGTCAAGACGCGCGAGCTGCCCGCGGCGCTCGCGATGGTGCGCGACCTCCCGGACATGAAATTCGTGATCGATCACCTCGCGAAGCCGCCGATCGCCTCGGGGGCGATCGACGAATGGGCCGCACGCCTCAAGCCGCTCGCCGCGTATCCCAACGTGTTCTGCAAGCTTTCGGGGATGGTCACCGAAGCCGACTGGAAGCGGTGGACCGTTCGAGACATCACGCCCTACGCGAGTCGCGTCCTCGAGTGGTTCGGACCCGAGCGTTGCGTGTTCGGATCCGACTGGCCGGTCTGTCTCGTCGCCGCGTCATACGCCCACGTCATCGACGTCTGCGGCCAAGTTGTCGGAGATCTCCCGAGCGCCGACCGCGAGCGGATCTTCGGCGGAAATGCCGTGGAGCTGTACGGGCTCTCGATGCCCGTGCCGGCCGCGGCCGAGCGGGGATCCTGAGGTGCAAGCCTACGGAATGGCGCTCGACCTGCGCGACGATCCAAAGCTCATCGCGCGGTACAAAAAGGAGCACGCCCAGGTGTGGCCCGCGGTGCTTGCGCGCTTGCGCGAGGTGGGCGTCACCGAGATGAAGATTTACCTCCTCGGCCGGCGCATGTTCATGTACTGCGAGACAAAGGACGGCTTCGACCCGTCGAAGGACTTCGCGCGCTCGAACGACGACCCGACGTACCGCAAGTGGGACGAGCTCATGCGCACGATGCAGGAACGGGTCGGGGAGGCGAAGCCCGGCGAGTGGTGGGCGATGATGGAGCTGGTCTTCGACCTCAACTGGCTGCCGCATCGCACCGGGCCGGTGCCCGGATGAGCAGTGTCGTCGTCACCGGTGCGGCGAAGGGCATCGGCGCCGGGATCGTGGAGGCCTTCGCTAGAGCCGGCTGGTCCGTGGTCGCGGTCGACCGGGACAAAGCGCCGCTCGAGCAGACCGCGTCGCGGATCGGCGGGACGATCGCGACCCTCGCCGGCGACGTCGCCCAGCGCGCGACAAACGACGCTGCGGTGAAGATGGCCGTCGATCGCTTCGGCGGGCTCGACGCCGCGGTCGGCAACGCGGGCGTCACGCTGCCCAAGCTCATCGACGAGACCACGCCCGAAGAGTTCGACCGGCTCTTCGCGATCAACGTGAAGGCGCTTATGTATCTCGCGCAGGCGGCGCACATAGCTCTCGCCAAGAGCAAGGGCAGCCTCACCGTCATCGCGTCGAAGACGGGCCTCGTAGCACAACGAAATTCGCCCATCTACGTCGCGACGAAGGGGGCGGCGGTGCAGCTCGCGCGGGCCCTCGCCCTCGACTGGGCGCCCGAGGGCATCCGCGTGAATGCGATTTGCCCGGGGATCGTTGACACGCCGATGCTGAAGCAGTTCATCGACGCGATGCCCGATCCCGCCGCGTCGCGCCGCGAGCACGAGCTTGCGCAGCCGCTCGGACGCCTCGCGACGCCGGCGGAGGTCGCCTCGGCCGTGCTCTTCCTGGCGACGCCGGCCGCCGCCTTCATCACGGGTGTCGCGCTCCCGGTCGACGGGGGGTTCACCGCGGAATGAGCACGGGACGCCTGGAGGGCAAGGTCTGCGTGATCACCGGCGCGGGTTCGGGCATCGGCCGCGCGAGCGCGCTCCTGTTCGCGCGCGAGGGCGGATGCGTGGTGGTCGCCGACGTGGACCGCGCCGGCGCGGATGAGACCGTGAAGCAGATCCGCGCGGACGGGGGCACCGCGAGCGCGGTGATCGCCGATGTCGTCGATCCCGCAGCGGCACAGCGCGTCGCCGACGAGGCGGTGAAGGCCGAGGGCCGTATCGACGTCCTCTTCAACAACGCCGGCATCAGCGGCGTCGGCACGGCTCACGAGACCTCGATCGAGCAGTGGGACAAGGTGATGGCGGTGAACGTCCGCGGCGTCTTTTTGATCAGCAAGTTCGTGGTGCCGTACATGATCGAGCGCAAGCGCGGCTCGATCATCAACATGTCGTCGACCATCGCCGAGATCGGCCTTGCGCAGCGGGCGAGCTACGCGGCCTCGAAGGGCGCGATCCTCGCGCTCACCCGCGCGATGCAGGTGGACTACGCACCGTTCGGCATCCGTGTGAACGCGCTGCTGCCCGGTACGATCCACACGCCGTTCGTGGAGAAGTACCTTCGCGAGTCGTACCCGAATCGTGAGGAGGGTCTGCAGGCGATCCGCAAGCGTCAGCTGACGAGCGAGCTCGGAAAGCCCGAGGACGTCGCGTCCGCGGCGCTCTTCCTGGCGTCAGACGAGTCGAGCTTCGTTATGGGCACCGGTCTTTTCGTCGACGGAGGGGTGCGCGGGGGGAAGTGAACCCGCTCGAGATCGCGAGCCCGGCGCTCGCGCGTGTGCGGACCGCGGATGGCGCGACGCACCTTTGCCTCTGGCGCGACGCCGAGCTTTGGGACCTTCACCCGCTCTCGCTCGACACGCTCTTGCGGCTGCCGCTCGCCGAGATGCGCGAGCTCCTCGAGCTGGAGACGCACCCACGGCAGCGCATCGATCCGGCCGAGGTCGAGCTCGCCCCGCCGGCCCAGTCGCAGGAGGTCTGGGCGGCCGGCGTCACGTATCTGCGGAGCCGCGAGGCACGCCTGGAGGAGGCGCGACAGAAGACGATTTACGAGCACGTCTACGAAAGCGACCGGCCGGAGCTCTTTTTCAAGGCCGCCGGCTGGCGCGTCGTTCCGGACGGCGGCGAGGTCGGCGTGCGCGAGGACTCGACCTGGGATGTCCCCGAGCCTGAGCTTGCCGTCCTTTCCAACTCGCGCGCCGAGGTCGTCGCCTACGCCTGCGGGAACGACATGAGCTCGCGGAGCATCGAGGGGGAGAACCCGCTCTTCCTTCCCCAGGCGAAGGTCTATGACCGGAGCTGCGCGATCGGCCCCGCCGCCGTGCTGGCGTGGGAAATCGACGTCTCGCGAGCGGGCATGCGCATGACGATCGAGCGCGACGGAAAGTCCGTCTTCGATGGCACCGCCAGCGTCGCCGACATGACGCGCGAGCCGGCGAAGCTCGCCGCGGTGCTGCAGTCGTCGTACACGCTGCCCATGGGCGCGTGGCTCCTCACCGGGACCTCGCTCGTCCCGCCCGAGCCGTACACGGCCGAGCCCGGCGACGTCGTGCGCATCGCGATCGACGGCCTCGGCGAGCTGACGAACCGCGTGTCGCTCGTCAAGCACAGCGGCGCGCAGGCCAAGCCGACGCGGCTCGCGAGGCGCTGACCCGTATATACCTATTCAAGTATGGCCAAGGTACCGCGGCCGATCCCGGAAGCGCGAACGCGGCGACGGCCCCGACCCGAGGGCGGCGGCGGCCTCGCGTTGTTGCGACTATCTCGCGCGCGCCTCCAGACCGCCGCCCGGCGTCACGGCATTCGCGACCTTCGGGTCTTTGGATCCATCGCACGTGGCGAGGAGACGCCGGAGAGCGATGTCGATCTTCTCGTCGAGCTCGACGCCGGCCGAACGCTTCTCGATCTGATCGGGTTCCAGCAGGACGCTGAGGAGATCCTCGGTGTCGACGTAAACGTCGCGGCACCACGACTCCTAAAAGAGCGTGTGCGCTCCCGCGCGATGCGTGAGTCTCGCAAGCTTTGACGCCGCTGAGTCGCCCCGCGGCAAGCGGTAGCGTCACGGCCGCGGTGTCCGAGACGAAACTCTACCCGCCCGAAGCGCTCTTCGACTTCACCGTCCGCGTCTTCCGCCACTTCGATGTCCCTGAAGCCGATGCGCGCGTCTCCGCGACGGTGCTGCAGTCCGCGGATCTACGCGGCATCGACTCGCACGGCGTCGCGCGCCTGCACTCGTACTTCGACATGCTGCGGCTTGGTCGCATCAACCCCAAGGCCGATGTCAGCATCGTCCGCGAGACTGCGAGCACCGCGACCGTCGACGGCGATAACGGTCTCGGCCTCGTGGTCGGCCCAAAGGCGAACGCCATCGCCATGGAGAAGGCGCTCGCAGCCGGCAGCGGCTGGGTCAGCGTCCGCAACAGCAATCACTACGGGATCGCCGGCTGGTACGTGCTCCAAGCGCTCGAGCGCGATCTCATCGGCTGGGCAATGACGAACACGGCGGCGCTCGTCACGCCCTTGTGGGGTGCGGAACGCAGGCTCGGGACAAATCCGATCGCCATCGCGTTCCCAGGTGAGCGAGAGCCGCCGATCGTGATCGACATGGCGACCTGCGCCGTGGCGTACGGGAAGGTCGAGATCGCGCGACGCGCCGGCAAATCCATTCCGACGGGCTGGGCCATAGACCGGAACGGGAGTTCGACAACAGACCCGAACGCGCTGATCGACGGCGGAGCGCTCCTGCCGCTCGGGTCGGACCGCGATCGCGGAGGCCACAAGGGCTACGGCCTCGCGGTCATGGTCGACGTGCTGTCTGCCGTGCTTTCCGGCGCGAACTGGGGCCCGTTCGCGCCGCCCTTCGCGCTGCAGCAGGAGATCCCCACGCGGTCGGTCGGCAGAGGAATTGGCCACTTCTTTGGTGCGCTGCGCATCGACGCCTTCATCGAGACCGCCGAGTTCAAGCGCCAGATCGACGAGCTCGTCCGGACGCTCCGCGGAACGCGGCCCGCTCCGGGCACGCGCGGCCCACTCATCCCGGGCGATCCCGAGCGCGAAGCCGAGGCGATCCGCCGCCGGGAAGGCATTCCGCTCGTGCCAGCCGTCGTTGAAGAGCTTCGCGATATCTCCCGTCAGTCGGGCATTCCGCTCACAGCCTTGTAGGGCGACGCTTCAGAGCCTGCGGAGCCGCGGGTCGAGCAGCTCGCGGACGGCGTCGCCGGTGATGTTGAAAGCGAGGACCACCAGCATGATCGCGAGCCCGGGAAACGTCGGCAGCCACGGCGCCTCGCGCATGTAGCTGCGCGCCTCCGCCAGCATCTCGCCCCACTCCGGCGTCGGCGGCTGCGCCCCGAGGCCGACGTAGGACAGGCCGGCGGCGGCGAGGATCGCCGCGCCCATGCCTACGCTCGCGAGCACGATGATCGGCGCCGCGATATTCGGAAGGATGTGGCGCGCGAGGATTCGCACGGCGCCGACCCCGAGAGCGCGCGCCGCGGTGACGTACTCGAGGTGCGTGGTCGCGAGCGTCGTGGCCTGAACCGTGCGCACGTAGACCGGTATCGCCGCGATCCCCACGGCGATCATCACGTTGGTGAGCCCCGGGCCGAGGATCGCGACGATCGCGATGGCGAGCAGGATCCCTGGGAACGCGAGGAGGATCTCCGCGCCGCGCATGATCGTGACCTCCGCCCAGCCGCGCGCGTACCCAGCGATGAGCCCCAGCGTCGTGCCGACCGACAGCGCGATGCCGACCGCGACGATTCCCGTGAGGAGCGAGACACGCGCGCCGAAGAGGATGCGGCTCGCGAGATCGCGGCCGATCGCGTCGGTGCCGAGGAGGAACCGCGCCGACGGCGGCTCGAGGGCCGCGCCCGGATAGACCCGGAGCGGGTCATGCGGAGCGATGCGGTCGGCGAGCAGTGCGACGAGCGCGAACACGACGAGCACCGCGATCGCGACGAGGACATGCGGCCGACGCACCCGCGCGTCGAGCAGAACGCTCATCGGTAGTGGATCCGCGGGTCCGCCCAGGCGTAAAGGAGGTCGACGGCAATGTTCACCAGCACGTAGCTCGTCGCCACCACGAGCACGATCCCCTGAACGAGCGGGAAGTCCCGTTGCAGGATCGCCTGCACCGCAAGCCGGCCGATGCCCGGTCGTGCGAAGACGCTCTCGACGATGACCGAGCCGGCGAGGAGTCCGCCGAACTGCAGGCCGACGATCGCGATGACCGGGATGAGGCTGTTGCGGAGGACGTGGCGCCAGAGCACGACGCGCTCGTGTAACCCCTTCGCGCGCGCGGTGCGCACGAAGTCCGTCGTAAGCGCCTCGAGCATGGTCGAGCGGGTCATGCGCGCGATGACCGCGGCCGCCGGCGCGGCGAGCGTGACCGCGGGCAGCACGAGCCCCGCCGGACCCGAGCTCGTCACCGGAAGCAGCCGCAGCCACGACGCGACGACCAGGATCAGGAGCAGGCCGAGCCAGAACGTCGGCAGCGAGAGGCCGACGAGCGAGGCGACCTGCGCGGCGCCACGCACCGGACCCGGACCCGCGGCGGCGAGAACGCCCGACGCGAGACCGAGGAGGATCGCGAGCGCCACCGCGGCGAGCGTGAGCTGAATCGTCGACGGCGCCCGGTCCGCGATCTCGTCCGTCACCGCCCGGCGGCTGCGGATAGAGGTTCCAAGATCGCCGCGCACGGCGCGCGCCAGGAACTCCGCGTACTGCTGCGGAAGGGGCTCGTCCAGCCCCAGCTGGTGCCGCAGGGCCGCCGCGTCCGTTGCCGCGGGGCTCTCGCCGAGCATGATGGACACCGGATCGCCGGGAACCAGGTGCACCATCGCGAAGACAAGAAGCGATACGCCGAACAGCACGGGCACCCCAAGCACGAGGCGCCGTGCGATGTAGGCGATCACGCCGCGAACGCTAGAGGCGTGCTACTGCACGTACGCGTCGAACAGGATCGTCCGCCCCTCCGAGTCGAGCTTCACGTCCTTCCCGCGCGGCTGGTACGCGGTGTAGATGTAGTTCGTCCAGATCGGCACCCAGAGCGCCTTGTCGACGATGTACTTCTGGATGTTCTCGTACAGCTTCAGCCGTTTGGCGTCGTCGACCTCGAGCCGGGCGTCCTCGATCATCTTGTCAAGCGCCGCGTCTTTGTAGTGCGAGACGTTCAGGCCTGTCCCGATGTTCGACGAGTGGAACCAGATGTAGACGATGTCCGGATTCGTGTACGTGTAGCCGAGGAAGTGCGCCTGCTGCTCGCCCTGCTTGGCTTTCGCCAGCAGCGTGCCGAACTCGAAGGTCTGGATCTTCATGTCGATCCCGAGATCCTTGAGCTGCGCCTGCACCAGCTGCGCGCTGTCCTTCCACGTGTCGATGGCGGCGTTGTAGAGCGTGAAGGTGAGCGGCTGCCCGCTCTTCATGCGCACGCCGCCTTCGAGCTTCCAGCCCGCCTGGTCGAGCGCTTCGGCGGCCTTGGCCTTGTCGAAGTGTGGCGCGTACTGGACGATCCCCGGGAAGTAGCCGCGGATCGAGGGCGGAAGCGGGCCGTACGCGGCTTCGCCGAAGCCCTTGAGTGCCGTCTTGACGACGGCGTCCTTGTCGACGGCGTAGTTGAGCGCGCGTCGTAGGGCGAGGTCGTCGAACGGCGCCTTCGTGACATTGAATTCGAGGAACAGCCCGACCCCGTTGCGGTACGCCTTCTTCACATCGAAGCGCTTCTCGTCGAGGTAGCGCTGCACCTGGGCGGGCGGTACACCGAGCTGGTCCACCTCTCCGCTCTCGAAGGCTGAGACCTGGGTCGCCGACTCGGGGATGATGCGGAAGACGATCGTGTCGATGAACGCGGCGCCCTTGTGGAGGAAGTCCGGCGGCCACGCGTAATCGGCGTTGCGCGCGAGCACGATCCGGTCACCGCTGCGCCACTCCGCGACCTTCCACGGCCCGGTCGAGATCGGCTTCCGCCCGAAGTCGGCCTCGTTCATCGCCTTCGGGCTGAGGGGAAGCATGCGTCCGGCGTCGCTTAGGTTGTCGAGCAGCGGCGAGAACGGCTGGTTCAGCGTGAGCACCAGCGTCGACTTCTCCTTTGTGGCCACCGACTTCACCGGTCCGAGGAGACCGCCGGCGATCGGGGACTTGGTCGCGGGATCGAGCGCCCGGTCGAAGGTCGCTTTCATGGCGGCCGCGTCGAAGGGCGTTCCGTCGTGGAATTTCACGTCCTCGCGGAGCTGGAACGTCCACGTGAGGCCGTCGGGCGAGATGGTCCAGCTCTTGGCCAGGCCGGGAACGTACTTGCCTGATTGATCCTTGGCGATCAGCGGGTCGCCGACGTAGCGCAGGATCGTGTCGGAGAGCGCGGTCGTGGATTTGTGCGGGTCGAGCGTGTCCGGTTCCTCGGTCACCGAAACGACCCACTGGCCGCCGACCTTCGAGGCGGAGGCCTGCGGGGCCGGTGCCTGGCACGCGGCCAGAACGACCAGCAACACGATGGCGAGTGTGGATAGCGAGCGTTTCACAGTCCCCCTCCCGCGCGATGAAGCGCGACCCGGGGATTATCCCGCTGCGAGGACAAACCCCGCGCCCGACCGCCTCCTCAGTCAAGCCAGCCAGATGAGCTGATCGCGAAGGGCATCTTCCGACGGATGCGTGCGAAGAAGGGTGCGCAGACCAGCCAGGAATAGCCTGCGCCCCGCCTTCCTAAGGGTGAAGCGTCTCGAAGCCGTGAGCACGATGCCGTAGTGCGTCCGACCCTCGTCGATGAACCGGCGGTGCAGCAAGGCAAAGTCGCGCGCATTCTCGCTCACGATCGCCCGACGCTCGGCCGCGC
>Ga0209161_10002895_pt1 | contig 13945 bp, 10 predicted proteins | sample GraSoiAngelo_155_FD_186169 | JGI IMG/M metagenome (GOLD analysis project Ga0209161, IMG submission 186169) | Grasslands soil microbial communities from the Angelo Coastal Reserve, California, USA - 14_1009_13_30cm (SPAdes) (version 2) | ecosystem: Environmental > Terrestrial > Soil > Grasslands...
ACGAGATCGCACCGCCGGTGACCGCGAGGATGCCCACGTAGATGAGTCCGGCGGCCAACGCTGCGAGGCCGACAAGCACGGCTCCTGGGAGGATGGCGGTCGGCCGTCCGGGCCCCGTTTCCCGGAGACCGACGGCGGCGACCGGCGGGAGTGAGGCGAGCGCGAACGCCCCCAATGGACCTCCCGATATGAGGTCGGACACGATCCCGCTCAGGAACGCCCACCACACCCCCTCGCGCGCGCCGGCTGCGATCGACCACGAGGCCGCGACCAATATCGGTAGCGAGGGGCGGGCACCGCCCACCGCGATCAAGGGCGCGACCGTGCCCTGAAGGAGCGCCGCGGCAAGCGGGATCAGGACGCCCAAGACAAAACGCATCGTTCCCCCTTCGCGGGACCAGGCGGCGGTGGACACCCCCTCGTTCGCTGCCTGCTCAGGACTGCGCGCGCCGGCCAAGAGCGCGGGCCGCCGCTGCTGACGGCGCCGGATGCGAGACCTCGAGCTCCTGCTCGAGCTGCGGGAACGGATCCTCGTCGCGAAGCTTCGCGCCAACGTAGATCAGGACCAGGCGAAGGGTCGCTGCGACCGGAACTGCGATGAGGACGCCGAGCAGACCGTAGAGCGCGCCTCCGGTCAACAGCGAAAAGATCACGACGGCGGGATGCAGCTTGACGATCCGGCCGATGACCAGGGGTATGACGAAGTAGTCCTCCGAGTGGCGAAGAACCGTGTACATCGCGGCGACGATCGCCACGTACCAGATCTGAGATAGGCCCCACGGCGCCGGGTGGCCCAGCGCCACAAGACATGCGATTGCACCGGCGGTGATGGGCCCCACGATCGGGATCACCTCGAGGACTCCGGTCATCAGTGCAAGCAGCAGAGCGAAAGGCACTTGCAGGACCGAAAGACCCACGAACGTCACCGTCGACATCACGCCGATGAGAAACATCTGCCCGCGCACGTAGCGGCCGAGCAGAGTGTTCACCTGCGCGAACAGCGGGATGAGTTCATTGCGCTGGCTCGCGGGAAGAATCCGGCGGAACCACTGAAACAGCCGTGGCGCGTCCCGCAAAAGGAAGAACGTTGCGATCAAGAAAACCAGCAGCTCGAGGAGAAAGTGACCGAGGCCAACGATGAATGGCACCGCGCCTCGCGCGACCATCTGCGTGAGGTCACCGATCGACGCGAAACCATTGGCCATCAGCGCATCGAGGTCCTCGAGTCCTACCTGATCGGCCGTTTCGGCGAGAGTGTTCTGAGCGTTCGCTACGAGCGTCGGGAGTGTGCGTTGTAGCTCGCGCACCTGGTCGATGGCGAGGGGTACGAGAATCCGGCCGCCACCAATTATGACTGCAAGCAGACCCAGGAAGACCACTGCGGCCGCAGCTGTTCGGGGAAGAGAGAGCCGGCGCTCCAGGACTGCGACCACGGGAAGCAGGACATAGGCAAGCACGCCAGCCCACACGAAGGGGCGGACGATGTCTCCCGCCCGGTAGACGATGTAGAGCGCGGCCAGCGCGAACAGAGCGATAACGACGCGCTTGGTCGTGCTGCTCCAACGGGCTCCCATGGCTGCTCCTGGATTATCAGGCCGGGACTAACTGCGATGGGGTTCCGATCGGTGGCTACCTCGCTATCTAAAATGGTTGCGGCCCGATGTGAAGAAGAAGGTTCTGGGACCCAACTGCCATGTGGTCGCGGGGCCTCTCCTCCGCTAGAATGGTGGGCACGGACACTCGCCTCTCTGCCCCCAGTTTTACCCAGTTTTCTCGTCATGTTTCACGTGTGACATGGTGGGCGAGTTGACGATCTTGGTCGTGAGCAATCAGAAGGGCGGAGTTGGGAAGACCACGACGGCTATCAGCCTCGGCGCCGCTCTGGTCGAGCAAGGCGAACGGGTCCTGATCGTCGATCTCGACCCTCAAGCAAATGCGACCAGCGGCTTAGGCATCAGCAAGGCACCGCCGAATCCTGTATACGGCCTCATTCTGAAGGAGCGACCAATCGAAGAGTCAATCGTACCCACGGCTGTGCCGGGCCTAGACATCGTTCCCTCAGGCCCCGATATGGCCGGGGCAGAGGTCGAGCTCGTCCCGCTGCTGGCGCGTGAGTACCGGCTTCGTACGGCTCTGGGATCGACGAGAAAGTACGACACGGTGCTCGTCGATTGCCCGCCATCGCTCGGGTTGCTGACGATCAACGCGCTGACCGCAGGGGACGCCGTCATTATCCCGGTGCAGTGCGAGTACTACGCGCTTGAAGGTCTCGCCCAACTGCTCTCGACCATCGACGCCGTCCGGGCACGCCTCAACAGCCACCTAGAGGTTCTGGCCATCGTGTTGACCATGGAGGATCGCCGCAATCGGCTGTCTCTCCAGGTCATCGATGAGGTCAGGCGGCATTTTCCCAATCTCGTCGCGGACGCACGAATTCCGCGAGCGGTGCGCCTAGCGGAGGCGCCAAGTCACGGCCTTCCAATCTCTATGTACGACCGACGGTCGGCCGCCGCACAGGCATACGACGATCTTGCGCGCGAGGTTTCCGCGCGGCTACGCAGCCGGGCTCCAATCGCGCTTGGCGGAGCGATCGCCTGATGGCACGGAGTGGACTCGGTCGCGGTCTCGACGTGCTCTTGGGGCAGCCAGTCACTCCCGCAACAACGGAGGCGCCCGAGCGTCCACCCACGAACGAGATTCCCCTCGAACTCGTCCGGCCGAACCGACATCAGCCGAGGACGGCGTTCGACCCCGAGGGCCTCTCCGAGCTCGCCGCATCCATCTCTCGCCACGGCGTCTTGCAACCAATAGTGGTATCTGCCGACGGTGATGGATATGAGCTGGTGGCCGGACACCGCCGCGTCCTCGCGGCCCGGCTCGCCGGGAGAACCACGATACCGGCGGTCGTTCGCGACGAGGTGGGGGACCGCCTCGAGCTTGCGCTAATCGAGAATCTGCAGCGGGCCGACCTGAACGCGATCGAGACGGCGCGTGCGTACAAGCTCATGATGGAGACCTACGACCTCACGCAGGAGCAACTCGCCGAGCGACTTGGTAAGTCGCGTTCTTCGGTCGCGAACATGCTCCGAACTCTCACCGCCCCGCAGGCACTCCAGGATGCGGTGATCGAGGGCAAGATCGGCGAGGGCCATCTGCGCGCTCTCTTGCCGCTACCGCTTTCGGATGCGCTTCAGGCGCTTGCCGCGGTCATCAGCAAAGGCCTTTCGGTGCGTGAAGCCGAGGCTCTCGCGCGCAAGATGGTCCACCCGACGCGCCGCGGTCGTGCGCGCCCTCGCCTTCGGGGAGGCGACCCCGACCTCGCCCAGATCACCACAGAGCTGCGTGCGGCGCTTGGAACGAAAGTCGAAGTCCTGCGCGGCCGACGCGGCGGGCGCATCGCGATCCAGTTCTATTCCGACGAGGACTTTGAGCGTCTCTACGAGATGCTCGTCCGGGCGGGGAAGGTCTAACCGTGGCCGTTAGGAAAGACGTACCCGGCGACGAGCGGCGCAAGCGCCGTCCCAACGTGGCGCCGTCATACGGCGCAGGCGACATCCAGGTGCTCGAGGGTCTCGAGGCAGTCCGCCGCCGACCGGGCATGTATATCGGGACGACAGATCTCCGCGGTCTGCATCACCTCGTCCGGGAGGTCCTCGACAACTCGATCGACGAGGCGATGAACGGGACGTGCGATCGCATCGATCTCTGGATCCACAAGACCAACGAGATCACGGTGGCCGACAACGGTCGCGGAATCCCGGTCGGTCCGCACCCTACGCAGAAGGATGCGAAGGGGAAGCCCATGGACGCACTCCAGGTCGTGATGACGATCCTCCACGCCGGCGGGAAATTCGGTGGGGCGGGCTACAAGGTCACCGGCGGACTTCATGGAGTCGGCGTCTCGGTTGTGAACGCCCTCGCGTCCGAAATGATCGTGGAGGTCCATCGCGACGGAAAGATCTTCACCCAGTCGTATGAGCGCGGGAAACCGACCGGCGCCGTTCGCGCGATCATCAAGCCCCAGCTGCCAACACCACCCTCGGTCCAATGGCGCCAGCCGGCGCGGGTCACCGGGACCGTAACGCGCTTCACGCCGGACAAAGAGATGTTCCCGGTGATCGAGTGGGACACCACCATCATCACGCAGTGGCTCCGCGAAACGGCGTACCTGAACAAGCGTCTTTGGCTGTCTTTGCACGACGAGCGCACCGGAGCCGAAGAGAACTACTACTTCGACGGCGGCGTCATCAGCTTCGTTCGCCACCTTAATAGGTCGCATGAGAACCTGCACCCGAAGCCCGTCTACGTCGAGCGCACCTTCGAGAACAACACCATCGCGGAGGTCGCGCTGCAGTACAACGACACCTTCGCGGAGAAGGTCTACACATTCGCGAACAACATCAACACGATCGACGGTGGCGCGCACCTTACCGGATTCAGAACGGCGCTCACCCGGACCATCAATGCCCATGCGCGCAAGAGTGGTGCGCTCAAGGAGTCCGACCCCAACCTGACCTCGGACGACGTGCGTGAGGGACTGACCGCCGTGATCAGCGTCAAGATCCGTGAGCCGCAGTTCGAGGGCCAAACCAAGACGAGGCTCGGCAACGCCGAAGTCGCGGGGCAGGTGGCGACCGCCGTGAACGACGCCCTCGGCCAGTACCTCGAGGAAAACCCCCCGGATGCGCGACGGATCGTGGAGAAGTGCCTCACCGCCTTCAGGGCGCGCGAGGCGGCCCGCAAGGCGCGCGATCTCGTTCTCCGCAAGGGTGCGCTCGATGGTTTCTCCCTCCCCGGGAAGCTCGCCGACTGCTCCGAGCGCGATCCCGAGAAGTGCGAGCTCTTCATCGTCGAGGGTCCGTCCGCCGGTGGCAGCGCCAAGGGCGGCCGCGATCGGAGGACGCAGGCGATCCTCCCACTGCGGGGCAAGATCCTGAACGTCGAGAAGGCCCGCGCCGACAAGATGTTGGGCAACGAAGAGATCAAGGCACTTATCACCGCCCTCGGGACAGGGATCGGAGAGCATTTCGACATCAAGCGTCTTCGCTACGGCCGGACGATCCTGCTCTGCGACGCGGACGTCGACGGCTCGCACATCCGAACGCTTCTTCTGACCTTGCTGTACCGGCACTTCAGGCCGCTCGTCGAAGATGGCCGCATCTACATCGGACAGCCTCCGCTCTACCGGCTTCAGCTGGGCAAGGAGGTCCGCTGGGCGTATTCCGACAACGAGCGAGACAAGGCGATCAAAGAGCTCAAGTCGACCGCACGAGCCAAGCGCGACGATCGCAAGAAGGCCGCGGGCGAGAAGGCCGCCGCCGACGGCGACAAAGCGACGGCTCGCTCTCGGCGCCGCGCAGCGGAGGATGCCGAGGAGCAGGCAGAGGCAGCTTCAACGAACACCGACGAGGGCACCGACGACGGTAAGGGCGGACGCGAGCCGGCGATCGCACGGTACAAGGGACTTGGTGAGATGAATGCCGAACAGCTCTGGGACACGACCCTGAACCCGACAACCCGAACGCTGAAGCGGGTCACGCTCGACGACGCCGAGCTCGCCGACCTCGTCTTCGACGAGCTCATGGGGAGCGAGGTCGAGGGTCGCAAGAAGTGGATCATGGCGAACGCCGGGAAGGCGGACCTCGACATCTAATGGCGAGGCTTTCAGACCTCGGCGTCGACTTCCAGCACTGGTGTTTCGCGTGTGGGCAGCTGAACCCGGGCGGCCTGGGCCTCGACTTCGAAGTTGCGCGCGATCGCGCGGAAGCGCGCTATACGGCGCTGCAGCGGCACCAGGGTTACGACGGACTGCTACACGGTGGCGTTGTCACCGCGCTTCTCGACGAGGCCATGGGCTGGGCGATATTTCACCAGGGCATCTGGGGCGTGACCGCGAAGATCAACGTCTCGTTCCGGCAGCCGGTCCCCATCGGTGAGGACCTCCGGGTCGTCGGCGAGATCGCGCGCGATCGCGGTCGCGTCATCGAGACACATGGGACGGTCGCGCGAGCGGACGATGGGACCGTGCTGGCCGAGGCCGACGCAACGTTTCTGCGGATGCCCGACGGCCGCCGCCGAGAGCTCGAGCAGCGCTACGCAGGAACCGAAGGCGCCTTCGCGCGGGTCAAGGCGGCCGTCGAGAACGAGGAACGCGCCGGACAGCACGGTCGCACCTAGAGAGTGAACGGATAGAGAAATGACGATAGGGACGAGCGACGAGTGATTCACTCGCGAAGAGCGAGACCAACAGCCTTGAGCGTGTCTCGAGGCGTAGCCGAGAGATTGAGCAGGTAACGCAGTGATCGAAGAGCCGAAGAACGAGCGCGTGATCGGCGTCGAGCTCGAGCACGAGATGCGTCAGGCGTACCTCGACTACTCGATGAGCGTGATCGTCGCTCGCGCGCTCCCCGATGTCCGCGACGGCCTCAAGCCGGTGCAGCGCCGGATTCTCTACACGATGTACGAGTCGGGCCTCCGGAACGACCGGCCATTCCGCAAGTCCGCCACAACCGTCGGGGACGTGATGGGCAAGTACCACCCCCACGGTGATGCTCCGATCTACGACGCCCTCGTCCGGCTTGCGCAGGACTTCGCGGCGCGGTATCCGCTGGTGCAAGGGCAGGGGAACTTCGGATGCTTCACCGGGGACACCAAGGTCGAGCTCTACAACGGCGAGCAGAAGCCCTTCACCGAGCTCGTCGAGATGGCACACAAAGGCCTGCGCGCGGAGATCTTCACGGTCGACCCGCATCGGAACGTCCGCATCAAGCCGCTTCGGGCACCACGTCTGGTGCGGCGCAACGACCCTGTCGTGAAGGTCAGGCTGGAGACAGGTGCCGAGATCGTCTGCACCCCCGACCACCGGTTCATGCTCCGCGACGGGACATACCGCGAGGCACAGCAGCTCAAGGCGAAGGACCAGCTGATGCCGTTTTCGCGAAGCGCCATCCCAGAGCGTCTGCACCGGACCGGTGCTTTCCCGATTCCCGCCAGCCTCAGTCAGAAGGTAAGCACCGTCGAGCCCGCCGGCCGCGCCGATGTATACGACCTGACCGTCGACCTCACCCAGAACTTCGCGCTCGCGGCAGGCGTCTTCGTCCACAACTCGATCGACGACGACCCGCCCGCCCACATGCGTTACACCGAGGCCCGCCTCGCCGCGATCTCGAACGAAATGCTCGCCGACATCGACAAAGAGACCGTCGACTTCTACCCAAACTACGACAACAGGCATCAGCAGCCGACCGTCCTGCCGGCGCGCGTCCCGAACCTCATCGTCAACGGCTCGGCCGGCATCGCGGTCGGCATGGCCACCAACATCCCGCCTCACAACCTGCGCGAGATCGTGGCCGCCACGAAGCGGCTCATCGACGACCCGGACCTCACGACCGACGACCTGTGCGAGACCGTGGTGGGTCCGGACTTTCCGGGTGGTGGCGTCGTCTACCGGTTCGACGAACAGCGCAACGTCGAGACCGGCGCTGCCGAGCGTGTCGACGCGATCCGTCGGGCCTACGCGCAGGGGCGTGGGCGAATCGTCGCGCGCGCGAAGGCGCACAACGAGCAGCTGCGAGGCAATCGCGACGCGATCATCGTGACCGAATTGCCCTACGCCGTGAATAAGGCCTCGCTCATCGAGAAGATCGCGGATCTGGTCCAGAACAAGAAGCTCCCGGGTATTTCCGACATTCGAGACGAGAGCGACCGCGAGGGGATGCGCATCGTCATCGAGGTCAAGCGCGACGACGACGCGACCCTGGTCCTGAACAACCTCTACAAGCACACCGCCATGCAGTCCGCGTTCAACTTCAACATGCTCGCACTCGTCGACCAGCAGCCACGGACCCTCTCTCTCAAGGAGATCCTCCAGCACCACGTCGACCACCGACGCGAGGTCATCCGACGCCGGACCGACCACGACCTGCGAAAGGCCAAGGAGCGTGCGCACATTCTCGAGGGCCTCAAGATCGCGCACGATCACATCGACGAGATCATCAAGCTCATCCGGGCGCACAAGGGCCAAGAGACCCTGCTCGTGGGCAAGCTGCAGGAAGGCTTCGGGCTGACCGAGCTCCAGGCCAGGGCGATCCTGGAGATGCAGCTTCGCCGGCTCTCCGGACTCGAGCGCCAGAAGCTCGACGACGACTACCGCGAGACGATCAAGCTCATCTCCGAGCTCGAGTCGATCCTTGCGAGCCCGCGCCGAATCCTCGGTCTCATCAAGCAGGACCTCGACGAGATCGCGACCAAGTACGGCGACGACCGTCGCACTGAGATCGTCGATGACACGCCGCGACAACTCTCCGCCGAGGAGCTCGTCGCCGACGAGGACGTCGTGATCACCGTCTCCAGCCGCAACTACGTGAAACGCATTCCTCTCTCGACATATCGCGCACAGCACCGCGGGGGCCGCGGCGTGATCGGGATGGCGACGCGCGAGGAGGACGACGTCGAGCACCTGGTCGTCGCGCGCAGCCACGACCGTCTCTACGTGTTCACCGATCGCGGCCGGGTCTTCGCTCTGAAGGTCTTCGAGCTCCCCGACGCGAGCCGGACGGCCAAGGGAACGCCGATCCAGAACATCCTCGAGGCGATGCAGGCCGGTGAGCGCCTGACCGGGCTGGTCGCCCTCCGCGACACGAGCTCGGCCGAGCATCTTGTCATGGCGACCCGCAAGGGCTTCATCAAGAAAACACCGCTCTCCGAATACGCGAACGTCCGGCGCGCTGGACTGATCGCGATCGCCCTGCGCAAGGGCGATGAGCTCGCCTGGGTCGCGCCATGCACCTCGCAAGACCGCATCCTCCTCGCCACACGAAAGGGCAAAGCGATCACGTTCAAAGCGACCGATGCGCGCCCGATGGGCCGGCAGACGCAGGGAGTCACCGGCATCCGGCTGCAGAAGGGCGACGAGGTTGTCGGCATGGGCATCGCCCGTCCTCGGACCGAGGCGCTCTCGGTGACGGAGAACGGCTTCGGGAAGCGGACCGCGGTCGCTGAATTCCCGACGCAGGGCCGCGGCGGTCAGGGAGTGATCCTCGCCGCCCTATCGCCGAAGACCGGAAACGTCGCCGCTATCCAGATGGTCGACGAGGGGACTCAGGAGATCCTGCTGATCACCTCGAACGGGGTCGTGATCCGTACTCCGCTCGAGCAGGTGCGAGCCCTCGGCCGCGCCACGATGGGCGTGAAAGTCATGGCGGTCGGCGAGACGAAGATCGCGTCGATCGCGACGTTCACCCCGATGAGGCCGGCACAAACGCAGCTCGATCTACCGCGCTGATCCACCGATCGGCGCTCTCGCCCGCACAGGCAGGTTGCAATCGCGGCGCATGCTTGACGTAGGTGCGTAGCAAAGAGGCACCAGGCGTACTTCTTTCGACCAAATTGACGTTGTCCCAAGCGCACGCCCCGGTATGGTGGCGCTCCTTGGGAGGGGCAACCAACTGATCACGCTGGACGACGTCAGCAAGCGCTATCCGAATGGCACCGACGCTCTTCGTGACGTAGATCTCGAGATCGACTCCGGAGATTTCGTCTTCCTCGTCGGCTCATCCGGGGCGGGCAAGTCCAGCCTGATCCGCCTTCTGATCCGTGAGGAACTGCCATCGTCGGGCCGCGTGTGGGTCGACGGTCAGGACGTCGTCCGCATGAAGCGCTCGGCGGTGCCGAAGCTTCGCCGGCGGGTCGGCGTCGTGTTCCAAGACTTCAAGCTCCTTCCGCGGAAGACCGTCGCCGAGAATGTCGGCTTCGCTCTCCTCGTCACCGGACACTCGGGCGAGGAGGCGCGCGAAGAGACCGAGCGCGCGCTCGCGCTCGTCGGCCTCTCGCAGAGGCGTGCGCACTTTCCGGACCAGCTCTCGGGTGGCGAGAAGCAGCGCACCGCGATCGCGCGTGCCCTCGTGAGCCGACCGAAGATCCTCATCGCAGACGAGCCGACGGGAAACCTCGATCCGGTCACGAGCTGGGAGATCATCAAGCTGCTCGTTCGGGTCAACGAGCTCGGTACGACGCTCCTCATGGCGACCCACAACGCCGAGATCGTCAACGCGCTTCGCCGCCGCGTCGTCCACCTCGATCACGGGATGGTCGTGCGCGACGAGCGCGAGGGTCAGTACGCGGCGTGAGGCGACTCGAGTACGTGGCCACGACGGCCGCGCAAGGCTTCTGGCGCAATCCCGTCATGAGCCTCGCCTCGACGTTCACGATCGGTCTGATGCTCCTGCTCTTCGCGTTCTTCCTCGCGACCGACCGTGGTCTCCAGGCGGCGGTCAACGTTCTCGAATCCAAAGTCGAGCTCGCGCTGTTCCTCGAGGACGACGCACGCGTGTCGGATGTCCTCGACCTCCGCGCGAGGATCGAGGCCGATCCGGCCGTCGCGCGGGTCGACTACATCACGAAAACGCAGGCGATGGCGCGACTCGTCGACATCGCAGCGAAACGGCCCGACATCCAGATCGTCGACACCTCCGAGAACCCGCTCCAGGCGTCCCTTGAAGTCAAGCTCGCTCACGCCCAGGACGCGCCGCGGGTGACTGCGGCGCTACGCGAGGAGATCGGCAAAGGAGTCGTGAGCGACGTCGTCGACAACCCGCAGGTCGTCGACAAGCTGCTCACGATCACGCGAGTGCTCTCCTTCGGGGGGCTCGCCGTGCTCGCGATGATGCTGATCGTCGCCCTCTTCGTGATCGTCAACACGATCCGCATCGCCGTGCACGCCCGTCGTGACGAGATCGAGATCATGAAGCTCGTCGGCGCCACCGACTGGTTCGTTCGGTGGCCATTCATTCTCGAGGGGATGCTCGTCGGCGCGCTCGGCGCGGTGGCCGCGACGGCGGTCGTGCTCGTGGCCGCCGGACCCGTCATGAGCGCGATGGTCAACTTCATCGAGATCCTCCCGCTCTCCTTCGGGCAGACCTTCGTTTGGCAGCTCGTGGGGAGCGTCTTTGCCCTCGCCCTCGCCGTCGGCGGTGGTGGGGCCATGCTCTCGGTGCGGGCCCACCTCGCCAAATGAGACTTCGCCGAGCCTTGACCCAGGCCACGAGCGGATGCGACGATGCACTCCGCATGGGAACTCCCCGGCAACCGGCTCGGGGAGGTGGGGTCTGGAGGAAGCGCGCGGCTCGCGCGACGACGGTCGCGCTGGTCGTGTCTGCCTTCCTTGCTGGTTTGGCGCAACCCGCGTCCGCCGACGACCCGATAACCGCGGCTCTGAAGCGTAAGGACGAGCTCGCCCGGGCGGTGCAGCTTTCCCGCGCCAACGCGGAGCGCTACCAGGCGGTCGCGAACCAATTCCAGGCCGTCGTCAACCAGACCAACGCGCGGATCTCCGACCTCGCCGAAAAGCAGGCGAACGCGCAGTCGGAGGCCGACCAGCTCTTCTACCAGATCCAGATCGCTGAAGAGCAGCTCGCGCTCGTCACATTCCAGCTCGATGAGACGCGCGCGCTCGCCGATTCCCTGAAAGCCGAAGCTGCTCAGGAATCGAAGGAGCTCGCGGACCGGGAGGACCTCTACGCGCGCCACCTGCGGACGACCTACCGGCAGGCGCTGATCAGTCCTCTCGAGATGCTGCTCTCGTCGGCGTCGCTCACCGAATTCGCGAACCGACTCCAGGAGATGATCTTCATCAACCGGCAGGACGTGCAGCTCGCGAACGAGATCCGCAACATCCGTGCGGACACGCGGCAGAAACAGGACGATGCCGCGAGCAAAGAGAAGGAGATCCTCGGCCTCACCGACCAGATCACGACGCAGCGCGAGCAGCTCTCGGGCGCGAAGGATAAGTACGACAAGCTCGTCGCCGAGACGCGGTCGGCGATCGATGAGGTCGCCTCCGTCAGGGCGGAGGCCGCCGGCAACCGGCAGGCCGCCCAGGGTCAGGTCAGCCAGACCAACCAGACGACCGCAGCCCTTACGCGACAGCTCGATGAGGCCGAAGCGCAGTACGAAGCCCTCGCCGCGAACGCGGCCGGTGGCAGTGGACTCGGCGCGTTCAACGGGACCACGCTCACGATGTGGCCGCTCCGCGGACCGATCACCTCGGGCTTCGGCGCGCGGTGGGGCGGCTTCCACAACGGCATCGACATCGCGGCGCCGAAATACACCGCGATCCGGGCAGCGTCCGCCGGGAAGGTCGTGACCGTCGGCCGCCCGTACCTCGCGTACGGCGACACGGCGGTCGTCGTGATCATCGCCCACGGCTTCAACTTCTCGACGCTCTACGGGCACCTCGACGATCTGCATTGGCCGATCGTCTCCGTCGGGCAGACGGTCTCCGCCGGCCAGATCATCGCCTACGTCGGGATGACCGGATGGACGACGGGCCCGCACCTGCACTTCATGACGATCCTGAACGGACGCGCCGTCAACCCGATGGGCTACCTGCCGTAGCGGCTACCGCCGCTACTGCCTTTTTCGCTACGCAGTTACGTGTAGACGGGACGTTCGCGTCTGCAGTGCGTCCGGCGCGACATTGACGGTAAGTCCGCGCCATGTAGCATCTTTTCCGAAAGAAAGGAGGTGATGTGGAGTGGGCGATGCCAGTGGGAATCCAAAGACCCATGTGAGCTCACTTCAGCCTTTCGTAATGAATCGATCTGAGGTGAACGCGCACTAACTCACTGGGTCTTTGGTGACCCGGCAAACGAGAGCGGCGGCAGAGATGCCGCCGCTCTTGGTTTTCACCGCCTAGTCTCCTCGGTGATGCCATCCCAAAAGACAGCTTCGCCGCCGAAGCCCGAGCGTCAGGTCCAGCTCGCCGACAACCGCAAAGCTCGCTTCGACTATCAGATCGAGAGCCAGCTCGAAGCGGGCATCGCTCTGCGCGGCACGGAGATCAAATCGCTGCGCGCGGGTCACGCCAACCTGCGCGACGGGTACGCGCGCGTCGAGAACGGCGAGGTCTGGCTGCGCAACGTCCACATCGCGCCGTGGGCCAACTCGGCGCACGACAATCACGACCCGCTGCGACCGCGCAAGCTCCTCCTGCACAAGGATCAGATCGGACAGCTCGTCGGCACGGTCGCCCAGAAGGGCTACACGCTCGTCCCGCTGCGGATGTACATCAAACACGGGCGGGCCAAGGTCGAGCTCGGCGTCGCGCGTGGGCGCAAGCGCTTCGACAAGCGACAGGTGATCAAGGAACGCGAGGCCACCCGCGAGATGGATGCGGCGATCCGGAGGCGTGTCGGCCGGGGCTAGCCGACGTTCATCCCGCCGGTTGGAGGACGGGAGCGGTCGCGCGCCCGGTCACGGCGGCTCCCACGCTCTCCGCGAACTGGCTCTGGTAAAGCGCGTAGTAGAAGCCCTGCTTCCGCAGGAGCTCAGCGTGGTCGCCCTGCTCGACGATCCGGCCCGAGTCCATGACCACGATCTCGTCGGCGTTGCGGATCGTCGAGAGGCGGTGCGCGATGACGAAGGAGGTGCGGCCGTGACGAAGCCGAGCCATCGCTTGCTGGATGAGCACCTCGGTGCGCGTGTCGACGTTGCTCGTCGCCTCGTCGAGGATGAGGATGCTCGGATCGGCCAGGAACGCGCGGGCGATCGTGATGAGCTGCCGCTGGCCTGCCGAGATGTTCGAGGCTTCTTCCTCGAGAAGCGTGTCGTAGCCGTCGGGCAGCGTGCGTACGAAAGGATCGACGTGGGCGGCCGTCGCGGCAGCGACGATCTCGTCCATTGTCGCGCCCTCCTTGCCGTAGGCGATGTTGTCGCGGATCGTGCCTGCGAACAGCCAGCTGTCCTGGAGCACCATCCCGAACGTGCGCCGCACGGCGTCGCGAGGCAGGTCCCGCGTATCGATGCCGTCGAGGCGGATCCCGCCGCCGTCGATGTCGTAGAAGCGCATGAGGAGGTTGACGATCGTTGTCTTACCGGCGCCGGTCGGCCCCACGATCGCGACGGTCTCGCCCGGGCGCACGTCAAGCGAGAAGTCCTCGATGAGCGG
>Ga0209161_10002897_pt1 | contig 13933 bp, 10 predicted proteins | sample GraSoiAngelo_155_FD_186169 | JGI IMG/M metagenome (GOLD analysis project Ga0209161, IMG submission 186169) | Grasslands soil microbial communities from the Angelo Coastal Reserve, California, USA - 14_1009_13_30cm (SPAdes) (version 2) | ecosystem: Environmental > Terrestrial > Soil > Grasslands...
AGATCCAATGGGAGGAACGCAGGGAAGTGGCTCGCATTTGAGACCAGATTGATCCGATAGGCGCTTCCACGCCATAGACCGTCCAACGGAAGGCTCTGAAGAAACGGGCCGAGATCCGTAAACCGCCAGCCCGGCAACAGTGACGCACGCAGCGGGACCGGGAGCCGCGCTCGAGCCCGGAGGCTCTTTGCGTGGGGGCCGGTCACATCGATGGCCTCGGTGACCGAATCGGCCGTGTACTCCTGGATGATGGCCGACCGCGTCCCAACGGCGGCGTAACGTAACGGCCGCAACGTTGCGCGCGCGATGTACGCCGTGTCGTGCCCTGCCGCGTTCCCGATCCGGTTCGTGACCAGCCAAACGGGGGCTTCGCGGTATCCACCGGGGGTGACAGTCACATCAAGGGTATCGGACTTCGACTTAAGGATGCCATCAGTGATAGTCCAGGACTCGAATGTCCACGTTCCGGCCATAACGTGGTCCGGCGTGACATGCTCGATAAGTGGGTAGCGGGGCGACCGCACGCCGGTCGCCTCTTGGGCTGCTCCCGATGTTGGTGAGAGTACCGTGCCTTGAAGAACGGAACCGAACACGTCTTCGGCGCGGTGCGACCGCGAGGGTGATCACGACCGCTGCCGCGGCTGCGACGACGAGCTCGCGCCAGGTGAATCGCTGGTGCGCGACCCCCGGCAGCAGCACGCGCGCGCCCGCCGCCCGGCTCGCGAGGATGCGCGCCAGTAGCTCGCCGGGCGGGTCCGGCGCGGACAGCTTGCGAAGCTCGTCTTCCCAGTTCATCGCCCGTCCTCCAATGTCTTGCGCAGCCGTCTCATGGCCCGGTTCAGCCGCACGCGCGACGCACCCACGCTGATGCCCAAGAGTTCGCCGACTTCAGCGTGCGAATAGCCTTCGATCTCCTTGAGCACGAGCACCGCGCGGAGCGGATCCGGGAGAGCGCCCACTGCTGCCCGCAGAGCCACGCTTGCGGAGTCGAGCGGCGGAGCGGCCGTCGGCAATGTGGCCTCGATCCCCACCTCCCGCCGACGGGTGCGGGCTCGCAGCCGCATCAGCGCCACTCGAGCAGTCACCCGCTTCAGCCAGCTGGCGAAGCTGCCCCGCTCCTCGTAGCGCCCCAGCGCCTCCGGCAGACCCACGAACACGTCGTGCACCACGTCCTCGGCATCTTGGGGCGTTCCGGTCAGCCGATAGGCGAGGCGGTACAGGACCGCTCCGTGGGTGCGATACAGCGAAGCCAAGGCCTCCGGATCACCCGTTCGGGCCGCGTCGATCTGTGCCTCGGACCCCCCACTGGTGGCCGCCGCGCTCATCGCTCTGATCTCGAATGCCCTTGAACGGCAAAACGTTACGTCCCCGGCCCGGGCTCGGACAGCCGCACGGCCGGCCTATCTCTTTCAGCGCAAGTTGTTTATTTTCAAAGACTCCGAACGTTGTGAGGGACGTGGTAGACGTGGCGACAGATCATCTGGCCGTGCTCTTCGCGCAAGCGGCGCGAGAGCATCCTGAGCGGGAGTTTTTAGTGTTCGGGTCGCGCCGGATGACCTACGCACAGGTCGAACGGGAAGCGGTCGCACTGGCCGAGGCGCTGGCTGGCCTCGGCGTCCAGCCGGGGGATCGGCTGGCGGTGGACCTGCCGAACTGGCCGGAATGGGTCGTCACCCTGCTCGCTGCGGCGTATCGCGGCGTCGTGCTGGTGCCCCTCGACCCCTCACTCACCGCGCACGAGCTCAAGTACCAGCTGCGGCATGCCGAAGTGCGGGCGGCCGTCGTGGCCGAAACGTACGACGCGTCGGATTTCGTCGAGCTGTACGATGACATCCTGCCCGACTTGCCGGACTTGCGCGCGCTGATTCTCGTGGGTGGGACCGATCGCTGGCTCGACGACCGCGTGTATCGCTACGCGGATCTGGTGTCGAAGCGTCCGGCCGCGCCGGGGGCGATCGCGCCGGGTGATCCGGCCACCCAGCCGCTCGCCATTCTGTACACGTCGGGGACCATGGGGAAGCCCAAGGGCGTGATGCTGTCGCACGCCAACATCACCGTGACGGCGCGTGCCTCGGGCCAGGCCCTAGGAACTACCGGCGAAGACCGGGTGCTCGGCGCGGTCCCCGTGTTCACCATTTTCGGGATGCATGTCGTGGCCGTGACGATCACCGCCGGGGCGACGCTGGTGCTGCAAGAGCAGTTCGACGCCGCCGGGGCGCTGGAGCTGATCCGGCGCGAGCGTGTGACGGTCGTGCACGGCGTCCCCACGATGTTCGAGCTCCTCATGCGCGATCCCTCGTTTGAGGAGTCCCTGCCGACCACCTGCCGCTCGGGGCTCGTGGCGGGGAGTCCGGTCTCCCCCGATCTGGCCCGCCGGATCCGGCAGTGGTGCGACGTCCAGATCGCCTACGGGCTCACGGAAACGGGGCCCACGGTGACCGTCACCCGCTTCGAGGATTCGCCCGAGCGGCGCACGCAGACGGTCGGCCGGCCCATCGCCGGCGTAACGGTAAAGGTCGTCGATTTGAAGAGCGGCGGCCTGCACGGGCCCGAAGCGGTAGGCGAGCTGGTGGTGAAAGGACCGAACGTGATGCTGGGCTATTACCGGATGCCCGGCGAGACGTCGCGGTCGCTCACCGCCGAGGGATTCTTGATGACGGGCGACCTCGCGATCCTGGACGAAGACGGCTACGTCAGGATCGTGGGTCGCCGCGCCGAGGTGATCATCCGCGGCGGCTACAAGATCTATCCACGCGAGCTGGAGGACCTCCTCCGCACGCACCCTGCCGTGGGCGACGCGTGCGTCGTCGGCATCCCCAACGAAACACTCGGGGAGCTGATCTGCGCGTGCGTCGTGCCCACGGAGGGGTCCATCGTGACGGGCGACGAGCTCAAGGACTTCTGCCGTGAGGCCGTCGCCGACCACAAAGTGCCCGACCTGGTGCGCTTCTTCGACACGTTCCCGCTGACCGGAAGCGGAAAGGTGAAGCGACGGGAGCTCGCGCAGGTCGTCGGCCTGGAACTGAGCGCAACCACATGACGCAACCGCCACAAGCCCATTTACCACGACCGGTTCACCACGAGCCCCCCGCCCACGCGCCCAACGCGGCGCTGATGATCGACTTCGACAATGTGACGATGGGGATCCGCTCGGATCTCCAGTCCGAGCTGCGGCGCCTGCTGCAGTCGGACATCATCAAGGGGAAGGTGGCCGTACAGCGCGCCTACGCCGATTGGCGCCGCTACCCTCAATACATCGTCCCACTCGCCGAGTCCTCGATCGACATGATCTGGGCGCCGGCGTACGGGTCGAACAAGAAGAATGCGACGGACATCCGTCTCGCGGTCGACGCCCTCGAGCTCGTCTTCACGCGGCCCGAGATCGGCACGTTCATCCTGCTGTCGGGAGATTCGGATTTTTCCTCCCTCGTGCTGAAGCTCAAGGAGTACGGCAAGTACGTCATCGGCGTGGGGATCCGCGAGTCGTCGAGCGACCTGCTGATCCAAAACTGCGACGAGTACTACTCCTACAACGAGCTGGCCGGTCTCACGAAGGAGAGTGACATCACCCACGAGCGGCACGATCCCTGGGAGCTGGTGATCGAGGCCGTGAAGCAGATGACCGCGCACAGCGACGTGATGCGGTCCGACCGCCTGAAGCAGGTCATGCAGGAGATCGACCCCGCGTTCAACGAGAAGGACCTGGGGTTCTCACGCTTCTCGAAGTTCGTGGTCGAAGCGGCGCACAAGGGCCTCATCGCCCTCACCAAGCTCGACAACGGCCAGTACGAGATCGCGCTGGGCCCGGGCGTGCCCGGGGCCGCGGCGCAGCCGCAGGGGGGAGGGGCCGCCGCGTTCGAGCGGCCCCGGGAGCGCGAGCGCGGCGAAGGTCGCGGCCGCGGCCGCCGGGGTCGGGGCGGGGCCCAGGAAGGGCGCGAAGCCCGCGAGGAGCGGGTTCCGGAGGAGCTGTCGCCCCCGCCCGGGGTGACTGCACCGGGACGCCGCAGCGCCTTCTCGCTCGATGGTGCGTTTGGCCTCATCAAGCAGGCGATCGGCCGGTTGGGGGGAGAGTCCCGCCCGGTGAGCGCGCAGGAGCTCGGCGCGGCCATGGCCGAGATCAAAGGCGACGAGGAGCCGGTCGAGCCGGCCCAGGTGCAAAAGCTGCTGCGCCAGGCGCACGACCGGGAGCTGATCGACCTCGCCAAGGAGGACGACGGCGCCTATACCGTGAAGCTGCGCGATGCCACGCCCGCTTCCGAGCCGTCGCAGGTCGAGCCCGCCGCCGTCACCGATGCCGACGAGGCGCTCGATCCGCCGATGCCCGAGTCCTCGGCGCCGCCATCGATGCGGCCGGCGAACCCGCCCGCCGCCGGTATTCCCTCCCGCAGCGCGCGGTTTCGCCGCGGTTCCCGTGGGCCACGCGTGGCGCCCCCGGAGATCCCGAAGATCGGCGTCGTGGAAATGGACCCGAACTTCAAGCCTCGGATCGAGCTGCTGCCGCCCAAGGCTGCTCCGGCCCCGCCGGAGCCGCTCGGCAGTGACAGCGCTTCCCCCCGTGCGCCGACAGGCGGCGACGAGCGACGGGAGCGCGGTGCACGCGGCCGCGGTGGCCGCGGTGGGAGCCGGGCGACTGGTCGCGACGAGCGCGCCGACCCGGCCGAGGCGGGGAGAGCGCGGTGGTCGGGGCCGGCGCGGTGGTCGCGGACGCGGCGGCCGGGGGCGCGGCGCGGGCGGGGAGGGCCGGGGGGGGGGCGAGCGCGGGGATCGCGTGGCGAGGGATCGCATCGAGTCACGAGAAGCTCCGGAGTCGCGCACGGCCAGGGCCGAGCCCGAGCCGCCGCAGCCTCCCGCGCCCAGGCCGCCGGCGCGCGAGCCCGATGTCGATACGGGCGACGCTGGAGAGTCCTTCTGGTCGAAGGTGAAGCGCGGGCTCACCGGCGGGACGTGAGACGCGCGGCGCTGTCGGCGTCGTTCTACGCGCGACCTACTCCTCAGGTCGCGCGTGGGCTTTTGGGCCATGTTCTCCTGAGCGAGCTCGGCGGCCGCCGGACCGCCGGCCGTATCGTCGAGACCGAGGCCTACCTCGGCACCCATGACCCCGCCTCGCACGGCTATGGCGCACGCCGCACGCGCCGCAACGCCAGCCTGTTCGAGCGTCCGGGCACGGCCTACGTCTACTTCACCTATGGGATGCACTGGTGTTTGAACGCCGTGACCGAGCGCGCGGGGCTCCCCGCTGCCGTGCTCATCCGCGCCCTCGAGCCCCTCGAAGGACTGGCGACGATGCGGCGGCGCCGGGGAGGCAGGGGGATCCCTGACCGCGAGCTGTGCTCGGGTCCCGCCAAGCTGTGCCAGGCGCTGGGCGTGACCGGTCGGCACGACGGGCTTCCGCTCACCCGGGGCAAGCTGCGCATCGTCCGAAACGAGTCACGACAGCATCACGCCATCAGTGTGACACCGCGTATCGGCATCACCCGCGCCGCCGACTGGCCGCTGCGGTTCCTGATCGAGGACTCACCATGGGTCTCCCGCTAGGGCTGTTGCTCATGCTCCAACAGCCCATCATCGTGGACGGCCACATCGACACGCCGCAGCGCATGCTCGACATGAAGGCCGACATCACCGGCCGGCTCCCCGACGGGCACATCGATGTGCCGCGCATGCGCGAGGGGGGGCTCACGGCCGCGTTCTTCTCGATCTGGGTGGACGCCCGCTACGGCCGGGGCACCGCCTTTCGGCGCGCCCTGGACCTGATCGGGGCCGTGCGCCAGCTCGCGGACAGCAACGGCGACGTGGAGCTGGCCACCACGGCGGATGAGGTCCGCACTGCCGCGGCGCGGGGCCACATCGCGGCGCTCATGGGGGTCGAGGGTGGGCATGCGATCGAGCACTCGCTCGAGAACCTCGATTCGCTGTATCGGCTCGGGGTGCGCTACATGACGCTGACCTGGAACAACGGGAACGACTGGGCTGGCTCATCGACCGATCCCAAGCGGCATGGCGGGCTCAGCTCGTTCGGACGCCAGGTGGTGGCGCGGATGAACCGGCTGGGTATGCTGGTCGACGTCTCACATGTGTCGGACGCGACGTTCTGGGATGTGGTGGCCACCAGCACGCGCCCGGTGATCGCGTCGCACTCGTCCTGCCGGGCCCTGGCGCACCATCCGCGTAACTTGAGCGACGACGAGCTCCGGGCCATCGCTCGGAACGGCGGCGTGGTGGGAATCAACTTTTATCCCGTGTTCCTGGACGAGCACTTCCGGGACCAGTACGAAGAGCTGCGTCGCCGGCTGAAGCCGCAGACCGACTCGATCCGGGCGCGACACCGCGGCCGACCTGGTGAATCGGCCTTCGAAGTCGACAAATTCGTCGGCCAGCACGCCGAGAGCCTCGACGTCCCCACGATCGACCGCCTTCTGGACCACATCGATCACGCCGTGCAGGTGATGGGGATCGACCACGTCGGGCTCGGCAGCGATTTCGACGGGATCAGCGTGCTGCCCCGGCCTATGAAAGACGCGACATCGCTGCCCGAGCTCGTCCGGGCCCTCGGGGCCCGCGGCTACTCGGATTCGGACGTCCGCAAGATCCTGGGCGAGAACTTCCTGCGGGTGCTTACTGTCGGTCCGTGACGCCCTCCTTAGAGGTGCCGAAGGAATAGCGGACGCCGCCCTGGAACGTGTGCGTGGTGCCTTGGATCAGGAAGTTGGCCGCCGCCGATGTCAGGATGTAGTGGCCGTACAGCGCCAGACGACCTTGCTTGATATCGATGCCGCCCATCCACCAGAAGAACGCCTTGGTCGCCGCCGCGTCGGCTTCGTCCTGGAGCTGGGCGAACCCCGCCGACGTGCAGCTCGAGCAGCTCACTTGGACGTTCAGGGCTTCCATGATGGCGAACCCACCGCCCGCAAACGGCTCCACCCGGAGCTGTGCCGGGAAGGCGAGCGCGCCCACCATGAGCCGGCGCAGGTTGTTGAACTGGACGTTCCCCGGGTTGACCGTTCCATCGGGCTCGATGATCGTCACGTGGCGGGGGGATATGAAGAACGACTGCTCGAACGACGCGTATAACGCCGTCCGCTTCCCCGTGATCAGCCAATGGCCGCCGAACGTTGGCTCGAAGGAGTAGCTGTCGAAGTTGGTGCGGAACACCAGGATGCCGGCTTCGCCGCCCCAGTACCACTTGTGCTGCCAATCGCTCGACCGTTGCTCGTACGTGGGACCGCCCCGGGGCTGCCCTTCGGCGACCTTCCCGCCCGCCTTGACGATCGAGTCGCGCTTCTCCTTGGGAATCTCGGGATACGGGGATTCGCGATGGCTTGGCCCGAGGAAGAACGACAGGCCCGCTGACCCGACAAGCTGAGCGGCCAACTTGTTGCCGGTGGGAGACTGACTGTTGGGCGCGAAGTAGGCGCCCGCCTCGAGGCGCAACGCGGCGCGGTCGGAAATGTAGATGCGATCGCCGATCGCCCCGTGCGCCCCGATGTCGCGGAAGCCCCCGACGCCGTTGCTGTTGAAATCCATGACCGAGTAGCCGCCCAGGAGGTAGAAGCTTTTCTCGGAGCCGAAATTCAACACGAGGTTCCCCGACCCGAACCATACGGGGAAGTCCGTCCCAGCTCCGCCGCCCTTGGGGTGCGGCCGCTGGTACAGTCCCTCCGCCTCGATCCCCAGCCAATTCGTGATCCAGAAGCCGATGCGGCCCCCGCCCCCGATCTGGTTGTCGAGCTGGAAGGCGCGGTCGAACCGCGTGAAGCTGCCGAACCCGCCGAACTCGAACTGGAACTGGTGCTGGGCCTCGAGGGCGGCGGACCCGCCCACCAGGAGCACCAAAACGACCGTGACTACCCGCATTGGACGACTCCTCGGGGTCAAAAAGCGACCCCCAAAATAGGGAATTCGTCCGGAAAACGCGATACCCCTTCGCTTTAAGCCTCTGGACCTTGAAAGTACTTGAAGGTGGCTGGGGCTGGCGGGAAGATCATACCGAATGTATCCCGAAGATCAGGTCACACCATGGCTACCTCGAGCCATCGGGTTGATCGCGACTACAGGCTTTTCTTTTCCCTGCCGCCCAGGAGGAACGACAGCCCCATTGTACCGGTGAAATGCCCGATCCACTGATGGCTGGCCAGGCCGCCCCCCGGGCCGCGGTAATAGGCTCGCGCCTCCACACGGAGTGCCATGCGGTCGCCGCCGAAGACGATCCGCTCGCCGAGGCCGCCGTGTACCGCGTTCAGGTCGGAAGAGTAGGGTGGATTGGGTCCCATATGGAGGCGGGAATAGCCGCCCAGCACGTACGCGCTGCCCGAGCTAATCACCAGGCTCGCGCTCCCGATCACGACGTTGGTCTTCCCTACGCCGCTGAGCTGCGAGAGCGGTTGCGCTACGTTTCCGTCGACCTCGAGACTGAAGTGGTCGCCGAGGAAGTACCCGAGGCGACCACCGGCACCGAACTGGTTGTCGAGCTGGAGACGGCTGTCATACCGCGTGTAGCTGCCGTACCCGCCGATCTCGACTTGGCCGCCACGCTGCGCGTTGAGGGACCCGATCGCGCCAGCCAGCAGCCCGAGGACAGTGAGCACCCGCATAGGAGGACTCCTTAGGGTGAGGACTCCGTGCAACATCTTGGGTGAGGACTCCGTGCAACATCGATACGGGCGCCACCCAAAATAGGAAGTTTCCTCGGAATGCGCGATAGGCCCCGGAACCCAAAAGCCACGAACCGCCGCGTCGACCCCAAAACGGCTCAGATAAGTCCCAACTTTGTCCCCACCATTTTGAATGCCGACAGGGCGAAGTCCAGATCATCTCGGGTGTGCGATGCGGAGAGCTGGCAACGGATCCGGGCATGCCCTTGCGGCACGACGGGATAGCCGAACCCGGTCACGAACACCCCCTCGTCGAGCAGCAGCTCGCTCATGCGAATCGCCTGCGCGGTCTCGCCCAGGATGACGGGAACGATTGGGGTTTCCCCGGGGAGGGGGTTGAATCCGAGGGCGATGAGCCGCTCGCGGAAATACCGGGCGTGCTCGTGCAGCCGGGTCACGAGCGCGGGGTGACGCTCGAGGTAGCCCACCGCGGCCAGCGCGCTGGCCGCCACGGTGGGGGGAAGGGCGTTCGAGAACAGCTGCGGGCGCGAACGCTGGGTGAGATAATCGACGAGGACGGCGGGGCCGGCGGTGAAGCCGCCTGCGGCGCCGCCCAGCGCCTTACCGAGCGTCGACGTGATGATGTCCACCTGTCCCAGCATGCCGTAGTGCTCGGCGGACCCCCGGCCCGAGCGACCCAGGACGCCCGTCGCGTGTGAGTCGTCCACGGCCACGATGGCGTCGTGCTCGTGCGCCAACGCGACGATGTCGGGCAGCCTCGCGATATCCCCTTCCATCGAGAAGACGCCGTCGGTGAAGATCAGCTTCAGTCGCGCGTCCTTCGCGGCACGCAGCTTGTCCCGGAGGTCCGCCATGTCCGAATGCCGATACACGGCGGTTTGACACTTCGTGATCGTCTTCGCGAGCCGGATCGAGTCGATGATGGACGCGTGGTTGAGCTGGTCGGAGATCACGATGTCCTGCTCGCCCAGCAACGTCGGGCAGAGCCCTTCGTTCGCGTTCCAGCAGCTGACGTATGTGAGTGACGCCTCGCACCCAACGAACCGGGCGAGGGCCTGCTCGAGCTCACGGTGAATCGTGAAGGTGCCGCAGATGAACCGCACCGAGCCGGTGCCGGCACCGAACTGGTCGAGCGCGTGCTTCCCGGCGGCGACCACCGCGGGCTCGTTGCAAAGACCCAGGTAATTGTTGGACGAGAGAATCACGACTTCGCCGCGCCCCTGCATCTTGGTTCGGGCGGCCTGCGGCGCTTCGAGGTAATTGAGCCGCTTGTAGACCCCGTCTTTCCTGAACTGCTCGAGCTCGGCCTCGAGCCGGCCGGCAAAGCTCATGCGATCTCCAGGATGATCTTGCCCGCGTCGCCCGCGCGGATGGCGGCGAGGGCCTCGTCGATCTTGGCGAGCGGGAACTGGTGTGTGATGACCGGCCGCGGATCGAGCAAGCCGGCGGTGAGGTAGCGGCGCATCTGGTGCCACGTCTCGTACATCCTGCGCCCGATCACGCCGTGCACGGTGACCCCCTTGAAGATGATCTCGCTGGCGAAGTCGACCGGCACCTCGCCGTTGGGGATGCCGAGTAGCTGCACCCGTCCCCCCAGGCGCACGGCGGCGAACGCCTGGTGCAAGGCCGACGGCACGCCCGACATCTCGCACACCACATCGGCGCCCTCGCCGCCGGTGGCGTCCAGCACGGTGCGCACCACGTCGTCCGTGGCGGCGTTGATCGTCACGTGCGCCCCCATGCGGCGCGCCAGCGCCAGCCGCTTTTCGTTCACATCGGAGGCGATCACCGTGGTGGCTCCGGCGGCGCGCGCGATGCCCACGGCGAAGCAGCCGATCGGCCCGCATCCCACCACGAAGACCGAGCTGCCCTGAACGTCGGCGGTCAGTACCGCGTGGAAGGCGTTGCCCATGGGGTCCATGATGGCGCCGACGGTGGTCGGCACGCCGTCGAGGGGCAGGACGTTGGTGGCGGGCATGGCGATGTACTCGGCGAACGCTCCGTCGCGATCCACGCCGATGATGCGCGTGTTCTTGCAAATGTGGCTGTTGCCCGTGCGACACTGGAGACAGTGCCCGCACACGATATGGCCCTCCGCGGTCACCAGCTGGCCGGGCCGGAGCTCGGACACGTCATCGCCCGCCGCGACGATCTCTCCGGCGAACTCGTGGCCCACGACCAGCGGCGGTTTGATGCGGCCCTCCGCCCACGCGTCCCAGTCGGCGATGTGGACGTCGGTGCCGCACACCCCGGCGTGCCGCACGGCGATGAGCACCTCCCGTGGGCCGGGCGTCGGCTTCGGCACCGTCGCGACCTTCAAGCCGGGGGCGCGTCGCTCTTTGACGATTGCTTGCATTGAGGCCGGGACAGGGGAAACGGGAAAGGGGAAACGTTCAAAAGATGGATCGCGTGAAGCCCCCGTCTACCTGGAGCACCGCGCCGGTAATATAGCTCGCCCGCTCGGACGCGAGGAACGCGACTGCCGCGGCGAGTTCGTCGGTCCGGCCCATGCGGCCGAGGGGGATACCGGCGACCATCTCGCGCATGACGTCCTGCGACGCGCGCTTCTCGCGCTTCGCGCGGGTCTCGGTGAGTTCCGTGATCCGCTCCGTCGCGATGAAGCCGGGACATACGACGTTCACGGTGATCCCTTCGGCGGCGACCTCGTCGGCGAGGGCTTTGGCGAACCCCAGGACACCCGCGCGCGCGGTGGTGGAGAGGATGAGCCCCGGGAGGGGTTGCTTGGCGGCGACGGACGCGAGGCAAATGATGCGGCCCCACTGGAGCTTGCGCATGATGGGCACCGCGGCGCGAGCGAGATGGACCGTGGACAGGAGGTTCAGCTCCAGGGCGCGGTGGAAGGCGTCGGCCGGCTGATGCGTGAACGGCGCCGCCGGCGGACCGCTCGCGTTGCAGAACAGCACGTCGAGGCGGCCCATCTCGTGGTGCACCCGCTCCACCAGGCCCTCGGCCTGCGCCGAGTCGCCCACGTCGGCCACGAACGGCAGCACCGCCTGGGCCGCCTCGGAGGAGAGCTGCTGCGCCACGTGCTCCACGGAGTCTTCGTGGCGGCCGTTGATGGCCACGCGCGCGCCCTCCTGCGCCAGCGCCTTCGCTACGGCACGCCCCAGGCCCTTGGTGCTGCCGCACACCAGGGCGACGCGGCCGGCGAGACCGAGATCCATGGGGCGGAATTTACGGGCGAGGGGCGACCCTGGTTAGAAGTAGGGGCGCAGCTCGTTAGAAGTAGGGGCGCAGCATGCTGCGCCCCTACACCACACGTTCGCGCGTTTCTCCGGATCGTTAGTCCGCCAGCACGCTGGCCTGAACCGCCTCCAGCCGCACCGCGCAGCACTTGAGCTCCGCCATCTTCGCGTACGGATCGAGCACCGGATTCGTCAGCAGGTTGGCCGCCGCCTCGCGGAAATGGAACGGCACGAACACCTGGCCCCGCGCCACGCGTGCGGAGATGCGGCACGAGCTCACCATCGTGTTGCGGCGCGAGGTCAGCCGCGTGAGGTCGCCGTCCTCCAACCCGAGCTCGCGGGCGTCGTCGGGGTGGATCTCGACGATCGGCGTGGGCTCACGTTGGTCCAAGCCGGAGGCGCGCCGTGTCATGGTGCCCGTATGCCAGTGATACAGCTGCCGTCCCGTGTTCATCACGAACGGATACTCCTCGTCGGGGAGCTCGACGGGCGGCGCGTAGGCGACGGGAACGAAGACGCCCTTCCCGTCGGCCGTCGGGAACCGGTCGTCGAAGAGAAACGCGGTCCCGGGGGAGTCCCCCGTGGGGACCGGATACTGCAGCCCCGCCCCTTCGAGCCGCTGGTAAGTCACGCCGCGCCACGACGGGGTTACGTGCGCGATTTCCCGCATTACCTCTTCGGCCGTCTCGAACCGCGTCTTCAGCCCCAGGCGGTTCGACAGGTCGATGAGGATCTCCAGGTCGCCGCGCGCCTGCCCCGGCGTGGGCACGGCCTGGTGGGCGAGCTGGATCCGACGCTCGGTGTTCACGAACGTGCCCGTCTTCTCCGCGAAGCTCGAGCCGGGGAGGACGACGTCGGCGTAGCGGGCGGTCTCCGTGAGAAACAGGTCGTGCACTGCGAGGAACTCGAGCTCCTGGAACCAGTGCTCGGCGTGCGCGACGTCCGGGTCGGAGATGATCGGGTTCTCGCCCATGATGTACATCCCCCGAACGCCGCTCTCCTCCTTCACGATCTCGGTCACCATGAGTCCCTCCTGCAGCGAGAGGGACCCGGCCGGAACGCCCCACACCTCGGCGTACTCGGCCCGGTTCTTCGAGTCCTTGACCGGTCGGTAGTCGGTATACACGAACGGGATCGCGCCGACGTCGGACGCGCCCTGAACGTTGTTCTGCCCCCGCACCGGCATCATCGCGGCACCCCAGCGCCCGATCATGCCGCAGGCGAGCATCAGGTTCAGGAGCGACGTGACGAGATCCGTCCCGTTGGCGTGCTGGGTGAGCCCCATCGCCCACAACGTGCTGGTGCGCGGCCCCTTGGCGTACAGCTCCGCGGCCCAGCGGATCCGGTCGGCCGGCACGCCGGTGATCTTCGCGGCCACGTCCGGCGTCATGGCCTTGACGGACTCCCGCACCTTGTCGAAGGCGTGCATCCGCTCGGCGACGAAGCTCTTGTCCTCGAGGCCCTGCGTCACGATGTGGTTGAGCATCGCGTTGAAGAGCGCCACGTCGGTGCCCGGCTGCATCTGGAGGTGGATGTCTGCCCGGCTCGCGAGCTCGGTCCTGCGGGGGTCGGCCACGATGAGTGTCGCGCCTCGCTCGTGGGCCCGCTTGATGGCGGCGCCGAACACCGGGTGCGACTCGGTGGTATTCGCGCCGGCGATGAAGATGACGTCGGCGGCGTGCTCGACCTCGCGCATCGAGCCCGACGCCGCCGACGTATTGAGGGCGCGCTGCATCGCGGCGACCGAGGTCGAATGGCACAGGCGCGTGCAGTGGTCGATGTTGTTGGTGCCCAGCGCGGCGCGGAACATCCGCATGATGAGGTAGTTCTCTTCGTTCGAGCACTTGGCGGAGGAGAAGCATGCGAGGGAAGCAGGGCCCCGCTCGCGCTTGAGACGCAGCAGCTCCTGCGCCGTGAGCTCCAGCACCTCGTCCCATGTGGCCTCGCGGAACGGCTCGTACCACGAGGGCGGCGTCGCCACGCGGTCGCGGATGTCCAGGTCCACGCGCTCGAGCAGCGGCAGGTCCGGCACCGTCTTTCCCACCGAGCGCGGCGGGCCCGCCGGCTTCGAGGTCTGGCCCTCACCCTCGATGGTCTGCCACGGCCCGCCCCGGC
>Ga0209161_10002901_pt1 | contig 13921 bp, 15 predicted proteins | sample GraSoiAngelo_155_FD_186169 | JGI IMG/M metagenome (GOLD analysis project Ga0209161, IMG submission 186169) | Grasslands soil microbial communities from the Angelo Coastal Reserve, California, USA - 14_1009_13_30cm (SPAdes) (version 2) | ecosystem: Environmental > Terrestrial > Soil > Grasslands...
GATCCCCTGCACCATCGCATAGTTGTCGAAGATGCCCCCGGACGAGGCGCAGGCGCCCATCGAGATGACCCACTTGGGCTGCGGCATCTGGTCGTAGATGCGGCGGATCACCGGCGCCAGCTTGAACGGCAGACGGCCGGCGCAGATCAGCACGTCCGCCTGACGCGGCGAGAACGCCTGACGCTCCATGCCGAAGCGGGCGAAGTCGTAGCGGCTGGCGGCCGTGGCCATGAACTCGATGGCGCAGCACGCGGTACCGAACGGCATGGGCCAGAGCGAGTTGGCGCGCGAGGAGTTCACGGCCCAGTCCACGAGATCCTGCAATTTGGCGAGCAGGTAGTTTGGGCTTTGGCCGGCGACCTCTTTGCTCTCGATGACTCGCTTCATAAACGACTCGACTTCGTCACGGAAAGACGTCGCGGAGCTTCGTCACGGGAGGGCGTCACCGAACGGCGTGTCACGTCCTCCCGCGACGCTGTCCCGTGACGCCTGTTCGTGACGCCTCTCCGTGACGTCGTTAGTCCCATTGTAACGCCCCTCGCTTCCACACGTACACGTATCCGACGGCGAGAATCGCCATGAACACCAGCATCTCGGCCAGGAGGAATCCGGTGCTCGGGCCTCCGGTACCCGCTCCCCCGCTCAGGTAGATCGTTCCCCACGGAATCAGAAACACGGTCTCGATGTCGAAGATGATGAACAGCATCGCGACCAGGTAGAACTTCACCGAGAAGCGCTCGCGCGCGTTGCCGAGCGGCGGCATGCCGCTCTCGTACGGGCTGTCCTTCAGGACCGTGGGCTTGCGGGGGGCGAGCAGGTGCGACAGCCCGATCAACAGGACGGCGTTGAACGCCACGAAGCCGAGCAGCAGCAGGAAGGAGAGATAGGGCTGGTTCATGAGTTCGTGAAAAAATTCACTTGATCCGCCGAAACGTATTCGCGCGCGGCGAGGTTGTCAACCGAATCGAGTGGCGTAAGTGTCGGTGCCACCGATATATTGGCGGCCCATGTCCATCAAGTCCGACCGCTGGATCCGGCGCATGGCGACCGAGCACGCCATGATCGAGCCGTTCGCCGAGAACCAGGCGCGTGCCGGCGTCATCTCGTACGGCGTCTCCTCCTACGGCTACGACATGCGGGTGGCGCCCGAGTTCAAGATCTTCACCAACGCGCTCTCCGCGGTCGTCGATCCCAAGCGCTTCGATCCCAAATCGTTCGTCGAGTTCACGGGCGATGTGTGCATCGTGCCGCCCAACTCGTTCGCCCTGGCGCGCTCGGTGGAGTACTTCCGCATCCCCCGCAACGTCCTGACGATCTGCGTGGGCAAGAGCACGTACGCCCGCTGCGGCATCATCACGAACGTCACGCCGTTCGAGCCGGAGTGGGAAGGCTGCGTGACGCTCGAGATCTCGAACACCACGCCCCTGCCCGCCCGGATTTACGCCAACGAGGGCATTGCCCAGGTGCTGTTCTTCACGGCCGACGAGGGCGACGAGTGTGAAGTCAGCTACAAGGACAAGAAAGGAAAGTATCAGGCGCAGCGCGGGATAACGCTGCCGAAGCTATAGGGGCGTCCGGGCCGCGGCGCGCGATCCCAGCACGGTGATCACGACGACCGCCACTGCGAGAATGACCAGATCGGGCACCCAGCCGAGCTCGGTTCGTGGGACCGTCATCTGCAGGAAGTTGATCACGAAATCGAACACGCCGACGAGCAGGCCGAGCAAGACGGTGGCATGGAGGGCGCGCCCCAAGCGCGCCAGGATGCTGCCGCCGACGAGCGCGACCGCGCCCTGCCCCGCCGCGATGCCCAGGGTGGTGGCGAAGTCCTCGATCAACGTGCTCCAGAAGCCGGGGCGACCCTCGTGATAGCTGAAGAACCACGTGTGCACGAGCGACAATGCGGCCCCCGCGACCGCGGCGCACACCGTCGCCCACAGCGCGTATCCGATCACGATCTTCATCCGGTCGCCCGTGTCGATCACCATGATGGGCAAATGTGGCGGCCTCCGCGCGGCCCCGCCAGTCGGGGCGTTACCTTAGCGCCTACGGTACCGCTCCTCCTGCGACTCGCTCCGTGACGCCTCGCCGGCTGGCGCCACCGGCTCCGGGGCGAACGCTCAATCTGCGGATGACGCTGCTCGTCGTCGTCCTCGGCGCCGCCGTGTACGCCGGCGCCCTGCCCCTCTACCTCCTGTTCCGCGTGAGTCGCCCCGCGCTCGCCCTCGGTGCCGCGAGCGAGGCCATTACCGCCCTGAATGCTCAGCTGATGCGGCGGGACAGCGCGCTTCATCAGATCGTCCGCATCGTGCATGCACTCGCTCCCGCGGCCTCGCCGCCCGTCGATTCGCTGTCGCTCGCGCGGCGCCTCCTCGTGGTCGGGCACGAGCCCTTCCACATCCCGCCGGATGCACCGATCCCGCCGACGCTGGGGGTGGAGCTCGCGCGCATCGACGAGGCCCTGTCGAGTCTCGGCGACGCCCTCGCCGAGATCATCGTCCGGCTCGGGCGAGGTCGGCGCGCGGACGTCGCGGCCCGGGTGGCCGCGATCGATCGACTCGTCGACCTCGCTCAGGAGCGCCGGATCGACGGCAATCGCGTCGCCCGGGCCTACCTGATCGAGCGACAGGGCGCGTTGCGGGCCGCCGCGAGCGGTGTGCGCCGTGACACGGTGGTATGGCTCGTCAGCGGCGTCGTGCTCGTGCTCGCGGTCGTCGCGGTGATGCGGCGTCGCGTGTGGCGTCCCCTGCGTGAGCTCGAGACCGGACTGGCGCGGGTGGCCGACGGCGACCTCACCATCCGCGTGCCCGTACAGGCCACTGACGAGCTGGGCCGGCTCGCGCAGCATTTCAACGCCATGACTCAAGTGCTGGGGGACCGCGCTGAAGAACAGGGCAGGTTCGCGGCCGCGGGCGAGCTGCTCGCCGGCGTGGCCCATGAGGTGAACAACCCGCTCATGGCGATCGCCGCGCATGCCGAGAACCGCCTCGCCGATCCGAGCCTCACGGACGAGCCGCGCAACGAGATGTCGCAGATCCTGCGCCAGGCCCGGCGGGCCGCCAAGCTGCTGCGCGGCCTGCTGCGGTTCGTGCGCGCCACCGAACGCGAGGTGACGCGCGTCAACCTGAACGACGTCGTGCGCGGCGCGCTCGATCTCGTGTCGTACCGGTTCGGCGTCGACGAGATCACGGTCGCCGGGCGTCTCGACCCCGATCTGCCGGCGGTGGAAGGCGACGCCATCAAGCTCGAGCAGGTCGTGGTCAATCTCCTGGCCAACGCGATCGACGCCCTGCGTCGCGTCAAGCCGCCGCGCCAGCTCACCGTGGACACCTGGGCGGCGGATGCGAGGGTGTTCGTGGCGGTCGCGGACAACGGGGAGGGCGTCGCGCCCGACATCGCCCCCCGGCTGTTTCGACCGTTCGCCACCACCAAGGGCCATCGCGGCACCGGGCTGGGGCTCTACATCTCACGGCAAATCGCGCGGGAAGCGGGAGGCGATCTCGCGCTCGTGTCGGCCCCCGGAGGCGGGGCCCGCTTCTCGCTGTCGCTGCCGCGGGCGTCGGCGACGTCCGCTCCGGTGGCGGTGCAGGCCGGGGCGGCGGGAAGCCCTCCTCCCCCGGGCACGCCGGGGGGCGGGCGCCCTCCCGGAGCGGGAGCCAGTCTGGCGGGTGTGCGCGTGTTGATCATCGAGGACGAGGAGGGTGTACGGCGACCGATGGCGCGCTTTCTCGCGCGCCGTGGCGGATGGAGTGGATGGGCTCGCACGGCTGAGCGCGCGGGCCCCGGACGTGATCCTGGTCGACCTGCGCATGCCCCGCATGGGCGGGATCGAGCTGTATGCGCGGCTCGAGCAGGAGCGACCCGAGCTCGTGCGGCGCGTGCTGTTTCTGTCGGGCGACGTGTCGCAGCTCGCCGAGCCGGGGAACACGCCCGTGCCCCGGGAGCGCGTGCTCGTCAAACCGGTCGAGCTGGCGGAGCTGGAACGTCGCATCGCGACGTTCGTGCAGGAGCTGAAGGCGTCGGGCGGCTAGGATGGCCGGAGCGCCAGCCGCGCGCTATCATAAAGCATGCTGGTGGTGGTCGTGCTGCTCGCGACCGTGCTGTTGCGAGTCGCGATCGTGACCGCAGTCGTCTATCTGCTGCTGCCGCAGGGCGCGCTCTGCCCACACTGCAATGTCGAGATGGTCGCCATCCGGAATCGCGTGCTCGATCGGTTGGTCCCGGTGCTGCAGCGGCGCTGGTGCCTCGAGTGCGGCTGGAACGGGGTGGTGCGGCGGGTGCGTGTGACCGGGGCTCGGGGCTCGGGGCTGGGGACTCGGAACCGCCTCCGAGCCCCGAGTCCCTAGTCCCGAATCCCTAGTTCTGTAATGAGCCGGGCCGCGCGCTCGTAGAAGAAGTAGTCCCACGCCCAGTTCAAAAGCACGAACAGCTTGTTGCGGAACCCGATCAGCTGAATGATGTGCACTACCAGCCACACCACCCAGGCCGGAAAGCCGGTGAACGCGATACCGCGGATGTAGGCCACGGCCGCGTTGCGGCCGATGGTGGCGAGCGAGCCCGGGTCGCGATAGTCGAACGGCGCGGGCGGCTGGCCGGCGAGCCGTCGCCGGATGTTGGCGGCGGCCGTCCTCGCCATCTGGATGGCGACCGGGGCCATCATCGGCAGCGGCGCCCCGTCGACCTCGAGGTAGGCGGCGTCCCCGATGACGTAGATGTCGGGATGCTCCGGAACCGCGAGCGTCGGCGTGACCGCCACCCGTCCTTGCCGCACCGTCGGGAGCCCGAGCCGGGCGGTGAGGGACACGGCCTGGACGCCCGCCGCCCAGATGAGCGTGCGCGCCGGGATCACTTCCCCGCTCTTCAAGCTCACTCGCGCGCCGTCGTAATCGGCGACCGTCGCCCCGAAGCGCACCTCGACGTGCTTCTTGCGCCATAGCGTCTCGGCCGCGGCCTCCCGCAGGCGCGCCGGCATGGGCCCGAGCAAACGGTCCGTCGCCTCGAGCAGCAGCACGCGCACGTCTTTCACGTTGAGGCGCGGATAATCTTTCACCAGCACCAGGCGGATCAGCTCCGACAGCGCGCCCGCCATCTCGACGCCCGTCGGGCCTCCGCCCACCACGACGAACGTCAGCCAGGCACGGCGGCGCTCGGCGTCGGACTCGAGCATCGCCCGCTCGAAGGCGTGCAGCACGTGGTTGCGGATGCGAATCGCTTCGGGAATGTCCTTCAGGCCGAAGCCGTGTCGCACGACGCCCTCGAGCCCGAAGTAGTTCGTTTCGCCGCCCACGGCGAGGATGAGGTAGTCGTAGGCGATCGGGCCGTCCGTGGTGACGAGGCGCTTCCCGTCCGGGTCGAGCCCCGTCACCTCGGTCATACGGAACTCGAAGTTGCGCTGGCGGCGGAGCACCGCCCGCACGGGCCGGGCGATCTGCTCGGGCTCGAGGCCCGCGGTGGCGACCTGGTACAGGAGCGGCTGGAACAAGTGGTAGTTGTGACGATCCACCAGCACCACGTCGACGGGCGCGTCGCCCAGCGAGCGCGCCGCCCGCAGCCCGCCGAACCCCGCGCCCACGATCACCACGGTCGGTCGCGTCGTAGCGGCGGACGCGGCGGCGATGGTCGTGGCGCGCGGGGCCGGCGCCGGCTCGGCCGGCACGGTCGCGGCGGGCGCGCTGGCGCGCGCGCTCACTCGAGTACGACCGCCGTCCCGTAGCATAGCACCTCCGTGGCCGACGCCCGCGCCGCCACTTCGGACGCGTCGAAGCTGACGCCGAGGACGGCGTTCGCCCCGACTTGGCGGGCGTGCGCCACCATCAAGTCGTAGGCGGCCTGCCGCGCCTGCTCGCACATCTCGGTGTAGGCCCCGATCTGCCCCCCGATGATGCTCTTGAGGCCGCCGAGGATGCCTTGCGAGATCGTGGGGGCCCGTACGGTGATGCCGCGGACGACGCCCTTGTATTCCCGAACCCTCCGACCCTGCACGTCGAACGTCGTGGAGACGATCATGGGTTGCGCGTTGGCCATGGACTCCCCCTGGTTCTGGGTGGACGCATCCGTGCCCGATTGGGAAACGGAGCGACTAGCTGGTGAGTTTCCGCCACAGCGCCGCGAGGGGATCGTAGTTCGCGTCCACCACCCGCTCCTTGAGCGGGATGATGGCGTTGTCCGTGATCGTGATCGACTCGGGACAGACCTCGGTACAACACTTCGTGATGTTGCAGTACCCGATCCCTCCCGCCTCGCGGAGATACGACCGGCGGTCCGCCTCGTCAAGCGGGTGCATCTCGTACACCGCGGCGCGCACGAGAAACGCGGGGCCCATGAACTCGGCGTGCTTGCCGTGCGCGCGCAGCACGTGACATACGTCCTGGCAGAGGAAGCACTCGATGCACTTGCGGAATTCCTGGGGCCGCTCGACCTCGTACTGATACATCCGCCAGGTACCATCCGGCGCGTCGGGGGCGCGGGGCTGGAACGCGGGGATCCGCTTGTTGACTTCGTAGTTCCAGGACACGTCGGTCACGAGGTCCTTGATCACGGGGAACGCTTTCATCGGCGTCACCGTGATCGTCTCGCCGGCCTGATAGTCCGATATCCGCGTCATGCACATCAGCCGCGGCTTGCCGTTGATCTCGGCGGAGCAGGACCCGCATTTCCCCGCCTTGCAGTTCCAGCGGACGGCGAGGTCGGGCGCCTGCTCGGCTTGAATGGCGTGCACTGCGTCCAGCACCACCATTCCCTCCCCCGCGGCGACCTGATACTCCTTCAGCTCGCCCTGCTGCCGCGTGCCGCGGAACACCCGGAAGCGGCGCTGTTCCACCACGGTCAGGCTCCTTCCTTAATGAGCTTCATCAAGTCCGCCGGCAGCGGAGGCTGCGCCTCGCGTCGTACCACCATGCGGTCCCCTTCTTTTTTGATGACGATCTGCTCACGTGCCTGGCGCTCGTCGGAGTCCGGGTAGTCGCTGCGGGTATGAGCGCCGCGGCTCTCAGTCCGCTCCAGCGCGGCACGCGCGGTCGCCTCCGAAACGACCAGGAGGGATCGGAGGTCGATCGCCGTGTGCCAGCCGGGATTGTACTCGCGGCTCCCGGTGATCCCGACGTTTTGAGCACGTCGTTTCAACTTCTCGAGCTCGGTGAGCGCGGTTTCGAGGCCGCTCTTGTCCCGAATGATGCTGGCATGCCGCTGCATCACCGCCTGCAGCGCCGACTGCACTGCGAAGGGATTCTCGCCGTCGCGCTCGAAGGGTTGGAGCGCCTCGCGCACCGTCGCTTCGACTGCGGCGTCCGGGATGGACGGGGGTGCCCCCCGCTTCGCCGCGGCGTGCAGCCCGGCTCGACGGCCGAAGACCAGCAGGTCGCTCAGCGAGTTCCCGCCCAGCCGGTTGGCCCCGTGCATGCCGCCTCCGACCTCGCCGACCGCGAACAGCCCGGAGACGGTGGACTCCTGCGTTTCGGCATCCACCTTCACTCCTCCCATCACATAGTGCGTGGTCGGGCCGATCTCCATCGCGTCCTTGGTGATGTCGACATGCGCCAGCTCTTTGAACTGGTGGTACATGCTCGGCAACTTCTGCTTGATGTAGTCGGGGCTCTGCTTCGAGGCGATGTCGAGCAGGACGCCGCCATGCTCCGTCCCACGTCCCTCGGCGATCTCGCGCACGATCGCCTTCGCCACCACGTCGCGGGTGAGGAGCTCGGGTGGCCGGCGATTCTGCTTGCGATCGCCCTTCACCCACGCGTCGGCTTCCGCTTCCGTCTCGGCGAAATCCCCCTTGAACATCTCGGGCATGTAGCGGAACATGAACCGCTCGCCCTTCGCGTTCTTGAGGACGCCGCCTTCGCCGCGCACGCCTTCGGTCACGAGAATGCCACGCACGCCGGGTGGCCAGACCATGCCGGTGGGATGGAACTGCACGAACTCCATGTCGATCAGCTCGGCGCCGGCGACGTAAGCGAGCGCGTGGCCGTCCCCCGTGTACTCCCACGAATTGCTCGTGATTTGCCACGCCTTGCCGATGCCGCCGGTCGCCAGGACGACGGCGCCCGCGCGAAACAGGACGAAGCGGCCGGTTTCGCGGAAGTAGCCGAGCGCTCCGGCCACTCGTCCGCCCACCACGAACAGGCGCACAATGGTGCATTCCATGTGGACGTCGAGTCCGGAGTGCACGGCGCGGTCCTGGAGCACGCGGATCATCTCCAGCCCGGTGCGGTCACCAACGTGGGCCAAGCGACTGTAGGTATGGCCGCCGAACGGGCGCTGATTGATGCGGCCATCGGGCGTGCGATCGAACAGCGCGCCCCACGCCTCGAGCTCCGTGACGCGGTCGGGCGCTTCCTGGGCGTGGACCTGGGCCATGCGCCAATTATTGTGCATCTTGCCGCCGCGCATCGTGTCGCGGAAATGCACGCGCCAGTTGTCTTCCCCCATCACGTTGCCGAGTGCCGCCGCGGCGCCCCCCTCGGCCATCACTGTGTGGGCTTTGCCGAGCAGCGATTTGCAGACCAGGGCGACTTTGGCTTTTTGGGCACCGGCTTCGATGGCGGCGCGCAGGCCCGCGCCGCCGGCGCCGATCACGACGACGTCGTAGTCGTGCGTCCGCAAGTCAGCGGCGGTCACTAGAAGAGCCGCACGTCGTGGATGACGCCCAGTGCGCACAGCCGGATGTAGGCGTCCGTCAGCGCGACCGAGAACAGCGAGCACCAGGCGAACAGCATATGGTGGCGGTTGAGCGCGCTGACGCCGCGCCACGTGTGGAACCGTGCCTTGCCTCCCCGCGCGCACGAGAAACAGTCGACCTGCCCGCCGACGAGGTGCCGCAGCGAGTGGCAGCCGAACGTGTAGCTCGCGAGCAGGATCACGTTGACCAGCATCACGAGAGTCCCCAGGCCGACGCCGAACGCGCGCGGGCCGGGCGCCATTGCTCCATCAGCCATTACTCCGTTCACCGACCAGCGCGTGGCCTCGATCACGTCGTAGCTGAGAATGAAGATGAAGACAACGGCCGCGTACATAAAGAAGCGGTGCATGTTCTGGACAATGAACGGAAACCTGGTCTCGCCGTTGTAGCCGTCGCGTGGCTCTCCCACGGCGCAGGCGACCGGGTCGAGGAAAAACGCGCGATAGTAGGCCTTGCGGTAGTAATAGCAGGTCGCCCGGAAGCCGAGCGGGAAGATCAGGATCAGGAAGGCCGGCGAAAAGGGAAACCACGGCGCATTGAGGAGCGGCGAGTAGAACGGCGACAGGTACGGTCCCCACTCGTAGTTCTTGCCGGCCCAGGCCGCCCAAGTGGAGTAGATGCCGAAGCCGCCGAGCACGAGCGCCGTGAGCAGCGGCGCCACCCACCACGCATCGCGCCGCTGCGTCGCGCCCAGGCCGCGCTCCTGCAGGTCTCTCAGCGACGTGGTCATAGCTTCACCGCCCCCATGGTTTCCTTCACCGCGTCGGCCGATTTCTTGAGCGCCGCCTGCTCGTCCGCCGACAGCTTGACCTGGAGGATCTGTTCGAGCCCCCTCCGCCCGAGCTTGCACGGCACACCGAGGTAGCTGCCGGACACGCCGTACTCCCCCTCCACCCACGCGGCGCACGGTAGGACGCGCTTCTTGTCGTGCGCGATCGCCTCGACCATCTGGGTGACCGCCGCTGACGGCGCGTAGTAGGCCGAGCCGGTCTTCAAGAACGCGACGATCTCGGCGCCGCCGTTGCGGGTGCGCTCGACGATCTTGTCGAGGGTGGCCTGGTCGAGCAGCTGGCTGACCGGGATTCCCGAGACGGTCGTGTACGACACCAGCGGCACCATGGTATCGCCGTGGCCGCCCAGCACCATCGCCTGAATGTCCTCGACCGACACGTCGAGGGCCTCCGCCAGAAACGCCCGATAGCGCGCCGTGTCGAGCACGCCCGCCATGCCGATCACCCGCTCGCGCGGGAACCCGGTCACCTGCTTTGTGACCCAGCACATCACATCCAGCGGGTTCGAGACGACTAGGACGATCGCGTCGGGGCAATGGCGCTTGATCTCGAGCGAGACCTGCTTCACGATCTCGGCGTTGGTGCGCACCAGGTCGTCGCGGCTCATCCCCGGCTTGCGGGCGATGCCGGCGGTGACGACCACGAGATCGCTGCCCGCCGCCGGCCCCCAGTCGTTCGCCCCCACCACGCGCGTATCGAAGCCCTCGATCGGCGCGGACTCCCACTGGTCGAGCCCCTTGCCCTGGGGCACGCCCTCGATCACGTCCACGAGGACGACGCGCCGGGCGAGCTCCTTTTCGGCCAGGCGCTGGGCGGCGGTGGCGCCGACGTTGCCGGCACCGACGACGGTGATTTTGTTGATCATGGGGAGTAAAGCTACGGACTCGTTCCCCCTCTCCACAACGTGGAGAGGGGTCAGGGGGTGAGGCCACCCGTCGGAGTGAGCTGCGGACAACCTACGGCAGACGGGGTGCGCCTGGAAGCTCGCCTCCGCTCAGAATGTCGCGGCGAACTGGGCCTTGCGGCTCACGGCATCGAAATACAGCCGCAGCCCCACCGCATTGGAATGCCCGCCGCACGCGGCCCCGGTGGCAGTCGTCCCGATGCGGGTCAGCACCTTGAGAGAAAGAACGTCGGCCACGCCGTCGAACGTTGTGGCCGTAAACGGAGGGAACGCGACGGTCACTGCTTTGGCGAGGTCGGCGTTTCGAGTAATGCCCTGGACGCACAGAGTCTGGCCTGCTGCCACGAGGGTCCCGTTCTTGTACGCCTCGACGCGCAGATCGAAGTTCGTTCCGATGTCGTCGCTGTTCTTCAGGCCGAGCCACACTTGCGCGGCGCCGAGCGCGCTTAGGATGCCGCTGCCGAGCCCCGGAAGACTCGTCCACGTGCCCACGGCCACCCAAGGGTCGCCGTTCGCGAACGCGAGGGCGGGCGAGTCCTGATACTTCGCGGTGGTTCCCGCGGGGGCGACGGTGGATAGAGCGAGCGTCGGATTGGCGTTGCCGCCGATCCCGTGAAAGAAGATGGCCGAGCCGAGCCGGAACCCGAGGTAGCGTGCGTTGGCGGCCAGCAGGCGATGCTCGCCGTCGGTCCACACCCCCTGTTGGAAGCCGGTGTCCACTCGGGCGCCGAACGCCATCAGCGTGTCGCGCGCCGGGCCGGGCTGGTTGGTTGTGATCTGCCCCCTGGCGCTGCTCAGACTGCCAGACAGGGATGTGCAGGCGCTACTCCGAGCGCTTTGGGCAGCAAGGCAGAGGGCCTGGAGCCAGTCGTTCAGCCCGCTGCCGACGGTTGCGGGCGGGGTGGCATCCAGCTTCGGCTGCAGCTCCGCAAGAGCCCGTCCGACGCTTGCACCTACTGACGGATCACTATCGGAGGAAGTGATGTGCCTGAGCACGGGCACGAGAATAAACAAGCTCGCCGCTCGCGCCGTGGTAGCTAGTGCAATCGGAAAAGAGTCTGCCCCCGCCCAAATGCGCTTCAGCACCCCTTGCCGATCCGACTCGCTCAGACCGTTCACCTGCTGCGGCGCGAGCATGCGGCCGAGCGTGACGAGCACGGAGGGACGAGCGCTGCGCTTCGTCGTCCATGCCTCGTCGAGCGCCGCAAGACTCTGCGAGCCGAGGCTTGCCACGAACTCCTGAGCAGCGCGACTCGTTTGGATGCCGAGCAAACTGAGGCCCCGAACGGACGCGGGATCGTGAAACCGCAACACCGTCCTCGTCAGATCGATTATGTACTCGCCATACGTTTCGTACCTGGCGGTGGTATCGGGGTAGGCCACCTGCCCCGTCGCTTCGCGCTCGAGTAACGAGACGAGCGCCGGTCGCGCGGCCACCGGTAGCTGTGCCATGGGAATTAGGCTTAAGCGAACCACGGCATCCGCGCGCACACCAACTGACGGAGAGGTGAGCAGGCGCACAAGCGAGTCGGGATTGTCCGCCTGAGCACCCAGATAGGCAGGCAACGGAGCTAAACCCCAGATCATAAGGCACGAAAGGACAGCGCGCCGTACGCGAGAGGGAGCCGACCCGGGCGGTAGTGCGGGACGTTTCATATGCATTCCGTCTCGATGTGAACGTGGCCCACGCCGCTAGAAGCCTGCTGGGGAATAGCGGGGTCGGGATCGCGCTGCTCGACGTCGAAGCCAGCATCCACCGCAGTGTCGCGCAACAGGTCCCAGTAGTTCTGTGCCTTCTGGAGTTCAGGAAGCGTAGGGAAGACCGGTAGAACCGGAAAGGTCTGTAGGTCGGCCGCGCATCGGTACTGATGCAGACTGTTAGCCGCACCGGATACGTGCCAACGATTGTGCACAGGATTCCGATACAGGCTGTTCACCTGGAGAGTGGACGGACTCCATGCGAGCTCCAGTGCCACAAACGAACCGTCGAAACTCGGGTTGATCACAGCTACTCGGTAATCGCCACTGTTGCCGAAATGTGCGCCGAACATTCCGCGCGCGGGTACACCGCGTGAGACCCCTAGCTCGACATACTCCTCCCGCTCCGTATCGATCTCGTCCTGGGTGACCAGTTTGGTCTCGGACTCCTTGACTAGCCCAGTGCCGTCCGTCACCGTCGCCGTCACTTTGTACGAAAGCTCCTTCGGCTCGAGCTGCAGCGACGCCGCATGGACGGCGGGCCACCGACCAGGGGCGAGCCGCTGCACTGTGAAGGACGCATCGGCACCCTGAGGCGGGCTCGGCGGCCGCGGGCTCAGCGGGTAGTGAGACGGGTCCTCCTCGATGCGCCACGTGACGGCCGAACTCAAGTTGACCGGAGTCACATGGGCTTGCAGCGCGATCTGATTCTCGCCGGGCTTCGCGGTGAAAGAGCCTCCGGGGTTGGGTCCTTGAGCCTTCACGAGCGTCAGGGTGGCTGCCGAGTGGCTGATTTCCACTTCCCCGCCCACAAAGCCGCTTCCAACCCAGCTCTGAGCGAACATCACGCCATCGGAGGGCGGAGCGAAGTCGCATTCCAAGTGATCGGCGCAGGCAGGGACGGCGATGTCGTCTGCGGCACCGGCGGGCCGGAACGACCACTCCGCCGGCAAGCCGAGGGTGACGTTGACCCCTCGGCCTGGAAGTGCACGATCTCTCCAGGCGCCGGCGTCGTGCTCGACGCGTGCAGCGCCAGGGCTACGAAGTCGACGGACAGCGTCTGCTGGCCGGAGAAATCGAACGCGTACACGTCAGTCACCACGGTCGGGTCACAGACGGGGGGTAAGTCGGGATTTTGAAACGGGGCGCAGGTCCCGCCCTCGAAATAGGTCCCCTCCGCATGGAACCCGGCACGCAATACCGTGAAGCGCCCCGGGCCGGTGACACGTTCCACGCGCTCGCCGACATTGTTGCCCATGTCGTTGAACACGAAGCCCAAGCCCTCGGTGGCGGAATAGAACCAGACCCTGACTTCGAGCGGGCAAAGGTCGGCGCACTCGCCCGGATTCATCCCCCGCGGACCTATGACCGTGCCGTCGAGTCCGGTAGGGCCGATGTGGGCGACGTAGTCGGGATTGTCGCTGAGCAGAATTCCGCCAGTGACGCGAACGCGCACATATAGTGACTCGCCTCCCGGAATCGTGATACCAGTCTCCTGCTCCGGGAGTGCACTCCCGTCGGGGCCCGCGCTGTTAGTGGGCGTGGGGATTGCGTAAGAGCCCGCCGGCGGCGGGACGGTGACATCGGCGCGGAGTGGACGATGCGGGGCGGCGGTGATCCGGTCGTCCTCGCAGCTCATCAGAACGATGCCGAGGAGGGCTGGGGTCGCGGCACGTCGCGCGAACCGTACAAAATGGCGCATGGGCGTCTCGTCCTTTGGACCGGGCGCCGAAGGATGCTGCGGTCACGCAACAGGTACCAGGGCGAAAATGCGGCATGATAGGGCGAAAAATGCGACAAATGTGACGACTATCACACGCGTCGTTCCCCCTCTCCACAACGTGGAGA